>Ga0172371_10006264_pt1 | contig 17371 bp, 15 predicted proteins | sample Lak12m_FD_114543 | JGI IMG/M metagenome (GOLD analysis project Ga0172371, IMG submission 114543) | Freshwater microbial communities from Kabuno Bay, South-Kivu, Congo - kab_022012_12m | ecosystem: Environmental > Aquatic > Freshwater > Lake | place: Democratic Republic of the Congo: South-Kivu...
CATGGAAGGATAGTTCATGGCCACCACGAACTCGGGATGCGACGCGATCGGCGAAGCTATTTCCTCGGTGGACACCACCACCGTGCAGTTGGCGGTACCGCCGCGCACTTCGGCTCCATAGGCGGGTAGGAACGTGACGTGCTTGTCTTCCTTCATGCCTGCAACAGCGAGCACGTACCCCATCATCAGAACGCCCTGACCGCCAAACCCTGAAAAGACTATCTTAAGCAACATCCTTTATCACCTTGATAGGGAAGATTTTCGTCATGGTTTCGTCAACCCAGCGAACCGCCTGGGATGGAGTCATCTTCCAATTGGTAGGGCAGGGCGAGAGTATCTCGACCAGTGAAAAGCCCTTGTCCTCCATCTGAACCGTGAATGCCTTCTTTATGGCTTTTCTGGTCTTGAGAATGTGCTTGGGAGATGAAACCGACGTTCTCTCTATATAAGCGCTGCCGGCCGCTATTGCCAGCATCTCGCTGAGATCCAGGGGATAACCGTCACGCAGGGGAATACGGCCGCCGGGCGTTGTAGTGGTCTCCTGTCCCAGAATAGTGGTTGGCGCCATCTGGCCGCCGGTCATGCCGTAAACAGCGTTGTTGACAAATATCGCCGTAACCCGCTCACCCCGGTTGGCCGCGTGGATGATCTCAGCAGTCCCTATGGCCGCGATGTCTCCGTCACCTTGATAGGTGAACACCACCCGGTCCGGCAGCATACGCTTGATCCCGGTTGCCACCGCGGCGGCTCGGCCGTGAGGGGCCTCCGCCATGTCAACATCGAAGTAGTTGTACGCCAGCACTGCGCATCCCGCGGGAGGCACCCCGATGGTACGTTCCCTGATGCCCAGCTCGTCTATGACTTCCGCGACCAACCGGTGAATTATGCTGTGGCCGCAGCCTGGACAATAATGGAATTGTGCCTCTTTCAGAGACTGGGGTCTGGTAAATATCTTTTCCACTTGATCAGCTCCTTCTCCGCTTGAGAATCGGAGATCCCTGCTATGGGAACGGTAGTCCGGCCGCTTCACCAATCAGTACCGGCCGCCGGCAACCCACGTCACGAGGTATCAGCGAGAACAGGTCCGGTGGTATGTGCTTGATATAACTCGGGCTATCTCTTCCGGTGTGGACACCACTCCTCCGGGGCGGCCGTAGAAAGACACCTCGCACCTGCCTTCAACCGCGAGGCGGACGTCTTCGATCATCTGGCCCGTGCTCAACTCGAAGACCAGTATGTGGTTAACCTTGCGGCTCAACTCCGCGAGGGGAGCCGACGGAAACGGCCACAGGGTCTTGGGTCTGTACAGGCCGACCTTGATACCCATGCTCCTGGCCCTGTGAACGCCGCCCTTGGCAATGCGTGCCGATGTCCCGTAAGCTGTTATGATCAGCTCAGCGTCGTCGGTGAGGTATAGTTCCTGGTCTGGTATCTCCTCGGTAATCCGCTCGTATTTCCTGACAAGCTTCCAGTTCAGCTCTTCTTCCAGGGCCGTGTCCAGCCACAGAGAGCGAATTATTCGGCTAGGCCGTCCATTGCAGCCGTCCAGGACCCATTCCTTGGGTGGTAGTTCCGACGGATCCACCGGGTCGGGAAAGCTGACGGGCTCCATCATCTGTCCCATCATACCGTCGCCGAGGATCATTACCGGGGTCCGATACTTGTCCGCGAGATCAAAAGCGGCTCTGGTCATGTCTGCGATCTCCTGGCCGAAAGCCGGGGCAAGCACTATGACACGATAGTCGCCATGTCCGCCGCCGCGAGTGGCCTGGAAATAATCACCCTGAGCCGGAGCAATGTTGCCCAGGCCGGGGCCGCCACGCATCATGTTCACGATAACCGCGGGGAGCTCCATTGCCGCAAGGTACGAAATGCCCTCCTGCTTGAGGCTTATCCCGGGGCTGGAAGACGACGTCATGACTCGGGCGCCCGCGACGCTCGCTCCTATTACCATATTAATGGAGGCCAGCTCGCTTTCGGCCTGGAGGAATGTTGCGCCGTCCATCTTTGCGAATGCGGAAGCCATATACTCGGGAAGTTCATTTTGAGGGGTGATGGGATATCCGAAATACGCGCGACAACCTGAGCGTATTGCAGCCTCGCCCAGCACGTGAGTCCCTCTCATGAGGACTTTTGCTGCCATGTTATTCTTCCTTTTGGTCGTCCTTGTCGCTTTTTGTCTTTTCTTTGCGCTCTCGGTACACTTCGATTGCCACATCAGGGCAGGTCACCGCGCAAAGAGCGCACCCTGTGCATTCGAGCAGTTGATCATCCCGGACGTCTTCCTGCTTGAATCTGGCAGGGTAGTAGCCCTTGGTGTTCAGCCGATCCGAGACCTCGATCTGTTTCTTGGGGCAGACGTTGATACAAAGAGCGCAGCCCTTGCAACGTTCTCTGTCAATTTCAATTCGGCCTTTCACTATTCTTCTCCTCTTCTGATGAAACAGCCTTTCAACGTAGCGCTCCGCCACAACCCTGTCAATAAAAAACAGCCTGCGCTCGGCTTGGCTCGACAGGCTTCCTCACCGGCCTTGGAAGGCTCCACGAGACAGCCGGAGCTGATCAGCGGCCGTTCTTGTCTTCCGGAGATTCCAGCGAGTTCGCCCAGTAGTCCAGTTGGCTTTTGACCAGGGGATTCTTCGTCAGATCAATGGATTTCCGGAAAAGCTCGACGGCCATCTTCGTTAGGCCCAGGTCCAGGAGGGTGACGCCCATCATGGCTACCGACGGAAAATGCTCGGGGTCAAGCTCAATGGAAACAGCATAGTTCAGTATGGGTCTACCCGCGGCCGCGTGCCGTACAAACTCGCCTGTGTACACCCCGTAAGCAAATATGGGGGACAACTGGTTGGCCCTGTGCCAATCCATTATCCCCTTGTAGACGTATCCGCGTTTGATATGTGCGCTGCCCCTGTTTACCCATGCCGCGTAACATTTGGGATCCTTCTCGATGGTACGGCTCCATAATTCCGTGGCCTTGTCCAGCCTTCCATTCCTGGCGGCTTCGATGCCCTGGCGCAGTTCGTCCGGGGCCGCTAAAACGGGAGAAGGCGATGTCCCCCACAGAGCCAGAATGGTCAGCGCGGTCATTAAACTGAAAAAACGAGGCATTCCACGCCCTTTGATTCGGAGCGCAGCGTGTGAAGCGTTCCGACGAAGGATCCGGAAGCCGTTGCATCCGCACAATCCTGTATCTCCCGGTAATGAGAACATGAAACATAACGGGAGAAAACGCAAGAGGATCGAACTCCGCCGGATAGGGGTAACCACTGACTCCTCCGCGGCATGACCATTCCTCGGTCATTGCGGGGAGTGAAACGACGAAGCAATCGCCCTAAGTTTGGGCGAATGAGATTGCTTCGCTTCGCTCGCAACGACAGTCTTCGCCCTCGTAAGTGAAGGATTACGGACAGAGACGCGATCAAACTTGACCGGTCCCCACGGTGATGATATCAGGGGTCCCCATGCAAGGGACCATCAAGCCTCCTTTCAATGAGACAACGGGACCGTGGGACGTCGAGCAGCTCCTGGCAGAGGCAACGAAGGCCAGAGCGAACGCATCGGTTCCCTTGAGCCGCTTCCGAGTGGGAGCCGCTGTGCTCACCAGGACGGGCCGGATCTTCGAGGGCTGCAACACTGAATGCCTCATCCCGGTCCTGGGGGTATGCGCGGAACGCAACGCGATCAACCATGCGCTGATACACGGCGAGCGGAGCTTCCTGGCCGTCGCGGTGGTCTCGGATCTCAACGAACCTCTGCTCCCCTGCGGAACCTGTCTCCAGTACATCCAGGAATTCGCCCGCCAGGAAGGCCGCGACATACTCATAATCGCGGAAGGCCGCTCCGGAGACAGAATTGTTACCAGCGTGGACGAATTGTTCAGAGGCGGGTTCCCGCCGGATACGTCGGTGCGGGAAATCCAGGAATGCTTCCGCTGGACCCCCGACGATTAGGGCTGCGGGGAATTGTGGAGGAGCGATCAGGGAATTGCGGGAACCCCTTTTTCAGGTGAAAAAGTGGTTCCCGCACCCTCCCCAAAAAGCGCGAACTCATGGGCGAGGCGCTCCGCGACCTCGCCGGGAAAACTGTCCGAGTAATTGTGGTTGCGAAAGGCAATTTCCAATAATAGCGATCTTGTGGTGGGGCGGGCATCTTGCCCGCCATTCCCGGGCAGGCAGGATGCCTTCCCCACAAGACTCAATGGATACCATCTTCCAAGATTAATCTTCCAATATCAATACAATTCGTGATATAATTAATCCAAATTATTAATTGAGGTCTCCCATGAAAAAGGTCCTCAAGGTAACCAAAGTCACCAGGTTACTCAAAATATCGGAGATTCTCCCTGACATTCTTTCCGGCTTGAGCGACGAAGATCTGCTGGAAAAATACAGGCTCAACTGGGAACAGCTCAGAAAGATCTATTCCAAGCTCTTCTACGGTGGGTTCATGACCAAAGGTGACCTCCTGCGGCGAATCGAGCTCCGCGAAGGCCAGGACGCTTCCCACATTCCCTTCGTGGAGATCGAACCGCGTGGCGCCGTATACGAATGCTTGATCTGCGGGTTCAACTCGGAGTTCCACTTCAGCGAATGCCCAAGGTGCCGACAGGTGAACCTCAGGCGTCTTACCAGGCGCAGCCCGATGATAGCCATCGCCACAAGCGCCCCGAGACACGCCGCCAGCTCGTAAGAGGTTAGATCCCGGGAGGCAACTTTTTTGCAAAAAAGTTTTTCCCCGGCCCCCCTTTCCAAAAACTCCTAATATATTGGTGGCTTCCGCTGGTCGCCGCCCGCCTCAGCGGGCTTGTTCCGGTACCAAACCTTCCTTTTTCAGATAGCTTGCTATCAGCCCGGCCGTCATCTTGTTACCTTCCGGAGTAGCATGCTCTTTGTACCATTTGTCGAGTTGGTCCTCCGTAGGCTTCATGTCCGCGAGAGTCTGAATCAGGTCCAGAAAAGGATAATTCTTCTCCCGAAGGTATTTCACCAGGTTCTCGACGCGGCTCACCCTGTGGGTCATGGTCTCCCGGACCAGTTCCTTGTGAGCCAATATTAGGATGACCGGCCTTGAGTTTCTTTGCGCGGCCTTGTGGACGAACAGATCCACTATGTGGTTCATGATGGCCAAAGGCTCGGGCTCTTCGAAAAGGTTTCCCGGGTAGAAGTGCTCCGCGAAACGGGTTCCGGGAAGGTTGAGTTGGAACAGGAGGTGTTCCAGCAAAGTCCCGCGCCAGAGCGCCAGCGACAACGTATATGGAAAGCCGAGCCTGGGAAGGGTCATGTCCTTCCGGTACCAGTAGTCGTTTTCACCCAATCGCTTGACAAATTGCGGATCCTCGAACTGTGCCGCCTCCTGAGCCGAGCCCAGCGGATTGGGCAGAAGCCTAAAAGTGCCGTCATTGTTTACATATCGGGGCTTGGTGAGTGCCAGAAATCCCGAAGGCGCGTAGAAGGTCCTGAATACGTTCACCACCCGGTTGATGTTGTCAGGCAATATTCCCAGAATCACCACCGGGGTCCACACTCCAGCCGCGTTCAGCTCGTACTTCAAGTAAGCCTGATCAGTTCCGTATCCGCCTACGCCGAAGTTAAGCACGTTACACCGGATTTGCCGTGCCAGAAAAGTCTGCCAGGAACTGCAATCTTCTTCATCGCTGCAGTAGATGAACGAATCGCCGTAGGTAGCTATGAGATCCGTTTCGAACGCGGTGCAGGAGCGGCGTTCCCCGCGTGGTCCGTGGTGGTAGTTGATGCCCTGACCGTCCCGGTACTCCGCCTCGGGCGGATAATCCCACCCCAGGACCGGATGAAACATCTTCAGCGCCTTACCGCTCGACCCGGTGCTACCTTCCGCGTTGAACCAACCGGAAGGGCGCTCGGCTTCCATGGCTTTCCGGTGAGCGGCCACGTAGTCCTGCGCGGACCGGAACTCTGCCCTGTATCGGACTCTGGAGGGGATGAACTTGTGAAGGAAGAAGTAAGAGATTACTTCCACAGCCGCCAGGATGATCACCGCGACAATTGCGGAGAAAAGAATCTTCTTCCACGTCGTGAGTTGCTGATCCATGTGGTGTCCGGTTCAATGTAAGTTGTCCGACGAATGCACGAAAGCCAGCTCCAGTCCTGGTTTTGCAGTGCCGAATCGCGGAATGGGGCGCCTGTCCGTGCTTCCCAGGCCACCAGGGACTTCCCCGTCCCTGTGAAGTCCGGCAAGTTGTATCAGTCTCGGGTGGGGCAACTTGTATCACCGGCCGGGATCCATTTCAACCACAACATACGCAGGATGGTGCGCATTTTTGGGAGAATGATCGCAGGGGAGGACTTTTCTGAAGCCCAAGTTGGGCGGTTTCTTTCAGAGTGTCGTTCCGAGGAGCGTAGCGACGAAGCAATCTCCGGCGCCGAAACCATGACCGCCTTGAGATTGCTTCGCTGCAATAACAGGTCCCGAGAGTGTCATTTCGACGAGCGAAGTAGGGGGGTATCCCCGCCCGCTTTCCGGAAACCTATCAAACGGGCGGGGATGAACCCCGCCCCTAGCCTACATTGTGCATCGAGATCACTTATGGGACAGTTTCCATGCTCATGATCCCATATGGACCGGTCTCCGCTTCAAGTTGCGTGTTAGGAAGCGACCCAAGTATGCGGACTAGATTAGAGTTATCTTGATAACAGTCGCCTTAAGGGCTATAATAATGTTATGTTAGGGGATTCCCCGGCCGAGTGCGAGCCCACGAATGGCCTCGCGGAATCCGGCAGGGGAGAACCCGACCGGCAGTCAGCTCCAAACGGAGGACCTATGAGCCGCAAATTGCCGTCCATCACCAGCAGAACCGAGTCGGTTGCCGCGACCACGGTAGGGGTCACGGAAGATGGCCTCCGGTTCAAGAGATTTTTCTCGATGCCGGATCGCGATCCCTTGGAGATGGTCGAGTGGGAACGCCGCACAGCGGTCATACGCAACGAGAAGGGCCGTGTGATCTTTGAGCAGACCGGAGTGGATGCGCCTGCGTTCTGGTCGGACATGGCACTCAATGTGGTGGTCTCGCGGTACTTCAGGGGCGTGCCGGGGACGCCGGAACGAGAAACCAGCGTTGCCCGACTGATACTGCGGGTGGCTGACACTATAGCCGGCTGGGGCATAGAACAGGGCTATTTCGCATCCGAAGAAGACGGCAAGATATTCCGCGACGAGCTCATTTGCCTCCTGGTACGGCAAAAGGCCTCCTTCAACAGCCCGGTGTGGTTCAACGTGGGGGTAGATCCCGAGCCTCAGTGTTCCGCGTGCTTCATATTGAGCGTAGACGATACTATGGAGTCCATCCTTCACTGGTACGCGGAAGAAGGGATAATCTTCAAGGGCGGTTCAGGGGCAGGGATCAACCTGTCGAGACTCAGATCGTCGAGAGAGGCTCTTGGCGGCGGTGGAACCGCGTCAGGGCCGGTCTCTTTCATGAAGGCAGCGGACGCTTCCGCGGGTGTGATCAAGTCCGGCGGCAAGACTCGCCGCGCCGCGAAGATGGCCATATTGAACGTGGATCATCCCGACATACTCCAGTTCATACGGTGCAAAGCAGAAGAGGAGAAGAAGGCCCACGCTCTCATTCTGGCCGGTTACGATCCTTCCTTCGAGGGTGAGGCCTATTCCACGGTGGCTTTTCAGAATTCCAACCACTCGGTTCGGGTGAACGACGAATTCATGGAAGCGGACAAGAACGACCTGGAATGGAATACCAAGTTCATTCTCACCGGCGAGAAGGCGGGAACTTATCGTGCCAGGGAAATAATGCGCGAGATCGCGAAGGCGGCCCACGTATGCGGCGATCCCGGGATCCAGTTCGATACGACGACCAATCGGTGGCACACCTGCCCTGAGACTGCGCCGATTCGCGCGTCCAACCCGTGCTCCGAATACATGCACGTGGACGATTCCGCGTGCAATCTCGCGTCGTTGAGGCTCACTGCCTTTTTGGACTCCGGGGATCTGTTCCGCACCGACGCGTTCCGCCACGCCGTGGACGTCCTGATCACGGCGCAGGACATACTTGTGGACAAGGCCTCTTACCCTTCACCGGCAATAACCAGGAATTCCAGGAGCATGAGGGCACTTGGGCTTGGCTTTGCCGATCTGGGCTCTTTGATCATGGCCCTGGGATTGCCCTATGACTCCGAGACCGCCCGAGCATGGGCTTCCGTTGTTACGGCCATGATGACCGGCGAGGCCTATCTCCAGTCTGCACGCATAGCGAGGATCAAGCGCCCCTTCGGTGAGTTCGAGAAGAACCGGACGGCGATGCTCCGTGTGATCAAGGAGCACCGCAGTCACGTGACGCGCATAATTCCGTCAGGCGTCCCGGAGGGGATGCTGTCGGAAACAAAACGAATTTGGGATGAAGCGCTGGAAACAGGCGAGCAGTCAGGCTTCGCCAACTGCCAGGTCACGGTGATCGCACCCACAGGCACCGTGGCGTTCATGATGGACTGCGATACTACAGGCATCGAGCCGGAGATCGCCCTGGTCAAGCATAAGATCCTCAGCGGCGGCGGGCATCTGAAAATCGTCAATCGTACAGTGGGAAGGGCTCTGGAGAGGCTCGGGTATCCGCCTGTTGTGGTGCAGCACATCCTTGCCAGGATTGAGGAGACAGGCTCCATCGAAGGTGTCAAGGAGGTGCTGCCGGAGCATCTTCCCATATTCGACTGCGCGTTCAAACCAATCAGCGGTGCGCGTTGCATATCGCCCCAGGGACACCTGAGAATGATGGCCGCTGTTCAGCCTTTTATTTCAGGAGCGATATCCAAGACCGTCAACATGCCCAACGAAACCACAGTGGAGAAGATCGAAGAAGTGTTCAGGATGGCATGGAGGATGGGCCTGAAGGCCATAGCCGTTTATCGGGACGGCTGCAAGGCGGTCCAGCCCGTCGGGCTTACCCCATCGGACACCAAACCGCCCCCAAAGCCGGTCCGGCGCAGGCTGCCCGTGGACTGCGGGAGCGTGCGACACAAGTTCGAGATAGGCGGCCAGAAAGGCTACATCCACACGGGTCTCTACGACGACGGCAAGGTGGGCGAGATTTTCATACGTATGGCCAAGGAAGGCAGCACGGTTTCGGGTCTCATGGACACGATAGCAACCCTGACGTCTATAGCTCTGCAGTACGGGGTGCCTCTCGAGACTCTGGTGAGCAAGTTCAGCCACGTGAGGTTCGAGCCTTCGGGGTTCACCAGCAACCCGGATATTCCTTTTGCCAAGTCCTTGACCGATTACATCTTCCGCTACCTGGGGCACCGCTTTCTGGACAAGGAACAGCAGGAGATAGCGGGATTGTTGCCCGCAAGCGGACTGGTCCACGATCAAGCCATCCTCGCTGCCGTTCCTCAGGCTCCTCAGGCGGAGCCTGGCGGGACTCCCAAGCGGAGCCTGGCTTTTAATCCGCAATCCGACGCTCCCGCGTGCTATGATTGCGGGGCTATAATGGTCCGGAGCGGCTCGTGCTACAAATGCCTCAATTGCGGAGCGACCAACGGCTGCTCTTAGCCGGAATCTCCATTTGAAAACTTTGTGACGGAGCGTAAGCATGGAAGACAACGCGGAAAAGGCGCACGACGGCGCCTTGCAGGATACATTCCGGTCTGCGCCGGATGACTCGCCCGCCTGGCCTTTCGAAGACAATCTAGCGCCGCTGGCCGCAATGCGGGATGAGGCCCGCACCGCCGGCGGCGAGAAGCGGGTCGAGGACCAGCACGCGCGCGGAAAGCTTACGGCAAGAGAACGAATCGAATTGCTCCTGGACGAGGGGTCCTTCGAGGAGTTCGACATGCTGAAAGCGGGCCGAGGCGGCCACCTCGGCGGAGGGAAACAATACCTGAGCGACGGGGTAATCACCGGCCACGGGACAATTGACGGCCGTGAAGTCTTTGTTTTCAGTCAGGATTTCACTGTTATCGGCGGATCGCTGGGTGAAGCGCATTCCGAGAAAATCAGCAAGGTCATGGATCATGCGGTGCGGGTGGGTGCACCTGTGGTCGGCATAAATGATTCCGGCGGCGCGAGAATCCAGGAGGGGGTGGACGCACTTGCGGCATATGGTGAGATTTTCAACCGAAACGTTATGGCAAGCGGGGTGATCCCTCAGATATCGTGCATCATGGGGCCCTGCGCAGGTGGTGCGGTGTACAGCCCGGCCATGACGGACTTCACCTTCATGGTGGAGGACTCCTCGTATATGTTTGTCACCGGGCCTTCGGTGGTGAAGACCGTCATCCATCAGGACATATCCTTCGACGATCTGGGCGGCGCGGGCGTGCACGCTCGGAAAAGCGGTGTGGCTCATTTCGTGCTCCCCAACGACATCTTTTGCATGCGAGACGTGAGACGGCTCATAAACTATCTCCCGTCCAACAACAGGCAAGAGCCGCCTTTCCTGGACCTGAGAGACCCTCTGGACAGAAAGGATCCTGTCCTGGACCACCTGGTCCCGGCAAATCCCAATCACCCTTACGATATGAAGACGCTTATACATAGCGTTCTCGACGGAGCGGAATTCTTCGAGATACATGCCCATTTCGCAAGGAACCTCATCGTGGGGTTCGGCAGACTTGGAGGCAAGACCATCGGCCTTATCGCCAATCAACCAGCGGTGTTGGCCGGAGTCTTGGACACCGGCGCTTCGGTGAAAGGCGCGCGATTCATCCGGTTTTGCGATGCGTTCAACATTCCTATCATCTGTTTCGTGGACGTTCCGGGATTCATGCCGGGTCCGGAACAGGAACACGGCGGCATAATCCGTCATGGAGCGAAGCTGCTTTACGCCTTCATAGAAGCCACCGTGCCTCGAATCACCGTGGTGGTGCGCAAGGCGTACGGCGGGGCCTACATTGTGATGAATTCCAAGCATATCGGAGCGGACATCAACTACGCCTGGCCCACCGCCGAGATCGCAGTGCTGGGGCCCCGCGGAGCAGCGGAGGTGATCTATCGCAAGGAGATCGAGGTCGCAGCGGACCCGTCCAGGGCCCTTTTGGAAAAGGAAAACGACTACCGGAAGACTTTTGCCAATCCGTTCCTGGCTGCCAAACGCGGTTATATTGACGATGTGATCTTCCCCAGGGATACAAGAGGCAGGCTCATACGAAGCCTGCAATTCCTCGAAGGGAAGAGAACCGCTAGACCCGACAGAAAACACGGGAATATACCACTCTGAGGTGCCGATTTGTTCGACAAGATACTAATTGCCAACAGAGGAGAGATTGCGCGGCGTATCATCCGGAGTTGCCGAGATCTGGGCATCCTGGCCGTCGCTGTATATTCGGAAGCGGACCTCAGGGCTCCCTTCGTGGAAGAAGCTGACGAGGCCGTCTTCATAGGGGGCGCACCCGCCCGGGAATCGTACCTTCGCGTGGATGCGATCATCAATGCGGCTCTGACCAAGGGCTGCGCCGCGATTCATCCCGGGTACGGTTTCCTTTCGGAAAACGCGATGTTCGCTCAAGGAGTCCGGGATGCCGGCCTGGTCTTCATCGGACCGTCTCCCGAAGCCATCGCCACGCTCGGCGACAAGATGGCTGCCAAGGCTCTTGCAGTCAAGGCGGGCGTGCCGGTGGTCCCTGGGCATTCCGAGGCCCTGGCAGATGAGGAAGAAGCCCTGGCAGCGGCCCGGACCGTGGGATTCCCCGTGCTCTTAAAGCCCGCGGCAGGCGGTGGCGGCCGTGGGATGAGGATTGTCTACAGCGAAGATCAGTTTGCTTCCGCCATTCTCTCGTGCCGGGAGGAAACCCGGAAGAGCTTCGGCGATGATCGGATCTTTCTCGAGCGCTACATAGAAGAACCGCGGCACATCGAAGTCCAGATCCTGGCCGATGAGCACGGAAACATAGTGCACCTGGGAGAGAGAGAATGCTCCATACAGCGCCGCTATCAGAAAGTGATCGAAGAAACGCCGTCCACGGCCGTGGATGAAGGCCTTCGGGCCGAGATGGGCCGGGTCGCGGTGGCTCTGGCCAAAGAGGCCGGTTACACCAGCGCCGGTACGGTGGAATTCGTACTGGCGCCGAACAAGAGGTTCTATTTCCTGGAGATGAACACCCGGCTCCAGGTCGAGCACCCGGTGACGGAGATGGTGACGGGCCTGGACCTGGTGGAGATGCAAATCCGGATCGCAGCGGGCGAACCGCTGGGTTTGAGACAGGAAGACCTCCGGTTCAACGGATGGGCCATCGAGGCCCGCCTCTGCGCTGAAGACCCTTCTCGGGGCTTTCTGCCCACAACGGGGATGATCACGCGCTACGCCATGCCTCGCGGCAAGAATATCCGGGTAGACAGCGGCATCGGCCCGGGGAGCGTCATAACGATCTATTACGATTCATTGCTGGCGAAGATCGTGGCTTGGGGGAAAGACCGTGAAGAAGCCAGGTTGTCGCTCATTCGCGCTCTGAACGGGTACCACATCGAGGGCCTGGTCACCAATGTGGACTTCGCGAACGCAATAGTCAGCCATGAGGGATTTGCCCGCGGGCAATTATCCACCCATTTCATAGAGGAGAACTTCGAAGAAGGCGAACCCAAGCTGTCGCCCAATCCGGAACATATGGGGTACATGGTCATTGCTGCTGTGCTTGTGTACCACACGCGGCAAAGTCTTGTCCGGGAATCCCTGAAGCCCATGATGCCTCATGTGGGAAGTGCTCCCGTTGCCAACGAAGTCCACAGCTACGTGGTCCGGACTGAAGAGGAACGCTTTCAGGTCCAGTTGGAGGGACATCCGGCTTCGCGACTGTGGGAAATTACCGTCAACGGCGTAAACCACGAAGTGATCACCCCCGAGTTCGAATATTACCGCCGCCGGCTCGTGCTCAAGATCAACGGGCAGTCACACATGTTCAGGCTCCAGTACGTCGAGAACCACATAAGGGCTTTCTTTTGCGGGATCGTAAAAGAGGTCGAGGTCTACAGTCCGCGGGAATGGCGGCTGGCGAGCTACATGCTCAAGGAACGGAAACCTGTCCAGGAGAACGTCCTGCGTTGCCCAATGCCGGGCCTGATAACCTCCGTATCCGCGAGGCAGGGCGAATACGTCCGCCGTGGTCAGGAGCTGTTGCGCATGGAGTCAATGAAGATGGAGAGTGCGGTGGCCTCTCCCTGCGACGGGATCATTGAGAGGGTATTAGCTGAACCCGGCAAGGCAGCGGAGACCGACGAGGTCTTGATAGTGTTCAAGATATGAGTCCCGGCAAGTGCCGGCCAATTGGGTTCGCCTGCTCAACCCCAGTAATAGTGATAGAAATAGTAATAGAAATCGTTCGGATCGGAGATCCTCGCCTCGAACGCGTTGAGGGTCCTCCCGAAGGCCTGGAAATAGGCATCCTCGAAAGAGGTTTGTGTCAGTTGATGTACGAGTGTCGCAATGTAGCCCACATCCTGATGACCGGTGTAGTTGTACATATAGTACCCGGCCGCCTCAATGGTGTAATAAGAGTTCGTGTACAGATAATAATCCCAGTGTGCGTAACCGAGCTCAGATAGACCGTACCCGGCCTCTGTCCACGACAAGATCGCGTTGCCGTTCCCTGCGACAGCGCTCTTGTAATAGCTGCTGAGCGTGGCAAAATCCATCGCGCAGTGCCATTGGCCGCCTGAATAGCTGTACCACGGGTAAATGAAATCACGGGTGTAGGTCGCCAGGGCTTCGCCGGTGAAACGACATGCATAGATGGTCCAAACCCAGGCCTCGTCAACGTATATGCTGCGACACAGTTCATAGGTCAGGCGCTGTCCTGCCTCGAGCGTTTGGTAGAACCACTGGTCGCTGGTGAGAGTAAGCGGGGTATGGATCGAGAACCAGACATTCGTCTCGTTGAACTCGCTCTGGAAAGGCGTCCACACCAACCAGACATTTATCTTGCCCGTGGGCGGCGTGGTACGCGGGCTCAATTGGTCCCAACCCAGCCCGTACCATGCCCAGAGATAACACCAGTCCGGGAGATCCAGGTACCAAAGTGCGTATGCCCACCACGCGACTTCATCCCATGTCCCGTACCAGTCGAAGTGGAGCCGCGTGTAGTCCATCTCCCAGACTACTTCCACCGGGTCCGCGGCCCCGGCGGGGCAGAACAGCCCTGTAACTGCAACCAGCACGGTGGTCAGGGCCGCTACCTTAGCCGTGGTCTTCAGGAGTGTCACGGCAATCACCTTCTTTCAATTTCTTTGTTGCGACTCGTTGGTCCTTGGCGCCAAGGGACGCTCGTTCCCCTTTTCACTCATTGAGCCTGAGACCGCTAATCAGCAGTCGGCCGGTCCCCGGAAGGGAACAGCTGACCGAGGCTTGAACGGTTCTGCCGCTTTCAGTATCAGTCAAGCGGGTAGTCGTACCAGTATCCCCACATGACGTAGAAGAGCCATGCTTCCATTCGGTTGTACTTAGGGTCCACTTGCACCACCCAAGAGTGCGGCCAGGACAGATCCAATCCGTGGGCATAGGCGGCCATCATGGCCCCGTCACAGTCATTGTCGTGGTTTTTTAACCATGTCAACCAGATCGCGTTACGATAATTTCCGCTTGCCCCTCCGGCATCCGGCGCTCCCAGGATAAGGTGATCATAATCGGTAAGAAGGTATCCTATTCCCAGGGCCGAAAACATCTTGTCGTCATTTTCGACGGTCGGTGGATAATTCGTCAAGTAGAAAGGCATGAGAAAGTTCCAGTCGTCAAAACTTGGCCAATTTTCGGTTCCGTAAAATGGATGATAGTTCTGGTAACCCGCTTGGATCCCGGAGAGGACCGAAACGTCGTAGCCGTTGGCTAGGACATGATCTCCCCATGGCCAGAGCACGTTGGCAACGTGCAGAGCCAAACTGCATGACAATGCGATGTCGGCGCCGGCCACCGAGGCGCCGGCGATGAAGTAGTCCATAGACATCTTCGATGTGGTCCAATACGCGATCCCTCTGCCAACAGTGCACATGGTGTTGACCCATCCGCCGCCTACCAAGTCCAGTGAAGGCAACAAAGATGGATCGAGGTTGAGGGCCATGCGTTCCATATAGCCGTCATAGTACTCGTAGAGAGTATTTCCCCCCCAGGGGACGACGAAGCTCACTTCAAGCTTGTCTTCACTCCCCCATGTGCCGTTGGATCCCCAAAACGCCGATCCCCAAATGTGGTCCCACCCCATGCCGTAAACAGCGAAGAGGTACGCCCAATCGGGGATGTCGAGCAGGTACATGCCGTAGGCCCAATAGGCCGCGTTATCCCAAGTCCCGTTCCATTCAAAGCGTATTAACATGTAATCGGTTTCCCAGTAGACTGTCTCAGCCGGCGCCGGCGCCGGAGACATCACGCCGATAATTGCTGCGACCAGCAGCACCGGAACCACTTTCTTCCATGATCTCTTGGACGTGAGCATCATCGCCCTCCTCGCTAATCTTTATCCACAGCCGTAGTGGAACCGGCAGCCCCACCTCAGGTTGAGAATCCAAGCGTCATCCCGTTGTGCTTCTGATCCATCGCCTATCCTCCGCCAAGGCGCCGAGGGATTGTAGTTCCTCAATCCCTCGGCAGGCAAACACAATTTACCCGGCCCAATGGTAGGTATACCATTCACCAAAAATCAGATGGTAATACCAGGCCTCCATCTGGTTGTAAGCGGGATCTATGGCCTTGTGGTACCAGAATTGGTCTCCCCTTTCATCGAGCGTATCACTGAACGCTTCGTGACCGTACGCTGCCATGAAGGCGCCATCGAGTCGTGCGTGGTGTCCGAGTGTGGGGTTGTCCCTCAGCCAGGCCAGCCACGTGGCGTTGCGGTAGATGCTGCCGGCCCCACCCCCGTCGGCGGCGCTTAGGAAAAGATGATCGTAGTCGCTGATCAGGTAACCGATGACAAATCCTTTGAACTGCTGTACATCCTGCGATCCGTAAACACTTTCCCACCACCAGTAAGAGTGGTGCTCCCACTGATTTATGTCAGACCATGAATCAGTAATGGTTGCCCGGTAACCGGCGAGGATGCCGTCTAGCGTGGAGACGTCGTACCCCATATACATGGTGTGGTCTCCCCAAGGCCACAGCACGTTGCCTACATGCTTGGCGAGGAAGTCCACGGCGAGCCAGAGCGTGGAATGGTTCTCCGTGTTCTCCGGAGAGTCGCCTATGTATGCGGCGCCCAAGACGTGCGTCATGTTAAATGCTACTTCTCTGCCCACGGTGCACATGGTGTTGACCCAGCCGCCGTTGATCAGGTCCGGCGAAACGCCCTGTATTCCCAGTATTACTTGGCCGAGTTGTTCTGTATACGAATAACTGTAAAGGGAGCCCCTGAAGTCGGAACGGATGGTGACGACCACCTTGTCTTCCGGCCCCCATGTGCCGTTGGATCCCCAAAACCCGGATCCCCATATGTGTTCCCACCCCATGCCGTACACGCCGAATAGGTAGGCCCAATCGGGGATGTCGAGGAGGTACATACCGTAGGCCCAGTACGCCACGTCGTCCCATGTCCCGTTCCACTCAAATTTTATGAAGCAAAAGTCTGTCTCCCAGGTTACTGTTTCCGCTACCGAGTCCTGGGGCACGGCGCACCCCACCCCGATTAGCATCCCCAAGAGCAGCACAAGAGCTGCTCTGCTCAAAGACTTTCTGGAAGGTGACATCGCTGTCCTCCATACGCGGTTGCCAGATCAGCGTTCGATATTGACCCAAGAAGCCCCCTGCTCCAGCTTAGCGGACAGTACCGGCTCAGGAGTTTCCGCCCTTCTTCTAATTCAGGGAACTACAGGGTCGTCGTAAAAATAGCCCCACATAGACTTGAAGAGATATGCATCCATCTGGTTCCAATAAAGATCGAGATAGCCGTACGGACCGCCGTACTGTGCGCTCGCGGCCAGAAAGCCGTAGGCCGCGGAAAAAGCTCCGTTTGCATCATCATGGCCGGGGTCGTTTCTCAGGTATGCCAGCATCGTCGCTACGCGATAGATGCTGCTTGCCCCACCGGCAGATGCGGTTCCGGCCATTACAGAGTCGTAATCCTCAAAAAGCCAACCCACGGCACTGCGTGTGAAGTACTCACGTATGGTGCCTGTTACGAAGCCGGACCCGTCTATGGGGTAGCCGCTGGGATCGTAGTTGAGAGCGAAATACACCTCGAAGTAGAAGGGATACCCTGATCGCGCATCAAAAAAAGTAAAAAACCTCGTTGTTCTTGAGAGATCAAGAGGATAGAATGCTTTTTGCACAAAGAATCTATCACCAACGATGTGCATCCATTATGACCCAAGGCATTCTTCCTTTCCAGTACGAAGTTGAGAAGAGACCCGGGGGGATGACAGCGTTGGCTGGATTGCCTCCGTATCTGGAATTTGGATACGTCATGGG
>Ga0172371_10006265_pt1 | contig 17370 bp, 11 predicted proteins | sample Lak12m_FD_114543 | JGI IMG/M metagenome (GOLD analysis project Ga0172371, IMG submission 114543) | Freshwater microbial communities from Kabuno Bay, South-Kivu, Congo - kab_022012_12m | ecosystem: Environmental > Aquatic > Freshwater > Lake | place: Democratic Republic of the Congo: South-Kivu...
AGACGAAGACCCCCGCAGCAATCGCCGAGCTGCTCGCTCAGATGGAGTCCGACGACGCTGCCGACCTCCTCGGGTTGCTGCCCGAAGAGCTTTCCAAAGAAGTGCTGGCAAGGCTCAAGGGTGAAGCCCAGGACGTTCGCGACCTCATGAAGTACGGAGAGGACACTGCGGGCGGCATCATGACGCCCGACTATGTCGCTCTCCACGAAGGCATCACGGTGCACGAGGCGATCGACATCGTCCGGCAGCGCAAAGACGTCGAGATGGCGTTCTATCTCTACGTCGTCAATGACATGAACCAGCTCGTCGGGATTCTCTCGATCCGCAAGCTGGTCCTCGTCTCACCCGAGACGGTGCTGCGAAACATAATGGAGCCGAACGTCATCTCGGTGAAGACCTCCACCGACCAGGAAGAAGTGGCCAGGGTCGTCGCACGGTACAATTTCCTTGCCGTGCCCGTGGTGGACGACAGCAAGGTGCTGCAAGGCATAGTCACCGTAGACGACGTCATCGACGTCATTCGCGAAGAGGCCACCGAGGACATCCTCAAGATGGCCGGCGCGGGCGAGGAGATCCTCGAGACCGGTACCGTGGCCAAGAGCGTGCGCGCCAGGTTCCCATGGCTCATGGTCGCGTGCATCGGCGAGCTGCTGGGGGTGATCGCGATCAGCCCGTTCATCGGGCAGCTCAAAACGCACCAGTACGTCGCGCTTTTCATGCCTATAATCATGGCGATGGGGGGCAGTGTGGGCACGCAGTCAGCCACCGTGATTGTGCGAGGCCTCGCAACCGGATATCTGGACCCGAAACGAATGGCGTCCACCTACTGGAAAGAGCTTCGGGTCGCTCTGGCGCTGGGTCTTGCGTACGGGATTATCGTCGGCGCTGTAAGCTACTTCTTCTCTGACGAGAGTGTCGTCTACGCCTTGGCCGTGACCCTTTCCATGGCCGCAGCGATGTCGATTGCCGTCACGGTCGGGACGTTGCTCCCGGTGGTCATGACCCGCCTGCACGTGGACCCCGCGGTGAGCACCGGCCCCTTCGTCACCTCAGCGGTGGACGTCCTCGGCTTGATAGCGTACTTCGCCATCTCTACCGCGCTGCTCTCAGGAGGGGCGTGAGCCAGTCAGCAGTCAGCGCCATCGTTCTTGATACACTCCCCTATCGCGACGCGGACCTGATCGTGAAGCTGCTTGCCAGCTCGGGAAAGATCACGGCCATTGCGTACTACGCCCGCAAGAGCCGTGCACGATTCCCATCGGGCCTGGACCGGCTCACTATGGTCGATGCCATCATGTCGCCGGGTCGGGGAATGCACGTGATCAATTCCGCGGTTACCCGGGATGTGTTCTGGGGAGTCAAGCAGGACTTCGACAAAGGTTGCGCCGCGACGCTTTTCGCCGAGATGCTTCTGCTCTCGCACTTCGAGCCCGACGAGCCGGAGAGCATCTTCGCCCTGGCAGCGACGACTCTGGCAGCCCTCGATCAGTGCTCCGGACCCGAGACCTGGCCAAGGACGCTGCACGCTATCATGAGGCTGCTCCATCTCCTGGGATTCCTGCCGCCCGAGGCCCGTTGCATGAAGTGCCCCTCCCCACGCACTGACCTGGCGCACGGGCTCGACCCTCGCACAGGGGAAATCCGTTGCCGGGACCACCGCACCGAGGACCCGTCGATCCCACTCAGCCTTGAGAGACTCACGCTGCTGGACGCAGCGCTTTCATCCCCGTCCGCGACGGAGTTCTTTGCCAACGCGCCCACGGGATCCGGACCGGCAGCCCTGCCGCTGCTGCAGTCTCTGGCGCCGCTGCTGGAGAATCTGGTGAGCGCACCCCTGAAAACGCTTGCGTTTCTGGGTCGATAGGACCTATAGGACCCATAGGACCCATAGGACCTATTGGTCCCATGGAGGTTGTCATGACGTTCGTGACTGGTTTCGAGTGCTACGATTGCGGAAAGGAGCAGGATTTCGCGTTCCCGGCTTACAGGTGCGAGTGCGGCGGCAACCTGAAGGTCGTGTATGACCTGGAACGGGTCGCAGGCAGGTTCCGCCGCGTGGAGCCCTCCCGGCTTGCCGAGGCAGGGCACCAGGTTTTCGGCGCGCTGCTTCCGCTGGAAACGCCGGACAAGAGCCCCTTCTCTTTTCCGATCGGTGGTTCTCCCCTGGTAAGACGCGACGACCTGGCGCGCAAGGCGGGCGTCGGAAGCCTCTATCTCAAGGACGACACTCGCCTTCCCAGCGCATCGTTCAAGGATAGGGCGTCCAGCATATTGCTCGCAATGGCCGCAGAGAGGGGAGTGAAGAAGGTCTGTACCGCTTCAACCGGCAACGCGGGATGCTCGATGGCGTGTCTGTGCGCAGATGCCGGGCTCGAAGCGTTCGTGTTCGTGCCGCACACTGCGCCCAGAGCCAAAGTGGCTCAGCTCCTGTTCTATGGGGCCAAAGTGATCAAGGTCGAGGGCAACTACGACCAGGCCTTCGACCTCTGCTGGACCATCTCGCAGGCGCGCGGCTGGCTCAACAGGAGCACTGGCTGGAATCCCTTCACTCGAGAGGGAAAGAAGACGGTGTCGTTCGAGATCGCAGCGCAGCTGGGTTGGAAGTCCCCCGACGCGGTGCTCGTGCCCGTGGGCGACGGCAACATCATCTCGGGAGTGTACAAGGGGTTCGACGAGCTTCATCGGATCGGCGCGATCGACCGGGTCCCCGCCATCGTGGCAGTGCAGTCGTCCCTGTCCAACGCCGTGAGCCTGGCGGTGCAGCGCGTCCGCGCCGGAACGCCCGTCTCGAAGTCCGTTGAACCCGTCAAGGCCACGACCATCGCGGATTCGATCAGCGTTGACCTGCCCCGGGACGGCGTCGCAGCAGTCAGAGCCGTCGTCGAGTCCGGCGGCGACGTCGTCGAGGTCTCGGACGACGAAATCCGAAAAGCGATAGTGGAGCTGGCCTCGAAGGCCGGGATCTTCTCCGAGCCGGCCGGGGCCACGGCCTACGCGGGCCTGAGACAGTGGGCCGCCCGACACCCCGAGGCATCGGCCTGGAACGTCGTCTGCCTCGTGACGGGAAACGGCCTCAAGGACGTCGACGCCGCCGCTGCCCTGCTCGCTCCACCCACCCTTGTTCCCCCCGACCCCGACAAGGCCGAAAGCCTTGTCTGAGACCTCGCTCCCGGCAGTCGATCCAGGACGGTCTTCACCCGGCGCCTGCGGAAAGCGCCCGGGCAAGGAACTCCGCGAGCCGGGGCGGATCGTCTCCGCCCACGTGCCGGGATCCCGCAGCCATGGATTCAGCCGAAACACCAGCGCCTGCAATCTGGGTTCCACTCCGCCCCTCGTGAAGTCAACTCCAACCCAACCAAACGGGGACACCAATCCGGATCCGCCGGGCTGACCGGGAGAGGCCTTCCCGCACTGTCGCAGTGTCGAAGTTGACGGCTCGGTCGGATTGCGGTAGAACCCGTTCCGGAGGGATCGCAATGAAACCCAACTATCAGTACGAGAAGAGAACACGCGACCTGGAGAGGAAGAAGAAGCAGGAGAAGAAGCGGCTCAAGAAGCTGCAGAAGAAGAAGGCGACCGACAACGAGGGTGGGCAGACCCCCCCCGAGGGTGAGCCGTCCGCCTGATCGGGCGCCGACGCCAGGAGCACACCTTTCCTCGAATCGGATCTCCCGCCGGACAATCCGCACGACAAGGAGCACATGAGACGACAGGACATACGAAATGTGGCGATCATCGCGCACGTTGACCACGGGAAGACAACGCTCGTGGACCAGTTGCTGCGGCAGAGCGGCCAGTTCGCAAGCGGCGAGCTGACGGGCGACTGCATCCTGGACTCCAACCCGCTCGAGCGTGAGCGGGGCATCACGATCCTGGCGAAGAACTGCGCCATCGAGTACACCGACCGCACCGGCGAGCGCTACCATATCAACATCGTGGACACACCGGGGCACGCCGACTTCAGCGGTGAGGTCGAGCGGGTGCTGAAGATGGCCGACGGCGTCCTTCTGCTCGTGGACGCGTTCGACGGTGTGATGCCGCAAACGCGCTACGTGCTCTCCAAGGCGCTCGAAATGGGGCTTGCCCCGATCGTTGTGCTCAACAAGATGGATCGCCCGGAGGTGCGTCCCGATGCCGTGCTATCCGACGTGTTCGACCTGATGGTCGAGCTTGGCGCGGAAGAACACGCGCTGGCGTTCCCGACCGTGTACGCTTCCGCACGTGAAGGGTGGGCGTCCCAGGACCCCGGGTTCAGGCCGGCAGCAGGGCAAGGGGACATCCACGCTCTGTTCGAGGCAATCATCCGGCACGTTCCGGTGCCGCCGCTGGATACGGCAGCACCGCTCCAGGCGCTGATAACGACTCTGGACTACAACGACTATGTGGGACGTATCGGCATCGGGCGGGTATTCGCAGGGGTTCTCGAGGCGGGCCGCAACGTGGCGCTCATCGACCGGAGCGGTGCTGTCAGCACGCAGAGGGTGGGCCAGCTCTTCCGCTTCGACGGCCTGGGCAGGAAGGATGTCCGCCACATCGACACGGGCGACCTGTTCGCCGTCGTTGGCCTCTCCGGCGTAGACATCGGCGCAACCGTTGCCGACCCGGAGCACCCCGTGCCGCTGCCCCCCGTGTACGTCGACGAGCCGACCATGCACATGGCGTTTCACGCAAACGACGGGCCATTTTCCGGCCGGGAAGGAAAGTTCGTCACCGGAAGGCAGCTCCTGGAGCGGCTCCACAAAGAGCTCCAGTCCAACGTCGCTCTTCGTGTGGAGGAGCGGGCCGACGACTTCCTCGTGTCCGGCCGAGGCCTCCTTCACCTCGGGATACTCATCGAGAACATGCGACGAGAAGGGTACGAGCTCTCCGTGGGCAAACCCGGAGTCATTCTCAAAGGCGCAGGCGCCGAGCTGGAAGAACCGCTCGAACAGCTTACGCTGGACGTCCCCATGGAGCACCAGGGCACTGCCATGGCCCTGGTGGGCGATCGGCGATCCGAGCTGGTCCGCATGGAACCCCGGGGCAAACGAGCGTTCCTGGAGTTCGTGATCCCGACGCGGGGGCTCATCGGCCTTGCCGGGCGCATGCTCACCGCAACGCAGGGGCAGGCGATCATGCACCACCGGTTCTGCCGGTACGGCGCGTTCCGGGGGGCGATGGGAGGCCGCGCCAACGGCGTCATGGTCGCAACCCAGACGGGAATCGTGACAGCCTACGCACTGGAGCAACTGGGAGACCGCGGCGTCATGTTCGTGGAACCAAACGAGCCGGTCTACGAAGGCCAGATCGTCGGCGAGCACTGCAAGGGCAACGACATCCTGGTCAACGTCGTCCGCCAGAAGAAGCTGACCAACATGCGGTCGTCCACCAAGGAAGCCACCGTCGTGCTCAAGGCCCCGCGCAGGCTCTCGCTGGAAGCTGCTCTCGAGTACATCCAGGATGACGAGCTGGTCGAAATCACCCCCCGCGCCATCAGACTCCGCAAACGCTTCCTCAGCGAGTCAGATCGTCGCCGCCAGACCAGACGCGGTTGAGGAGCATTTTTCCTTGACAGTCGAGAGACGCTGGCATAATGCTGTAGAGCAGAATGTTGGCGGTTTGCCTCCCGCGGGTGGGGTGTGCGATTCCGCGGGCGCAGGGAGAGAATGAAATGAGAGTCAAGCAGGTTGCCGTAGGAATTGCGTGCCTGATGGTGGCGATTGCTCCCGCGCTGGCGCAGGAGGAGCCCGCCGACACCGGCGAAACGACGGGTGCCGCGGACTCGGGCATGAGGCAGTTCTTCCTCGGCCTGCTCAAGGAAGGCAAGACCCTGGCCGACAAAGGCTACTACTACGAGGCATGCGTAGCGTTCAACGGCATCCTGGAACGCGGCGAGGCCGTCGAGGAATACTACAAAGAAGCCGAATTCGAGATGGCCGTCAACCTCCACAACCTCGGCCTGATCTACTCCTCGTACACGTACTTCACCCGCATCGTCGATGCCGGCGACTCTCACCCTTACTACGTCCAGGCTCTCCCGTGGCTCGTGAAGATCTCCCGCCAAGTCCCCGGCTTCCAGGGCGCGAGGGAATACCTGTCCATGTACGACCCTTCCAAGTACCCGCCAGAGATGAAGAACGAGATCGCCACCCTCGTGGGGACGTTCTACTACTCCCTGGATGACCTCGAATCCGGGCTTGCAAGTCTGGGCCTGGTCGACCAGAAGGAAGAAGAGTACTTCCTGAAAGCCAAGTACCTCCAGGGCGCAATACACGCTCGACGCAACAAGGCCCGCGAATCGCTGGAAGCGTTCAAGGACGTCTTGCGCTACGAGGAGGAAACCGGCTCACGCACTCCCCTGGCCCGCAAATACCACAACCTCGCCATCATGTCGATCGCCCGGATCTTCTACTCGACCGGCGACTTCGACAGAGGTCTGAAGTACTACTCGGAGATCGAGAAATACTCTCCCGACTGGCTCCAGACCCTGTTCGAAATGTCCTGGTCCTACTTCAGGGCCGGCAACGTCGAGCGTGCCATGGGCAACCTCCACACCCTCAACTCCCCTTACTTCGAAGAGCAGTACTTCCCGGAATCCCGAGTCCTTCAGGCAGTGATCCTGTTCACCAACTGCCGATACGAAGACGCCATCGTCGTCGTCGACCAGTTCGTCAGAGAATACGACGACCTCCGCAAGGAGCTGAACGCCCAGATGGCCCAGAACGAGGACCCCGCGGACTTCTACTACTGGCTTGCTTCTCTGTCCGTGAAGGGCAAGGGCTTCTCGAGGAAGCTGAAGAGGATCTTCAACCTGGCTCTCGCCGACAAGAAGCTCTACAGACTCTTCTCGTTCATCGTCGCGCTCGACCGTGAGGAAGCCCTGCTCGAAAGCATGCGCCAGTCCGCCGTGCAGAAAGACCTCGCTGAACGCCTCCTCGGCGAGCTGACAACCTACCGCGAGCTGGCCATCGGCGAAACCGGAGAGCAGGCCCGCTCCAGGCTCGACACGAAGCGCAAGGAGCTTCAACGCCTCGTCTCCCAGGCAATGAAAGTCAAGTTCGAAGCCCTCAACGCCCTCAAGGAAATGATCGAGGGCAAGAGGGAGGCTTCCCGCAAGAGCGGCAAGAGCGCCGGATGGTTCGTCGCTCACGACGACGAGCACCTGGCTTGGCCTTTCGAAGGCGAGTACTGGAAGGATGAGCTGGACTCTTATCTTTTCAGGGTCGAAAACATTTGTCCTGAGAAAAACTAGCCGGAGATAGCAGATGACATCCCGCCTCGTGGTACTCGTGGTGCTTTCAGCCCTGACCTGCGTTCCTTCCTTCAGAGTGAGGGCGCAGGAGAAAGAGGGCTTCGTCCCCAAGATTCACGGCCAGGAAGACGACTCCAAGCCGGTCGAGCAGCCGAAAGAGCCCAAGGGCAAGAGGGCCAAGCCCACGCTCTCTGCCGAGGATCTCTACAGAGTCAAACCGTCCGCTTCCGAAGAGAAGCTTCAGGCTGCCATCGAGTCTCTCTACAGGATCATCGACTACGCCGAAGAAGACGATCCCGAGAAGCCGGTCTACTATGCACGGCTGGCCAACCTCTACTGGGAGAAGGCCGAAAGCTACTTCATGCAAGCCTACTCCGACGAGATGGACAAAGAGATCACTCAGGCCGAGAAGTCCGGCGACCAGGATGCCGTCAAGGCGGCCGGAGCAAAGCGCGACCTGCTGCTGGAATCCCAGAAGGAATGGCGCCGAAAGGCGGTCAAGATCTTCCAGGAAATCGAGCAGAAATACCCCGACTACGAGAAGCTTGACATGGTCCTCTTCTATCTGGGCAACTTCTCGTCGCAGATGGGGGAATCCGAGGAGGGTTACAACTACTACGCCAAGCTGGTGACCCGCTTTGCCGACTCCAAGTACCTGCCCGACGCCCTGGTCAACATGGGCGAGTACTTCTTCCAGCGGGACGAGTTCGAGACCGCGCTGGACTTCTTCAAGCGGGTCGTCGAGTTCAAGACGTCGCAGATCTACCCGTTCGCAATGTACAAAGAGGCCTGGTGCCATTATAATATGGGCTTCTATGAAGAAGCCTTCAAGAAGTTTGTGGAGGTTATCCAGTACACGATCCAGGCCGAGCAATCCGGCAACGCCCCGCGTATCGGCCTCAAGTCCGAGGCGCAGAAGGACATCGTCCTTGCGTTCAGCCAGCTTCCCGGCGCCAAGGAAGGGCAGGCGATACCGTTCTTCAAGAGCATCGCTCCCGACATCTACATCCAGCTCTCGTCCCGGCTGGCACGGCTCTATTCGGACCAGGGAGAGTACGAGAAGGCCGTGAAGATGTACTCCTGGCTGATGGAGGAGACGCCGGACTCGCCGACGATACTCACCTACCAGCGCAACATCGTCGAGAACATCGACCGTGGCGGAGACAAGCAGCGCACGGCCGTCGCCGTGGGCAAGATGGTCGAGCTGTACAGCGTCCTCCAGCAGGAGAACTCCTCCATCATCGCCCAGGAGAAGGACAAGATCGAGGAGCTGCTGCGCCGTATGGCCATCGGCTATCACACCGAGGCGCAGAAGACCATGGAGAAGAAGGCCATGAAGCTGGCGCAGGAGGTGTACGACCACTACCTCCTGCTCTTCCCTGAGGGATCTAGGCGCTACGACATGCTGATGAACCACGCCATCCTGCTCTATCAGCTCGAGCAGTGGGAGAAGGCGGTGCAGGAGTACGAGAGGGTGATAGCCATGGACCCGCAGGGTAAGCACGCCCGGGAGGCCGGCTACACTGCGCTGCTGTGCTACTACAAGCTGATCGACACGAAGAAGCAATCGACCGTGAAGGAGGAGGAGGACGAGGAGTCCGCGGAAAAGGAGATCCCGCCGATGCATGCGAACATGGTCGCTGCGTGCGACCGGTTCGTCGCGATGAATCCTGAAGATCCCGAGGAGCTGATCCAGGCGAAGTTCGCTGCTGCGCGTATTCTCTACGACTTCAGCCACTACAAGGAAGCGTCTCCGAGGCTCGCCGAGCTCGTGGAGAAGTACCCGACTCACGAAGTGGCTCCCGATTCAGCCAAGATGCTGCTCTCTTCGCTGCACCTGATGCGCGACATCAACTCGCTCAACGCGTGGGCCGAGAAGCTCAATGCGATGCCGACCCTGGCTCAGGGCGAGCTGCTCGTCATCATCACGAAGATTCGGGACACGGCCAAGTTCAACCGGTGTTTCCAGTACGAGTTCGAGAAGCAGTACGAGGCCGCAGCCGACTGCTTCGTGGACTACACCCTCAAGTTCCCGGACTCGAAGCTCATGGACCGGTCTCTCTACAATGCGGCCATCAACTACCAGCGCGCCAGGAAGTACGAGAAGGCGCTCAAAGCCAACGCCCAGCTCTACAACTGCTGTGCGAAGTCGTCCAAGCTGGGGCCTCGTGCACTGTTCCTGATCGCCGAGACCTACCGGGCCGCTGCCGTCTACGACAAGGCTGCCGAGTTCTACGAGCAGTACGCAAAAGAGCACTCGAAGCAGGACAAGGTGCAGGAAGCTCTTATCTTCGCATCCGCGTTCCGCCGTGGTCTGGGCCAGTTCGAAGAGGCCATCAAGGACTACGAGCTGTACATGAAGCTGTTCAAGAAGGACCCCAAGGTGCCCGCTGTCTACTTCGACATGGGCACGCTGTACGCCAAACAGGGCAAGTGGAAGGACGCCATCAGCCACTTCAGCAGCTACCTGTCGAAGTTTCGAGGCGCCGGAGGGGTGAACCTCCTTCTGTCCGCGTACAAGGAGATCGGGGAAGCGTATCTTGAGCTGAAGCAGACGAAGCAGGCAAAGGCGCAGTTCGACGCCGTGATCGAAACGTTCAAGAAGCTGACCGACGACGACAAGAAGAACATCGATGCCCGGGGCGTGTCGGCGATCGCTTGGGCGTACTTCAACATCGGCGACACGACTTTCGCCGAGACCGCGCAGATCAAGCTGACCCGTCGCAACCTCAAGGAAGACACCCAGAAGAAGATGACGACGCTTCTGGCAGCAGAGCAGTACTACCTGACGGTGCTTGGCCTCAAGCATCCGTTCTGGAACACGGCCGCTCTCTACAAGATCGGCGCTGCCTGGGAGAAGTTCGCCGACGATTTCGAGCACTCGCCCATGCCCTCCGGCCTGACCGATATGGAGCAGGAGGAGTACAAGCTCCAGCTCAGCGAGGCAGCTCAGCAGTTCAGGGCAAAGGCCGCTGCGGCGTACAAGAAGTGCCTCGACGAAGCCAAGGCCAACCACATCTTCAACGACTACACCGAGAAGGCTGAGGAGAGATTGTCCGTGCTGGAGTTCCAGTTCGCCGGAATGAAGGAGTATCGCGTTCGCCCGGGCTTCTACTCGGAGGGAGCCAATCCTCCCTCGTTCAAGCTGAGGAGCACGCCGGTATTCCAGCCGCCTCCCGAGGAGGAATCCCCTCCCACAGGATCTGCCGGCGACGCGAAGGCGGGAGGTGAAGTGAAATGAGACTGCTTGCGGTGTTCACTGTTGCGTGTGTCGCGTTGGCGTGGGTCGAAGCCTCGGCCCAGCCCGTGTCGGAGTCCCCGGTGGCGGCCCCGTCTGCCGTCGAGACTCCGGCTCCCGTCGAGACGGCCGAGCCTGCCCCCGTGGTCGAGGAAACGGGTCCTGCGGCAGAGCTGCGCAAAGCGGTCGAGCTGCTCAAGTCCGATCCGTCGCAGGCTGCCCCAAACTCCCAGGTGGAGCAGGAATTGACAAGGCTCTCGGCCGCGGCCGACGCCATGCCCGAAGCGATTTACAACCTGGGCGTCTTCTACCTGCGCATCAACGATCGGGAGAAAGCCCGCTTCCGCTTTCAGCAGACGCTAGAGAAGGACCCCAACTTCGCCGACGCAATTGCTCAGCTCGGTGTCATGGCCGCCGCAACCGATCCCGCCAAGGCCAACGCCCTGATCGACCAGGCGATCAACCTGGACAAGTACTGCGCCCCTGCAAGGAACTACCTCTCCCAGCAGGCGCTGCGCGAGGGACGCCTCGACGACGTGATCAAGCATTGCCGTATCGCCCTGCTCGGCGACCCCGACAACCTGAACGCGTATCTCAACATGGCGATCGCCCTGTTCAAGAAAGGGCAGATCGACGTGGGCAAGCTGGTCTGCCAGAGCGCACTCACTCTCGACCCGGAGAACTCTCCAATCCTCAACCTCCTCGGCCTCATGCACCTCGAGGAAGACGACGTCAAGGCCGCCATCACCCTGTTCCAGGCTTCGATCCAGGCTGATCCCGAGAACCTGGATGCCCGCAGAAACCTGGCCTCCGTCACGTTGAACTTCAAAGACTACGAGACCGCGGTCGGGCAGTTCGAAGAGGTGCTGAAAAGGCAGCCCGACAACGAGGAATTCAAGGTGAGCTACGCCGTCGCGCTCAGGGGCATGCAGCGTTTCGACGAGGCAAAGAACGTCCTGGTGAAAGTGCTGGCAGCAAACCAGGGCAACCTCGAAGCGCGCTACAACTACTGCATCCTGCTCCACGAGTACCTCCAGGACTACTCAGCGGCCCTCCAGACCTGCTCCGATTTCCGCGCGACTCTCGATAAGAAGCACCCGAAATGGAAAGAGATGGACCTGCGCATCAAGGGCATCAGGGAGACCATCAGCGCGATGGAGGAGATGAAGAAGCTGGAGAAGCCCGAGGAGAAGCCCCCTGACACGCCGCCTCCTCCCCCTGTGGAAGAGAAAAAGGAGCCTGCTGCGCCGCCTGCGCCGGAACCTGCGGCCCCCGGGGGTGTCAGCAGCCGGGCCGGCACGAATAATGTAGCGCGGGCAGTCGCTTGCGCTATAATGGAAGTCGGCAAGGAGGTGTGACGCCATGAAGAGAATCGTGTCGTTGGTTGCCCTGGCCCTGGCGGTGGTCTTCGCAGCGTCTTCTCCCCTGGAAGCCAAGGACAAGAAGAAGAAGAAGGGGGCAGATTCGGTGACGGTCTTCGACTTCGAGGAAGACGAGGTCACTGTCAGCTTCCTGAAGCCGGAAATGGGGTTCGTCGGAGTCGTCCAGCAGGAAGAAGCCGCAAGCCTCATCAAGATCCGCCAGGATTTCGTTGACGAGATCGTCCGGTCCGCTGAGGACCTCTAGTCAGGTGGTTACCCATGACCCAGACCAAGGTTGAAATCTCTCTGGTGGTGAGGGACGGCAAGGGGAAGGAGAAGACCCATACCTTTGCCAAGAGCGTCGTGCTGATAGGCAGAGCCGTGTCGTGCGACGTTCCTCTCGACGAGGTTGCTGCCGGCAAGGAACACGCGCGGCTGGAGGTCTCGGCCGAGGGGGCCGTCCGCCTCAAGGATCTGGGCACCAGCGCCGGGACCCTGCTGAACTCGAACAAGATCGCTGACTCGATCCTGCTTAGCGACGGTGACGAGCTGCGTATCGGAGAAACGACGATCCTCGTCCGCGTCAAGACGTTGACCGAAGGCCTGGCAGCACAGGAGCAGGCGGGAGGCGACAGCTGGCGCACCTACGAGATGACGAACCGCCCCGTTGTGAACATCGCCCAACTGTGGGGAGATGCGGTCATCGCGGTCAGCCGGTTCGGCAAGTCGTCCAGGCATATCGTGCACGGCATGGCATTCGCCGCGGTGATCCTCGCGTTCGAAGTTTGGTTCATGAGCGGGTTCTTCTCGTCGTTGAAGGGTTTCTATCTTCAAGGGAAGATGGCGGACTACGGGCCGGAAGTCACCACGATGGTGATCTGCTTCCTTGTCGCGGACCTGATGATATTCTGGATGGCCAAGGACCTGTTCGAATGGCCCCGTCAGTCGCAGGTCAAGACAGTCAGAATCGGCCAGTCGAAGCGGGCGGACTTCTTCGTCCCCGTGGAATTGCTGGGTGACAAGGAATACAACCTGCTCGAGCGCTTCAAGGGCAAGCCGGCTCTCAACCTCGCCAACGACGCCATAAGAGGCAAGATCCTCATCGACGGGCAGGTGCTTTCCGTCGAAGAGGTCAAGAAGACTTCCTACATCAAGGAGAAGCGCTACCTGCCGCTGAGCTACAAGACCCGGGCCCGGCTGGAAATAGGCCACATAACGTTCATCCTCGGGCTCGACCCGTCCCTGCGTGAGCCCAGGGGCGCATTCATGTCCCGAATCAACGTGCCCATCCTCGCCAGCTTCTCTCTGGCGTTCTTCCTGAATGCACTCTTCCTCCTGGCTCTCATGGCCGCTCCCAAGTCCGAGCCGGTCATCCGCGTCTCGGCTTCGCAGTCCCGCTCCTTCAAGACCCTGATCAAGGCCGAAAAGCAGAAGAAGGACGAAGAGGAGAAGAAGAAGGAGGACGTCGAGAAGGAGAAGAAGAAGGAAGTCGAGGAGAAGAAGGACGAGGAGAAGGCCCTCGATGAAGAGGTCGAAAAGGACCCCGTCCTCGAAGAGAAAGCTGAGGAGGAGAAGAAGGTGGTGCGCACTGTGAAGCTTGCACCCCAGGAGAACAAGTCAATCACCAGCGACTTGAAGCCGGAGAAGAAGCAGAAGAAGCTGTCGTCCATGACCACGCCTGTTTCGAAGGAGAAGGTCCGCTCCACGGGCGCTCTTGCAGCGCTGCAGGGAGTCGGGATGAAGGTGGTGGGGTCAGACTTCGGGGCCGGGGGACTGGACATCGACTCGTCGTTCCAGCCGGTCGGGGACCTTGCCATCAGCGGCCTGGGCGGACCGGGCGGGCTCGACCTGGGAACGGGCGGGGATTCCGACCCCTTCGATCTCAGCAGCGTAGGCGGTTCGTCTTCTGCCCTGGAGGGTGAGGGAGGTCCGGGCGGAGGAGTCGGCGGATTCTCTGCCTCTATCGGCGCTGACGGTTCCGCCGTCTCAGGAAACCAGCTCATCTCCGGCAAGGAATTCGAGGAGCTTGGCAAGAAAAAGGTCTCCTCCAGCATCAAGAACCCCAAGTTCAAGGAGAAGGACGTGAAAATCGTCCCGGAAGCCAGCTTCGACATGTCGGGCGGCGGCAAGCTGGACAAGGGGGTCGTGAAGAGCTACATCCGCAAGCAACTCGCCAAGATCAGGTGGTGCTACCAGAAGGCCTTCCAGAAGAATCCCGAGCTCGAAGGCAAGGTCACCGTCTCGTTCATCATCTCCCCGACCGGATCCGTCATGTCCGCCAAGGTTCTCAACTCGACCGTCAACGACGCGGATTTGCACTCGTGCATCGAGCAGAAGATCATGACGTGGCGCTTCCCCGCCCCGCAGGGCGGCGGCGTCGTCAAGGTCAACTACCCGTTCGTCCTGCGCAAGCAGTAACGCGTCAAACGGGCGGATTCCAGGCCCCAGTCAGGTACAGCACGACAAGAACGATTCCGGCGCCAAGGCCCAGGCCGAGGATGGCAAGAAGCAGGTATCGGCCCCAGCCAGTGGTCTTATCTTCCTTCACCTTGAACGTGAACTGATGTCCGGTGTTGGAGGTCCGACCCTTCTCCGACTCTGAGGACTTCTCGTCGGCCGTGGGCTCTTCCACTTCAGCGACTTCGTCTTGGGGCGGCTTGGGCGGAGGAAGCTCGCCATCACCGAGGCTAGCGGACAGGATGAAGGCCTTGAACGGGTCTCCCACTTCCTCGTACTCACGAACGAATCTCGCGAAATCGACCCACCTGGTGCCGTCGGGAGACACCTGCAGCTCCTGGTAGGTAGCCAGCTTCTTCTTCCACCCCAGGAGAGCCTCGGGATCGGTGAACTTGAAGGTCAACCCCGACGGAGTCTTCAGATGCCACTCGCTGACTACGGGCACCGTCTTTGCGTGGTCGGGAGTCGGCTCGCGAACGAGAACCGCCTCATCCTGGTCGCCGCCGGGCAGCTCGAGCTCCTTGAACAACTCGTCCTGACTGTCCAGCAATCCCTTCTCTTCGATATCCGCCGGGGTCGGCTCATCGGCCGACACGTCGTTCATCGGGATGTCAGTACTACCGAACTGCCGTTCCAACTCGGCCAACTCGGCAGGGATCTCGACGCGGTCGGTGTGTTCCTCTTCGGTGATCGGGGCCTCGTAGTCGTCGTCCTTGGTGCCCTCGAGCTCCGACCACGGGATCTCCTCGGCCAGATGCCTGGTGGGACCGATCGGGTTTTCGAGCTTGCTCTCGGGATCGCTCTTGTTCGTCGGCGGGGTGAGCACGTCCACCGGGGCAGGCTGGACGTATCCGCACATAGGGCAGACCACGGTCCCTCCCCTTTGCGAGACGTCCTTTTCGTCCGCAAGGAATTCCTTCCAGCAACTAATGCAGATGAACTGCTCACTCATTCCGTCGAGGCCACACCTCCTGCCAATCCGCGCCGCAGGTTAGCATCCCGACGCTCATTTCGCAACGGAAAACGCCAGGAGCTTGCGCCTCCGGGGGGGATCGCATAAGATGAGGGCCGGTGGTCCTGTCGAGGCGGTGCTGGTGTCACAGGAGACTATCAGACGAGTGCCGAAGGCGACTTCCAACGCTGTTGCCAACGACCTCTTTCTGTCCAAGGTCTTTCCGGCCGGAGATCGCACAGGGTGCCCACCGACGTTCAGGGTGAGGGACGGACTCGTAGTCGGCCGTGAGCCTGACAGACGGGGTCTTGCGATCGACGATGCTTGCGCTTCGCGGCGCCATTTCCGCCTCAAGGCCGGCGCCGACGGATGGCTTCTCGAGGACATGGGCAGCGCAAATGGAACCTGGGTCAACGGAATCGGGATCAAGTGCGTCCCGATCCGCCCACAGATGGTGGTCCGCGCGGGAGACACGATATTCGTGGCAGTCAGCGAGCCACCTCGCGACCTCGAATGGCTTGCTGCCCACGATCTGGTCGGCTGTTCACACGAGCTTGGTGAAGTACTCGACCTGGCGAGGAAGACTGCGCGGGACGAGACGAACGTCCTGATCCTGGGGGAAACCGGGACCGGCAAGGACGTAACTGCCGCTCTGATTCATGCTCTTTCCAGGCGCAGGGGCCGACTCGTCGCAGTCAACTGCGCGGCCATTCCCGACTCGCTGGTCGAGGCATCCCTGTTCGGAAGCGTCAAAGGGGCGTTCACTGGTGCGGACCAGGACCGCCAGGGACTCATCCTGGAAGCACAGCTCGGCACGCTGCTTCTCGACGAAATCGCTGAGCTGTCGAACGCAGTCCAGGTCAAGCTGCTAAGGGCACTCGAAGAACGCAGCTTCATCCCGGTCGGAGGCGTCACCCCGGTCAATTTCGGCGTGAAGATCCTGGCCGCAACCAACAACGAACAGGCTCTCAAGTCGGGTTCGCATCGCTTCAGGCAGGACCTCCTGGCCCGACTCGAAGACCAGATCCTGGTGCTTCCTCCTTTGCGCCACAGAAAGGAGGAGATCGTCATGCTCGTCGACTGGGTGCTGGACTCGAACAAGGAGACCAGGGGCTCTTCGTTCTCCCCCGACTTCATCGAGTCGATGCTTCTGTATCACTGGCCGCGCAACGTCCGCCAGCTCGTCAAGCTCGTCAAGAGGTCGTTGCGCTCCGACCTCAAGATAGACTCAATGTCCGGCAAGGACTTCCTGGCGCTGTTGAGCTGGGATGTTCCGGACGAGGTCCCGGATGCAGACGAACCCCCGGGAGGAGAAGGAGCCACTGCGCCCAAGACCCCCAAGCATCCGACTCCCAGCGCCCATGAACTGCGCGCTGCTCTCGTCGAACACCAGGGGGTCATCTCCGATGTCGCCCGGCATTTCGGCGTGCACCGCAAGCAGGTGTACCGGTGGTTGAAGGCAATGGGACCTCAGGAGCAGGCATGAGTCGGACCTACCGCGCCGGCCTGCATTCTAGCACACGGTACAGCCCGAGCAGCAATTCCCCCGAGCGATCGTAGAACGGCAGGTCTGGAACCGCGTGCACGGTCTGTTCGACCACCGCCTCCAAAGAACAGAGAGACGCGAGACGCTCCCATTCGTCCGCAGGGACGTGAAAGGCTGCCAGGCAGTATGTACCGGCCGGCCTCGAACGCACCCCTCGGTCCAGGAACTCCCTCAGATGGACCCACTCGACGGTCTTGCCGCTCATGGACAGCAGAGCAAGCATGCCGGCTTCCGGGGAGAATTCGTCCGAGTACTGTTCGCTCGCCACAACCAGCAACGCATCCCCGGGAAGGGCCTCTTCTGCTTCCTCCAGGAACCTGAACTCCTTCTGGACGTTCCCTTCGGCCCAGACGAGACGGGCGTGGGGGATGTACGACACGAGGGCCAGGAGCATCAGTCCGTTGAACGCCCACGGTCCGAACCGGTCGCGTATTCGCTCCCCGGCTGACACCGCTGACAGCACGAGGGCCGGCAGTGCGATCACCAGGTACCTCGCGGACCCGAATACCCTGTTCCCTTCGACCCCTTGTACCCCCCATGCTGCCAGGAGCACCGCGATCCAGCATGCCACGGCGACCAGCCAGG
>Ga0172371_10006267_pt1 | contig 17367 bp, 21 predicted proteins | sample Lak12m_FD_114543 | JGI IMG/M metagenome (GOLD analysis project Ga0172371, IMG submission 114543) | Freshwater microbial communities from Kabuno Bay, South-Kivu, Congo - kab_022012_12m | ecosystem: Environmental > Aquatic > Freshwater > Lake | place: Democratic Republic of the Congo: South-Kivu...
TATGAAGTCGTTTCAACAAGCAATCGCCGTATACTTGCCCTACTACAACGGGCAAAGATTGCACATCGGAATTAATTACTTAACGCCACTGCAAGTGGTCACAAGGTGCTGATTAGATTAAGTTCCAAAGCTTATTATTTTATACAAAAAAGCCCCCTTACAAAAGTGGGCCCATTGCTATATCACAAAATGGTTGTTTAATCTAAATTAATATCTTTCCCATCTAAAACTAATGACCTAATAATGGCATTACCAAAATTATCAACTGCAGCTTTCGTATAAATCGTATAAATTTTACCTAAATTCCTTTCAATTTCTCTACCCTTTCCTTCGGGCACGAAATAGCTTTCTATTCCATATTCAATATTTAATCTGTTATTGAATACGCTTTTAACCTTCCCTTCAATAAAAATACCTTTTTGAGGCCTTTTTTTGTCTATATTTGCAAGTGTTCCAATTTTTTGGTTATCTATATTTAACAGAACATAAACCTTATCACCTTCTTCAAAATTAAAACCTTGATAAGTCAGCTTGTCTGTACTTATCGCACTGATATCGTAGCTCAAGATAACATAATCTCCCCTGAATAAATCCCTTGGATCAACAGGTTGTGTTTTAAGCAATATTTCTTCTCCAGTCCGGAGAGTAAATTCTTTAAATGCAACAAATCCACCGATAATAATTACCCAGAAAATACCGATGATAATAAAAATCTTTTTTTGGTCCATAGTATATAGTATTATACGTTAAGTTTTATAAAATCTTTTTTTATTTGTCTTCTTTTTCTTTCCATTGCAATTCCGCCCAGAACCAGTATCAATCCTCCGGCAGTAAAGAACAATGATCTATCTAATAAGTCCCAGAAAAAATCAAAGTATTTTGCAAATATAAATATTGAAAACCAAAATATACCAATATTAACTATTTTAATATCTGATCTTTGATAACCAATGTAAATTAAAAATATTGTTAATCCAGCAAAAAGTAAGTTGTAGATAACAGTATAGATATTTGATCCAGCGGGAAAGAAAAAGAAAATAAGTGTAAAACCAATAAGCCCCAAAGCAGCTCCACTTTCAAATGAATTGGTTTTTGATTGAGAAGGATTAAAAAACAAATTAATAACTAATTCAATAATGGCAAGGAGCGAGAATAGCACAATGCTTACTATCAACTGAGATGGCATATCTTCAATCGTTCTTGAACTTCTAAATAAATAACTATCAACGTAACCTGAAAAAAATTTAAAAGTCAATAGAAACACTGACAGCATTGCTGTTTTAATTCCAATAATACGAACAATTCTTGCTATCTTAGCAAATTGAGGCTTGAGGTAATGTAAGCCTCCAATGCCAAAAAGCAATGCTCCGGATGATAAATAAATTACAGGTAAAGAGAAAAAAATAACTTCTCTGAAAAGATTTCCTCTAAAAATAAATAACCCCACCCAAACAAGAAAGAGCAAAGATGAAAGTGCGGCAATTGATTCTGATCTAAATGCGTAAACAAGCGGTAATACTCCTATAAACCAAACTAAGACTAAAGAATGCACGTTAGCATTAATGTTATAAATTTGTGCAATTAGAAAAACGCTCGCTCCAAAAAGCAAAGCTCCTAGAAAAAATAGAGACCCGCCAACCCTTGGAAGATTTTTTTATCATATTTAAATAAGTAACCTAAAAAATATGCTCCAAAAGTACTACCTAATAAAATTAAAACTTTCATTAAGTCAGGCATCTCTCTCCAGTTTGAAGAAACAAATAATATTGCGCCTACGCCCAATAATATTGATCCTATGGTGGAAATTGCTACAATAAATTTGTTTGACTTCTCTTCTTTGCTTTTCTGATCTACATCAGAGAGCATCTTTTGAGCTTGCTCTTGGGTTATTGTTCCTAGCTCAAGCCACTCTTTGATTTGTTTTTCATTAATCATAAAATTTTATAGTTTAATTGCTATTTATCTATTATACAACTAAAACCACTTCTTTTGAAAGTAGCGATAAAAAAACGACTTAAATTCAAATGCTTGAAATTATTTTATTTATTTAGTATTATGAAAATACATATTCCGGCGTAACTCAATGGTAGAGTGGCTCCCTGTCAAAAGGCAGCTTTGCGTAGTAATGCGCAAATGTAAATCGGGCTAATTCGGGGAACTCCCATTTATGGGACAATCCCGAGCTAAATTTCTGCGATAGCAGAATAAATGTGTAGAGACTATATACCCGAATCCCTGTCAGGGATATGAGATAGTCCACGCTTGTGGTAACACAGGATAAAGTGTAAGGAGTAAGTTGTAGGTTCGAATCCTACCGCCGGAGCAAAACTAAGCCCCCATTCTGTGGGGCTTTTGTTTTGCTCTTGTGTGGTGGTAACGAGAATCTACTTACCGAATTGTCCTGAGCCCGCAGGCGAGGGAGCAATGCCTTCGGGCAACTTTTCGATCCTACCGCCGGAGCTTGTCACGTGACACTAAGGTCGCTTCACAACGAAGCGGTTTTTTGGTGTTAAAATATATTTCCCCACGAATTTTAGTAAAACAGACAAGTAGCTCTTTAAAAGTAAAAAAAGAACCCATTGGTATTACCGCAGGGTACAGATAGGTGTTTAGTACCACTTTTTTTAATGTTTCTTGAAGGAGCCGAAATGAGTAAGTTTAGTTTGCACGTGTCCAGGATAAGGAACCCCAACCAGTGGCTTGAAATGACCCTTCGGCATATGAAGACCGAAATCGTGCTGAACAGGAGCCGTACTACCAAACTTATGAATATGATGATGTGGTGAAAAATGAGGCTTCCCAAAACCAAATGTCGTTTGCTTAAGAGGTTTGAATGGTTTAGCAATTGGTGGTGTAAATGTAGGGGGTCTCGGCTTCCAGGCATTGGTTGCAAAAGGATTCTTCTGTTGCCACGGGGGTCCATAATACTTTCCCATCTCACACCTCACTTTCTTGCTTGCACCGAACCTATTGAAGTGTCAAAGAGCAGTAATTGCTCTCCTTAATTTAAGACTACCACTATATAGATAATAGTCAAGAGTATAGCTCTTTATAAAACTATAAACCTAATACAAACAAAAAGACCCACTGATTAAGCCCTCCCAAGGCGGGCAGACATCGAGCGAGCAGAGTGCTTTTTGCTTGCGCCTTTTAAAATAATCAATTCTTTGCTAAGATAGAATAATATAATAATAAATATATGTCAGAAAAACTACATCAAGACGAATTAAACTTTAAAGAGTCGCCTGCTACTTCAATGCCAGAAAAAGTAGAACCTGCTTTTGATTGCAGTTATTGTGAAGACGTAGGAGCTTGCAGTTATTGCGATCGAGGGAAAGAATATGCAAAGCAATATAAGGATTTAGATATTTGGAATAAAATAAAAAAGGCTGGAAAGAAACCTAAAAGAGCAGCTTAAATATGATTTTGCTTTTAGATACAATTAAAGCAGTTGTTTTGGGAATAGTTGAAGGTTTTACAGAATTCTTGCCCATTTCTTCAACTGGGCATTTAATTTTGGTAAACCAATGGCTAACTTTTAGCAAAGATTTTACCAATTTATTTGATATTTTTATACAATTAGGAGCTATTTTAGCTGTAGTTGTTTTCTTTTTTAAAAGATTACAACAAAAAGACATTTGGATAAAAGCAATTATTGGAGTTATCCCTGCTTTAATTTTAGGATTTCTTTTTGCAGGAATTATTGAAGAAAAACTCTTTAATCCTTTAACAGTGGCCACTACCCTACTGCTTGGCGGAATAATTATTTTGCTTATTGAAAATAAAAATCATACGCCAAAAATAAACTCTATTAAAGAACTGGGAGTAAAAACAATTTTAATAATTGGATTAATTCAAAGCTTGGCAATGATTCCTGGAGTTTCAAGATCTGGGGCAACAATAATTGGAGCTTTGTTATTGGGAGCTAGCCGAGTTGTTGCAACGGAGTTTTCGTTCTTTTTGGCAATACCAACAATGTTAGCAGCTTCAGGTTACAGCTTATTAAAATACCACTCTATTTTAAGCGTAGACAAAATTTATATTTTATTAATAGGATTTTTTGTCTCTTTTATTGTTGCCTTGGCTGTGATAAAATTCTTTATAGGATATGTGCAAAAAAACAACTTTAAAATTTTTGGCTGGTACAGAATTGCTTTTTCTATAATAATTATTCTTTTATTTACAATTAAATAAACATGACATTTTTATCGCATATATTAGCAGGTTTAATAATTGGCAAAATAACCGGAAACTACTCTGTGGCAATTATTGCTTCTGTGGTTATGGACTTAGATCACGTTATTTCATACTATCGCCACAAAATGCTTTTTGATTTTAGAAAAATACTAAAAGAAGCTTTAAATGAAAAAGACCAATGGGGTGATCAAAGAAATTTTTTGCACAACATCTTTGTTTTTATTATTTTATCGCTTTTAGTTATATTATTTAATCCAGCAATTGCGCTCACCTTTTTTTTGGCTTATTTTGTACATTTATTTCTTGACGCTATAGATGGATCTCCGCTGTATCCACTTTACCCCTCAAAAAAATTTGCCACCGTGGGTTTAATAAGGTACAATTCAAAACAAGAATATATATTTGATGCTTACTTGCTTGTAGCATTGCTTTGCCTTTTTATTATTAAAATTTAAACAAAAATGAATATAACAGACGCAAATTTTGAAGAAAAAATAAATGTGCCAGATAAGCTAGTTTTGGTTGATTTTTTTGCAACCTGGTGTGAACCATGCTCAAAGCTTGGACCAGTTTTAGAGAAAATTGCAGAAGATTTTAAAGACAAAATTGTTTTATTAAAAGCTAATGTTGAAGAAAATCAATTTCAAGCTCAAAAGTTTGGTGTAGATAGAATACCAGCAGTTGTTTTGCTAAAAGATAAAAAAGTTATAAATGGATTTGTTGGTTTTATGTCAGAAGAGTCAATAAAAAACTGGCTAAAAAATATTATAAAATAATACATTAAAAATATGAGATTAAATCCTGATAAAAAAGAAGCTGAAAATGTAATGAAGGGCCTTGCAGAAAATGAAAAAAAATACGGCAAAAGATATTGCCCTTGCAGAATAGTTACAGGAAACAAAGAAGAAGATGCTAAAAAAATATGCCCTTGCGTGTGGCGCAACCAAGAGGTTGAAAAAGATGGGCATTGCTTATGTAATTTATTTGTAAAATAAATGATAGTAGATGATGTAAAAATAAAAATTTCAGCTGGTAAGGGCGGAAATGGCCTTGTGGCTTTTAGCAAAGTAAGATTTTCTCCAGGACCTACCGGAGGAAGCGGGGGGCGTGGAGGTAATATATATTTAGAAGGAACTAACGACATAACTGCTTTAAAAGAATTCCGTTTTAAAAAAGATATAAAAGCCCAAGATGGTGAAAACGGTAAAATAGCATTAAATGATGGCGCCACTGCCGATGATTTAATACTGCTTGTTCCAACTGGAACCGTATGCCATAACGTAACACTTGGCACAGATTTTGAAATAACTGAAAATGGGCAACGCCAATTAATTGCTAAAGGTGGCCGAGGAGGTAGAGGAAATTACCACTTTAGATCTTCTACAAATACTAGCCCAAAACAAGCTGAACAAGGAAGCCTTGGAGAGTCTTTTGATTTACGCCTTGAATTAAAAATCATTGCTGACGTTGGAATAATAGGCCTTCCAAATGTAGGTAAATCTAGCTTACTAAATGAACTTACAAGAGCTAATAGTAAAGTTGCTGATTATCAGTTTACAACACTAGAACCTAACCTTGGAGTTTACAAAGGCCTTATTATAGCTGATATTCCCGGCTTAATAAAAGGAGCTTCTTTAGGCAAAGGGCTTGGGGTAAAATTTTTACGCCATATAGAACGCACAAAAATTTTGTTTCATTTGGTTTCAGCTGAATCTAATAGCCCAATTGGAGATTACAAAGTTGTAAGAAAAGAGCTTAATGCTTATAGCAACTCTTTGTTAGAAAAACCTGAATATGTTTTTATATCTAAAAGTGATTCTTTAGACGAAAAAGCATTAAAAAAAATAAAAAAGAGCTTTGAGAAGGTTACTAAGAAAATACACCCTATTTCTATAATAGATGAAAAAAGTATTTCAACTGTGAAGAAATTATTAGACGGATTAAAAAAATAGATTTATAATAAATTAATATGGATTTTATAGGTATTGGTACAATAATTGTTATTATAATAATTGCCTACTTTGGCGTTAAGTTTATTGTAAGCCCAATTTTAAAAGCTATTTTTGGAGTTATTGTTTTTGTGTTCTTGCTTTATGTTATTACTAAACTTGGCTTTGATTTAAACAAGGTTTTAGCTCCATTTGGATTATCGTTTAACATAGAACAACTTGGACTTAATAGAATTTTTGGACCAATTGATAACATATTAGAAAAAATAAAAAGCATATGGGTACACTAGGAACAATTTTACAAGCTATAATAGATACTTTTATCCAGCCAACATGGCATTTAGTGGTTTTTTATATATTTTTGTTTGCTTTAGTTGCTTGGAAAATGATAAAATCTTGGGGTTTTTAAATTTTTAAAAATAAAACTGCCCCGTTTTAGCGGGGCAGTTTTTTATTAGTAATAATCTTTAACTTTCTTTAGCTCTTTGTGCCTTCGTAACTTTTCAAGCGCCTTTGCTTGAATTTGTCTTATTCTTTCTCTGGTAACTCCAAACTCTTCTCCTGTTTCTTCAAGAGTGTGCATTATTCCATCTTCTAAACCAAAACGCATTCCCAAAATTTTAAGTTCTCTTGGAGCTAGCTCGCTAGAAATTTCTTTTAACCTATCTTTTAAAAGCTTTCTGGCAGCTTCAGTATTTGGAGCTATGGTTTTGTCATCCTTGATAAATTCTGCCAAAACACTGTCTTGTTTGTCCTTGTCCTCACCTACTGGAGTTTCTAATGAAACTGCTTTTTGAGCAATTTTTCTTATGTGGTGAACTTTATCTACCTCTAAACCCATTTCAGCTGCAATTTCTTCAGCCAAGGGTTCTCTTCCCAACTCTTGCAACAAAGACTTTCTAACCTTAGTATACTTTGATATTGTTTCAATCATGTGAACAGGAATTCTAATTGTTCTTGCTTGGTCAGCTAAAGCTCTAGTAATAGATTGGCGTATCCACCAAGTTGCATAAGTAGAAAACTTATAACCTTTTCTCCAATCAAACTTTTTAACTGCTTTAAAGAGCCCCAGGTTTCCTTCTTGTATTAAATCTAACAAAGTTAAGTTTGGCGATCTGCCGACATATTTTTTTGCAATAGAAACAACCAGACGTAAGTTTGCCAAAGCTAATCTATTTTTTGAGTCTTCATCTCCAGCTTCTATTTTTTTAGCCAAATCCTTTTCCTCTTTAGCAGACAAAAAAGAAGACTTACCTATTTCTTTTAAATAAATTTGTATAGGATCTATTTTCCCAACTAGCGCTTTCTTTGCCTTCTTTTCTTTTTGTTTTTTGGTTTCTAAAAATTCTGGCATTTCTTTTACCTCTACGCCATATTCTTTTAGCTCATCATAAAATTTTTCAAATTGCTCTAACTCTTTTTCAATTCTTGGAAAAGTATACAAAATTTCAGAGGTTGTAATAAAACCCCTTTCTTGCCCCTTTTTTATTAAAGCCTCTACTTGCGCAGGATCGGTTTTTAGAGCTCTTTCTTGCTTAACAACTTTTTTTACTTTCTTAATTTTTTTTTCTTTTTTTATTTTTTTTACCATAGCTATATTTTTTTATGAAGCTCTTTTGCTTTGTTATTAAACTCTTTAATTAAATCTGTTTTCTTTTGTTCGTCTTGCTCATCCTTTATAGCGCCTGAAATTTTACTCAACGTATTCCTCAATTCTATATCTTTTAGCGCCAAAAGGCAAAGATTAACCTCATCTGGGCCATCGTCGTGCCAGTCTACTTCAGCTTTTAAAGCTAAAACATCTAACAAATCTCCATATTCATCTTTGGGCAAATCTGCCAAAATAGCTTTTATATCGTTTCCTCTTTGCATGGCGCTAGATTTCATTTTTTCTATAAGACTCTTTGTTGTATCACTAAAGAAACAATGGTGGGCATCAGAAATTAGTGCCAGGTCTGCTGGGTTTTTCAGAATTAAAGAAACTATTTTATCTTCCAAGAGCCTTTTTCTGCCGACCGGCAAACCAAAAGTCGGGGGAGCTCCGACCTCCCCCGGATTTGGATTTACAAGATTTTCTGAAGATTTAGTTTCTTTTAACTCCGCCAAAACTGCATCCTGGCTTACTCCTAATTTTTCAGCTAATTTTTGTATCCAATGTGATTGCTCAATTTTATTTTGAATACGCTTTATAGCTGGTAAAATAATTTTACTAATATCTTTTTTGCCTATTGGGGTTGTTTTATCAAATCTTGAAAAGGCTGAATCAAAATAAAAATCCATTATTGATCTTGTGCTGGCTACTGCTTTTTCCCAAATTTTTGGGTCTTCTAAAATAATGTCTGCGGGATCTTTTTCTGAATAAGAATTTATAACCTTAATATTAAACCCCTGTGATTCTGCTAAATTTATACCTCTTTTTGTTGCAGTATCACCAGCTACATCCATATCAAATGATAAAAGCAAATTATCTGTGTATCTTTTTAAGGTGCTTAAATGACGTTCAGTTAACGCGGTACCGGAAACTGCCACCGTATTTTCAAAACCTGCTTGGTGACACATTATGGCGTCTGTTTGTCCTTCGGTTAAAACACACTGATTATTTTTTCTTATAGCTACTTTAGCATAATTTAACCCATACAAAACATTACTCTTATCATAAAGCATTGTTTGCGGAGTGTTGATGTACTTGGGTTGTGCTTCCCCGTCCTTTCCGCCTAAGGCGGACCCGCCTCGGGCGGGGAAAATTCTAGCCGTAAACCCAATTACTTGCGAATTTATATCAAAAATTGGAAAAACAATTCTACCCCTGAATCTATCATAAGGATCTTTTCCATTTTCAGAAACAACAGCCAGGCCCGCTCTTACTATTTCATCTCTTGTATAACCCCTACCAACTAGAAAATCAGATAACCCCTGCCAAGTGTCTGGAGAATAACCTAATCTCCATTTTTTAATTGATTCTTCGGAAATTCCGCGTTTTAATAAATAATCTTTTGCTTCCTTCCCATAAGCAGAGTTTCCAAGTTGTTTTTCAAAAAACGCACAAGCTAAATTACAAATTTCATATAAGCGCTTTCTCTCACTTTTTAATTGAACATTTTCGTGCTTTAGTTCAACCCCCGCTTTACTTGCTAAAATTCTTAAAGCATCTCCAAACTCTACTCCCTCAATTTCTTTTATAAATTCAAAAATATCTCCCCCTTTACCGCATCCAAAACATTTCCACATTTGACGCCCAGGAGAAACAAAGAAAGATGGCCCTTTTTCTGAATGAAAAGGACAAAGTCCGCGGTGATTAACCCCGGTCTTTGTTAGCTTAACGTAAGAGCCAACAATATCAAGAATATTGAGCTTATTTTTTACTTCTTCTACTTGTGACTCCATAAACTCTAAATCGAGTTCATATTAGCATCTCCGCTCAATAAGTGCAAATGTAGGTGGCCTACAATTTGACCACCCTCTTTGCCAACATTTATAGCAAGCTTATAACCTTCTAAATTTTTTTCTTTAGCAATTTGTTTTGCATTCATAATTAACTCCCCCGCTAGCTTCTCATCATCAACTTCTAATTCTTTAACTGACTCAATATGTTTTTTTGGCACAACTAAAATATGTATCTTTGCTTTTGGGCTTATATCATTAAACGCAACGAAGCTTTCATTTTCAAAAACTTTTATACAAGGAATTTCTCCTTTTACAATTTTACAAAAAATACAATTTTCCATATTATTTTACTTGGTATGTGAGATTTATTGTTACGCTAACTTCTTGCTGGCCAACTTGAATATCTGGCGCAGAACTCATTTCTGCTCCACCCATACCACCCATCTTAGAGCTATACATAATTGGCGAAGGTGAATATCCCTCATAAACATTTATTAATTTACCAAGTTTTATTCCAGACTCTTTAGCTAAATTATTAGCATTTTCTTTTGCTTGCAAAATTGCTTTTGCTCTAGCTTCTTGCCTAACCTTTTCTGGGTTTTCAATTGTAAACTGCAAACCTCCTACTACGTTTGCTTTATTATCTATAGACACTTTGAAAACATCACCTATTTTAGCAAAATCTCTTATTTTCACAGATACGCTTTGAGAAATTGTATAACCGTCTGGGACAGTTCCCTTATCTTTAGTCCAGTTATATTTAGGATATATATTGTATTCAGTTGTTTGTAAATCTTTTTCCTCTATGCCCAATTCTTTCAACCCTTTAACAATATTATTCATTGCATCTACGTTTGTTTTTATAATATCTTTTAAATTGTATCCTTCGGTTTTCATACCCAAAGATACTGTTGCTATATCGGCTTTTACATAAACTTTTCCAGTACCTGAAACTGAAATCTGATTTTGGTCTTGTAAATCAATTGATCTATTTTGCAAAACTATTTGGCCCACAAAGAAAGCCAATACTCCTACAACTAGCACCGATGCTAGTATAAATGCTTTATTTACTAAATTAAATGTTTTTTCTTCCATGTTTTTTTATTTTAATTATTTAATAATATTTAATAATAACTTTATTTTTCTGTATATTCAATCTTGATTACTCCAGTGCCCGTGCCCTTAAATTGATCTACGAAATTGTGAGCTGTACCAAAAAATAATACGTAATTCGGCAACGCCACATTAGACACTTCATAATATTTAATACTTCTCTTGACTATTTCTTCTCTGTTCTGAAATACTAATTTCTCGTACTTCTCTTTTGCTTTTTCTAACCTTACGTATTCTGGACTCTGCCTTAATTCGTTTTCAAGTTTTTCCATTTCTGCACTCGCCCTGTCATCTGAAATAAGACCTGCTTTTTTTCTATTCAAGAGATTTTTCGTCTTTTTGAACCTTACTAGTTCAAGTTGCTGCCCTGCATCTTGGAGCTCTTTTAAGACATTCAGAGCACTAGAGTTAGCTTCTTTTGTCTCTGTTGGGGCAATTTTTACCTCTCCAGCCATATACAATTTAAAAACAGCGGAATTCAAATTAGTCCCGCTCCCTGAAGTAGCTAAAGTAAATTTTCCTAACGACGAGCAACTCTTAATAGATTCTTTATACGTCTCTACCCTACCTTGCTCTAACTCCAGCTTGTCTTTATCTTTTTCCGACGTTTGATATGAATTCAAAAACTTAATAGCTTTCATAACAATTCTGTCAACCATATTACGATCTATATAGTCTCTGACAAGACTATGCTCTTTATTCTCAAAATAAAACTTTAGTGTTTCAATTAATTGTGGTATATCACCAAAAATTAAATCAGAAGAGTCGAAACACAACAACATTTTATTTAATTCTAAAACCTCTTTTTTTGATTCAGACATGTCATAACCAACACCTTCCGTAAAAATAACCCCTCCACCCCTATCAGCTAGATGCTTCAAAAAGGGCATAACCTTTGTTTGGTACCCACTATAATCATCACCAGCCATTGCCCTATCAATACCTTTTATAGGATATTCGTGCCTTTGCCCAATGTGTATCAAATATTTACCTCCTTTTTCTGCTAATAATGGAACATTCACATTGAATCCAATTTTTCTAATTTCAACTAACAGTTCTGTACCCAATACAGACTCTGCTGCTCTTTTCTGCTCTACGGTCAATTCTTTTTCGGACACATCTAAAACTTCTTCCTTAAGAGTATTGTTGTCTTTATCTAGTTCTTTTGCCCCCAATTGACCAGGAAAAATATTATTTAAAGCTACAGCGCCAATAGCTAAAACTTTTTTAAGCGACCTGGCGCGTCGCCCCTTAGGAATACTCGATTCCGGAATTTCTTCTTGCTCGGAATTATTCAAACTATCTTCCGTACGATATCTTTCCATCTACTTTATTTTAATAATATTTACGAAGGCGGGCAACTCGGGTTAAGTGCCCGAGAAGTTAATATTCCCTAAGGGAATTATAGCACTTTGGGGACCAGAATTCCAGATGCTGACCGAAGCTCGTGGGTCGGGGTCTGATTTTAGCAAATCTGACAAATCTGACACAAAAACGACCTGTAGAAATTTTGTAAGATTTACCGCCAAATATATCTCTAGATTTGCGTATTTTAGCTCTAAACCGAAGAAAATTAGACAAAATAACGCTTTTGTGATTCCCATGTCAGATTCACTAATGAGAGGTATGATTGAAAATGTGATATAATCAGGGTGTATTATGGTAATAAATAACATTAAAGAAAAAATAAAAGAATATCTATCTAGAGAACGAGGTATGGTTTTAGACCATTTTGAATTCCATGGGACTACTGCTAGAAAACCAAAAGGATGGTTTCCTGAACTTCTGTATAAATTAAAGCAAATGAAGCCGGCAAAAGTGTTTTCCAGAAATGTGTCAAACTTGAACATGGAATGGACGCCTGCGGGATTAATAGTAACAAGCCGGTATCCAATGAGCCCAGAAGATATTGATCGATACAACAGGGCCAAAGCTGAAGGCCGAGACTTTAAAATAGTTCCACGCGATGACAAAATAGTCAAAATTTTATACGATCAAAATGTAAGACAGGCATTTGCAGTGCATAATCGACGAGTTGGATTCGAGCAGTATAAGGTTGAGAACCACTTAGGTGAAGTGATATGTTTTAACCACAGACATTTGGCGGGTCGTTAATTAGTATTTTCAACATCTCGTTTGGTGTTTTCCCACCAAGCGAGCAGTGCTCTAAATCGTTGTATTTGGTATTCCATATAGCGATTTTTTGTTTTAGGTCTTCGAATGTATCGAATTTGTTTTGCTCATAAAACATCTCTTGATCTGTACGATGGGAGCGTTCCACCTTTCCATTCTGAGCAGGCTTACCCGGATCAATCAAGTAATGAATAATATTGTACTTCTGACATAGCAAGTCCAAAGCGTGCAATTTGGGATTCAAGGGGTCAGAGCTTTTGTTGTAACCAACATATCTGTTTGTAAAATTGCAACCATTATCTGTTTTTATCGCCCGTATTCTGAACGGAGCAATCTTTATCAGCATCTCTAGAAAATCAATTGAGTCTGCATTTGAGCAATTGTCATATACTTTAAGATATCGCCAACGCGAAGCGCAATCAATAGCCGTAAACTGGTAATATCGTCTCTGCTCTACTAATTCTGGCACATATTTGACATCAATTTCAACCAGCTCGCCTTGTTTTAGAGGAATTTTCACATATTTGTATTTCAATTTTCTGATTCTGTATCTCCTAACCAAACCTTCATTTTTGATAATCTTTTGGATGGTATTTTTGCCAACAACAATGTGTTCTTTGCCTAATTTCCATAACAATTTTTTAGCGCAGAGCTTGGTTTCTTTTCTTAATTCAATTACTCGTTCTTTAATTCGTATTGGTGTTTCGTTTGGGTTGGTCTTAGGTCTGGTTGATTTTGGCTCTAATCCGACTTCGCCATGTTTCCGATAAGCAGAAACCCATCTTTCCAAAGTTCTTTTTCCGTGTGGACACACTTTAGCAACGTTAACTAATTTAACCTCTTTGTTTGCGATAGGCAACACCCATCGCAAACGTTCTTCTTTAATTGTCTTTGGCATGTTTGTACACATACCGAGATTTTACCTCAATCTCGGAAAACCGCCATATGTCTGTGGACATTACCCGAAAGTATTGACATTATCCCTATATCTGATATAATATATTTATAGTCAGAACCTTAAAATTTTATCCACTTACCGTAATGAGACGAGCTTTCAGCAGGGCAACCGTGCCCCATTGAAAACTCGTCTCATTATGAGCGGGTCTCCAGACCAGCGGAGCAAAGCTGGCGTACCAAGAAAGGAGGATGGCTCCGATGTCAACAAATACATTGGCTCCGTCCGTAGTCACGAGTCGGGACAAGAAGGGTCTCAAGTTCGTGTCGGTGGTCGAGGCAGCCTACAACAAGGCAGGCCTCACCGAGGAGGAAGCGCAGCGCGTCAACGAAGCCGCAGGTCTTTCCGACCTGATTGATGGCTTCATTGCCGAGCACCGCAGCAACAGTAGGTTCAAGGACGAAGAAGTCAGCACGAACCTGCGTTACCCCTCCGAGTACCACGGCCCCAAGCCGATCGAAGAGCAGATTGCGGCTCTTGCTGCAATCTTCGGACTCGACCCGGCCAAGGCGCTGGAGTACGCCAAGTCGCTTCCCGAACTGCCGCACGGCACCGAAGGATGGTTCGCCATCCCGTGCGTTGATGCGTTGGCAGCCAAGCACTTCCCCGAGGTCATTGACCCCGGCCAGAAGTACTGCAGGGCTGTCGAGCTCGTGCTGGACAAGATCGCTGCCAAGCGCGCGTTCTACAACTACAGGGCGAACCAAATCGATACGGCTCACCTGCGGGTTTCGGCTCGTACGATGGAAGCGATGGCGAAACTCGAGGAACAGCAGAAGTCGGAGATCCTCATCATCGCAGCCCAGCTCGGCATGGTCCACAAGGGTCAGTCCGTGCGTCGGGCGCACGAGACGTTCGCGGCCAACGAATACGGCCTCACGAGCGTTACAAGCGGTTCCATTGTCCTGACTCACCCCGAGCGGCTCGTCCGTTTCGAGGAGTTGGACATGGATATGGCTGGCGATGAGTTTTCCCATGACGGCGATGACGTGTTCGATCACGCCCCGTACCTCAGCTTCGGCGACGATAAGGTCGAGTTCGGCGCGGGGCACGTGTTCGATGCCCGCGGCGGCTGTGGCTCGGCCTCGTTCCGTCTCCCGCAGTAAGAGACGCTCATGGCTTGAACGCTTGAATCTTTTGAGGGTTTCCTTCACTTGATACTTGTCGTTCGACGCCTTCGGGGGTTTCCACAGATTCGTCTGTGGAAACCCCTTGTTTTTTTATTTTAATTATTTAATAATATTTATTCAGATTCAATTGCGGGAAAAAGATCTGTTATTGTTTCTAGTTCTGTTTTACAGCCAGGATAAGTTATTCTCTTTGTTTTTCCTTCCAAAGTTATTGTAGTTGTTTGACCAAAATCTAATACTTGCACTTGCGTATCACAATCTTTATCCATAATCTCTTCTAATTTTTCTAAAATAGTCTCCATTATGCTTGAATCATTAATTTCTTTATTGGTTATAGTTTCATTTTCTACAACTGTTCCATTTACTATTTTTGTACCTTTTCCAAACTGAGTATAAACTAACTTGCCTGAGTTGTATAATTTTGTTTTAACAGAGCAAAAATGTGTTTCAAGATCACACGGACCCCATCCAGCTCTATTCTCAAAAATAACTTTATTGCCATTTAAATATTTATATCCAAAAAACCCTGCCACTACCACAATAATAACCGCAACAAGAATCAATATAATTTTGTTCATGTATTTTTTGTTAATTTTTAATAATTTTATTACACCTTCAATTGTACCATACAAAATTCCCGCAATAAATAAAACATATCCCGCGGTCTGTAAAATACCATAAATTATTGGGCCATCAAAAAAATTGGCCGGTAAATAATTATACCCTCCATAAGGGTAAAACATCCCCAGTAAAATTAAAATTGCTCCACGCGTGCTAAATATACTAAATATAAAAGCTAGTCCTATGCCAATTAAAGGACTGACAGCATAAAGAACCTTATGAATACTGGCAAATATTCCTGTATTTTCCCACCCGGCCATATCATTAAGATAAAAACAAATAAAATCATGACATATATATGTATCCCCTCTTACACTAAGCCAAAAAAGCCAAGCGCCAACCAAAAAAATAACCCCTGCCAATAGCCTTGTTATTACTGACACCCTGCCTCCACCATTTAACTTAATAATAAAATTAAAAAACCTAGACATGAACTCTATCTGTCTTTTTTCTAACGGAGTAATTTTTTTAACCTCTTCCTTTAATAATACTTCAATTTTCTTTTCTATTTTTTTAATTTTGGGTAAAAAACAGTTAAACAGAGTTTGAACGGTCTCGCTCTTATTGTCAAAATTAATTATAGTATAATTCGTGTCTTCGTTAATATAATATCTACTTGGCGGAAATGCTTTAACCACATCATAAATATAAACCTTATGTCCATTTATACTACCAGACATATAATTTCTTTTCCCTTCTAGGGGGCCAAAGGTTAGTGAAAAAGGTATAGGAGTTTTTCTAAAACTAAGACCAAATTTTAAAGCCAATCTTTTCATTGCCCACCTTCTTGAAAACAATCTAATATAATGAAACATCAGCAACCCAAAATAAACCGGAACTGCTATATATAAGAATATTAATATACCATCAAACATAAATATTAACTTAGCGGAGGATAGTGGACGATGTTAGAACCTATTTTCAGACGACCACTATCTATTCCTATATTCCAAGTTTATCACTTACAGAGGCAAAAATCAATTAGGCGTAATTATGCTTGACATATATTATATAAGGTGATATACTATAATTACAATGATAAGCACCTTAAAAATATAATTCAGTTGAATGAGATGAGCGTTTTGGATGTCATAAGTGGTTTTCAAACCGCTCGTCTCATTTCGAGACAAGACGTATAATTCGGAATCGTAAGTCCGAAACACAGGTCGCTCCAAAAGGAGCTAACAGTGGAGGAACGCAGTTATGAAATGGACAGATGTCTCAACAGGAGAAACGCATGGTGCGTTTCAGCATTTCATGGTAGCGCTAGGCGACAAAGCCGATGTTGCCGTGAAACGCCTCAACGCCGAACAAGTGTTTGCGGAACGGTTGGCCGTCTATGCAATTGACGGTGGCGTTCAGTCGACAACCAGCCAGAAGCGTGCCCGTGAGATTATGGGCAAGAACTTCTTTGGCGTCGAAGAAGCCATCAAGCACTTCGGCGTCAACCCCACAAGGAGGCAGGTTGCCACCCTCTCGGTGCTTCCATGCACCGAGGGTGAACTCGAAGAGTGCAGGAATACCCACGTGCTCGTTGCTCCCATGATTTCCGTTCTGGAGGTTCGGGGGAGCGTGCAAGGAAAGGGGTTGTTCTATAAGCAGGACTGGTATAATGACCAACCTTTCGCCAACGAACACGAGGTCTGCTGGCAACTCGTCCGCAAGACGCCCGTCGACGATTCGTTGACCAAGAACTGGCAGGAACAGCAAGCTCTGCTCAGCAAGGACGACGAGACGCCGACAACTCAGGTGATGGTCTACACTATTATCGGACACTACCTCGCCACTGGCGAGAGATTGTTCGAGAAGGTGTATACTCGCACCTCCAGCGTCCGCTCGGATGGCTACCACGTCTTCGTCGGCGGCTTTGGTGCGAGGGGTCTCA
>Ga0172371_10006269_pt1 | contig 17364 bp, 9 predicted proteins | sample Lak12m_FD_114543 | JGI IMG/M metagenome (GOLD analysis project Ga0172371, IMG submission 114543) | Freshwater microbial communities from Kabuno Bay, South-Kivu, Congo - kab_022012_12m | ecosystem: Environmental > Aquatic > Freshwater > Lake | place: Democratic Republic of the Congo: South-Kivu...
AAAAGATGTTCTTTGAAATTCATTTAGAAGAAAATAACCAATTACCAACAGGATATGATCTGAATCAATATGAATCCAAAGGTTTTTATCCCGCCAAGACCATTCAGGATTTTCCAGTACGAGACATACAATTTCACTGCAACTTGACAAGACAAAGACAGACTGAAAATGAAATATGCCGACCCTCAATCCTACCCGAATGTTTAAATTTTTACTCCACCGCACTTTTTCGGCAAAGCCGTTTTGGCTATCCCACATTGCAGCACATTTGCAAGCCCACACAAGCCATCGTTCAAACCGAAGGCTTGCAAAAGAGCTGCAATTTTGCTCACGCTCATGCACAGTCTGTTTTTTTTCTTTTTTTTTGTAAATTCTAATTGATTTCTTATTTTTGTAATCTGTTATCGGGCGATGGAGTTCGCCATAAACCGCAATAGTGCTAATAACTCCTACTAAATTTTACAGAGGAGCTATATTTATGAATAACATTTATTTTCTTGCAGCTTTTTTGTTTTTTGCTGCTGTTCTATCAACAATTCTTGCCAATCGCTTAAAAATCTCAATAGCTTTAATGGAAATTATCATTGGAGCAATCATTGGCTATGTGGCATTCAAATTAAATTATACCGACAAACTTACCTTAAATGCAGATTGGCTGAAATTCTGTACGGGTATTGGTGCAATTATGCTTACATTTCTTGCAGGTGCAGAATTAAATCCCGATGCAATGAAAGCAAAACTCAAAGAAGTTTCGATTATTGGATTAATTGGGTTTTTTGCACCATTTATCGGCTGTTCACTAATTGCATATTTTTTAGTTGGGTGGGAATTAAGAGCAAGTTTACTTTGTGGAATTGCTCTTTCCACAACTTCAATGGCTGTTGTTTATGCTGTAATGCTTGAATATGGTTTCAATAAAACCGAATATGGAAAAGGAATATTAGGTTCATGTTTCGTCAATGATTTAGGAACAGTCATTGGTTTAGGATTAATATTTGCCCCGTTTACATTTAAAACTATTATATTTCTGTTTGTAACAATAGTTCTAATCTTTATTTTGCCAAGTATAACAGATTTTCTTATAAAACATTTTGCATATAAAACTGCGGCTATTCGTGCAAAATGGATACTGTTTGTATTATTATCAATGGGAGTTTTAGCCCTTTGGTCTGGCAGTGAGCCTGTTCTTCCTGCATATATAATTGGAATGTTACTCGCAAAGACAATGGAAAAAGACGGTCACTTTGTAAGAAGATTGAGAACATTGACAGTTGGCTTTTTAACTCCTTTATATTTTTTAAGAGCTGGAGCCCTTATGTCAATACCGGCAATTTTTGCAGCACCTATTATATTTATATTACTCTTTGGAGGAAAAGTAATTTCAAAAATTTTTGGATTATATCCTGTAATTCGTATTTTCAGACACCATAAAAAAGAAAAATGGAATTACAATTTTAAAAAATTTACCAGAGAAAGATGGTATTACACTTTGCTTATGTCCACAGGATTAACATTCGGAACTATATCCGCTCTGTTTGGGTTGTCGCATAATATAATCTCACAGGAGCAATATTCATATATTGTAGGAACTGTAATTGCAAGTGCAGTAATACCCACACTTATAGCAAATAAATTTTTCTTACCAAGACATTTGCTCGCACAACCTGTTTTGGATGACCAGTCACCCGATAAAAAAGATATTATAAACAAATTGTAACTTGTCAAGTTTCACAAGGTTGTTTATGACAACTTGTATTGATTTAATATTCAAAGATAAGATTTTATTTTTAATTCATCAGGTATTTGTAAAAATATTTCAGGTTTAATTTTGAACCATTTTTCGATAGCATCAAAAGGTGTTTTGACATTAAATTCTTTTCTTAAACTACCATGCCTTCGGTAAAGACTATAAAACATCAAAAACTTGATTAATCCTTTTTGCAATTCATCCTTCTTATCGTATTCATTTTTTTTAATTGTATTGTTTTTAATCGTTCCATTGGATCTTTCAACCATACAGTTTGTCTTTGGTGTAGCTGGTTTAATAAACCTTTGTTCAATATTATTTTCTTTACATACAACATCTAATTTAGAGTTTTTTTGACAATAATGGGGTTAATTTAATTTTGATGTGCTGACGAAGTCTGATTACTTTTTTTAAAGAATATTTTTTAAGAAAATTGTGATTATTTCTGTTGTTGAAATGGGCAATAACTCTGCGAAAGCTTTGTGAGTGTGAGAGTTATTTTCATTTCATCAACAATCAACGATGTGATATTTTGATTATGAAACGCTTTATGTTATTTTTCCATCACATCAAAATAATATTTACCCGGTAAATCAATAAATAATTTTCAAATGGCTTGATTTCTTTGACTTTACAGATTTTTTAAAATATCATTTGCAGTTTAAGCAAATGTTAATACATTTGCGTAGGAAATGAGTACAATTTATTTTATCATAAGCTATCACTCCTTTTCATAATTTTTTTAGTGTAATTTATTAGCAAAAAAATGTATATATCTGACTTTAATTACCATCAACCTACAAGTATTGACGAGGCCATAGCAATATTAAGTCAATGCGATAATGGAGCCGCTATTGCGGGCGGTACAGACATTCTTGTCGAAATAAAAAAAGGGCTCCGTAATCATGAAGATATGGTGTCACTGAGCAATATCAAAGAATTAAAAATTCTAAAAGTTGAAAATGACACGATTTCAATTGGATCAGGTTTAACTCATCATGAGTTAATTATGTCTGATGTTATTAAAACAAACCTTCCTGCTCTCGGTGACGCATTATCAAAAATTGGTTCCGCTCAGGTGCGAAACATAGCCACCATTGGCGGCAATTTATGCACGGGTGCTTCTTGCTGCGATTCAGCACCTTTACTTATGGCACTTGGAGCAAAAGTTGAAATTAAAAATTCAACAAATACGTATACCATTCCTGTAAAGGAATTATTTATTTTTAATCATAAAACTGTTCTAAAAAAAGGTGATGTTTTAACTAAAATAATAGTTCCAAAACAACCAATAGGTTCTGGACTGCATTATGAAAAATTTGGTTTACGTGAAGCATCCTCTATTTCTGTTGTTTCAGCAGCTGTTAGACTACTCATTGTAAACAGTATTTGTACAGAAGCAAGTATTGTTATAGGTGCTGTTGCGCCCGTTCCCATAATCAGTAACAGTTCCACAAAACTTTTAACGGGAGCTAAAGTTTCAGATCTGGTTCAGGGTTCGTCACTTCTTGATCAAATTGGACAAGCAGCATCAGATGACTCAATTCCGATTGATGATATAAGAGGTGGCGCTCAATATCGCAGAGATATTTTAAAAGTTATTACACAACGAGCTATAATAAAAGCGCTCGAATCAGTTAAAAAATAATATTTGCATCGAATGAAAAAGATAATAAACGTAAATGTTAACGGAGATCATTATGAAGTTGCTGTTAAATCATGCTTAACCTTACTTGATTTACTTAGAACTGAATTAAAATTGACTGGTACAAAAAGGGGTTGTGATATGGGCGATTGCGGTGCTTGTACTGTAATTATGGATGGCAAAGCCGTCAACTCTTGTATTGTATTAGCAATAGAAGCAGATGGTAAGAAAATTGAAACTATTGAAGGACTTGCTAATGGAGAAGAACTGCACGCCATTCAAAGAGCATTCATCGAAAAAGGTGGTATTCAATGTGGTTTTTGCACACCTGGTATGATAATGCGAACCAAGTCGATTCTTGATAAAAACCCAAATCCTACAACAGAAGAAATAAAAAAAGAATTGAGCGGAAACCTTTGTCGTTGCACAGGTTATACCAAAATAGTTGAGGCAGTTGAAACTGCGGTTCAATATTTAAATGGAGTTACTCCCAAACCGTTAGAATTTCATCCTCAAAAATCCGCTAATGATTTATCGGTTGTTGGCAGACGCTTACCAAAGATTGACGCACCTGATAAAGCAACAGGAAGAGCCATTTTTACGGATGATATTTCTCTTCCAAACATGTTATATGGAAAACTTTTATTAAGCACTGTTGCTCATGCAAATATTAAATCAATTGATACAAGTAAAGCAAAAGCATTGCCTGGTGTAAAGGCAATATTAACGGGTGTTGATGTTCCTGACATCACTTGGGGTACTTCCCCTGCCCGGTATGATGAATATATATTAGCAAAAGGGAAAGTAAGATTTGTTGGAGATGTGGTTGCCGCTGTTGCTGCTGTTGATGAAGAAACTTGTTACAAAGCATTAGCATTGATTGATGTAATTTATGAAGAGCTACCCGCAGTATTCGACCCTATCGAAGCTATGAAAGAAGGTGCTCCTCGCCTATTTGCTGATAAATATGAAAATAATATTAACACTCATGTTGACCATCATTTTGGTGATATTGAAAAAGGATTTGCTGAAGCTGATCATATTCGCGAAGCTCGATTTGTTGGAAACAGAACCTACCAGAGCCCGATGGAACCTCAAGTAGCCATTGCTGAATGGGACAGGCATGGAAAAGTAACTCTTTATACGTCAACCCAAGTAGTACATTATGTTCACAATCAACTTTCTCGGATTTTAAATTTACCATTGGGGAATATTCGCGTTATTATGACCAATTGTGGTGGTGGATTTGGTGCAAAAGCTGCAACAAATACTATTGAAGTAATGTCAATATTTCTTGCTAAAGCAACAGGTTTCCCTGTAAAAATGAGATTTACACGCGAAGAAATGTATTTATATGGGCGCGGTCGTCATAAGCAATACATTGACATGAAAATTGGCGTTAAAAAAGATGGTACAATAACCGCAGTAAAGCAAAAGGCAGTGCTTGAAGGTGGCGCCTACTCCAGCTTTGGAATTGTATCTACTTATTATGCCGGTTCCATGCTTACCACTTTATATAAATTTCCAAACTATAAATACGACGGCTACAGGGTAAATACTAATTTACCACCATGTGGCGCATTCCGTGGCCATGGTTGTCCTCACCCACGTTTTGCATTTGAATCATTGCTATCCATGATTGCTGACGATATAGGAATGGATCAGATTGACATCCGCTTAAAAAATGCTATGGAACCCGATTATCACACGTGCAATGATTTAGATATTCATTCTTGTGAGTTCACTGCCTGCCTTGAAAATGTTCGTGAAAAATCGGACTGGAATAATAAAAAAGGAAAGCTTCCAAAAGGAAGAGGAATAGGTATTGGCTGCGGTGGATTCGTTTCAGGAGCAGGATATCCGATTTACCGCTCAAAATTTCCTCATTCCAATGCAACTATTAAAGTTGCCGAAGATGGGTCAAAAGCAGTATTATTTATAGGTGATGCTGACATAGGTCAGGGTTCAGATACAGTTCTTGCAATGACTGCATGCGAAGCTATGGGAATTACTTTTGATAACATCAGTGTCATATCTTCAGATAGTGACACAACTCCTTTAGGTTTTGGTGCCTATTCAAGCAGAGTTACTCTTATGGGAGGAAATGCATCCAAAATGGCAGGCGAGAAAATTAAAGAACAAGTATTACTCGCTGCATCTAAAATGATGAATGTTAATCCTGAAGAACTGGATGCAAAAGAGAATAAAGTTTATGTAAAAAGTAATCCAGAAATCAATATATCATGGCACGCTGCTGCAAAAGAATTCTTTGCCACTCAAGGACCACTTATTGGTGCTGGTCATTATTCTCCACCCGAAGGATTGGGTGGAACTTATAAAGGTGCAGCTGTTGGAACTTCACCTGCCTATTCGTTCTCTGCAACCGTTTGCGAAGTGGATGTTGATTTACAAACAGGGAAAGTTAAAGTTTTAAACTTCTGGGATGCTCATGATTGTGGAACAGCCGTCAACCCGTTACTGGTTGAAGGACAAGCTGAAGGGGCAGTTTTAATGGGTATGAGCGAAGTTCTTTTCGAAAATGAAGTGTTTGATAAAAAAGGTAAAATGTTGAATGCTGATTTGCATAATTATATTATCGCTACTTCTGCAGATATGCCCGAGATTCATTCAACAATAGTAGATAGCTATGAGCCCGAAGGTCCTTACGGGGCAAAAGAAGTGGGCGAAGGTGCTACACTTCCAATTCTTGGTGCACTTGCAAATGCTATTGCCGATGCCATTGGAGCAAGAGTTTTTGAGTTGCCTATTACTCCCCAACGTGTATTAGAAGCCATTCAAACACTTAAAAAAAATAAATAAGTATAAATCATTAAAAGTTAAAGTTGTGAGTGAAAAAAAAAATTCCATAAACCTTGATGGCAAAACAGCCATTGTTACCGGTGGCAGTGTCGGTATTGGAGCTGCAATTGCCTTAAAACTTGCCGAATGTGGTGCTAATGTAGCTATTAATTATCGCAAACATATTGATGAAGCTAAAAACGTTCTTAATCAAGTTGAAATATCAGGCGTAAAAGGACTCTTGGTTCAGGCAGACACTTCTATTTTTGCTGATGCTGAAAAAATGGTACAGCTCGTTATCAAAACATTTGGTTCCGTTGATATTCTTGTAAATAATGCAGGAATCAACCGCGATGGTGTCATTTGGAAGATGAGCGAGGAGCAGTGGGACAGCGTGATCAACATCAATTTAAAAGGATATTTTAATTATATCCGTGCGGTATCTCCCCTATTCCGTGAACAAAAATCCGGAAAAATAATTAACATTACATCAATAAACGGCTTACGTGGAAAATTTGGACAGGTAAACTATTCAGCTTCAAAAGCCGGAATAATAGGCATGACCAAAGCAGTTGCAAAAGAATTAGGAAAATATAATGTAAATGTAAATGCTGTGGCTCCCGGGCTAATTGAAACCGATATGATGAAAGCCGCAGATGAAAGCGTTCGTACACAAGCTATGGCTGATATCATTATAGGTCGCATTGGTGATCCCGAAGATATTGCAAATACAGTTGCATTTTTATCGAGCGAACTCTCGCGCCACATAACCGGCGAGGTAATTAAAGTTGATGGTGGTCAATATATTTAATAATAATTAAACTAATACAAATATGAATTTAAATGATATAGTTGTAATTTCTGCGTGCCGCACGGCAATGGGAAAATTTGGTGGTACAATAAAAGATATTCCTTCTTTTAATTTAGGCGGAATTGCAATAAAAGATGCTTTAAAAAGAGCATCTATTACCGGTGATATGGTTGATGATGTTATTTTAGGAAGTTGCCGTCAGGCAGGAAATGGGCCAAATCCTGCACGTACTGCCTCGGTTAAAGGAGGAATTTCAAAAGATATTCCGGCAATAAGTTTAAACATGGCTTGCCCTTCAGGTATGCGTTCTGTTGCTTTTGCATCTCAGTCTATCCGATTAGGAGATGCAGAAATTGTTGTTACAGGAGGTTTTGACAGCATGAGTTCTATCCCTTACCTTTTGAAAAATTGCCGATGGGATGGTTTTAAAATGGGTAATAAGGTCATTGAAGATGGCTGGAGCGATAGCGTTGATCCATTGATAGGACAAGGAATGGGAGAAACTGCCGAAAATCTTTTCGACAAATATCAAATTCCACGAAGCGAACAAGATGAATTTGCAGTAAATAGTCATCTCAAAGCTGCTGCTGCTCAAAAAAACGGATGGTTCAATGAAGAAATTACAGCTATCGAAATTCCGGCAACTAAAAGGACTCCCGCTGTTATCTTCGATAAAGATGAAACAATCCGTTACGATATTAATATAGAAAAAATGGGAAATATTCCTGCTGCATTCCGCAAAGGTGGTACTGTTTCTGCAGGAAACGCATGCGGATTGAGTGACGGAGCAACAGCTCTTGTAGTAACAAGCAGAAAAAAGGCAGCTGAATTGGGTGTTAAACCATTGTTTTCCCTAGTGTCTTATTCCATCGTATCAGTTTCTCCTGAAACCATGGGCGAAGGTCCTTCGATTGCTATTCCGGCCGCATTAAAAAATGCAGGAATGACACTTAATGACATGGATATAATTGAAGTCAACGAAGCTTTTGCTGTTCAGGTTCTCGCTAACGAACGAGTGTTAAACTGGGACCGCAGCAAACTCAATGTTCATGGTGGCGCTATTGCTTTAGGCCATCCAACGGGCATTAGTGGCGCTCGTATTCTAACTACCGGTTATTATGCTTTAAAACGCTTGGATAAAACTTTTGGTGTTGCCAGTATTTGTGGCGGTGGCGGAGTAAGCATGGCTATGGTGATTAAAAGAGAACTTTAAAATTAAAGCCCGACAGTTTGTTCGATGACTGAGCAAATAAGGGACTTAAATGATTTCAAAAAACATGCATTATTTTTCAGTTCCATGACGAATTGGTGCTGGATGTGTATAAAGTCGAAATTGATTTTGCAAAAACAAATGTTGCAAAATAGGTGCGAACAGGATTTTAAAAAAAATCGATTAAATAAAGAAATCTTTTGACAATCAATTATTATTGATGTATATTTGTCCATTATTTTTTAAGAAACAGAAGGAAAAATTGCTATCAATCAATTTCACAGAAAGTCCCCTCTTGGAGTATTAATATTGCATGGACTATTAATCTATTAAAATATTTCATATTCGAAGCAACTTATTTAGAGAAAGGCAGTCTGTTTATTAAGTTAATTAATGATGAAATCATTGAAAAGAATAATTTTTAGGTTAAAAATGAAATAATTCCCGTGAAAAAAATCCTTGCGATTTTATTGTATTTCTTTTCAGTAATGCCGGTATTATTGGCGCAATCGCCTTACTGGGCAAGAAGTGCAGCCAGTATCAATACGGATGAAGCCTTAGATATTACTATTGATGCAAGTAATAATACATATACAACCGGCTATTTCGGTGGAACGGCAACCTTTGCTACCGGAGTTACGCTTACGTCAAATGGGGCAAATGATATCTTTGTAGAAAAAGTAAATGATCAGGGTGTTTTTCAATGGGCTGTAAAAGCTGGAGGCAATGGTCCTGATCGAGGTACTTCAATAAAAGCCGATGCGCAGGGTAACTGTTATGTTACAGGATTTTATTATGGAACTGCTACTTTTGGCTCGACTACTATAACGTCTGTTGGTGGTTCTCAGGATGTGTTCATAGCAAAATACAATACTAACGGTGTTTTGCAGTGGGTTGTCAGTGCAGGGGGTACCGGCACTGAATCAGGAAACGGAATCAACATTGATAACTCAGGAAATGTTGTAGTCACTGGACAATTTACAGAAACTGCATTATTCGGAATCACTTCTCTGACAAGCATGATTGACCCTTCCACCTCGCTACCTTCGCTTGATGTTTTTACAACAAAACTGGATGCTTCCGGAAATTTTCTTTGGGCAAAAAAAGGATCTGCAAAATACACTGACAGGGCACTTGATGTGGCGACTGATCTAACAGGAAATATTTATGTTACCGGGCAATTTTCCGATACCATTACGTTTGATGTAACGCATAACAATAATATGTACAATGCGATATTTCTGATCAAATATAATAGCAGCGGAGCAGAGCAATGGTTCAGAAAAATTGGTGGAAGTACGATGAATATTAGTTATGGGATTGCCGTGGATGCAAATTCTAATGTTTATCTCACCGGAGATTTTATAGGAGGACTTACTTTCTTCGGCACACCTGACGTTCAACTTACCAATGTTTACCAAAACGATATTTTTGTTGCAAAATATAATACCGCCGGTGATTTTCTTTGGGGGAAAGCAGATGGTTCTGTTTCGGATGTTTCTTCCCATAATATTGCATTGGATGATTCTTCGAATGCCTATATAGTAGGTAATTTCAGATGCACATTTTCGGAGTATGCAGATGTCTTCGGACAAGGAACATTTAATTCTGTGGGATATAAAGATATATTTGTCACTAAGTATAATACTAATGGACAGCGTCAATGGATGCGTCAGGCCGGAGGGCAAAAGGAAGATTTTGGGGCAGGCATTGCTGTGAATTCTTTCAGGCAAGCGGTTATTGCTGGCAGTTTTGTTGATAAAGTTTTTTTCCCCGCTTCTAACAATTTTGCATTTCCTAACTTCACTTATTTTCCTTTCTATATTAATTCTGCTTACAATGGACCATATTGCGCTGATAATTTTTATGGAAATTATTGTTGCATTAATTCCCTAGGGTATGCTGATATTTTAATTGCCAAAGCAATTGATTTAAACCGTCAACCCTATGACTATTATACCAGGTCATCAGGAAGTTGTGTACGGCCTTATGTTGGCAGCTGTATTAATGATCAATCTTATATAGATAACGTTTGTGGCGATGATTCCATTGAAGTTTGTGGTAGTGCATATTTAAACGGTGCTACCAATACTTCTTCCCAATACCCGGGAACAGCAAGCCCCGGGCCTTATTTCACCTGGCACTGGTCAACAGGAAGTTCTTCCGGCTCTATTTATACAACTAATTCGGGAAATTATTCTGTAACCGTAACCTCGCAGGATGGGTGTTATACAAGCAGTGACACAGTTCATGTAACTGTACATCCCTTACCCGCTAAACCACCGATTAGCGATGATGTCGTTGTTAACACTCAGTCCTTGTATCCTCAAGCCATCCATCTGTGTTATCCTGCCAGTGTTTTACTCACTGGAACGAATACTGCACCTTTTTATTATTGGACAGATGGGTATGGTAATCTTATTGATAGCGCACTAAGCATCACCGTTACTACATCAGGGTGGTATCAATTTTTCGTGGTGGATAGTTTTGGTTGTGAAATCAGCAATAAGGTTCTTCTCGTTATTGATTCGCTTTTGATCCCCTTGTCGCCCGGCATTAAATTACTTGATGATCCTGACCTTAATGATAGTATTGAAATATGTTACGGAGAGGCATTTACCATTTTAATTTACGATACAATAACTAACCCTACCGGTTTGCTTAATTGCATTGATTATGCAATGACGGCATGGTCAGTAACTCCTTCTGTTCCGATGTTAAATAATTGCAGTACATGGTTGGATTGTTATCCATCAGTATCCGGTTATCATCAGATTAATGCTCAAATGATACGAATAAACTATTGCGATACCGACACATTTCTTCTCAGTAAAACAATTTATGCCACGGTATTTCCTTTGCCTGTTGTGAGTATTAATATAAGCGGAAGCAATGAACTTTGTCCCGGAGACACGATTGTGTTAACGGCCAGTGGTGCGCCCACATACTTCTGGCAAGGTCCGGGTATTATCAGTAATCCTAATTTGCCAAATATCAGTATTAATCAACCGGGATATTATGTAGTCAGTACAATGGTAACCGATTCCAATGGGTGTTCAGCAAGTGCTGTAGCTAATATAAATGTGATTGCAAAACCACAGCCGGCCATTACCATGTTTCCCTCGAATGGAATCCTATGTCCTTTTGATTCGGTCATGTTACACTGTACCGGCTCAGGAACGTTTGAATGGTATGGCCCGAGTGGCCCGTTCGGAGCAAACAGTTCTACTGTTTATGTAAGCATTCCCGGGTTTTATTTTTGTGTGGTAACGGATAGCTCGTTCTGTATCCTTAACTCCCAGACGGTTGAAGTAAAAGTTTATGCAACGCCCTTCCTGCTTGCCAATCCGGGTACAGTGCTTTGTCCCGGTGGAAGCATAACAATACAGGCGATCACAGCGCCTGGAAGTATTGTTCAATGGCAGCCACCTTTATATGGAAGCAATCTCACTCAGACGGTTTCATCCGCGGGAACTTATAATTGTCACATTACCTTATGCGGCATCATGACTGATGTGAGCATAGTTATCACGATGTCCAATCCTGTTGCCGAAATAACACCGGCAGGCCCTGTACAAATATGCTATCATGATTCTCTGACTCTAACAGCTAACGCCGGTATGGCCGGATATCAATGGTCTGTACCCGGTTCTTACAATCAGTCAATTGTGGTTTCTCAATCAGGTGTCTATACATTAACGACCACGGATGCTAACGGTTGTACGGCTACTGATAATTTTATTTTATCTATTAGTCCTGAATTACCGCCACCTATTGTATCGGATACCAGTATCTGTGCAGGGGAATCAATTACACTGAATGTTATTTCATCCGATTCAGTTCAATGGTTTTTCTATCCTTTCGGGGGATTTCCTTTTGCAGGCGGTTTGTCATTCACAACTCCTGTTCTAACGACTACGACTATTTATTATGTTCAGAATAAGGATTCTTTATGTACCAGTATAAGAGTTCCGGTTACTGTCACTGTGTATGCACCGCCAAACGATCCACTTATCAATAATAATGCGCCATTGTGCGTAGGTGATACGCTGTTTCTTTCTACCAATCCCATTTCCGGCTGTATTTATCAATGGTCCGGTCCTAATGGCTTTTCTTCTGCTTTGCAAAACCCGGAAATATTTAGTGTTACCACCGATAACACAGGCACTTATTCATTAACCTGCCTTTTAAATGGATGCCAGGGTGGAACTTCTGATACTACAATAATCATTTATCCACCTCCGCTTCTTGATCTTGGTAATGATACTACAGCATGTATTGGCATTCCTTTTAATCTGTATGCAGGCAGTTTTTCATCCTACCTGTGGCAGGATCAATCAACAAACCCGGCTTATCCTGTAACTACAAATGGAAACTATACTGTAATGGTAACCGATCATAACGGATGCAAGTCAAAAGACAGTATCGCAATAAATTTTGTGGATTGCTCTGAAATAATTATTCCAAATGTTTTCACACCCAATGGCGATGGATTCAATGACTTTTTCAGCGTATATGCACCCGGTTCAACAGGATTTGTTTGCAGGATATATAATAGATGGGGTCAGTTATTAGCCATACTTAACAGCTATTTACAGTCATGGGATGGCACGGTAATGCAAAGCGGACGTAAAGCTCCTGATGGTGTTTATTACTATATCATCGGTTACACTGATTATAAAGGTGTAGCAAAAAATGATCATGGTTTCTTTCATCTAATCAGATAAGCAGTACAGAATGCCTCTGTCTTGGCGCAATCTCCGGTGGAAATAAGCTGCATTGCATTATTATTCTGGCACGCACTACTTTTGCTTTTACCCCTGCGTTAAATTACGCTTGGGAAAAACCAAACTTCTACATTCCTTTTCATTAAACTTTGTCGTATCAAAAATATTATTATCTTTGATTATTATTTCTAATGCATGTTTTCATAAACAACCTAGTGAAACATGACAAATTGCAATAATAACAAGCCCAAAAACAATACTTGCTTTGATTCTTTCCTTTGTCTTGTATTTGTAATCATCTAATGACATAAAAATATTTTAGTACATCCGGAAGTTTTTTATGTAAACTGCTTTGCACGCTAAGATAAACAACAAGAAGGTCAACTTGTAGTTTATTCTTTATCTGATTTTTTAAAACCAATTCGTTTGCGGTTTGTTTGCTCCAAGTTTTGTTTCTTTGTTTCTTCAAACTGTTTCATGTATTCAAAAATCAGCATGATCTTATCATCGTGGTCAATATATTTTCTTTCTATTTCTTCAAGTTTTTGCAAAATGTCCTTATGTTTTTGGAGCAGTTTCCTCATTTTAGTAAATACCCGTAAAACTTGAAAGTTTACCATGATTGCTCTATCACTATTTAAAACACTTGATAACATTGCAACGCCTTGCTCAGTAAATACCATCGGATTGTATCTAATTCCGCCCCAACTTGAGGTCACAATTTGTGACCTCAAGTTTTTAAACTCTGCATCATTTAATTCAAACATAAAATCTTCTGGAAATCTCTTTAAGTTTCTTTTGACTGACTGTTTTAAAACTTTCGTTTCAACTCCATATAGTTCTGCTAAATCCCTATCCAGCATAACTTTTTGTCCCCGTATGAAGTAAATCTTACTTACGATTACTTCTTCTGAAATTATTATTTCTTTTTTTTTTATTATCTGACATTTTCTTTTTTTTAGCTTTAAATGGAAATCACAAATTGTGATTTCCATTTTTAATTTAAAACTTCAAGTTTTCAAAAGTAATAGTTTTTCTCCATTTATATCTTGATATCGTAATTTGCAACATCAAATTTTTATTTTATTTCAACGGATGAAATTTGTTCAATAATTCTCTTTGTTCAATTGCCAAAATCTGTCGGTATATCAAGGTTAACGAGATCCATCTATGACCAACCATTAACTGAACCTACGCCAATGGAATTTTCTTCTCATTCAGCCAATATGAAATAATACTATCCCTGAAATATCTTTCTTTAGAATATAATTTTACCTTTAATAAAAATGATAGGTAACTGTATTTTCAGAATGTTTCCATCTATGAAAAAATTCATGTAATTTTGCAAAAAAATTCATAAATAAGTATTTGCATTGAATAAAAAATTCACTTTCTATATACTTATCCTTCTTCTCTTTGGCTCTATGATATGGTTTACCATCGATCAGGGAAGTTCACTAAAGAATCCACAAACAAAAGGCAACGACACCCTGGTTGTTCCAAACATCAAACCACCAGCTCAAAGCATCATAACCACTACGGACAATAATTTTGGCAACTTTCTACAGAGCATTAAAGAAAATTTTTCGAATCCTATTGGTATACTGCTATTGCAGATATTAGTGATAATAATTTTTGCACGATTGTTCGGATTCTTTTTTGGTAAGATTCGCCAGCCGACTGTGATTGGCGAAATTATAGCGGGTATTTTTCTGGGGCCATCAGTACTTGGTTTATTGCTGCCCGATGTTTCTGCTTTTATTTTCCCGATCGAATCTCTTAAAAACCTTGAGATATTAAGCAATGTAGGACTTGTACTTTTTATGTTCATCATAGGTATGGAGCTGGATGTAAAAGTGCTTAAAACCAAAGTACAGTCCGCACTGGTGATTAGCCACACCAGCATTGTGATTGCTTTCTTTATGGGTATTTGCTTATCATATATGATTTTCGAACGCTTCGCTCCTGCCGGTGTTACGTTTGCTGAATTTTCGTTGTTCATCGGTATTGCCATGAGCATTGCTGCTTTCCCAGTTTTGGCTCGCATTGTACAGGAAAAAGGATTAACCAAAACTTCATTTGGTAAAATGATAATTACCATTGCCGCTATTGATGACATCACTGCCTGGTGCATACTCGCGATTGTTGTGGCTGTAATCCAGGCAGGTAATGCCACCGGCGCATTTATTTCTATTGGCTTTGCACTTATATATGTTTCAATGATGCTGTTTGTTTTGCAACCATTGATGAAACGTATGGGCTCTATTTATATATCCAAGGAAATCCTCAATAAAAACGTTGTTGCCTTTGTTTTTTTTATATTATTTGTTTCGGCTTACCTTACAGAAGTTATAGGAATCAAAGCGCTCTTTGGTGGGTTTATGGCGGGAGTAATTATGCCATCTAATCATAGCTTTAAGAAAATTATGTCAGAGAAAATTGAGGACTTTAGTCTGGTAATCCTAATTCCACTTTTCTTTGCTTTTACAGGATTGCGCACGCATATAGGATTAATAAACGAAGGCGATTTATGGTCCGTATGTGGAATGATTATTTTAGTTGCTATTGTTGGAAAATTTGGCAGCAGCTTATTGGCAGCTAAAATTACCGGACAGAGCTGGAAAAATGCTTTTATGATAGGCACCCTGATGAACACCCGCGGACTGATGGAACTCATTGTTCTTAATATTGGCTTCGATTTGGGTATATTATCACCACAGGTATTTACCATGATGGTTATTATGACTCTTGTTACAACCTTTATGACAGGTCCGGTATTATCACTGATTGAATGGCTGAATAAAAAACGCACGTCTGCTTTGATTGAATTAAGTGAACGGGGAATGAATGTATTGATATCGTTTGGAATTCCTCAAACAGGTGGTACTTTATTACGTATCCTAAATTATTTTATTGGAGACAATACCGAAGAAAAAAATGTGAGCGCATTGCATCTTACGCCATTTACTGATATATCCAGGTCAGACACTTTAAAATATGAAAAAAGAAGTTTCACTAAAATTCGTTCGGTCGCTAATGAACTCAGTTATAAACTAAATCCTATTTACAAAACCACTAATGATGTTACTAAAGAAATACTGAGAACAATTAAATCCGAAAATAGCAATCTCCTGCTAATGGGGGCAGCAAAATCAATTTTTGTTAAAAATGTATTGGGTGGAAAAGTACGTAATATCATGGATCAAGCAACATGCAATGTGGGTGTTTTCATTGACAACGAATTTAGAAATGCCGATAATATTTTACTATTTATTGATTCAAGGAACTTTAAAAACATGCTTGATTTGGGACTACTACTACTATATCACTCATCATCCAAGTTAACTTTTGTTGATGAAGAGCAAATACAAATCTCTCATCCTGATTCGTTTGATAAGTTCTTGTTAAGTGCTAATGATGTTACACGTGTAGATATCATTAAAAATGTGAGCATCGATAATCAATTCTTAGAAAAGTATGGTTTGATGATTATGGACGTAAATCATTGCGAGCAGACCATTCTGAAGCAACCTACCATTCTGGAATCCAATCCTTCGATATTGATTTTTGAGTTCAAGCATGCTTTTTTAAGCAAGCTTTAGTTAAATTCAAATAGTTTGATTACAACCCGAATATAATTACAAAGCTCCTGAGACTTAGCACCTTTTCATATTCATTAAAAAGTATCTTTTTCAAGTCTAAAATAATTAAGGATTTTTACATTTATTTCATTACTTTTGCAATTCTAAAAAAATGAAGCATGATGGACGAAAGTGATAAGTATTTTGAAAAGGATGCAAAGAAGTTAGTTGAGCGTTATGAGCTGATGTTGGCCGAGAACTCAAACTACTTTTTTGACATAGAGGATTTTGAAGAAATACTTGATTATTATTTTAACAAGAACAAGATTAAACAAGCGTTCGGTGTTATTGAGTTTGCTATGAAACAACACCCCTGGAGCATCGAATTGCATTTACGAAATGCCCAACTATATGCCCAAACAAATAACGTGAATCAAGCGTTGGATATTCTGCAAAAAGCAGAGCATCTTGACCCTACAAATTCTGAGCTTTTTATGACAAAAGGTGCACTTTACAGCCAACTAAAGAAGTACGAGCGTGCCATTGAAGAATACAGCAAAGCCATTAAAGATACGCAGCAGTTGGATGAAGTGTATTGCAACATAGCTTTTGAATATGAAAATCTAAACAACTATACCAAGGCAATCGATTACCTTAAAAAAGCTTTAGTGATTGATTATGAAAACGAAGCAGCTTTGTATGAGTTATGCTTTTGTTATGAGATGAATAGTCAGTCAGAGCTTTGCCTCGCTTACCTTAAATCCTATATTGAAGAGCATCCACTTTCCTATGGTGGATGGCATAACCTAGGCATTGTTTACGCGAACCTAAAAATGATGGATGA
>Ga0172371_10006270_pt1 | contig 17364 bp, 18 predicted proteins | sample Lak12m_FD_114543 | JGI IMG/M metagenome (GOLD analysis project Ga0172371, IMG submission 114543) | Freshwater microbial communities from Kabuno Bay, South-Kivu, Congo - kab_022012_12m | ecosystem: Environmental > Aquatic > Freshwater > Lake | place: Democratic Republic of the Congo: South-Kivu...
CCTGTGAGGATGTAAGATACTCTGAGAATTGACGTGCGAGAATTCCTTTTCCAAATACATTAACAAGTATAAGATCACCGAGTCCAACAAACAATGATGCGACCGATACCAAGAAATAAATATTTACAAAGTATATGTAATTCTCTGTTTTGTTAAGAATTTTTGTCCCAAGTATTATATAGTACCAGAAATAATATATCAATAGCATTATTTCCATCATTGGCCTTAACCATATTGAAGATAAAAATCCCGATATAGCTGTAGATGCCTCGGTATTTTCTACTTCAGCATAGTTGTATCCGCCAAATAAATAGCCCCATATTACTGACAAAACGCAATAGAGTATCAAAAAATAATACTTGTACTTTAAAGAATTTCCAATTTTTATATTGTTACTATTTGATTTGCTTTGCAGAAGCAGGTTGCTTATAATCCAAAACACCTGCAACATTCGTGAGAGTGATAAGCTAAAACCCATACTTAGCCTATCATATATAATAAAAAACAAAAAGCCTTCCAGTATAATTGACCAGATATATAATTTATCCGTAAACCTTACATTATTCATAGACAGACAAATAGTGTCATTATCGCAGTAATAGTTGCGTGTATTTCACTTAATTTTCATTAAAGTTTTTTACAATTTTCGCTGGATTACCTGCTGCAACACAATTGTGAGGAATTTTTCCTGTAACGACGCTGCCCGCTCCAATAATGCTATTATCACCAATAACAACACCTTTCATTATAAGAGTATTCATCCCTACCCAAACATTTTTTCCAATTATCACAGGTTCGTCCCATTCATCGGTTGATGATATAAATCGTGATTCAGGAGGCCATTGTTTGTGGAAATCAGAATCCACAATAATAACATTTGGCGCAATCATACTACCATCACCGATTTTGATCATTTTTTTTGAAGTAATAACAGTTCCGTTCAATGCGACCTTATCACCAATCACTATCTGCCCTTTTCCGTAGGCTGTCAATTGAATCCTACTATACAACGTAATAAATGATCTATTGGCGTTACTTACCATATGAACGTTATCCCCAATTGTTATCGACCCATCACCAACTATTTTTATATTAATTTTTCCCCAAACCGAGGGCGTTGTTCCTATTTTTAGCGTTTTTCTATGAAAAAATTTATTTATTAATACAGATAATTTACCTATTATTGATGTTATCGAAAAAACATACAATATATATACTTTTGATATGATATTTTTCGGGATTCTTAACCTCATCCTTTTTTTATTGAATATTCATTTTCAATAATTTCAAGAAGTAATTGCATATCGGGAGGCATATAATACTTATCACAGTGCTCTTTAGCTATCAGATAATCTTCCGTATTGTAATTCATATCGTTTTTTAGATCATTCTGAACAATTAGCATAAAACCTTTTACTGTTTTCACATGCATGCGCCAGGATTTAAGATCATATAATGGGTCAATAGGCAATTCATTATCACATTCATAGTAAATTGGCCTTAATCCATACCCTAATGCGCTGATGACAGCAGTACTCCCTCTGTAAAGCGCCCACTGACTGTTCATAATATCCTGCTCAAGAGATGCGGTTGAAAGTACTATATTAGTGGGCAGCTTTTTGAACTTAGGATTCTGATCCAATAATGATTTTATATCGATAACTGGATGTAATCTCCATATAAACTGGATATGCGGAACTGCTTTGGCACAATCCAGGGAATATTCAAACAATAAGTTACATTCACTTAAAATCCCTTCAGGTATGACCAGACAGGTAGCCTTGTTAATCTTACTTTTCGATTCCGGAATATTTGGATTCGCTGCAGATGTTCGATTAGAACCTATTACTGAGACAGGAATATTATTACATTGTTGTGCCGAATGTAAAACTTCTTTGCCAATAGACCCTGATGTTAATATATGATCAGGATTATATTCTGATGCAAGATTTCGTTTAATGGCATGCTGAAGACGAAACATGACGGCGTGCTGATAACCAAAACATTTCACACCATTATCTGCATGATGTGCCGCAAAGAAAGCCAATCGTTCCCAGGCATGCCCTTCATGTGTAATGACGAGTATTTTAGGCTTATATCTTGTAACTAATGAATTGAGCTGTGAAGCGATTCTTAAATTTGAATGCGTTCCGCTTGCAAGTGCCTCAACTGAAGCCCTCTTCATGACGTGTTTAGACAAGTCTGAAACTGTTGTATTTGTGATTTTAGTTATAAGACTTGCCTCTTTTTTCAAACTCTGATGATTGACTATTTCCCCCTTCAAACCAAGTGTTTTGGCCAATATTACCCGTGGTACAACACAATTGTCCCATTTATTTTTAAAATCGGAAGATGGCTGATCGGTATGATTAATTAGCGAAACAAGAACTGAATATCCAGATTCATTCAGTTTTTCTGGCATCTCTCCGAAATAGAAATCGGCTTCTTGCCCGCCTTGTCCCGGGTTTATGAGATGTGATACAAAAAGAACATCAATATGACCGCAAAGCTGTTCAGCTCCAAACCATGGCCTACCATCAGAAAATATTGCTTTAACAACCTGGAAATACCAACTCAATTTACCTCGCAGTACCAATAACACTCGCCTTACAAATACCTTAAAAGCCTTTTCAGATTTAAAAAGGTCTTTATATTGCGACAAGAATACAGGATGCTCGCGAATGATATGCAGCCACCCGATAGCAACACGTTCCGGAGTTGAATCGTGTCGCATCAGTATACTGTCACAGATCTTGCAAAGAGCAAGATATTGTTGTTCGTTCAATCCGAAAGCATTCATTATTTTTCTTCAAACAAATAAATCAGTACACCGTAATAGGAATGGGGTATACTGATTTATTTACATCGATCCCTATCTTGTCATAGTAAACCGTAACATATTTTGATCATATACGATAAAACAACATATTGAGCTATGTTTCATATTTCCTTCAGATGGTATACCCTACTGAGATAGCATCGGTATAAAACATTTTGACTGTATCAAGAGAATAATCGTCAAGGTTCTTTCCAACCAGTTCAAGCTTTTTCAGTACATCATTTGTAACAGTAATAATATGACAACCAATTGAGTCTGCCTGAAATATATTAAGCAGTTCTCGAGGGCTTGCCCAAATCAGCTCAGCCTGGGGCAGCCCTTTCAAGAGATTTAATGATTCAGTCATATGTGGAATCGGATCAACTCCTGTATCAGCTATCCGACCAGCAAAAACAGATACATAACTGGGCACAGCAGGGTCAAGATTTGCCGCCACGTCACGAACCTGACCCAGGGACATAATGGCTGTTACATTGAGCTTTATGCCTTGTTTGGATAATTTTTTAACCAAAGAGTAGGCCGGTTCCCTCTTAGTGTTAGTAACAGGAATCTTAACATAAACATTGTCAGCCCAACTTGCAATCTGAACTGCCTGTTTCTCCATTTCATCAAAATCATCTGAAAACACTTCGAATGATATCGGCTTATCGGTAATTACCGTTAATATATCCTGAGCAAAAGCTTTATAATCTGTGATACCAGCCTTCCTCATTATAGTAGGATTGGTTGTCAACCCCTGAATGTAGGGTTTTGCAGCCATTTCTACCATTCCTGCCTTATCTGCTCCATCAGCAAATATTTTAACTTTAAGCTTAGCAACTTCTTTCATACCCATGCTATTTTAGATTTATGAGATTTACTAAAAGATCACTTACTGAGTATTTTATGGTTTATTTGACTCCCATTTATTAGACATAACCTGAAGTCTCGGGTCTGAAACAAGAAGATGCCAAACCAATGCCTGAAAAGATTCCGTATGCGGGGTTACCATATCAGGATTAACGGTCGGAATAATAACACATGCATCAGCGACAGAAGCAGCATATCCACCATTTCGGCCAAGAACACCAATGACAGATGCACCGACCTCTTTAGCATATTGAACCGCTCTAACTATATTTGGACTGATGTTTCGTTCCAAATCACCTCCACCAACGGAAAAGACAAAAAGCATATCCCTATCGCTTAAACGGCTAACCTTCATCCATGCTGAGTAGGTGGTATCCCAACCTTCATCATTTGTACGCGCGGTCAGTTCACTAATATTATCGCTCGGAGAGTAAGACTCAATTCCGGCAAGCTTTCTAAAATCATTGACAGCATGACCAGCATGACCAGCACCACCGCCAACTCCAACAAGAAAAAGACGACCGCCCTTCTCTCTTAACTTAACGAGAAGTTGTGTCATTGCCTCAATTGCAGAATGATCCAATTGATCAATAATAGTTTTTGCCTCATTCAGGTACTTGCTGGCAAATAATTCAGTCGCGAGTGTACTCATAATCAAAATTTCTTATGGTTATTTTAAAATTGAATTATTCTTTTTAAGTATCACCAAATTCATCAAAACAGTTAAATGACCCTTTTATCATTATCCGATGTCAGTTTACCCTCAAGAAATCGGATGGCATTTTCAACACACAACATTTCCATACTGACACGAGTTTCAACAGTAAGAGTGGCCGAGTGAGGAGTGAGAATAACCTGCTCGAAATCACATAATGGCCCTGTGTATGGCTCCTCAGAAAAAACATCAAGACCAGCTCCAGCAATATGACCGGTCTTTAAAGCATCAAGCAAAGCGAATTCATCAATCATTTCTCCTCTCGCAAGATTTATAATTATAGCCCCCTGTTTCATGGAAGCGAATTGAGTTGCGCCTATTTTCAGCGGCTGATCCAAATTTTTTGATGCATGCAGTGAGACAATATCGGCGGTATGCAACAATTCCTCCATATTTACAAGTTTAACTCCCAAAGATTGAGCGGTCGAAACTGAAACCAAAGGATCGTATACATATACATGTGCATTAAATGCCTGGCAAAGCTTGGCAACACGTGTCCCGATACTACCCAACCCGACTATGCCAACTGACCGACCTTCCAATAAATGTCCGGTAATTCGCTCCCACTTCCGGGCTTTCATAAGATTGGTTTGCCGAATAAGATCACGACTCAGGGCAAGCATCATGGATAACGCCAGTTCAGCTACTGCCTCAGTAGGAATTCCCGGCGTATTTGAAACCACAATTCCTCTTCTGCGAGCTTCAGGCAAGTCTATTGAATCCACTCCGACACCACAACGGGATATACATCGCAATGAGGGTAGTTGTGCCAGGGTCAATGCATCGTATGGCTCAACTCCTGCAATAATTACTTGTGCATCTATTCCATCCCGCAGGATCTCCTCACTGGTAATGCGTTTACCAGTTTGATGAATTCGAAAGGGAAAACCCGATGACTTTAACAGTTCAAGTGGTCTTCTGTCTTCAGCCGCAAAGGTAGATAGCGCAACAAAAATAGTATCATTCATAACAACAGTTCTTGAAGATAATTAGATATCTGATTCAAATCCGAGAAAATGACAGGCAGAGGATCCTCAAAATCCAGTCCGCTGTTTCGGGCAATAAAATTAACACCTGAAACCTTTGCAGCACGCTGATCTCCAGCGGAATCGCCAATAAGAAGGGCCTCTTCAGGTTTAATTTCTTCTCTCTTAAGTATATCCCGGATCGCATCCGGCTTGGTCCATGGAGGACAGCCATAGACGTCCCGAAACCAGTGCAGCAACTGAAGTCTTTCCAGAATTAAACCCAGTTCTTCGGCAGGTGTTACGGATGCCAGATAGACAGGAAATTTCCGGGTTGCTTTTTGTAAAAAACATTCCGCACCCGGAACAAGGGGAACTGCTTCCATGCAATCAAGTACATACGAGGAAAACTCGGTTGCAATATCCACCAAAAATTCATCATTTGCCGTTTCACCAAGCAAGAACTGCAAATGCTGAAACTTGACAAAACGACTGAGTGAAACATTGTTGTGATGAAAAGTCATCATCTCATCAAAATGATCAGGAAAGCCTCCAAAAACCTTACGAAAAGCCTCTGTTTTTATATCATTTGACTCAATTACAACTCCATCAAAATCAAGTATCAAAACCCGACAGTTGCTCATCAATAAAGGATGACTCATTAAAACCCGCTCGTTTGTTTTTGCAGAGTACGAGCACTGTCGCCAAGAAACAAAATATCAGTACCCAAAGCTATAAATCGGTAACCTTCTGCTACAGCCTTCTGGCAATCTTCCAAAGCAGTCCGCGGCTGGACGAAGTGAACCCCGGCAATAAGACCCTTGGCCAAGGTGGCATCAAGCACCTTCCGTTTGGCTGCCAATAGCTCCGGATGAGTAATTTGTCCCGGAATACCCATTGACATGGAGAGATCATAAGGACCGATAAATGTTCCATCAATACCAGGAACCGAAAGAATTTCTTCAATGTTGGAAACAGCATCCTTATGCTCAATCTGAACCATCAGCAAAGTATCATCATTGGCATGTTCCACATATTCATTGAAATTCTCTCCATATCCCTGTGCCCTTGCCAAGCCGACACCACGAAATCCAAGCGGAGGATACTTGGTCATATGAACGGCAAGCTCTGCTTCTGCCTTGGTATTAATCATTGGAACTAGTACGCCCGCTGCGCCAGAATCCAGTACAGCCTTTGCCTGGATCGGGTCATTCCAGGCAAGCCGGACCAAAGGGACGGAACCCCTTTGCTCTATAGCTATAAGAAGCCTCAAAACTTCAGAAACGTCAATCCCTGTATGTTCAGTTTCAACAACCACCCAATCATATCCCGCCATCGAAAGAATCTCTGCAATGGAAGGATGTGCCATTGACATCCACGTTCCAACAGAAGGCTCACCACGACGCATTTTTTCTTTAACTTTCCGTGCAAGCATCAGCTAACCCTCCTTGCAACAATTCGGGCAAATGAAGCCAGACGCCTTGATTGTAATAATTCGACCAATGCCAAACGACCAGAATCATCCGTACGCTCAACAAGCGACCGAATTGCACGAGGCCATGGCTGATGCGGGCTGGCCTCTATGGCTTTACGAACAATTTCAACATCAAACATACCGGGAGTACTCAATTCCAGTATTTCCCAGTCAGGTGCACAAAAAAGCATCTGTAAACCTGCCACAGTTGGAAGATTCAGCTTATCAGGGGGGATAATCGTCTTCGACTTGTCCCAAAGAGTCTGTATCTCAAACCCACTTGCAACCGATGCTGTCAGAAAAATCACTCCGCCTGGCGCAAGCAGTTTTTCAAAAGAACAGATTAACGCACCAATATCCGCTGCGCGGTCCAAAGCATCAATAGCCACAATAACATCTGCCTTCGCTCCCATCTGCAATTCGGCAATTTTTGAAGGCTGAACCTGAATTCGAGAAGTTGATACTCCCTCCAAATCAGCCGTCATTCCGGCAGCAGTAATTGTCAATTGCGGATTAGCATCTGCCAACGTATCAAGTAACTCTCGACCATTCGAAGAGATATCAATCAATCGGTCTGCATTGGGTACATATTCGGCAATTCCATCAAGCACCCAGTCCGCACGTGGACGGATTATTTTTTCACGACGGGCTTCTTCACACGCTGGAAGTATCTGTTCACGCCAAAAAAGAGCAGGTTTTGACTCACGATACCATTGCCATAATTTCTCTTCACTTGGACGGGACGATGCATAAAGAGAACCACAACATGGACTTTCAACATATTCAATCCCATAATGCTCAAATGCAGGAATGGCGTCATCAGGATTACATGTGGGCCATTTGGTTTTTATCCAGCCAGAACGATCATCCCACTGTTTCTTAATCTCAACTTCAAGCATATCACGCCACTGTTTTAATGCAGCCGGTGGCTTGATATCGTATTCAAAAATTTCTTGTACGGATACAATAGTTTTCATAATCAGCCTTTTAACATGAAATTGACTTCATAAGTGGTTGACGATAGACCTGATCGACAATTTCCATCACTCGCAATGCATCCAGAGATGTCCCCTGCTCGACCGGTTTCTTTTGACGAATACATTCTACCAGATGCGCTACTTCAATATCCCAGGATAAATCAGTATCATAATAAACAGTCTCCTCGCGAGGGTTACCTATCGCCATACGCTCACCCGGAGCTGGCCTTCGTCCAATGACTAATGTTTCACGACCGTAACTACCGGTTTTTGACAACAGACCACTGACGACGATATACCCCTTCTCACAACCTATTTCAAGTCGAAACATATGCTTCCATGAAGTCGCAGAGGAATGCAGTTGTGCCATCTGACCACTGGGAGTCCGCAAGAGAACAAAGGCATTATCCTCAACAGGAACATCAAAAGAAGTTATACCCCGCATTCCGATTACCTCACTAAAATCACCAACAAAAAGCCGAAAAAGATCCAGCATATGAATACCCTGATCCAGAAGGATTCCTCCCCCGCCAATCGCGGGGTTGTTTCTCCATGAAGTATGGTAATCGTAACCACCACCCTTCCCATAAACGCCTCTTAGGGTAAGAATTCTTCCAAGCGCTCCTGAATCAATAATTGCTTTCCCGTCAATTATCCCAGGATGATGCCGATGATTAAAACCAAACAAAAGCCTGCTTTCCGGATACTCCCGCTCTGCAGCGTGAATCCTCTGAATATCTGCAAGACAACGTCCCGGTGGTTTTTCGCAAAATACATGAGCACCTTTTTGAATGGCCCTGATGGCAACCTCAGGTATCAGATAGTTAGGTGTACAGACAAACACCAGGTCAAGACCATCATCAACCAGATTCTCCCAGTTTTCATAGACAGGAACATTTAATGTACTGATCAGCTCTGAACAGCCAGGATCACAGATTCCTCCAAGCTCAAGATCCGGATGATCAGCAATATTCCTGCGTCGAATCTGACCCATATAACCATATCCAACGATACCTGCACGAAGTGGCTGATTCATACTGCACCCTCCATCTTTAACGTGTGTTCAAATAAATCCCGTTGAACAGGGTTATTCTTAAGCGCCGATTCAACTACCGCAATATCGCCGGGTCTGTCAACTCCCACAGTGGTATAGTTTGCGACTACTCCTCTAATACAAATACCATGTTCAATTAATCTTAACATATCTATAGATTCCGCATTTTCAAGTGCTGTTTCCGACAATGCACTAAATTGAGGAAGAAAAACGGCCCTGAATGCCATTATCCCTGTCTGACGATAAACAGGAACAACCTCCTGCTTCCTGAAATACGGAACCGGAGCACGTGTAAGATAAATGACGTTCCCTTGTTTATTACAAACAGCTTTAACTATATTAGGGTTAATGTAGTCTTCCGATGACTCAAGCGGAGATAACAGATTAACAACATCCAGCCCACAATCATCAAGAAGTGGCTGAATAACTTGAGAAATTGCATCAGGAATAAGCAAGGGTTCATCACCCTGCACCATTGCGACAATATCTCCGGGCAGTTGTTGCATGGCCTCTTCAACTCTGTCGGTGCAACGTTCATGGGTGTCTTTGGTCATGACAGCACGACCCCCATATGATTCAACGGCATCTTTTATAGAGGTATCACAGGTAGCAACTACCACTAAATCAACACCATGAGCCAAAATTGCTCGTCGTCTGACATGCTCCACCATAGGAATACCCATAATCAGTTCAAGCGGTTTGCCGGGATATCGTGATGAAGCCATCCTTGCAGGAATAATAACTGTAATCATAGATTGAACTTATATATCGATAGCTGGATAAAGCTTGATAACATTCTTAATATCACTGCGGCATAACGCCACAATCTACGTTTATGCACTGACCGGTAATGGCTCCACCTTTGGCAGAAGACAAAAAAAGACATACATCAGCCACTTGTGAAGCAGTTGGAAGCACTCCCAGTGCACTTTGAGTTGCTGCAAATGATGCAATATAATCAGCAGTATTATTACCGCCAGTCGGTGAATCGTGCTCAGTGAGAGCTTCCTCCAAACCTGCTGTAACAACATAGACCGGACAAACAGCATTAACACGTATACCGAGATGCCCAAGCTCTTTGGCCAATGACTGGGTAATGCCGTTCACTCCGAATTTAGCAGCACAATAGACAGAGTTGTTGGCACTTCCCCGTTTGCTTGCCAAACTGGAAATATTAATAATAACACCTCCTGATGACAGAAAAGGAACAGCAGCCTGACACGAAAACAATACACTCTTAAGATTCGTATCAAGCATATCCTGCCAAAAGCGTTCGTTAATTTTTGCCAGCGGACGCCAGGCTGAAACTCCCGCATTATTGACAAGCACATCAAGCTGTCCTGTCCACTCAATGGTCTGTTTTACAAGAGACATCAACTCCTGCGGATAACGCACATCCGTCGAAACAAAACGTGCACGGGACCCAAGCTTTTCAGCAAGACCCGTATCTTTCCGGCCCGCAATGACAACGTAATAGCCTCCTGCATGGAATGCTTCTGAAATAGCAGCACCAATACCACGAGAACCGCCAGTAATAATAACCGTCCTGTTTGTCATTTAAATTTTGATGAGGTGTCTATCTAATTGCAGCATAATACTACATCTTCGTGTTGTTATCAAAACTAAATCGTCATCGCCGTAAAACCTCCATCAACGGCAATTTCCGCACCTGTAACAAAACCTGCAGCATCAGAAAAAAGCCATAAAACAGCGCCAACAAGCTCCTCTGGACGACCGTAACGCCGCATTGCAGTGTGGCCCAAAATCGCAGCCTCACGATCCGGGGTGATAAAATTTTTCATTGACCACTCTGTTGGAAAGAATCCTGGACGAAGAGCATTAACCCTTACACCAGCAGTACCCCACTCACGAGCAAGATTCTGTGTCAGATTTTTCACGCCGGCCTTGGCTACCGAGTAGGTAAAGGCTTTAGAGAGCGGTGGACCTGCAGAAGCAGAACTAATGTTAACTATGGAGCCAATTCCCTGATCGACAAGATACTTCCCGAACACCTGGCAACTCAACATCGTACCGGTCAATTGAACAGCAAGAATGTCATTCCACTCCTCGACTGGTATTTCAAAAAATGGAGTAGGTGCGTTAATGCCGGCACCATTCAGCACACAGTCCAGACGACCATATGTATCAAGAGTTACTTCCAGTGCATCCTCAAAATCACGCTTTTTTCGAACATCAAGCTGACACGCAACAGCATTACCTCCTGAAGCAGTAACCTCTTCTGCTGTTCGCTGTGCATCGTCCAGCCGAAGATCACAACAAACAACGTTCATACCGGCTCGACCAGCAGCACGTGACATTTCACCCACAAGAAAACCTCCTGCTCCGGTAAGCAGCAGTACCTTCCCATCAAGACCAAACAACGAAGAGAGATAATTATTATTCATTTCTTTTCCAGATGAAACCTCCCGCCGCAAGTGGCGGGGTATCGGTTATTTTAGAATAAGTTTAAAAACGTTTACAACGAACTGCGGAGGAATTCAATCCTGAAAAATAAAATGGGGTACCGGATTTCTTGATCATCAAACCTCTATGCACTTTGTTTGGCTTGACAATCATTGGTGGATATCCTGATGGATTTGCCATCGGGATATCACAAGAAAGTTTTTTTGAAAAAAGAGTTATCGAAGCAGTGTTGTAACCTTTATTACAGCCAGGCGAAAAAAACTCTGTATGTGCATTGTATATGAAACATTACACACATTCATGCTGACCACGGTACTTTATTACCTTGGCAGGAACACCCAAGGCAATACCCATAGCAGGAACATCTTTTGTTACCACCGCACCGGCGCCGATGACTGCCCCATTGCCAATAGTAACTCCACCCAGAATAATGGCATTGGCTCCTATCCAACAGTCATCTCCAATGATAATATCCGCAGGTTCATGACCTTGCTCCTGGATATAGACATCTGTTCGTGAAAACTTGTGGTTTGCTGTTCTCATTAATACTCCCGGACCTATTGGACAGTGTGAACCAATGACTATCCTTCCTCCGCAAGAAGCGTTGATATGTACGCCATGATTGAATGCGGTCCAATCTCCAACGGTTATGGATCCGCCTTCAGCATTGAAGTAGCAATCATCGTTAATGAGTGTAAGTCCAAAAAAATTCATGGAATTGGTGGCAACAAACCTGCATCCGACCCCGATTTGGAGCCGATCGCTATGATTGAATTGTAATTTATACCAGGCCCGTCGCAATAAAACCCCGGCAACACCAGGGATAAATCCGATAAATGTCTCAAGCCAATCTCTAAATTCATTGACTATTAATTTTGATATAGACGGCCTCATAAGATATTTACGTATTACAGGATCCCCTTCAACCAAGTTGCCAGCTCTGTTCGTCCCTGAATAATCTGAATTCCATGAGCAGCAGGATCATCTTTTTGCAGTAACCCGGTTGGGTCATAGTAAATTGAGGGTTTACCAAGGTTCCTGCCCAATAGCGCGGTCGAAGTAAATGGCATTGAAATAATCAGTGCACATTTTTCTATAACACTTAATGCATCAATACACGGATCAACTTGAATACATTCAGAATTATTTTGAAAGCTTGCAATTAATCGCCTGTATTCTGGGTGAATCAACTTCCCTAAATCGCGTTTACGTTTAAGCACAATAACATATCCCGCATTTTCAAATACATTTTGGATATCTTGAATAAATTTAACTGATATCTTTGGAGTATAATAGTCAAAATCTATAGCAAGCGTATTATAAAACAGATCTCGAACAGGCTGCACATCAAATACAGCAACTGTTTTTTCAGGTAATGAAGGCAGTGGTAGTGCACTAGAACTAAACCATATAGGTCCAACAATATCAATTAAGGGGCTACCCAAAGATACGCTGCGGACAAAATCTGCTTGAAACTGATCCCAAACAAGGTAATGTGGCCATGACATTGCCTGATATCCAGCAAAATAAGCTCGCTCCGGATCGACACCAATTCGTTTAAATGGCTGACAGTTCGTGGAATAAAAATAAAATAATATTCGAGAACCCTTTGCCTCTACCTCGTAAGTCCAAAGAGGACGATATATCCATGATGAATTGTGGAACAAGTAATCTCTGGCGAGTATATTTGACTTATTCATGCGTACCAAAGAAGCCATAGAAGCCTCACTAAGCATTAGAGCATTCCACCAGTGACCTCTCAATAAATCAAAAACACTGATTAAGCACGCAACAAAAGCCCAACATACATATTTAAATAATAGATGAGATTTATTTGGGGGTGTTACTGCAGTTCGCAATCCAACCAAAGGAACTCCATCTACTTTTAATGCCGATTCGCCGGTCACAGTATGATATAGTGCTTCAACAACTTTAATCCTTCCTGACCACTGAAGATACCAAGAGATAATATTATTCTCGCTAACGCCATTAGACATCTTTGAAGGAAGATTATTGGATGATAACCCATTAAAAAAGACAAATTCTCCCTCTCGAAGAGGGACAGGTTTAAATATTTCTTTTATTCCAAATAAAATAAATTTTCCTATTGTATGTATACCGTATAGTAATAAATACATAACATATAAATACCACCATACTGAACATCGAAATGACGCAACTTTAAAGCCATGAATAGTCAATACTTGTCGCCATTCTGGAGGTAATGGGAAAACTACTTTAGGAGCATTACTATTGCCATAAGCATAAAGGATAGACTTACCAAGTTTAATACCAGCTAAACGCATTAGCATATATTGACGCACTACCAGTTCTGCATCAGTTACAGCAGAACCAAATATAATCTTGGAATACTTACTAGATTTTCTAAATTCAGTAAATGTCAACTCTTCATTTACAGCATTTATTTTCCATAACCTGTCAGACTGCTTTAAAATACGATGGCCTCGTAATATTCGACGAAGTCCTCTAACTTTTATAAGATTTAAGTATTTATCAATAAACATACTATTGCAAAATCAACTTTGATCAACAAGTGGAATATTAAAAGAGTTAGCGCTGTGTGTGCGTGAATCCATGGGTGACATAGACAAATAACTCATCCCCATCATAAGACATGTATCTTCGAAACCAAGTTGGTTCTCAGCAAAATCAATACGCACTTTCTCTTCATACAGCATAGGCGATTTTTCTTGCAATAACCTCAATAAATATTTATAATCGATAACCCTTACCATATGACCGCCATAATTACATTGGCGAAGTGTTATGGAATAATCGAAGGCAGCAAGGGAGTATACAATTGGATGTTGAGGCGCGCAATAAATCGAAACATTACCCAACGAATATTTATCTTTTAAATAACAAAGTAACTCAATGTAACTAGCATCCTCTGATACTGCAACCTCGTACAAGTCACATCCACTAAATATCACATATCCACATAGAGTCCCGTTTTTCCTAACAACAATAAACCTTATTTTCTGCAGTTCGGTTTTCCATAAAATATTCTTCCAGTTATTTTGAGAACGCAATAGAGAACCAAGTAACTTAGAATAGGCAGACTCATATAAAGTATTGAGAATAGGCAAATCGATTATCGTCGGTGTAGATTCAGTCAACCTATTATTTTTTTCATATACATTTACAAGATTTATGCTAATTTTAGCGTATTGAGACACACCCCAAAAGCCGAACTTATTATAAAAGTGATCAACAGCTCGCCGTGCAATTAAAACCGCAAATATAGAACCCCTATTTTCACACTCCGCAAGAGCAGCATTCATAAGAAGTTCTGAATATCCTTTTCCTCTGGATAATTCGTCTATACAAATAGAAGTTAAAAATGTCCCTGTAATATTAACACGACCAAAATAAAATAACCTGTCAATCAAAAAACAGGTACCAATTATTTCATTGGCATTATTCTCTAGTATAACTATATCCTGCTTACGTAAAGTTTCACCTACAGACATTAGATATTGCTTTGTCACAATAGCCTCTGATGACAGTTCATCTGAACGAAAAGTCTTAGCAGCTAACTCTAATGAAAGCGATACATCTTTTTTATGTCTAGCACACCCTACGTACATATAGAAGCTAACCGTTACATTTTGATATTCCTTTAACCAATTTTTCCAACCAATTAACTGGGACATCTTGATGAATCGGAATAGGAGCAACTTTTTCCATTGAATGAACACCTTTATCATTTACCATTTCAAAAGTACGATATCCCGAAATAACGCCTATCTCCTTTAACGTATTTTCTGGCAAATATAATGGCATCGGAATTACAGATGGCAACCGATCAATAGGCTTTTGAAGGGTTTTAATTGCGTAAGGCCAGATTACATCTATTTTTTTTAATCGATCAGAAACAACATTCTCCCAGTTTTGAAAGGCATGAAGATATTCTCCAGTTTGCAAACAAGATACATATCCAAAATTCCCTTCAACACCTTGCCAATAATAATATGCTTTTGGATAATGCTTTGCAAAAAGTCTTAATAACCAAGGGGAAATGCCTCCACCTCTTTCATTTCTAAGAATTCGAATAGCTTCTGCTGTTCTAGCATCTCTACACCAAAGAACACCTCCAGACGTTGTTCCTAATATTTTCGGCAGTGACCATATCTCAAACCTGCCACCACCAGGAAACAATGATGCGCCAGGAACACAAAGGGTATCGACACAATCTTCAATAGAGTTCGATGGTAAACATTTTTCTTGAACAAACCCCCATTGATGGTAAACTAACCGCAAAGCGGCTGTGGTTGATGTTGGCCCGGCCAGTGGAGTTGCAACTCTTGATACAGCATCAAGCACACAGTGACTTGCATACGGAAATACACCAACAAAATCTGACCTTGACATATTACTCGCAACAAGAGACAGCACAATAGCAGAACGGCCACTTGAGCATATTACCGGATAGCCGGAAGGAAACATCTCCCGCAATTTTCTCTCAACCTTATCAACAGAGGGCAATTTCGGCGCTGAAACAATCGCTCGCAATACTCTGCTTTCTGGCCAAAGGAAATATCCTTGTGTCACGAAAATACCCCCATTTCTGGACTTTTCTCTGATCTACTAACGACATGATACAGGCAATATCTTGGCAACATATGCGATGCAAATCCCTGCTTGAACTCACCTATTGAAATCTCCTTTTCTGTGGGCACTGGTTTCTCTGAAGGAAATGGTCTCACTCCCAACTTGTACCAACTCACATCTCGTTTCTTTAATTCTTCAATAGCTCGATACTGAACAATATGTCCGAGTGGTTTATCGAAAAGTTCACGGTTATATGCCGCAACTGCATACAATCCTTCGTGCTTTGTAAAATTGAAGAAGCCAGCGCCCTCCATTTCGCCAGTACTGCCGAGCAGATAAACAAGAAATCCTCTCTGTTGCGCTATATCTTCAAGATGAATCGCCCAAGTGTCATCAGAGCGAGTTTTTCTACCAGACACTTTATAATGCAATTGCTGAAACTTTTTCCATATAAACTCATCATTGGTATCGAGCACATTCACAACCCAATGTTTCATACCAGATGTTACTAATGATTTATAGCTCTTTCGAAATCCTTTTTTGATTTCAGCCATACCTCTGTGAAGGTCAATGAATAAATCGTGCGCGATTGAACAGAAAGCACCACGTGTCATAGACTCTATATGCCAATCACTGAAACCCATGACATCATTAAATGATTCTGTACTTTCCCATTGAGCGATACCAGCATTCAGTGCGATAGAATTGGCAAAATCTAGACAACTCTTAATAATACGCTTCTGGGAAGATGCAGGACAATCTGATACAAACAAAGGTGGATGAACAGGTAATCCATGAGAACTTAGCACAGGTAAATTATCTTTTATCGACAAACTAAGCGGCCAAACTGCTGATGGTTTACCATCCCAATCAATTATCATCGATAAATCATTCCAAACTCCGCCATGCCCCTTCTGGTATGCCAATTGAAATTCGATACTTTCTCCAGTGTACATCACCGGCACATATTTAGTGCGATTTAAAACATCTAACCAAATACTGGGGTTTTCAGACCGAAAACTCAGTGAAAGAGCGTAGGATAATCCAATGTTTTTAATTTTTTCAAGCCCTATTGCTATCATTGTTAATACAACTAAAATTCTATGATAACGCCATTAATATCAAGCTTGGCTTTAATATGATCGTTTGTCGCTGAATTCTTTAACCAGCCGGCATAACGGTCATTGATGTCATGAACAGTGAGCGGCCTCAGCAAAAAGCGGTTACTCTGCACCTCAAGAGGAATTTCAGTCATCAGCAGTTCAAAGCAGATCCATGTGCAGTGCAGTCCCGCGGGCAACATCCTGCTTTACTGCCTTGCCGAGAATCATATCAATATATTTTGTCGGCAAACCAAGCCCCGGACGAATAGCCCGTACATTATCAGTTGACAGAATATCACCTTTCTTCATATCCTGAATGATATAAAGGGAACGGCGATACTGGAGTGATTTCTTCTCTCCTTCAGTCGGGCCATAACTGACATGACCCA
>Ga0172371_10006271_pt1 | contig 17360 bp, 19 predicted proteins | sample Lak12m_FD_114543 | JGI IMG/M metagenome (GOLD analysis project Ga0172371, IMG submission 114543) | Freshwater microbial communities from Kabuno Bay, South-Kivu, Congo - kab_022012_12m | ecosystem: Environmental > Aquatic > Freshwater > Lake | place: Democratic Republic of the Congo: South-Kivu...
ACAACTACTTACAGAGCAGCACTTTTTGCAGGACTGCCAATTGTAGCAAGACAAGAACATTCATTCGCGATCTCATATTACGCACAAGTGTTGGGACACGGATTAGACGCAACAGTATATTCCGGAAGCGTGGACTTAAAATTTAAAAACGATACTGGAAAACACATATTAATTCAGGCATACGTAAAAAATAATTATGAACTGTTTGTAATTGTTTACGGAACGGCAGATGGTAGAAAAGTAGAAATGGAAGGCCCATATACGTCTAACTACACTGGACCAGGAGAGACTGTTTATATAAAAACATCGGACCTTCCAATGGGACAGCAAAAACGCATAGAAAACGGGTTTGTTGGGTTCAGGGCACTTTGGTATAGATACATAACAAAACCTGACGGCCAAAAAACCGCAGAAGAAATAAAAACATTATATAAATTTCAACCAGCAAAAGTTTTAGTTGGAGACTGATTTTAATAAGTTCTTTAAAAGAACTTTTGCATCGGTATTTTCAGGATCTATTTGAAGGAGTTTTCTTAATGAAATAATCGCCTCTTCAGTGTTTCCAGATGCCGCTTGAAGTTCCACCATTAAGAAGAGAAAATCTAAATTATTTTGATCTAACTCGATAGCTTTATTTAAAGCAATAATAGCATTTTGGAACTGTTCCATTGATTTATAAACTTGAGACAAACTAGCATATCGCTGTGGCCTATTTGGATCCAAACTAATTGCTTTTTGATATGCATCGCGAGATTCTTCATAAGAAGTTTGTTGATATAACGCAAGACCTAAATTGCTATAGTGAACTGGATCGTTTGTCAAAGTACTCAATTGTTTGAATAGAGCAGAAGCAGCCGCAAACATTTGTTTTTTCATATATAAAAGAGCAAGTTTATGTTGAGTTTCGATATGCAAACTGTTAATAGTTAATGCCTTTACAAACATCTTTATCGCGTCATCTTCTTTACCAGTATTAACAAGAGCTTCCCCCTTTTTACATAATTCTTCTACTTCCGCTTCATCATTTTTTGTTAGATTTTCTGTTATAGGGACAGCAGGCTCATCAATTTCTTCTTGGGCAATAGAAATTTTTTTCTTGTTAGTTTTTTTATTCAAAACCAACAAAAGCCTTCTTGAAAAAATTGCAATAATAACCCCAAGACACGCAAAAATTATTAAATACGTCCACATATATTATTCTTTAAATACTAAATCTTTATCTGCGCCATTTTCTTCTGCAAGTGGGGCACGAAAAGCTTTTTTAGGAACTGCATTTTTGACAACCTTTTCTATGTCGGCGGAAGAAATTGTAGCAATAGCTCCCCCTTCAAGTAATAATTTCAATTTGGCATTTAAAACGTCTAGTCCAATAATATCACCATTTTGTTGAGGATAATTAGAAGTTTTTTTAAGGCGAACAGTGCTGCCTATTTCAGGAAAGGATTTTCTCAAATCTCTATATGTTTCAACCTCATACTTTAAGCAACATAATAATTTTCCACAGCATCCAGATAATTTTGAGCTTCCTTTGCTTTCCAAAAACTGTTCTCGAACCATTTCCATGTTTATGCTTTCAAGCTTATTTAAAAAAGTATAACAACAAAGCTGTCTGCCACACTTACCATATCCTCCAAGAAGCTTAGCTTTATCTCTAGGGCCTACTTGTCTTAAATAAATCTGTTTTTTAAGGGCCTTAGCCAAATCTTTTACAAGTTCTCTAAAGTCTACGCGATCATCAGCGGTAAACATAAAATGAACCTTACTGCCATCAAAAGAATATGCTCCACGAAAAACTTCCATGTTTTGATCTACCAAGCCATGTTTCTCAACAAGTTTTTTACAAATTTCAACGGCCCCATCGCCTTGCCCTAAATAATTTTCCATTTTCTGTAAATCATGCAAAGTGGCCGGCCTTAAAATTTTAGAATTAGGAATAATAAGTTCAGGAGACATAGACCCTCTGTTAACATATTTTACAATTCCACATTCTTCTTTATCTTCAGAATCTTTAAAAATAATTTTATCTCCTGAAGCTACTTCTTGAGTTTCATCATAAGGTATTTCAACTATAGAAGCAGAATAATAACAATATATTCCAATTACATTATTCATAGAACAAGCATTAAATTTTCTAAAACAAGACGATTGTTTACATTTTTCTTCAAAAGAATACCAGCCTCATCAATTTTTGAAAGAGCATTTGCGTATTTTTTATTATTACCTTTTTCTTCCAGAAGCTTACTTCGCAAAATATGCTTTAAAATATTGAAAAATTTTTCTACTTTTGAGATGTCGGCAGAAAGCTCTTCTACGTAAGAAAATCTGTCCGTAATATTTTTATGATCTAAAAAATTTTGCACATCATGATAAATTTTTACATATTCAGCGAGCGCAGAAGAATCTTCTATTAAATGAATAGCTTTTCCGGTTTTTCCGAGAGAAAAAATACTAACTTGTTTAATAGTTTCATCGTCACAATTTGGATATAAAGCGCGCAATTTGTCCTCTAAATAAGCTGCAGACACGATATTAAACTTTATGGTCCTAACTCTCGAAACAATGGTTGGCGGCAGTGCGTTAACATCATTGGTAGTTAATATGAAAATTGTTTTAACGGGAGGCTCTTCAAGAATTTTTAAAAAACTATTAAAGGCTTCCATGGTCATTCTTTCCAGAGTTTGAATCATAACGACCTTATATTGACTCTGTCTGGTCATGTTTAATTTTTCTATTAAGCTTCTAACTTGATCAATTTTAATAGATTCCTTATCGTCAACAATTTCAAAAGTGTCTATATGGGACCCCTTGTTTACCTGAATGCACGTAGGACATTCGTGGCAAAAATTATTTTCACACTGTAAAATTCCAGCCATTTTTTTTGCGACAGTATACTTTCCAATACTGTTAGGCCCAGCAAGTAAATAAGCATGGGAAAGATTGCCGGACTCAATGTCATGCTCAATATTTTTTAGCTGCTTTTCATGGCCGATTATCGACCAATTATATTTCATATGCCCTAGTCAAAATTTAGATGATATCTTGCCACACATCTTCCTGACGAACAAGCAGTTTTTTTGCATCTTCAGGAAAAGCCATAACCTCTTTCAAAAATCTTTCTAGTCGAACTTTATTCTGAGATCCTTTTACTAAAATCGTATCACCTTTTTTAATCTTCTCTTTAAAAAATTGAGCAGCGTCAGAAGCCGTCTCAAAAGAAAAAACATTGTCATTTTTCAATCCATTTTCTAAAGCCTTCTTGGCAAATAATTTGGCTTCTTGCCCGACAGTCAAAAGAATATCTACATACTGTGGAATAATTTCTCCGATCGACTCATGTAGTTCGGCAGACTTTTCTCCAAGCTCATTCATACTGCCAAGAACAGCAATTCTACGTTTATCGCCCGCAATCTCTGTTAGAACCTGCATAGCTTCTTTCAAAGGCTCTGGAGAAGAATTATAAGAACTATCCAAAATAACAGATTCATTAATGCCAGGAATTACAGAGAGCCTGCCAGGAGGAAGAGAATATCTTTCAAGGGCCTTTATAGAATCTTCAATACGCATTCCCATTAAAACTCCACAAATTATCGCAGGAAGCAAAACATAAACATGGTATTCCCCCAAAACCTTGGACTTCACTTCATAATATTTATTATTTAGGCGAAGAACAAAAGAAACGCCATCTTCCGATAAATGAACGTCACTAGCCTTATATTGAGAGTCATTATCTTTTCCAAAAGTTACCCATTTATATTTAGTTCCTCTTTTTGCAAGAAATTTCGTATATTCATTATCCATATTTAAAACAGCATGTCCTCCTTTTTTCAGAGAATGAATAAGCTTACTTTTTTCTTCAAAAATATCCTTTAAAGTATCAAATTGACCTTTATCTAAATGAACAGGAAAAACATTTGTAAATACAGCGATATCAGGAACTACTACAGAAGTTAAAAAATCCATATCGCCGGGCTTATCTACACCAAGCTCAAGAAGAAGAATCTCACTATGATCTCTCAATAGTGAATGATAAATAGCTTTAAATAAAATATATGACCATTTTATAGCCGAAGAATAACCACTATCCACGTCCAAAATAGTAAGAGGCAATCCAAACTCAGAATTCATGCTCTTATTAGTCTTTTTAACTTTAAACTGAGAATTTAATACAGAAAATATAGCCTCTTTTGTGCTGGTTTTTCCAATTGATCCAGTAACTCCAATAATTTTCCCGCGAAATTTTTTAAGCCGTCTTTTGGCTAACTTTTTCAACAACCAAAGAACAATCCCCCTAAAGATCCGTTTCATAAATGGTTATGTCAATTTTGCCGGAGAATTCTATCACAAAACCTCCCATAAAAAAACAAGATCTGATAAAATTAAAGCGGAATAATCCAATAAAATGAAACAAGTTTTATTGACAATTCAGGGGCAGGTCCAAGGGGTGGCCTATAGATATAATTCACAAAAAGAAGCAAGAAGGCTTGGAATAAAAGGTTATGCAAAAAATCTCTCAAATGGGAGCGTGGAAATTTTGGCTCAGGGGGACGAAAAAAGCCTTCACGAATTTATAGAATGGTGCAAGCAAGGACCAAGTCTGGCATATGTAAAAACAATAGAAATATCCTGGGAAGTCCCCAATGAATATTTTTCAGATTTCGAAACCTTCTAGGCAAATTATTTCATTGTTTCTTCAACAATAGCCTTGAAAGCTTCGGGTTCTGTTATAGCCAAATTTGCAAGCATCTTTCTATTAACTTGCATGTCTTTTTTCGTAGCAGCGTCGATAAATCTGCTATATTTTACGCCAAGTTGGCGAAGAGCAGCGTTTAATCTAGCAATCCATAGTCTGCGGAAGTTTCTTTTTCGAAGTCTTCGGTCCGCATAGCTGTGAAGACCAGCTTTCATTAAAGCTTGATTTGCGTGTTTGTAGGTTCGACTTCTTAATTGTCGGAAACCTTTGGCTGCCTTCACACGCGAATGGTGCCTACGGTGGGCGCTAACGCCTCTTTTCACTCTAGTCATGGTATTTAAACTTAAAATATAATTAAACTAATCCAGGAAGCATTCTTTTTACGTCCTGTTTTTTTCTTCCAACGACATGTAGTCCAAATGGTGAAGCTTTTTTGCCTCTCTTAGACTTATCACTAAGCAAATGTTGTTTGCAGCATTTGCGAGTCATTAGAGTTCCTTTTCCTTTTACTTTTACGCGTTTTTTTATTCCGCTATGAGATTTAGATTTCATTATTTGTGTGGTGTTAAAATCATTATTAATGTATTTCCTTGTAATTTTGGATGCTCATCAACTTGAGCAATATCCTTTAATTCATCAGCCACTTTCTGCATTTTTTCCATCGCAAGGGCTTTATATATAACCTCTCTTCCCTTAAAAATCAATGCAACTTTTACAGCATTTCCGTCCTCCACAAACTTTTTAGCCCGATTAATTTTGATTTGAATATCGTGATCTCCAGTTTTAAATCCAAGACGAATTCCTTTTATTCCGCCTTTTTTCTGCATTTTTTTATGCTTCGTCTCAATTTTCTTCTGATGATATTGATATTTACCGTAATCCAATATTTTGCAGGCAGGAGGGTTCACGTTTGGAGCAACTTCAGCCAAATCTAAACCTTTTTCGACGGCCAAAGCCAAGGCTTTTTCCGTAGCCATTATTCCCAACTGCTCGCCGTTTTCATCAATAAGCCTTACAGTAGGGACACGAATCTCACGATTTATTCTTAATCTTTTAGTTATATAGTTTTATTTAAAATTAAGAAAAAGCTCTTGGATATTACGAAAAACTGGTTAAAATGTCAAACATAAAGCAAAAACAACGATTTTAAAAATGCAAAAAATAGCCATTTTGGGATCAACAGGTTCGTTGGGGAAAAAGACAATTTTTTTATTAGAAAAACTAAAAAAAGATTTTAAAATAGTCGGCATTTCTGCAAACGAAAACAAAGAATTGTTAGAAGCTCAGGCCAAGAAGTTGGGATTAAAAAAAGAGCAAATAGTCCTCGCAAAAGAAGATAAGAGTAAATTAAAACATCTCATAGATAAGGCTGATATAGTTGTAAACCTAATATCTGGAATAGGCGGAACAATGCCAACAATATATTCCTTAGGAAAAAATAAAAAACTCTTACTTGCAAACAAAGAATCAATAGTCGCAAAAGGATATCTATTCAAAAAACAAATCAAAAATGATCAAATAATTCCAATAGATTCAGAGCACAATTCCATTTACGAAATTTTAAAAAAATATCCACACGGAAAAATAAAAAAAATATTTATTCCATGTTCCGGAGGACCATTTTATAAAAAATCCATCGAAGAATTAAAAAAAATAACTGTAAAACAAGCCATTTCTCATCCGAAATGGAAAATGGGAAAGAAGATTTCAGTAGAGTCGGCAACATTGATAAACAAAGGGTTTGAAATAATCGAGGCTCATTATTTATTCAGCGTGCCATTAAATAAAATAGAAACATTTTATAACCCAGAGTGTAAAATCCACGGCATTGTAGATTTTGAAAAAATAGGCAAAATAGCATATTACGGAAAACCAGACATGAAATTTCATATAAAAAACGCACTATTAAGGGCCGTGAAAAAAAATCCTATTAGCAAAATTCTCTCTATTAAAAAATTTAAATTTCAAAAAGTTAAAAATAAAAATCTCAAAGGCATAGAAACAGTCTTGGGAAAATTTAAAACAACCTCTTTAAAAATGGAACAATTTCTAAAGAAAGAAGAAAGAGTAATAAATGATTTTCTGGAAAAAAAAATAAAATTTACGGAAATATTTAATTTATTGAAGTAAAATTTTTAATTTGGCAATCGTCCCTCGAATAAAGATCTTTGTATGGCATCTTTTAATTCAGAAAATCCCATTGGCTTTGGTTCATATTTAGCACCATTTCTTTCAACAAAATGTATAAGCTTAGGGAAGTCTGGATGATGCTTGAGATCCATAGACATAAGAACAAAAGGAACATCTTGTCCGTGATCAGTTCCCCTGACTGCCTGCAAAACATCGATTCCGTTAAGAGCCGGCATATGATAGTCAGAAACAATTCCCTTTACTCTTCCGTGAGTACTGTTTCGGAAAAAATTAACAGCATGCACACTATCTCTAAAATAAACTACTACGGCCGGACTTTCTCTAAGTAAGCGCCTAAGAACCATTGATGCAAGTTCTCCATGACCATCGTCGTCATCAATAACGAGATAAATTTCTAAAAGATCTCTTACTGAAGGGTGAGTCTCTTCCAAAATTTTACATATATACTCAGATAATTCTTCTTCAGGCATGTTTTCTATAATACTTGCAATTTCTGCTCTGGTTTTCATTGCATCGTCTAGCTTAATAGTGTCTCCCCCATTTGATGTAGATTCAGTAAAATCACTAACTGGCAAATTGTCAGCAAGCAACATGGAATTGTCATTTTGAGGAGAAGAATCTCCAACAGGAAAGTCATAAGAAGGATCAAGGGTTTCTTGATCTAGCAGTAGCTGTTCTAGTTGTAACTCTTTTTCTGTAAACTCAAAATCGCTCATATATAAATAATAAATTTAAAAATTAAGACTCGGGCACTATACAGCAAAATTTTAATAAGTCAAGTCCCCATAATTCGAAATAAAATTGTTACAAGTACTTTTATATGGCACAATATAATCCGAAAAGAGTAAGAAATTTTATTTATGAATTACGCAATAATTTTGGCAGCAGGAAAGGGAGAAAGAATGAATGCCAAAAAAGACAAAATGTTGTTAAAAGCTTGCAATCGTCCAATAATTTACTATCCAGTAATGATTTTTAACGAACATCCAGAAATAGATAAAATAATAATAGTTGCGAATAAAAATAATATTAAAGAAATAAAAAAAATTACAAAAGAATATTATTTTAAAAAAGTGGTGGAAGTTATTTTAGGTGGAAATTCTAGATATGAATCTTTGAAAAATGGAATAAAATTTTTAGAAAAAACAATAAAAGAAAAAGACGCAATACTGGTTCATAACGGGGACAATCCCCTTCCTGAAATAAATGAAATTTCAAAAGTTTTAAAACAAGTTCATTTACACGGAGCATGCATTTGCGGACACTTTTCACATTCAACAGTTAAAGAAGTTGAAAACGGAAAAATATTAAAAACACATTCTAGGGGAAAAATATTTTTAGCAGAAACTCCACAGGGAGCACTCTACGAAATATTTAAAAAAGCATTAAAAAAAGTAAAAGATAAAAAAATTACAGATGAATCAATGCTGTTCGAGAAAGTAGGGCAAAAAGTAAAATACATTCATGCTTCAAAAAATAATTTTAAAATTACAACCCAGGAAGACTTATTAAAATTAAAAGCAATTTTAGGAGAAGTTCCAGAAGACTATAGGGTCGGAATAGGGATGGATAGTCATTTATTTGCAAAAAAAGAAAAAGGATTAACGCTTGGAGGAATCGTCTTTAAAAACGAATTAAAACTAGAAGCAAATTCTGACGGAGACGTTATTTTACATGCTATTTTTAATGCACTATCACAAGCTATAGGAGAAATGTCACTTGGATTTTATGCTGACAAGGAATTTAAAAAAGGAATAAAAGACAGCAAAAAATATTTAGAAATAATTTTAAAAAAAATTTATTTGCAAAAATTTGAGATAAATAATTTAGGAATAATGATAGAAGGAAATTATCCAAAAATAGATCCAATTTCTTCAAAAATAAAAACCTCGCTTTCAAAAATTCTAAACATTCCTTACGAAAAAATAGGGATAACTGCAACTACTGGAGAAAAATGCACGATCTTTGGAGAAGGCTTAGGGATGCAGTGTTTTGCCATAGTTTCATTAAAAAGAAATTAAATGAGAATGTTTGCGCCAGCAAAAATAAATTTAAGTTTAGATATTTTAGAAAAAGATTCTTCCGGATATCACAAAATTAAAACCATATTTCAAGAAATAAAATCGATAGCAGATGAAATAGAAATCACGTCTTCAGAAGACAAAGATATTTTGCCAAAATTTACGCCTCCAAAAATTTTTACAATAAATCCTCCGCAACAATCAGACGACATGATTTATAAAGCGCTAACCTTGATAAAGAAAACTTTTAAAATTAAAAAATTTGTAAAAATAAAAATAAAAAAGAAAATTCCTTTTGCTTCCGGACTTGGAGGAGGGTCTTCAGATGCCGCTGCAATACTAAAAGGACTCAATAAATTATGGAAATTAAAGTTGTCTAAAAAAGAACTGGCAAAACTCGGAGAAAAACTAGGAATGGATGTTCCATTTTTTATTTATGGAGGAACGGCACTCGGAACTCACTATGGGGAGAAAATAACCCCTTTGGTTAAAATAAAACACATTTCATTCAAAGTAAAGCCCCTGAAATCAAAGGAGCAAAGAGGAAAAACTCAAAAAACGTATAAAAAGCTAAGTCTCTTGAAATGTGGCAAAAATCTCCAAAAAACTCAACTTTTATTAAAAGGAATAAAGACCGGGAATAAGAAGTTAATTCTAGAAAATATTCATAACGACTTCGAAACAATTATAAAAATTCCGAAAAATTATCATCTTTCAGGTGCGGGGCCATCTATTTTTCAGGCGATATAAGAAATTTTTTCAGCCTTGTGTATGATTCTTGAGCCACCTCTCCAACCCTAGATTCGTCGAGCCCAAATTCATGAAGTTTTTTGTCTAAGGATAAAATAAATCTAGTTAATTTAGCTTTAGCGAAGTCTCCAAAAATCCTAACCCTCATTAAACACTGAATTTCAGAAACAATCCAAGAAGCTGCACGATCAATCGCTCGAGGATCTTCTGCTGAGTCTTCGGAATTAATATCTGTAGAATGTTTTAAATGTAAAGTCATAATAAAATTTTGGGTGAAAATCTATATAACCCAAAACAAAAAGTCAACATAACTAGAATTCTATCCGTCCGTTCATTGCCTTACTTAAAGTAACCTCGTCGGCATATTCCAGGTCTCCACCAATTGGAAGGCCCCTGGCAATTCTTGTAATTTTTAAATCAAATCCTTTGAGTTGCTTTTGAATATAAAGGGCAGTAGTTTCTCCTTCAAGACTTGGATTTGTAGCTAAAATAATTTCGGAGACATTCCCCTCTTTTAATCTATCAATTAAAGAATCTATCTTTAATTGATCAGGCCCGATGCCATCAATAGGAGAAAGAACACCATGAAGAACATGATAAAGTCCATTATATTGTCCGGTTTTTTCAATAGCATTTGCGTCTAGAACTTCTTCGACTACGCAAATGATAGATTTATTTCTAGAAGAATCTGAGCAGATTTTACATGGATTTTCTTCGGCGATATTCCAACAAGTTTCACAAAAAGTCACATTGGTTTTTAAACCAATAACGGCATCCCCCAGATCTTTTACTCTGTTTTCTGGAGAGTGAAGAAGATGCATTGCAAGCCTTTGAGCAGATTTAGGCCCAATTCCAGGAAGCTTAGAAAACTCTTCTATAAGCGCCCTAATTGATTTAGGTAAGAAATTTGTCATTGCTAAAATTTTAAAAACTATTGGGAATTAAAACAAGAAAATACGGCGAAAGGGGTTGACAAAATGCGGCAAATAGTCCAAAATAACTCGCCGATAAATTAAAAATTTATGAATAAAGAAGGTATAAATGAAGTCCCAGGACTAGGTCAAATCGTAGCGGATAACCTAGCCAGAAGAATAGATAAATTAATAAGCATCTATCCATTTTTAGCTAGAAATCCAGAGTTATCCGAAGCAAGAAGTTTACTTTTTGAACAATCAATGGACGTAGACGTAGAAATAGAAGAAGTAGAGTTAACATACAGAAAGAAATTTGTGCCAGCCGTACGGGCAATAAAAAAAGAAATAAAAGAAGGCACTATTATTTCAATGAAAAGAAAAGGAGCGTTTCCAGAAATTCAAGATCCAGAAACATTCCAGGAAATAGTCAAAAACGTAAAAGCAGAAATAGAAGAAGGAGCCCCCGAAGAAGCAAAAGCTGCGACTATAGACTCAGTAATAATGGGAGATATAAAATTATCAGATGTTTTTTTACCATTTCAAAAAGAAATAAAAGAAAGAGTTTTTGCCGTTTTAAGAGAAATAATATGCGCAGAAGATAGAAATACCGAAGAAGCAATATACGGCGAAGAACTTATATATGACGAAATGGAAGATGAAATTTTCGAAATTTTAGAAATGGAATCAGGAGCAATTCTTGAGGAAGTTGAAGCAAAAAGAATAGATCGCAAAATTGCACAAATAATCATTTGTGCAAGAGAAAACATAAAAGGAGAATTGGGAGAAAGTAGTTCAAGAAAAGAAGAAAGATTCGGCGCTATAAAAGCAGGACGGATAGGAGTTATTTCAGAAAAATTAGATGAATCAAAGAAGCCAAAAGGACGTGGAGGTAGAGTAAGCGTAGAAGACATAAGATCAGCACTGAGAAATATAGGAGAATCTGAATTAAGAACAAGGGAAGAGTCAGTTTTAAGAATGAGAACAGGAGAATCTTTAGGCAAAGAAGATCCGATAGGAGCAGTAGAAGGTCTACCAAAATCAGCTAGAGCCAGATTAGCACTTCTAGAAAGAGCAGTCCTGGAGCAGATAGGAACTCCTCCTATAAAAATTACTTCTCCAGATGAGCCAAAAGATAAAAAAATAATAGAATTTCCAAGAAAACAAGAAGAGTAAAATTATCTACACATATCTAGGAAATATTCATGAACTCTTAAATCTGAGGTCATTTCTGGGTGAAAAGTAGTTACAAGAAGGCCTCCTTCTTTTGCAGCAACAATGTCGTTATTATACCTAGATAAGATTTTTGTATTTTTAGAAAATTTTATAATCCTAGGAGCCCTAATAAAAACAGCAGGAATTTTTTCTTTTTTATTCCCGAAATCAAAAACAATCTCAGTTTCAAAACTATCAAGTTGTCTGCCATAAGCATTTCTGGAAATTTCAATATCCATTAAATTAAGATTAGTAACTTTGCTATTTTCTGTTATTTTTTTTGCTAATAAAATAGCTCCGGCACATGTTCCCCACGCTGGCATCCCTTTCTGAACTTTTTTAATAATTTCATTTTTTAATCCAAATCTGTCCAATAATTTACTAATTGTAGTGCTCTCTCCTCCTGGAATAATTAGTCCGGAAATTTTTTTTAAATCATCAGTAGTTTTTACAAGAACAGGGAAAACCCCACAATTTTTTAATGCCTGGAAGTGTTCTTCTACTGAACCCTGAATGTCCAAGACTCCAATATTCATAAAACTTATTACGGGCAAGAATTATACCCAATACAGACAAAAGAAAAAAGGGGGTTGACTAAGCCAAAAAGATATTTTAAAATATTCGCCAATTAATAAAAATATGGGAGATATTGAAGATCAACAAGCACAGAATCAAGAGGTAGTAGATCCTATTGCGGCCTGGACAAAAAAAGCCGAAACCACTTTCGGAGCAAAAGGCGCAGAAGAATTAAGCGCTGCACTTTCAGTTTATTCTGAATACCCCAAATCTTCATTAGCCGATCCAGGTACTCAAATAGAAATTGCAGAAAGAACCATGCCTCACGTAGATGCAGTGATGCAATCTTTGATAAAAACTATAAACGAAACATTTTTAAGTAACAAAGGGTTATTAAAAAAAGATATTTTCGAAGCAATTCAAGAAATTCAAGAACTATTTAAAGAAAGATATCCAAACTGTTTTGGAAGAGAGTCTGTGCATTCTGAATCAGAATTAATTTTAGAAATTAGATCAAGATTTTGGGGATATTTATTGTATTTATTTATATCTAGAGAAAAAGATCATATGAGAGTTATAAAACAAGGAATAGAGTCGAAAGAAAGAAAAAGAAAAGCTTTAAAAACATTAGGTAGATATGCAATAGACCCCACAAAAGTAAAAGAATTCAGGGCGTTATTTTTAGAACTTCAAAAAGATCCAGAATTAATAGTCCAGATTAGAGGGCAACAATTATATCTACAAGAAGCCTTTAGGCCAGTATTAAATGAAAGCATTTATAGAGTAATCACAGATATAGAAGGAACAGTTGCAGCAGAACGAAATCAAGGAACCGCAGAAATGATTTTATTGATTCATCAATTATATATTATTATAAGAGACAGATGGATGCCGCTTCTTAGAGAAGAATCAAAAAACTTTAAAAAATATCCAGAAGGCATTAGTAGATTAGAACGAGAAAACGACAGGATATACACATTAATAAAAGAAGAAGGGACGAGAGATATCCCAATGTGTACTACAGAAAATTCAACATTAATGCAGTCAGAAAAATTGACAATGCAATTTTCGCCAGTAGAGAAAGGGTTGCAAGATGTGTACAGAGATGCATCCGTACAAGTTAATTATCACCAAAAAAGAAAAGATAGAGACCTGAGAACAGATAGAGAAGCTCAAGAAGTTCATAAAGTGCAGGAAACTGCAGGTGGATTGCCCGTGGCGCTAACAGATCCTAGATTCCCAGTAATGTTTATAAATAGATTTTCGGGAAAAATAAGAGGATTAACTGTATATCCAGAATTAATAAAAATAATGGCGGGAGATTATCAAGCACAAGAATTAATAAGAAGAGACATTCTTTTATATCTTGCACAAATAGTATGCAAGCCAGAAACTTTATTAGAGATTTTTGGTCCAAACTTTTTACAACAAGCCGCACCGCCTACAAAAAAGAAAACACAACAACTTCCAAATGGACAAGAAGAACAGGAAGAAGACGACAGTAGAAAACCCAGAAAACCATATGTGGAACGAGATTATCCATATGGCCTTCCAAACGCATCTGCAGCACAAAGAGCAATGGCAGTGTTTATGGCACTAAATGCCGGCGGAGATAGTTCAATAACATATTTAACTCCAGGAGTGCAGATAGAAGCAGACAGCCCGATGTCTCCAGACGAAATAAGAAAAGCCGTAGAAAATTTAACACGCATGATTGATGAAGGAGAAATAGTGAGTCATAGGAGGCTCCTACCATTAATGAGAAAAAAAATAGAAGATCCAGAAGGAACAAGAGTGGAAATTGTAGGCGCATTTGAGCCAACAGAAAAAGCAATTGAAAGAGCCAGAGAACACGGAAGAGTCCTAAGAAAAGGAATAGAATTCCCAAATAAAGGAGAAGTTTTTTATCCGGACCAAATTCAAGATTTATTAAAAGCATTTGGATGCCAAACAATAGAAGAATTAGTTCAGAAATATCCAAACGAAGCCTATGTTAGATATGAAACGTGGGTAGATCCAGAAGAAACTAGAAGAGAAAGATTATCTACAGCAATGGAAGAAACAGGAGATATAGAAATAGTTGAAACGCCATCGGGAGCTGTCGCAACAGGTACTGCAAATGCCGCACGAGCAATAATTGCCAAAGTAAAACTTCCAGGATCTTCAGCCGAGACAAATCCACAAACTACAGAGCCACCTATTTCATCGCCAACAGAAGCAATATCGGATTAATACAGAAAACAATATTTAATATAAGCCAGATAGAAGCGATCCACACTTTATGCCCCAAAAATCTTATAAGGGCATAAACGGAAATAAATATTCCTCCGGCGGCAAGCATTAAATTAAATAAAAAGTCAGAAGAAACAATCCCGCTAAATGCAATTGCCAAAGCTGTAAATCCAAAAAGTCCAAGGAACGCCCAATGATCTTCATGGAAATATCTATCTGTAAATAAATTCCCAATAGCTATTCCTAAAACAAGAGACATAATCATGTAAATAAACGCCATTGGAATAAATGACAAAAATCCAAGAACAGAAGAAATCAATAAAATCACTTGCAAAATAATAAACACTCTTTGCTTACTTAAAATAGCAGTGATTAATAAAATTGCTGCTCCGCCAGTAAAGAAACACTGACGAATAAAATCAGAAAGAGGCATCATTACAGGATAAAGTGCGACAATCATACCGACAATTCCTCCAAACCACGCAGAGAAAGGAGAAAAAGAATGAGGAGTTTTAGATGGAAGAGTTTTTACAGGAGTTTTTAGAGACTTAGAAACTTTCGGGGCTTTTTTTGGAGCAACAGTTTTAGCAACAACCTTTAAAGGTTTTTTCATAGGAATGAGTTTTATATATTATTATATTTTTATTTTTACCATCCACGATCAGCGTATTTTTGCTCCAGTTTATCTATTTCCAAACTTTCCATCGCATCCCCTAATCCTTCAGAACATTTAGCTACAACAGAAGGATTATTATAGTGGAAAGTGGCGTCTACTATAGCTTTTGCTCTAGCCTTTGGATTGCTAGATTTAAAAATGCCACTCCCGACAAATATACCATCACATCCAAGTTGCATCATCATTGCAGCATCTGCAGGAGTAGCAATCCCTCCGGCCGCAAAATTTACGACTGGAAGTCTGCCAAGTTTTTTTACTTCTTTAACTAACTCTACGGGAACTCTTTCTTGCTTTGCATATTTTTTTAAAGCAGATTCATTCATTTTCGCGAGGGCTGCGATTTCTTCATTCATTTTTCTCATATGAGTAACCGCCTCTACTACATTTCCAGTGCCAGCCTCGCCTTTTGTTCTAATCATTGCAGCGCCTTCATTTATTCTTCTTAAAGCCTCTCCAAGATTTCTAGCTCCACATACAAAAGGAACTTTAAATTTAGATTTATCTACATGATATTTCATGTCAGCAGGTGTCAAAACTTCACTTTCATCAATATAATCAATCCCTAAACTTTCAAGAATTTGTGCTTCAACAAAATGTCCTATTCGCACTTTTGCCATAACTGGAATAGTTACAGTTTTCATGATTTCTTTTATCATTTTTGGATCACTCATTCTTGCAACGCCGCCTTGTTTTCGTATATCCGCAGGAACTCTTTCAAGTGCCATTACGGCTACAGCGCCTGCATCTTCAGCAATTTTTGCTTGTTCAGCATTTACGACATCCATAATTACTCCACCTTTAAGCATCTGAGCCAAACCTTTTTTAAGTTTTGGCGTATTTTTCTTAACAGTATTTTTCATATAAAACATTAAATAGCCCAAAAAGATTTTATACTTTTAGTTTTGTTATTTCAAATAAGAATCCATTTCTAAAATTTTCAAATCATCAATTGAATATATGCTTAATGCGTTCGCAATAATTTTTGCAACCTGAACATTTGTAATTAAAGGAATATTTAAATCTACGGATTTTCTTCTTAGTAAATACCCGTCGGTAATAGTTGTTCTGTTATAGTTTTTAGGGATATTGATAATTAAATCGACTTCGTAATTCGACATAGCCTCCAAAATATTTGGAGATTTTTTTGTAGAAATTTTAAACAAAGTTTTTGCATTAATCCCATTTTCTCTGAAAAACGAAGCAGTGCCCTCTGTTCCATAAATTTTGAATCCAAGACTTTGATATTTTTTTGCAGATGAAATTAATTCTGTTTTGTCATGTAAAGATCCGACACTGAATAAAATAGCTTTCTTTGGCAAAGAAAAACCAGTGCTTAACATGGATTTCAAAAATGCTTCATGCAGGTCGTCTCCAAAACATCCAACTTCTCCAGTAGAAGCCATTTCCACTCCTGACACAGGGTCAGCGCCTTTTAATCTAGGGAAGCTGAATTGAGGAGCTTTTACTCCAACATGATCAAGATCGAGAGTTTTATAATCAGAATATTCTAAAAGTTTTTTTCCATATTTACTTAATTTTCCGGTAGTTTTTAAAAGCATAGAATCGGTCGCGATTTCTATGAAATTATATCCAGTAATTTTTGATGAAAACGGAAAACTGCGACTTGCTCGAAGATTACATTCAATCACCATTACTCTATTATTTTTTGCTAAAAACTGAATATTAAAAGGTCCGCTTATGTTTAATTCTTGAGCAATTTGTTTTGCGATTACTTTTATTCTGCGAATGGTTTCGATATATAGTTTTTGAGGAGGAAGAGCTATTGTAGCGTCTCCGCTGTGGACTCCAGCATTTTCAATGTGCTCAGCGATTGCATATATAACCATTTTCCCTTTATGAGCAACTGCATCAATCTCAATTTCTTTTGCTCCGGTTTCAAATTTGGATACCACTACGGGAGCTGTTTTTGAAATTTTCACAGCTTTATTTAAGAAATTTCCTAACGCCTCTTTATTAAACGCAACACTCATAGCCGCTCCAGATAAAACATAAGAAGGCCGCACCAGAACCGGATAATCGACCTCTTCAGCAAACTTAAAAATATCTTCTAGTTTTGCAAGTTCTTTCCATTTTGGCTGATCGATTTTTAACTTGTCGCACATTGCAGAAAATTTATTTCGATCCTCGGCCTTATCAATACTGGACGGATCAGTTCCCAAAATTTTCACGCCCCTTTC
>Ga0172371_10006272_pt1 | contig 17359 bp, 12 predicted proteins | sample Lak12m_FD_114543 | JGI IMG/M metagenome (GOLD analysis project Ga0172371, IMG submission 114543) | Freshwater microbial communities from Kabuno Bay, South-Kivu, Congo - kab_022012_12m | ecosystem: Environmental > Aquatic > Freshwater > Lake | place: Democratic Republic of the Congo: South-Kivu...
AAGGAACAAAAGGAGAAAAACTTACTTGGAAAAGTTCATGCGGAGGATATGCGTACACAGTTATTGATTGGGATAATGAATATGCAAAGTTTGATTGCTCTCCTCAAATAGTACCTGAACCTTGTGCATGCACAATGGAATATAATCCAGTTTGTGGGGAAGTAAAAGTTTGTAACACAAAATGCCGAGAAGAAATAACTCTTGATGAATACTCATACACAAAATCATCTTGTAGTGAATATTGTTATATTGAAAAAAGAACATTTGGAAATAAATGTGTTGCAGATTGTGAAGGAGCTCAAAATATTACTCTGGGGGAATGTAAACAAGATTCTTGTCCAATATATGAAATGCCTGATTGTAAGAATGGAAAAATAGTGATTGAAAAAAATTCTGACGGTTGCGAATATCCTAAGTGTGTTCAAACTCAAACTGATTTTTACACTACAGTAAAATGGACTTGCTCTGATGGATATGCCTCAAAAGAAGAAGGCGATTGTATGTCAAGGGTCTACTGGAAAGATTATGCAAGAAGACAATGTGAATCACGAAGCGCAAACTGTGCATCAGTACAAACAACAAGTAATTCTACTCAGACAAATGATTCTACTCAAACAAATGATTCAACACAAAACCCAGTTAATGTAGTTGCAAATTTCTTTTTAGATGTACTACCAGCAGCAACTAGTACTGTACAAAACACAAGCTCCTCTGTTGAAACAACAAACTGTATCGGCGGAGAAGTGTATCTTCAAAACTATGATGTACTAAATCCATGCGACACTGGTTGTGAAATCTCTATTAATAATAATGGTTGTAAAGAAATCAGATGTGCAAATGGTGAAATAAAAACAATTTGCAGAGATGAATGTCAAAAACCTCCTTATGAATCAATAAAAGCCCTAAAAGATAAATGCTACAACAATAATGGGGAAGTGTTAATTAAAACTGATAGTAGTGGATGTGAGTATTATTCTTGTGAATTTAATAATAGCGAATGTCTAACTCCTGAAAACATTCCTAAAGAAAAATATATTTCGTGCGAAGAATATGGTGGAAAAGTATTAATGAAAACTAATGCTAATGGATGCGTAACAGTTCTTGAATGTGTTGGAGAAAATAGAATAGATTTGAATGCTTTAATAAACAAAAACATTCTTAACGATCAAACAAAACTTTTATCATTAGCAATAAACCTTGAAACCCTAAAAATGGAAGTAGCAAGAATAAGAGATAAAATAAGTTTGATTGCTGACTATTATACTGAAAAAGGGGATCTTAATTATGCTAGTAAATATGAAAGAGCTAAAGAACTTTTATTAAGAATAGAAGAAAAAATTGATTCAGCAAAAACACTGATAAAAGACAACGTATCAAATTTTGATGAAGAAAAAGCAATACAATTAAGAGAACTAATCAAAACAATACGCGAAGAAAAACTTAAAGAAGTATTATTGGTGATACTTGAATAATTAAAGATTGAAAATTGAAGGTGAAAATATGATGAAAAAAATAATAGGGATAATATTAATTGTACTTTTACTATTCAGCTTCTTTGGGTGCACTACTCCAGTTACTGAAAACAAAATAAATAACGAAGCTGACGCACAAAAAGCAATATCTGATGTTGGAACAGATCTTGGCGGAATAGGTAATGCTCTGGATGATATTGATTCCCAACTTGTACAACAATCATGATATTATTTTTCTAATTATAACGAAAGCTTTTATTCTAAATTAAACTAATTAATATTATGAACAATAATACAAACGAAAAATATAATTCGTTTTTTCCAAAAGAATTTATTGTAAAATACAAGCAACTTCTGGGCGATGAATGGAATGAATTTTTTCACACAATACAACAAGAAAAGGCGAGCACTTTTTGGGTAAACACTAACAAAATAACAGTTGAAGAAGTGAAACAATCTTTACACCAAAAAGGAGTGGAATTTGATTCTCTATCTTTTCACCCACAAGCCTTTAGTACAACCCACCCAAAACCAAGCAACCTTAAAGAATATGAAGAAGGAAAAATATCTTTACAAGAAAAAGCATCCATGCTTCCTGTAGTTGCTTTAGATGTAAAACAAGGAGACCTAGTATTTGATACCTGTGCATCTCCCGGAATGAAAACAACTCAATTAAGTAATCTTGTTGGAGAGGGGGGAAGTGTACTTGCAACAGAACTTAACGACAAAAGATTTGAATTACTAAACAACATAATGAAAAAACATGAATGCAAAAATGTTACAACAAAAAGAATCGATTTTAGGAATATTAAAAAAAATAAAAAGTTTGACAAAATAATTCTTGATGCTCCCTGCTCAAGTGAAGGATTAGTTAGAAAACAATACGATGCATTGAAAAATTGGTCATTAAGACTTGTCAGACAAAAAGCTGCAAATCAAAAAAACCTAATAACTCGAGCTTTTGATTATTTAAAAGAAGGGGGAGAAATGGTTTACTCTACCTGCTCCTTTGCTCCTGAAGAAAATGAAGAAGTGGTACTTGAACTTTTAAAGAAAAAAACAAATGCAGAAGTTGTTCCCGTCAAGCTTGAAGGAATAAAAATAAGAAAAAATGAATTATGTGAAAACTGTGTCAGATTATACCCTCAAGACAATGACACCCAACAATTCTTTCTTGCAAAAATAAGGAAAAAATAATTTATTAAGTTTTAATTAATTTAAATTAAATCTAAGGAATTATTTCTGCACAATTATATTTCAAGAATTGTAATTCCTTCTTTTTAATTTTTTTATTATTGATTAGTTCTTCAACTTGGGGGGAAAATTTTTTCATTTCTTTAATTAAATGCTTTACACTCTCACATATTTCATTTATACCTTTTTTTGGCCATACAGGATTAAGGTTTGAATACAAACATCTCCCTCCGCACAATTCATAATCTTCACAATTTGTGCAAGGTTTTTTTATTGTTAATTTAAATGGAAGAATTTTTGGGGCTGTTGTTTTAATGTCACCCAAATAATATTCTTTCACTCCGCTCATTATGGGGCACGCACTTATTTTACCATTTGGTAGAATTGTAAAATTACCTACTCCTGATCCGCAACGAAGGTAATATTGATTTTTATTAATTATAGAATCTAGTATGCCAAGAAAAGGATAAAATCGTAAAATTCGTCCCTTCGTTAATTCATTAATCCAATACTTACTAAGTCGAGATATATCTTTGTTGTACTCAAGTACCCATTTTGAAAAATTTCTTTTATTATAATCGTGCCACATATTAGCATCAAGCTGCCAGTGCACTGAAGTAAAAGTAAAACCTTCTTTATTTTTGGGTTCGACTAATTCAATTATATCTTCAAAAAAATTTGTTGGCTCTTCAACAGCCATTCTTGCAATTATTTCTCCCTTAAATCCATTCTTTTTAATTAAATGAAGATTTGTTGTAACTTTTTCCCAAGTACCTTCTCCTCTATTTTTGTTAGTTATTTCTTTTCCCCCATCAATCGAAACCAAAATAGTGTGAAACTTATTTACATACTTTTTTGGTAATTTATCGAGAAGAACCCCATTTGTTTGAATAAGAAAATTAGTTACTGTTTTATACTTTGCTTGTGAATCCATAAATTTTTTTATAAAGTCAACATTAAGAAGAGGCTCTCCACCATAAAAAATAATTGAAACAGGTTTGTCCTTGTCTTTTTTTAAAAAAGAATTTAATTGTGTCATTGAATAATTAGGCTTACTTGGAACTGGTTCAAATTTTAATTTACTTGCTGGTTCGCTAAAACTCTTACCGCAACAATATTCACAACAAAGATTGCATTCGGGGGTAGTGATAATGTGGTAAATCATAGTTTCACCTGTTTTCTGTCCATTGCTTTAGCAATGGGCAAATACTTCGCTCCCGCTCGGCGAAAGGAGCGTTCCACAACAATATTCACAACAAAGATTGCATTCTGGGGTAGTGATAATGTGGTAAATCATAAAAATATTTTGAATAGTAAGGATTATATTTGATTTTGTGGGGGTTAGATTTCTTTTGAAAAACTAATACCTTTAGTGTATTTATCTAAACCTTGCTTTCCATTCATATTTTCTTTTTTTGCAAAATTTGAATAATCCATAACTTTTTTCTTTCTTAAAAAAATCGGTAATTTTGAAGAAACTCCTGCCCCTCCAATACAACCTCCTTTACAAAAAAGAACATCAAAAAATACTTTTTCCTTATTTTTTTCGAAAAATTGTTTAAACTCAGCCGCTCCGTCACAAATAGCTATTTCATTTTCCTTAAGAAGATCTTTATGATGAAGAGTTCCGCATAAACCTCCCGCAAGTGGATAAATTTTTGTGTAATCATTATGGAAGCAATCAAAACCAGAGCTATTATGCCCGTTTTGTATTTTTATTAATGGTTTTTCTTTAGCAACAATCTGTTTCATCTCAGTAAAAGTCACCACGGCATCGATGAGCTTTTCGCCTTTTTTATTTAATAGTTTCGAAGCTTCAATTTTTTTTGCATTGCAAGGCGCTAAGAACACAATTTTGTGTTTTGGAAAGTTTTTTTTACATATTTTCGCCATAGCTCCCATAGGGGAGTCAATAGGTAAAAGAAATTTTTTTAACTCGGGAAAACTTTTTTTCACAAATTCTACTGAAGCGGGGCATACTGTTGAAATAAATTTTTCCTGTTTGCCAATGTTTTTCTTAATATATTTTTCGTACTCTCTATTTGTGGTTCTTGCTCCAAAAGTAAGTTCTGTTACTTTATCAAAACCAAGGGCCTTCATCAATGGAACAAAAGTATGAAAATCAAAATCGACCACAAAAGATGGGGCGGCCATTAAACAAATCTTTTTGTCCTTCAAAATTCTTGATTGCCGAAGCAGCGAAAGAACCTCTTTTTGATCATTACTATACCCGAAAAAATCTAATGTTGTGTATTCTGTCATGTAACAAATACACGTTGAAAGTATTTATTACTTTCACACACTGCCTCTAAAAAACAAAAGATGGGGCTTTAGGTTTTCGCCTAAGCATAAACAAACCCTTTTTATTAAGCACCAACCTATATGTATTGGTTTTACCGAGGAGAGGATAGTTTTGGAAAAAACAACGAAAGAAGATTTTGTCGAAAAAAGATTTGAGTTCAAATTAGCCGCGGTTATAGCGGGTTTAGTTATATTGCTTTTTGTGGTAGGGCTTTTTGTTGCAAATACTCCTAGTGGGACAGGACCTGAGTTTATTTCAAAACCAATCCAAAAATTCTCAAACTACTCGGAACTTGCTGCTTACTTTGAGAAAGCCAACAATTATGATGGATACAAAGGCGGTATGTACAGAGATCTGGTTAATGCTGCAATGCCCGTAATGGCTGATGCTGCAGTTGGTGCTTCTGGAGAAAAATCATCATCCTCTGCAACTGATTTCTCAAAAACAAATATACAAGTTGAAGGTGTAGATGAAGCTGATATAATAAAAAATGACGGAAAATATATTTATGCTATCTCAAACTCAAAATTATTCATCGTTGATGCTTATCCCGCAACTGATGCAAAAATAATTTCAACAATTGAGGTGGATAATGCTTATCCAAGCGAAATGTTTATTTCAAGCGACAGCGAAGAACTTCTCTTATTTTCAACAAAAGGATACTCTGGAGGAGGATACTACACAAAATCAATCGCAATGCCTGGATATTATCCTTACTATAGAGGGAGCGGAACAATAGTTCAACTATTTGATATTTCTGACAAAACAAATCCAAAAAGTGTAAAAAAATTAGAATTTGATGGAAGTTATTTGACATCAAGAATGGTGAATGACGTTGCCTATTACGTAATCAATTCTTATCCTAACATTTACTACGCGAACTCAGGTAGTTCAAGCGGAACTGATGAAAACAATATCATTCCTTTAATGAAAGTTGACGGAAGCTCGCAAAGAATAGCTGACCCTATAGAAATAGGAATAATGCCTCTTGTAAGGCCTCAAAGCTTTGTAACAATCGCTTCAATTAATCTTAAAACAAAAAAGACAACAAAAGAAACTGTTGTTGGATCAGCACAAAATATTTACGCATCAACAGACAATATATATCTTGTTGACTCAGTTTGGGAATATACACAAATTGATGACACAAACTCAATTATTCCTGCAGAAATCGGAATACTAATCAAAAGTATATACTTTCCTGAATGGAACAATACTCAAAAAACTGCAATAAACAAATTTCACTTTGATGAAGGAAAAATATCCTTTGCTGGCGCAGCAATTGTTCCTGGAAACATATTAAACCAATTTAGTATGGATGAATACAAAAATAATTTTAGAATAGCTACAACGGTTGAAAATTATGGAAGTTTTGAAATAGGAACTGCTACATCAAATAGATCAACAAGCAACGTTTATGTACTTGACAACGACATGAAAGTAGTTGGATCTATTGAAGGAATAGCTCCTGATGAAAAAATATATTCAGTAAGATTCATGGGGGACAAGGGGTATATGGTCACATTCAAATATGTTGATCCTTTGTTTGTAATGGACTTATCTGATCCAACAAATCCAAAAATATTAGGAAAATTAAAAATACCAGGATATTCGGACTATCTACATCCTATTGACGAAACGCACTTGCTTGGAATAGGAAAAGATGCAAATGAACTTGAAGATGCTGAAAAAGTTCACTCTCAAGGGGCAATATATTACACTGCAATTAAAGGAATAAAAATGGCAATATTTGATGTAAGTGATGTATCAAATCCAAAAGAAGTTGCAAAGTATGTTGTTGGTGATAGAGGGACAGAGTCCGAAGCGCTGACTAATCATAAAGCAATTCTTTTTGACAAAGAAAAAGAACTGCTCGTGTTCCCAATAACAATTGTGGAAAACAAAACAGCAAATACTGACTACTATGGAACTGAACAATCATTCCAAGGAGCACTTGTAATGAACGTTTCTTTGACTGATGGATTCTCTGAAAGAGGGAGAATAACTCACGTCTCAAACGAAGAAGAAATGAAAAGAGGATACTATTATGATTCAACTTCAATTATACGAAGATCCCTCTTTATGGATGACGTTCTCTACACTGTGTCGGATAAAATGATAAAAACAAATAACTTGAATGATTTAACTCCGATAAGCGAAGTTAACTTTCCTGCAAGCCAAAATCAACAGCCAGAACAACCAATAATGATTGACTAAAAAAATATTTATTTCTTAGGGGAAAAAACCTCTAAGAAATATTTCTTCTTTTTTTTTAAAAAATTAGCTAAAAAACATTTCTATTTCAAAACAAAAACCTTATCGTTTGGTCGAACTTTTTCATTAACTTTTATTCCCACATGATCTCCTTGTTTTGCTTCTTTAACTTCTTTATGATTTATTTGCATAGATTCCACTATGCTTTCAATGAAAGTTGTACTTCCTTCAATAAGTATTTTGTTTCCAACAAAAAGGGTATCATAAAGTTTTATTTCAGCAACACCCACTTTAGAATAATATTTAGTAACAATACCTACATTGAATCTTTTTTGTTTTTGAACACTCCCTTGTCCTTTTGCTAAATCTTTTCCATTTGGGGTAGAGAAAAAGAAACCTTCTGAAAAACCTCTATTATACACTTTTTCAAGTTCACTATTCCACACATTAATTTTTTCTTGAGAAAAACTTTTATCAAAAACAGAATCAATAGCTTCACGATAACACTTAGCTGTAGCGGCAACATAATCTGTGGGTTTTGTTCGTCCTTCAATCTTTAAAGAATCAATACCACTTGCAATCACTTTATCTAAAAATTCAATTGTTTTCATATCTTTTGCTGAAAGTATTGTATCGCCTTGTAAGTAGATTTCTTTTTGTTCATAATTGGGTGCACTTCCATCCAAAAAGAAAGCTCTTCTACAAGGTTGTAAACATTCGCCTCTATTCGCACTTCTTCCAAAAGCTTCATGTGATAAAAAACATCTTCCAGAAACACTAATACACATTGCCCCGTGAATAAAACATTCAGTTTCAATTCCAATAGTGTGAGCTTTTTTTGTAACTTCTTTTATTTGTTCTAAATTTAATTCTCTAGCAAAAATAACTCTTTTCACTCCAAGTGATTTATATTCTTTAAGCGCTAAAAAATTTGAAACACTTGCTTGAGTGCTTAAGAAAATATTTAATTTATTCTTTCTTGCAAGTGAAAGAACTCCAAGATCAGAAAGAATTACTGCATCAACTTTAGCTTTTTTTGCGGCTAGCAAAATACTTTCTACTTTTTTTAATTCATCTTCAAAAATAATTGTGTTTAGTGCCAAATAACCTTTTACTTTATTTTTGTGTAAATATTTCATTAATTTTGAAAGTTCACTTGCTTTAAAATTAGTTCCAAGATCTCGCATATTGTATCCTTTAACCCCAAAATAAACTGCATCAGTTCCATTTTTTATTGCAGCAATAGTGCTAGAAAAATCACCCACTCCACAAAGCAGTTCAGGTTTTTTCACTTTGCTTAATTTAATTACCATAAAAAACAATTATATGCAAAGGAATAAAAAACAAATAAACTACTATAAAATTAAAAAAACTTTTTTTCCGAGCCGTCTTATCCCCTTTTAAACTTTTTTTATTTCACTTAGATATGTCTAAGATATATTTTTCTTTAGCACAAGCTGAATTTTTAGTTAAAAAATCAAAAAAAATATTTGACCGAGTTATCCAATTAAGAGACGAAATAACTCTCCTTAATAATACAAAAATTATTTTTGATGCAAAAAACATGGATAATTTACTTTTAGAACTTGAATTAAACAAAAACTTTCATGAAAAGAACTTGGAAATGTTCACTTTACTTGCTGATCTTGTCCGAGAAGGGTGTATTATTAGAAACCTTTTACCTTTAGAAGTTGATTTTTATTCAAAAGCGAATGATAAAGACATTTTTTTATGTTTTAAGAAAGACGACGAAGGAATAATGTATTGGCATGATATTGAAGAAAGCTATAAACAAAGAAAACCGATTCGACAAATCCAACAAAATTACTATGAAAAGCTAAAAGACCTGCGTTAAGGGCTTGGGCTAAAATTTAGGGTCTTCACGCAACGCTTTTAAAGGTTTCTTAATTAATTTTCTTTTAAGCGCGGCGTGTTTGCCGTTAGAGTGCATTATTGGTGAGCCGATTTTTTGTGTTGAGAACATTTTTTGAAGTGTTTTTTGACGTAAGCGTGCTTTCATTTTGCGAATAGTTACCGGTTTTTTCGGAAAAAATAGGGTGGTTTGTTGGCTGAAAAAGAAGTTCCTCAAGAAATTGTTCGAAGACACTACTTAGTGCCTGAACATGTCTTGATAAAAAAAGAAAAAGTTGATGAACTAATGAGTGAGCTTGGAATAAGAAAAGATTCTTTACCAAAAATTTCAAAGCTTGATCCTGCAATAAAACAACTAAAACCTGAAAAAGGGGATGTTGTTAAAATATTTAGAGATTCACTAACAGCTGGACAAGCAGTATATTATAGAAGAGTAATATAAAGAAAAAATTTCAAAGAAATTTTTAAAGTTTTATTTGAAAAATTAAATTTAGAAATTAAATTTATAAAAATTAAGGAGTTTTAGGGTGAGCAAACATGGGTTGGGAACTAATCGAATCTTATTTTAAAAATAAAAATGTTGCACAAATGGAAATAGATTCCTATAACCAATTCCTTGATAATAGACTTAGTGAAATTGTAAAAGAAAATTCTCTAATTGTTCCAAAAATTGAAGAAGTAAGAATTGAACTTTCTGATATTGAAGTGGATAAACCAAAAATAATTGAAGCTGATGGTTCTCCAAGAGACACATTTACTCCGATGGAAGCAAGATTAAGAAATCGAACATACTCCGGACCAATTTACTTAACTATGAGATTATTTAGAAGAGATGTTGAACAAGATGCAAGAAGAACATTTATTGGAGATATGCCTGTAATGACAAAATCAAAATTATGCTGGCTTGAAGGAAAAAATGAAGAAGAACTAATTGAGATGGGTGAAGATCCAAAAGATTTCGGTGGATACTTTATTATTAACGGAAGCGAAAAAGCTCTAATGACACAAGAAGTACTAGCATCTGATAGAGTACTGCTTTCTGAAGGAGAAAAAGGAGTTGTTGCTGAAACAATTTCAACAAAAGGAGCATTTAAAGGAAGAGTAAGAGTACTAAGAACACCAGAAGGAATGCTTTACGCAACTTTCCCAACAAGTCCAAAAAGATTAAGTTTGTTCGGATTATTTAAAGCACTTGGATTAAAAAACAAGAAAGAAATATTTGATGCTTTTACAGAAGAAAAAGAAGTACAAAACGATTTACTACTAAACTGGGAAGAATGTGACGTAGCAAACGAAGAAGAAGCACTAGATAAGATTGGTAAATTCGTTGCACCAGGACAAGTAATTGATTATAGATTAAGAAGATCAAGAGAAGTAATTGACGGATTCTTACTTCCACACATCGGACAAGACGAACCAGCTAGACTTGCAAAAGCATACTACTTAGCAATGATGGCAACAAAAGCGATTGAAAGACACTACAAATTAAGAGGAAAAGATGATAAAGATAATTACATTAACAAAAGACTTGAATTATCTGGAAAATTAATGGAACACTTATTCAGATACTCATTCAAATACTTTGTAAAAGACTTAAGATTCCAAATTGATAGAACAGTAACAAGAAGAAGAAAACTAAATATTTCAACAGTAGTAAGACCAGGTGCTGTTAGTGAAAGAATCAAATTCGCTATGAGTACAGGAAATTGGATTGGAAGAAGTACTGGTGTAGCAAAATTCATGGACAGAGTAAATTACTTAGCACCACTAACTGACCTGCGAAAAGTAAAATCACAATTAGCAAAAACAAGAGAATTATACGAAGCACGTGATGTACACGGAACACACTGGGGAAGAATTGATCCTATTGAAACTCCTGATGGACCACAATGTGGACTTGTAAAAAATCTTTGTTTCATGGCAGAAGTAACAACTGATGCACCAGAAACACCAGTTGAAGAATTACTACACAAACAAGGAGTAAAATTAAAGAAATTATAAAATAAAAAAAGTTGATGGATATGTTTGGATTAACTCACAGAAAATATGCTCTAAGTGCAGTGCTAATGCTTGCTTTTTATTTTTTAAGCGCGGCAATAAGCATTAACGCAATCTGCCTATATCCTTTAGCAACAGAACTTGATGTTATCAACAACACGGGATGCGTAATTGAAGCAATCCTAAACTTTGCATACTTAGTAACGCTTGGAGTATGGTTCCTCGCAACAGTAATAGTTGCTCATTCTGAACTTAGATTAATTCTTGTTGAGAGAAAAACAAAAAAATCTGCGGCAAAGGTATTGAAAGAAGTTATTGTTAAAAAAACAAAAAAATCAAAAAGAAGATGAGGTGAAAATATAGGTATAATAGAGAGTATAAAGAAATTATTTTCATCAAAAAAAGAAACAAAAGTGCAAACAAAAAGTGTTAAATCAAAAAAAGTAGTAAAGAAAGCAAAAAAAGAAAATAAATTAAATGTTAAATTTTTTGAGGTGTGGGTAAAATGGCAGCAGTAGCAAAAGTATACATTAATGGAAGACTTGTAGGATTCCACGAAAATCCAGAAAAATTAACTGAAAGCCTTGTGGATTCAAGAAGACAAGGAAAAGTACAAAAAGAAATAAATGTTGCATTCCACAAAGACACAAATGAAGTATACATTAATACTGATGCTGGAAGAGTACAAAGACCACTAATTGTAGTAAAAAACGGAAAAAGTACTTACACTGAAGAAATAGCAAAACAAGTAAAAGAAGGAAAACTAACTTTTGGACAACTACTAGAAATGGGTGTAGTTGAATACCTTGATTCTGAAGAAGAAGAAAATACTTTCATTGCACAAAAAGAAGACGAACTAACAAAAGAACACACACACTTAGAAATAAACGGAGCAGTAATACTTGGAACAATATCAAGTTTGATTCCCTACGTTGAACACAACATGGCAGGAAAAGCACTACACGGAGCAAAAATGTTCAAACAAGCAATGGGGTTTGGTGCAGTAAATTACAAAGCAAGACACGATACAGAAGGATACTTAATGTATTACCCAGAAGTACCAATCGTAAAAACAAAAACAATGGATATTTTAGGACTTGAAAAAAGACCACAATCACAAAACTTTGTAATGGCGATTATGCCCTACTATGGATTCAACACTATGGATGCTATAGTACTAAACAAAGGAGCAATAGATAGAGGACTAGGAAGAGCATGCTACTTTAGAAATTATGAAGCAGTAGAACAAAGATACCCTGGTGGACAAAGAGATAAATTTGAAATACCTACAGAAGAAAAAGTAGGATTTGTCGAAGAAAAATTATACAAAAAATTAAGTGAAGACGGGATAGTAAGACTAGAAGAATTTGTTGACGAATCTGATGCAATTGTTGGAAAAACTTCACCACCAAGATTCTTTGAAGACATGACAGACTTTGGTGTTGATGAAGAAAAAAGAAGAGACAGTTCTGTACTTGTAAGAAAAGGAAAACCAGGATACGTTGACACAATAATGATGACAGAAGGAGACGATGGAAGTAGATTACTAAAAATAAAAGTAAGAACAACACTAAGACCAGCTGTTGGAGACAAAATTGCTTCAAAACACGGACAAAAAGGAATCGTATCAATGATAGTTCCTGAAGAAGATATGCCATTCACAATTGATGGAATAAAACCTGACCTAATAATTAATCCACACTCAATCCCATCAAGAATGACAATGGGACACTTACTTGAAATGCTTGCAGGAAAAGTAGGGGCAGCAAAAGGAGAAATAATGGACGGAACTCCATTTAACAATGTAAAAAGAGACGATCTTGAAAAAATGTTACTTGAATACGGATTTAGACCAGACGGAATGGAAACATTCTACGACGGAGTAAGCGGAAAAAGAATAGAAGGAGCAATATTCACAGGAGTAATTGCAACACAAAAACTTTACCACGTAGTATCACACAAATTACAAGCAAGAGCAAGAGGACCAGTACAAGTACTAACAAGACAACCAACTGAAGGAAAAGAAAAAGAAGGAGGACTAAGATTCGGAGAAATGGAAGGAGAAACCTTAGTCGGCCACGGAGCAGCAATGTTACTACACGAAAAAATGATCGAAGACTCTGACAAAACAGTAGAACTTGTATGCGAAAAATGCGGAGTAATCGCAATCAACGATGAAATAAGACACAAAAGATACTGCCCACTATGTAAAAGTGCAGCAGTTTATCCAGTAGAAATGTCTTACGGATTCAAATTACTATTAGATGAACTAAAAGCACTAGGGATAATGACAAAACTAAACCTAGCTGATAAAGTATAAATCGGGGACTAAAGGGGTGCATGAATATGATAATGAAAAAAATTGGAAGCATTGATTTTGCAATAATAAGTCCTGAACTTGTTAGAAAAATGAGTGGAATAGAAATCAAAACCCCTGAAACCTACGATAAAGATGGTTACCCAATGGAAGGAGGACTAATGGACTCACACCTTGGAGTAATTAACCCTGGAATAAAATGTAAAACATGCGGACAAGGAATGAGAACCTGCCCAGGACACTTCGGACACATCGAAATGGAAAGACCAGTAGTTCACTCAGAATTTGGAAGAAAATTAGAATTATTAATGAACATAACTTGCAAATCTTGCGGAAAAATTGTTTTACCAGAAGAACAAATAAGAAAATTAAATGAAGAAACAAAAGGAAAAGTTTCAGACAAAACAAAAAAACTTTTAATAAAAACAAAAAGTGTAAAAAAATGCCCACACTGTTCAGCAGTAATAAACAAAACACTACTTGATAAACCAACAAATTTCTTTTACAACAAAGAAAGAATCTATCCAACACAAATAAGAGAATGGATGGAAAAAATCCCAGAAGAACATTTAAAATTATGCGGATACGATCCAACAAGAATAAGACCCGAATGGTTTGTAATGACAACACTACAAGTACCACCAATTACAATAAGACCAAGTATTACACTTGATAATGGAATAAAATCAGAAGATGACTTAACACACAAATTAGCTGATATTATAAGAATAAATCAAAGACTAAAAGACAATATTGAAGCAGGAGCTCCACAATTAATTATAGAAGATCTATGGGACTTACTACAATACCACGTAACAACATACTTTGATAACAACACAGCAGGAGTACCTCCAGCAAAACACAGAAGTGGAAGACCACTAAGAACAATTATACAAAGATTAAAAGGAAAAAAAGGAAGATTTAGATACAACTTAACAGGAAAAAGAGTAAATCACGCAGCACGTTCAATCATCGTTCCTGATCCTTACATTGATATTTCAGAACTAGGAATACCAGAAGAAGCAGCAAAAGAATTAACAGTTCCAGAATTTGTAACAGAATGGAATTTAGACGCTGTGAAAAAACAAATTGAAAAAAGCGACAAACCAGTATACATTATAAGACCAAACGGAACAAGAAGAAAAGTAAGCGAAGACAATAGAGAAGAAATAATAAAAGAAATTGATATTGGTTATAGAATCGAAAGGAATTTACAAGACGGAGACATAGTACTATTCAACAGACAACCATCACTACACAGAATCAGTATGATGGCACACATAGCAAGAATAATGCCGGGAAAAGTTTTCAGAATAAATCCAATAGTTTGTCCACCATATGGGGCGGACTTTGATGGAGATGAAATGAACTGTCACATTCCACAAACAGAAGAAGGAAAAGCAGAAGCAAAAAGATTAATGCTAGTACGCGACCAAATCATTTCTCCAAGATATGGAGCACCAGTAATTGCACCAAAAGAAGATGGAGTAAGTGGAGCATTTGCCTTAACAATGCCACAAACAGAATTCACAAAAGAACAAACAATGCAATTAATGTTCGAACTTGGAGTAACTGATTTGCCAAAACCAGACAGAGGAAAAAATTATTCAGGAAAATTAATTTTTTCACAAATACTACCAAAAGATTTGAATTTAGAATTTGAATCATACACAAGCAAAGTATTCAAAACAGCAGGACTAAGCGAAGAAACAAGTCCTATTGTAGCAAAATATATGGAAAAAGTAAAAATTGTAAACGGACAAATATTAAGCGGAGTAATTGACTCTGCAGCACTAAGTGAAGGAAAAGGTGTTCTTGTAGACACAATTGCAAGAGAATATCCAAGTATTGTTCTTGAACAATTCTATCACGGTCTTAACAGATTGATGGCATTTGTTTTAACAGAAAAAGGGATGACAGCATCTCTGGCTGAATATGAAGTAAGCGAAGAAATTGAAGAACTAAAAAAGAAAGTAATTGCTGAAACAATGAAAAAAGCCGAGGCCCTTGTTGAATCCTATAAAAAAGGGACAATGGAAATTATTCCCGGAAGAACTTTAGCAGAATCATTCGAACAATACATGATGAGAATCTGTGCTGAAGCAAAAGACAAACTAGAAAAAGCAATCATGAATGAAAAATTATCTTTTGTGATTGGAGAAGAAGTAATCCTAAACACTATTGCCATGATTTTAGCAAAATCAAGAGGAAGTACAACAAACTTAATGAACATTGCAGGATTTTGGGGACAGGCATCCGTACGTGAAGGAAGACCAAAAAAAGGATTCAATGGAAGATTAATTACTTCAAACGAAGTTGGAGATGTTGGATTAATTGCCGGAGGATTTATTAGAAATAATTTCCTAGACGGAATGACATCAAAAGAATTCTTTTACCACTCAATGGGTGGAAGACAAGGAGAAGTTGATACAGGTGTTGCTACAAAAGTATCAGGATACTTGTACAGAAGACTAGCTAACTCTCTAAAAGATTTAGTAGCATCTCCTGATGGAACAGTAAGAACTGCTGCAAATACTTTAATCCAATACCAATATGGTGAAGATGGAGTATTCCCTAAAAATACAAAAAGAGGAAAAAGTGTAGATGTTCTTGAAGAATACAAAAAACTTAAAACAAAAGGAGCAATTTAGAGGGGTGAACTAAAATGGTTGCAGAAGATATGGAAGACTTTACAGAAGAAATCGTTGAAGAAAGTGACGACGAAATCGAAGAAGCAGAAGTTGAAGAAGGTGCTGATGAAGCAGTAACTGGAGAAACCCCTATGGAAGAAGCTGATGGATTAGAACCAGCTTTAGAAGAAACTGACACAAAAAAATCAAAAGGAAAAAAAGGAAAAGAAAAAGCTGCCCCTGTTGATAAAAGAGTATTCGAAGAAAAAGAAAGAGACTGGGAACAAATAGCTTTACCAAAAAAATTGCTTGAAGAAATAGTTGCAATAGCAGAAGCTGAAAAATTAACAAAAGAACAAGCTGACAAACTAGCTGACGTAGTAATGGCAAAATACAATTCAACAATAGTAGAACCTGGAGAAGCAGTAGGAATAATTGCTGCACAATCACTAGGAGAACCAGGAACACAATTAACACTAAGAACAAAACACTTTGCTGGAGCTGCTGAAGTATCGGTAGGTAGTGGAATACAAAGAGTGGAAGAAATTGTTGATGGAAGAAGCAAAGCAAAATACCCTGCAATGACAATCTACGTAAAAGACTCAATAAAGAAAAACAAAGAAAAAGTAGAAGAATTTGCAAGAAGCTTAATTGATGTAAGAGTAGAAGACGTTGTAAAACTAAACGAAAACTTTGAAGACCTAAAATTCTCAATAGAAATAGATAAAGAAAAATCAAAAGAATTAGGACTAAAAGTTAACGAAATCGCAGAAATACTAAAAAAAGGACTAAAAGGACTAAACGCAAGACACATCGACGAAACAGTACACTTTGCAATTGATAAAAAATCTGACTACCTAAGAGTAAGAAAAGATTTAATCAAACTAATGAGTGAAAAAGTACACGGAGTAAAAGGAATAGAAAAAACAATCGTACTAAAAGAAAAACAAAAAGACGGAACAGAAGAATACTTAGTAAAAACAACAGGAAGTAACTTAAAATCAGTACTAAAACTAGAAGACATTGACCAATCAAGAGTATTCACAAACGATATCCTAGAAACATCAAACGTGTTAGGGATCGAAGCAGGAAGAAGCATGGTTGTAAACGAACTAAAAAAAGTACTAGATGACAACGGAATTGCTGTTGACGTACGACACATAATGCTACTAGCTGACTTAATGACATTCTCAGGAGAAATAAAAGGAATAGTAAGAACAGGAATCACAAAAGGAAAAGCATCAATATTCGCAAGAGCAGCATTCGAAGAAACAACAAAACACTTACTAGACGCAGCATTCAAAGGAGAAAAAGAAACACTAAACGGTGTAGTAGAAAATATGATCGTGGGACAACCAAT
>Ga0172371_10006276_pt1 | contig 17346 bp, 13 predicted proteins | sample Lak12m_FD_114543 | JGI IMG/M metagenome (GOLD analysis project Ga0172371, IMG submission 114543) | Freshwater microbial communities from Kabuno Bay, South-Kivu, Congo - kab_022012_12m | ecosystem: Environmental > Aquatic > Freshwater > Lake | place: Democratic Republic of the Congo: South-Kivu...
AACATCTTCGCCCTGCGCATTCACAAGATATTCTCCGTAAAAATCATTTTCGCCGTTTCCGGGGTTTCTTGTAAACGCGACACCCGTGGCGGAATCATTTCCCATGTTTCCGAAAACCATCGTCTGTACGTTTACAGCCGTGCCCCATTCGTCGGGAATATTCTCGATCCTTCTGTAAGAGATAGCGCGTTTGCCATTCCATGACGCGAATACAGCGCTTATCCCTCCCCATAATTGCTCGTAAGGGTCATCCGGAAAATCTTTTTTAAGCGTTTCTTTTATTTTTTTCTTAAACTCGGCACAAAGTTTTTTCAAATCTTCGGCATTCAGGTCAGTATCGGTCTTAACACCTTTTTTATGTTTTACGCCATCCATGATTCTTTCAAGCTGTTTGCGTATCCCTATATCGCCTTCAGGCTCGATTCCTGCGGCCTTTTCCATCACAACGTCGGAATACATCATTATGAGCCGCCTGTAAGCGTCATAAACAAACCTCTCATTCTTGGTCTGATTTATGAGGCCCTGGATTGTTTTTTCGGTAAGGCCTACGTTTAAAACCGTTTCCATCATGCCCGGCATTGATTTACGGGCGCCTGAACGGACAGAAACCAGAAGCGGGTTATTGACGTCTCCGAAACCTTTTTCCATCAGCTTCTCAACCTTTGCCAGGTTCTTCTCAACATCTTCCCTGAGGCTTTTCGGATATTTTCCTTTATTCTTGTAATAATATGTACATATTTCTGTTGTAATTGTAAAACCGGGAGGAACCGGGAGCCTTAGATCCTTATGGCCAGCCATCTCCGCAAGGTTCGCGCCCTTGCCTCCTAAAAGATTTTTCATGCTTTCATTTCCGTCTGCTTTCCCGCCGCCAAAAAAATAAACCATTTTACCCATTTTCGTTACCTTTCCTCCTTATTTATGTTGCCCCGATCGACGATCGGGATATGCCCCGATCGTCGATCGGGGCACGGTTCTATGCTCATCCTACAACTATCTGCGGCAACATTGCCAGATCAGCTACGTCGTTTGTGTAAAGCCTGTTAACAGCCCGCATCATCGCAAGCCTGTTTTGCCTGAGAGAAGCGTCTTGCGCATTCACAAGCACGTTGTCAAAAAATTTATGGAGGGCTTCAAAAAACGCCTCTCCGTATACCCTGGTAGCCTCTTTATATTTTTCTTCTTTTATCAGGTTTTTTATAGCCAGACTATTGGCCGAATACGTCTTCCAAACATTTTTTTCCAAATCCTCTGCCAGAAGGCTTTCGTTTACTTCGCCTATCTTTTCGCCTTTGGCGAGTTTTAAAATATTAGAAGTTCTTTCACAGACTTTTGCAGCTTTTAAAAAATATTTTTCGGAACTTATTCCGGAAAGGTCTTTCACCCTTTTAAATACGCCTACGATGTCATCGCAATCGGACTTAAGAATCGCCTGCTTCAGCTCCATGGGAGTTGTATCAGGCGCGAGAGATTCAAGCCTTTCCTTTATATAATTAATTACCTTTTTCTCCAATTCTTCCGGAGGCACTTTAAGCTTAGACCCATACAGCTCTATAGCTTTTTTAATGACTGCGGAAAGCTCCAGCCTGAAAGATTTATGATTTACAATCTGGATCAAGCCCTGCGAATTTCTCCTGATACCAAAAGGATCAAAACTTCCTTTCGGCTCTATTCCGCTTCCCAATAGTCCGGTTACGTTGTCAATCCTGTCGCTTATCGCAAGCACCGCGCCTTCTATTGTTTCAGGCAAATTATCATCCAGGCCTTTCGGAAGATAATGCTCTTTTATGGCTATGGCTACGCCTTCTTTTTCTCCGCTTTTAAGGGCATATTCCATGCCCATTACTCCCTGGAGACTTGGAAATTCGCCTACCATCTGCGTGAGAAGGTCCGCCTTCGAAAGATACGCCGCCTTTTTTATATCCTCTTTTTTTCCAGAGTCGAGATTCAATTTTTCGGAAATAAATAACGAGAGCTTTTCTAGCCTTTGAATTTTTTCGAACATATTACCTAAATCTTTCTGGAAAATCAAGTCTTTTAATTCATCAACCTGGCCCGAAAGAGGCTTTTTCATATCCTCATTATAGAAAAACAGGCTGTCTTTAAGCCTGGCCTCTAAAATGTTTCCATAAATTTTTTTCATTTTGGCCACATCCCTGCCCTTAGAGTCTAATATAGCAATAAATTTATTAACCAGCTTTCCGCCCCTGGATAGTGTGAATATCCTTTGATGTTTCGACATACTGGCGGCCAAAACATCCTTTGGAATAGCGAGAAATCTTTTATCAAAATCGCCTGTCATTAACACGGGGTTAGTTACCAGAAAAGTTGTTTCTTCAAGAAGATTTTTATCAATACTTTCGTCCAGCCCAAGTTTTTTCTGGGCCAGCTTGATCATCTTTTCTATCTCTATCTTTCTTTTGTCCTGATCCAGGATACATGACTTCTCAAGCTTTTTAAGATACGCTACGGCTGAAACGCCTTTAACAGAAACAGGCGGCACGTTACCCAGCTTAATCTTTACATTTTCTTTATCCAACAAAACCAGGGCAGACTTTATAGGCCTTGCGAATCTCACGCCTGAATCATCCCATTTCATTGTCTTTGGAAAGCCGATTGATTTTATGATATCCGGTACCATGTCTCGCAGCAAGGTTTTGACCGGAACTGCTTTTATTTCCTTGATTATAAACACGTATTCGCCTTTTGGAGTTTGTTTTATTTTAAGATCTTTTACATCCACGCCCTGATTTTTCGCAAAGCCCAGACCCTGAGGCGTGGGATTGTTGTTTTCATCAAACGCTATCCTCTTAGGCGGCCCGCTTATCTCCTGGGAAAATTCCTCCTGTTTTAGCGACATCTCCTTTATGTAACATACCAAGGTTGCGGCTGTCCCGAACGCAAAAACTTCCTTATGGCCTATACGCTCTGACTTAAGCCTTTCAATAAAAGCGCTCTTAAGCTTATCCAAAGCAGGCCTTACATAAGTGGTCGGCAACTCCTCAACATTAATCTCCAACAAAAAATCTTTCATCTCTTTCCTTAAACTTGACACTCTGACAATGTTAGTTTTGTCAAGTTTATTGGCCGGATAGATAAAGCTCGGCGCAGCGTTTGGCCAGAGAACGGACCCTGGCGATATAACGGGGCCTCTCGTTCTGGCTTATCGCGCCCCTTGCGTCCAAAACATTGAACGCATGCGACGCCTTCAGGACAAAACTATACGCGGGATACGCGAGGGCTTTATCAGCCATGGCGTTCGCCTCTTTTTCGAAATAGTCAAACATCTTTGAATACATCTCTATGCTGGCTTCTTCGAAATTATACCTTGAATATTCTATTTCGTGCTGTCTATGAATGTCGCCGTAAGTGACTCCGTTGTGCCACTCCAGGTCGAATAAGTTGAATTTTTCCTGGATAAACATGCATATGCGCTCAAGGCCGTACGTGATTTCGCATGGCACAAGTTCCACCTCTAGGCCGGCCACCTGCTGAAAATATGTAAATTGCGTAATCTCCAGGCTGTCCAGCCAGACTTCCCATCCAAGGCCCGAAGCTCCAAGAGTAGGCGATTCCCAGTCGTCTTCCACGAACCTGACCTCGTGGGCCTTTAAGTCCACGCCCAGGAATTCAAGGCTTTCAAGATATGTCTTTCTTATATCAGGCAGGGTTGGCTTTATTATGACCTGATACTGGTAATAATGCTGGAGCCTCAGCGGATTATCCGCATATCTTCCGTCGCAAGGCCGCCTTGAAGGCTGGACATAAGCGCAGCTCCAGGGTTTTTTTCCAAGCGATTTAAAAAACGTGGCTGGATGAAAGGTGCCTGCTCCGACTTCCGTATCAAGCGGCTCTACTATAAGGCATCCCCTGTTGGACCAAAACTTATTAAGCTTCTGGATAACTTCCTGAAATGACAATTTTTTCATTTTTACACTTTTTTGTTTTCATAAACTTGACAAAACTAACATTGTCAGAGTGTCAAGTTTATAAAAATCGGGTTGTCTTTAAAGGCCTGTCTAAATTTTCCTCTATAATCTTGCCTGTAATACCTTTTATCTCACTATTTACGTCTTTTGTCAATTTCATATTAGAGGCGGATTTCCACGATTCTTTTTCCAGGTGTATAACGCTGGACATCGCGCCTTTTGTAAGTTTAAAATATTCCGCGCCGGGCCAGAAGCCCTGCGCCATTAATAACTTTATTTCGAAAAGTCTGGTTATGCTTCCCGTTTCTTTGCCGCTATCCAGAGATTTGAAACTATGGTAAAGGTTATCAAACACCTCTTCTGATTTTCCCTCAGGCTCGGTAAAAACATCCGTCAATTCCAGCATATAATACGCTGATGCGGCCCTGGGCCATTCCTTAAGTATATTAAGAAAAACTTCCTGGGTTTCGCAATGCGATATTATAGAAATGCCCCTGGCTTTTTTTTCATAAAAAACTATCTGGTCCAGGCTGAAAAATATAGGATTAGCGTCCCCTCTTGGCCTTGAGCCCCTGGCGCCTTTTATAATACCGTCTACTTTTCCGAAATCTTTTGTAAAAAAAGTAAGGATAAAACTGGTTTCCCTAAAGTCCTTCTTTTTTAAAAGTATCGCTTCTGTTTTCTGTATTGCCATAATCGGATTTTGGCGCAACCGCTCCGCCAGAAATAATCATTTTCATGCCGTCTGATATGGACATGTTCAGCGAAATCACATCATCCTGTGGCACAAGTACCAGCATGCCTGAAGTAGGGTTCGGCGTAGTGGGCACAAAAACATTTATGACATTTTCCTTGGTCTTTTCCTGCGCCTCGCCGCGGGTTTCCGAAGTGACAAATCCTATAGCATAAACGCCGTCCTTAGGATACTCTATTAAAACGACTTTTTTAAAAATAGACTTCTGGTCGGTCAAGAAAGCCGACGACATCTCTTTCAGTCCTTTATAAACAGTACTTATCATGGGCACCCTGTATAAAACGCTTTCCCCGAAACCAAAAATATTCCTGAATAATATAATCTTCGCGGCAAACCCTGTCAGGGTCAAAAGCGCCAGCAAAATAAAAAATATCGCGACCTTTGTAAAAAATTCCACGGATGCCCTGTCCGGCAGCCATATCTGAAATATTTTCATTACAGGTTCCAGCAATAAAAGATTCAGCCTGCTTATAATGAAATACAGCACCCACAAGGTTACAACTCCCGGTATTACCAGTAATAATCCTGTGAAAAAATTGGACTTGATTTTACGCCACATATTATTGCCTCAAAAATTGAAAGATAAAAACCGTTATCGAAATTCCTACCAGCGCGCCTATAAAAACCTCCATAAGGCTGTGAATCCTGGCGTTAACCCTGCTTCTTGCCACAAGAACCGCCAGTATAAACACAAGCAAAATCACCAGGCTGTTTGGGTAAAGAAGCGAGACGATAGTCCATATTGAAAAGGCTATCGCGGTATGTCCGCTGGGCATGCCTCCCCTTGAAGGAGTTCCTCTGCGTAAATACAACTTACTCAAAACCACTACAGAAAGAATCAATATCAGTATTATAAATGTTATATGCCAGCTGGATTCTCTTATTTTTAAAATATTATCTTCCATCCTGATCCCTACCTTGGAAGTAAATAAAATATAGCCTATCACAACAGCAGTCATTGCGCTTAATAAAACAGCCCCCGCGCCTATGTCCTTTACTATCCTTGCGAGAGGATGATATTCCTGGCTCACCAGGTCCACCGTGTATTCAATAGCCGTATTAAACATCTCCGCGAAAAGAACAAACGCTATTGTAAGGCACAGCACCATAACCTCTATATAAGTAAAGTTCAGGAATATACCCAAAAGCACGGCGAAAAGCCCCATTAAAAAATGAAGCCTCATATTGCGCTGACTCTTAAAAACGTACACAAAACCTTCTATGGCTGCGTTAAAGCTGTTTGCTAAATTTTGCTGCTGCATAAACTTTCCATCAACTCCTTTTCTTTCGCTTTCATTTTTTTCCTGGCCCTTGGCTTTTCATCGTCGTAGCCCAATAGATGCAGTATCCCGTGCACAAAATAAAGGTCGAATTCCTCCTGAAAATCTTTTTTCCGCTTCCTGGCTTCTCTTTTAGCTGTTTCCACCGATATTACCACATCCCCCAAAACAGGCCCCGAAAGCCCTCTATAATCCCGCATAGGAAACGCCAGGACATCCGTAGCCGAGTCGTTTCTTCTATATTTCCAGTTCAGATTCCTGATATACATATCATTTACAAGGACAAGGCTCAACTCGACGTCATCCTCGGCCATGGTTTTCAATATATGATCAGCGCATTTTATTATCTTATTCTTATCGATTTTTTCTATACTCTGCAGATTTTGTATGTCTATTTTCATATATTTTTAGGCAACCTCCGGATTAATCGCTAGTTCGTTTTTTTCTTTCCATCGTCTTCCGGATAGTCAACCCTGCTATGATATATGCCTATCAGGATATGGGTAAAAACTTCGGCTATTTTTTCCAGGTCTTTCAAGGTCAGCTCGCATTCGTCCAGCTGGCCATCTATAAATTTGTTATTTATAATCTTCTTCACAAGGCCCTGTATGCTGGAAGGCGTAGGGTCGTCAAGGGTACGCGAAGCAGCCTCTACTGAATCAGCCAGAAGCACGCACGCGGCTTCTTTTGTCTGAGGCTTCGGGCCAGGATACCTGAAGCCCTCTTCAAACACTTCCGTGTCCTCCGTTTTTTCAAGGGCTCTCTTAAAGAAATAAAAAACAAGGCCTGTACCGTGGTGCTGTCTTATTATATCCACTATCTTTTTATTCAAGCCATATCGCTCGGCTAACTCAACACCGTTTTTAACATGATTGGTGATTATCAGACTGCTCATCGTGGGAGAAAGCTTATCGTGCATTGATTCGCCGGTCTGGTTCTCGCTGAAATACTCCGCCTTTTCTATTTTGCCTATGTCGTGAAAATAAGCGCTTACACGGGCCAGGAGAGCGTTTGCGCCTATTGTCTCGCACGAGGCTTCTGCAAGATTTCCTACCACGAGACTATGATGATACGTGCCAGGCGCCTTCATGACCATTTCTTTTAAAATCGGGTGGTTCAAATCAGCTGTTTCCAGAAGGCTTATATCCGTAATTGTTTTAGACACGCTTTCAAAAATAGGCAGGACTCCGGTGACTATTATCGCAGATATCACTCCGTTGACCAGCCCTATAAACGCCTCGATCATATAAGTGTGAAAATCCAGCGAATTTACAAGCCCTATGCCTATAAAATATGCCATATTGGAAAACCCGACCGCAAATCCAGCCGTTATAAGCTGCGACCGTCTTCTTACGTTTCTAACCGCAAAAATCCCAACTATGCCGCCCACTACGGATGCAGTAGTTATGCCCAACCTGCCGCCTGAAATTATGCCTACAAGTATACTCAAAAAACATGTAGTTATGATTGCTAGCCTGTTGTTCAATAATAGCGCTATAAGCATGGATGCGGCTGAGACAGGTATCAGATTGCTGGGCCAGGGAGAAATTACAATAAGCTTTGCTGTAACAGTCATAAGAATACATATCGAAGCCAGAAGCAGGAGCTCTTTATTACCTACTATTAAATCAGGCTCATAAAATTCAATGTAAAGGACCAGGAGCAGCATCAGCAAACTCACTATCAGGGCGATTCCGAAGAATGCCATCACTTTTATAGGATACGGCTCGCGCTGTTCGATCGCCTCAAGTTTCACCATCTGGTCTTTTGATACACGCTCCCCTTTATTAAGTATCAGCTCATTCTTTTTAATTTCCAACATTTCATAGACAGGCTTTGTCTTTGCCGCCGCAGCCTGTTTCCTGAAATCCGTCTCTTCTTCCTGGTATTTTAAATTAGGACTCAACACCACGCTTATAAAATTTACAAGAAGCACTTTTTCTTTTCTGTCTTTCAGCGAGGTCAGGATTGAATCCGTCTTTTTTCTTATATCTGAAAACGGCCAGAGCTCTTCCGTGAACTTCTCCTGCTCCGTGCTTTTGGATTTATCTATCAATGTCACCGTCTTTACCAGGTCCTCATTCAGCCTGGCTAACTCCTGGGCCGGGATAACCCCCGCATCCATTATATATTCTATTATTTTTACGGTTTCAGAAAAAAATTCCTGCGGATCCTTGAGCTCCAGGATGCTGTTTACTATCGGCAACGGTATATCGTAAGGCGCAATTATTTCTTTTATTTTTGAAAGCCTGTCCTGGGCATTCGTATCATTCTTAAGCGTCAGGGCGGAATTAAAAAATAAATTGACCTTATCCAGCATATCTTCTTTTGCAGAACTGTCGATAAGATACACGGGCGGCACCAGTTTCATCGCCTCTTTCTTGGCGGTTTCGGTAGCTTTGTAATCTATATCGCCTTTTATTTTAAAATCAAAAGGCGCGTATACTGATTTAAGTACTATATCGCCTTCCTGGGATTCCGTCTTAAAAACTCCGGAGTCCCATTCCACCGCGACCACCAGGATCAGACAGGTAGCAACAGCTATCAAGATATGATATATCTTATTAGGGATTTTACTGATCTTCTGTTTTTTATTCCGGGGTTTCTTCATCATTCATTCCGTTTCTAATCTTGACAATCGTACAATGTAAGTTTTGTCAAGTTTTTAAGGAATAAGAAGCTTCTGACCAGGCCTTATTCTGTCCGGGCTTTTAAGGATATGCTTGTTTGCGTTATATATGCTTGTCCATTTCTGGGTGGTCCCAAAAAGTTTTTCGGATATCTTTTGAAGCGTGTCGCCTTTCTGGACAACGTAAAATTGTTTATGATTTCCGCCTCCAGAAGAAAGATCTTCCGCCGCTACGTTTCCGGAAGGTTCGCTATAAACTATCTGCGGCATTTTTGCGGAACCCGCTCCAAGCCTTTCGGAGGAAACTTGCTCCCCTTTTTCAGACACATAAACCTCTTTCTCGGGAGACATATTTCCCTTCAAATACCCTCTATTTCCGTACAAATCCTTGTCTTCGTTTCTAACTCTTCCCTCTACCGGCCCTCTGTAAGCCGAAGGGACTTCCACGTCTACATTATAGATTTTTCTTGTCTTTTTTATCTGCGTCGTCTCGCTTGGGGCGGGAGGGGTCCCCATAATAACGCCTCTGTTACCGGACATCTCCTGATCAACCCTGTCTATCTCCGTCGTATAAGTCCTGATCACACAGCCGGACGCAAGAAACATAACTGACAACAAACAACAAACCATAATCTTATTCATAACATTTCCTCCTCTATTTAGGGCTTACCTTATCTATTTTTATTCCCAGTTCTTTAAGTTGCTTCTCGTCTACAGACGAAGGAGCTTCCGTCAGCGGACATACCGCCTTTTGAGTTTTTGGAAAAGCTATCACATCCCTTATCGTATCCGAACCCGCCATTAACGCTATAAGCCTGTCCAGGCCAAGCGCAATGCCTCCGTGCGGAGGCGCGCCGTATTCAAACGCTTCCAACAAAAATCCAAAACGCGCTTTTGCTTCATCCATATTCATGCCTATACGCTTAAATATCTTTTCCTGCAGATCTCTCTTATGAATCCTTATACTGCCAGAAGCTATCTCAACGCCGTTTATAACAAGGTCGTAAGCCCTGGACCTGACCTTGGCAGGATCTTTTTCTATCAAATCAATGTCTTCTACTACCGGATACGTAAACGGGTGATGCTCCATATCCCATTTTTTCTCTTCTTCGCTGTATCTGAACAGCGGAAAGCTGGTGACCCATAAAAATTGAAAACCGACCTTATTTTCCCTTATGTCGGGCTTATCCGAATTATATTTCTCCATCGCTTCCTTATAAGACATCCTAGGAAAAGGGATCTTAAGCTCCAAGCCTATCGAATCCCTGAATACATAAAAAAGCAAGCGCTCTATAGTCGTAAATATCTCTCCTTCGTCCGTAAAAGAAAACTCCATATCAAGCTGGGTGAATTCAGGCTGCCTGTCAGATCGCAGGTCTTCGTCCCTGAAACACTTGGCTATCTGAAAATATTTTTCAAACCCTGAAACCATTAATAATTGCTTGAATAGCTGAGGAGACTGCGGAAGCGCAAAGAACTTCCCGTTATTCAGCCTTGAGGGAACCAGAAAATCCCTGGCGCCTTCAGGGGTGGATTTTGTAAGCACCGGGGTTTCTACTTCTATAAAATCTTTTTTATCCAGGAAATCCCTGATTAATTTTATCACCCTGTGCCGCAGGATAAGCTTCTTCTGAACCTCGGGCCTTCTAAGGTCAATATACCTGTACTTAAGCCTCACCTCTTCCGAAACTTCATTCGCGTCATCCAGTTCAAAAGGAGGAGTCAGGGACGGATTCAAGATCTCCAGCTCTTCAACGCCAAGCTCGACCTTGCCAGTGGGAATATCCGGATTCTCCGTACCTGTAGGCCTTTGCTGCACGACGCCTTTTACCGCTATAACATATTCACTGCGAAGCTCTTCCGCAGCCTTCATCTTAAAGAACACTATCTGGGTCATGCCGTATCTGTCGCGCATATCCACAAAAATCAATTTGCCATGATCGCGCCTCTTGTGCACCCAGCCCATCAACGTGGCTTTCTTGCCTATATCCTTTTCTGCCAGCTCCCCGCATGTGTGTGTACGTTTCATTATCTGCCTACCGCCTTTTGGTGGAACCAAGCTCAAGGCCAGGCCTTAAGCGCAGTTCAACGATTAATTTATCCAGAGGCACTTCCTCCTGACTGCGTTTTTCCATATCTTTCAAAACAACCTTCCGGGATTTAAACTCTTCTTCTCCAAGAATAATTACAAACTTGGCGCCCAGCTTTTCCGCTTTTCTCATCTGAGCCTTTAAAGTTTTTGCGTCATAATCTGTTTCGCTCGGGATTCCGGCGCTACGCAAAGAATTCAGCAATTTAAACGCTTCATCGTAAAAAGACTCTCCGGTAAGCGCGATAAAAACACCGCAGCCCGAGTGCAGGACGGGAGGCACAGGACTTTTTTCCAGCGCCAATATCAGCCTCTCCATTCCAAACGCAAAACCTATCGCAGGGGCGTCTTTCCCTCCAAGCTCTTTGACCAGATTATTATATCTTCCGCCCGCGCATATGGCATCTTTCGCACCGAGAGATTCCTGTGTTATTTCAAACACGGTCTTGGTGTAATAATCAAGGCCTCTCACTATCTTATTATCCAGCGTATATTTTATACCTACAGCATCCAGCCCGGCTTTAACTTTTTCAAAATGTCCGGAGCACTCGCTGCATAACGCGCTTTCAATCTTAACGTTTTCCGCAATAAGCCTGCAGGAATCGTCTTTGCAGTCAAATATCCTGAGCACGTTTTTATCAAATCTATCTTTGCAGGTCCCGCATAATTTTTCAAGATGGGGCCTGAAACTTTCCTTGCATCTTTCTATGACACTGATTTTATCTTTCTGGCAGCCCAGGCTGTTTAATTTTATATGGAATTTTTCAATTCCCAGGCGTTCAAGAAATCTTGCGGCAAGCGCGATAACTTCCACGTCTATAAGCGGATTATCTGAGCCTATCGTTTCAAGTCCGGCCTGGTAAAACTGCCTTTGCCTGCCCTGCTGCGGCCTTTCGCTCCTGAACATCGGGCCCATATAAAATAATTTGACGACTCCTCCCGAGCTGAATAAAGAATTTTCTATATACGCCCGCACGATAGAGGCTGTGGCCTCCGGCCTAAGAGCGATATTTCTCCCGCCTCTGTCGGAAAAGACATACATCTCTTTTTGAACGATATCGGTTGCGTCGCCTATACTTCTTATAAATAAACCCGCCTCTTCCATTATAGGCGTCCTTATTTCCTTATACCCGTATATATTAAATATATCCCTTCCAACGGCTTCTATATATTGCCACATGCCTATTTCATCGGGCAGGATATCTTTTGTACCACGCAAAGCTTTTATCATATTTACCTAAGGCAGATTGTCCCGATAGGAGAACGGGAATGGTTTATTTTACCTTTGCCTTCATCACAAGGCCGGGTTTAAACACAGCCACTCTCTTTGGCTGAACAGGGACCTGGACTCCGGTCTTTGGATTACGGCCCATGCGGCCTTTTCTAGATTTTGTTTTGAAAACCCCGAAATTCCTGAGCTCTATTTTCTCGCCTCTGGTCAGGGCGTCGATTATAACGTCAAACGTCATCTGCACTACTTTTTTAACGTCTATCTGTTTGATATTGGCGTCCGTAGAAATCTTCATTACAATGTCTTTTTTGGTCATGCTTTTAGCCATAACAACCTCCTTGGTTTTTTTTATATCTATCGTAAATACAATGGGTAGTGTAACAGGTTATCCTGTTATTGTCAAACAAAAAATGCCGGCTGGCAAACTTTACAAAACTAACATTGTCATTTTTGTAAAGTTTTTTCGAATTTGATGTGTTCTCTGCCGATAAGGGTCTCCAGTTCGGAGGCAAGTTCATTGGTGGGGCTTACAAAAAGCTTCCTATCTACAAGCATGCGGTATGAATCATTCGTCTTTGTCGCAAAATTTAGGTAAACCGGGATATCTCCCTGATACCTGCTGAATACGCCCCTTAATCTTCCAAAGAGATCTTCATTCATCTCCTGCGATAAAAGGTCTATCGAAACAGCCTGGGTAAATTTCTTTCTTGCATCCGTAATGGGTATTATTTCTTCGACTATTATCTTGGGCCTCTCTTCTTTAAGGTCCAATCTGCCGTTTATAAAGATAGCCGCGTTAAGCACTATGTGCCTGGAGATATTTTTGTATGCATTCGGGAATACAAGGGCCTCTACGCTGCCTTCCATATCCTCTACCATCATAATAGCCATCTTTTCACCAGCACGTTTGGTAACCGTATTCTTTATCTTATTTATTATGCCGCCGAACCAGATCTTCTGGCCGTCTTCCAGGCTCCTCAGCCCGGCACTTACGGCGGTAGAATATTCCTTCAGAATCTTTTCATATTTCGCGAGTGGGTGGCCCGTTATGTAGAACCCTATCATCTCTTTTTCAAAAGTCAAAAGCTGGTTCTCCGGCCATTCCTTTATATCCGGAGTTTTTTGCGAAGAACCGGACTGCGCAAAAAACGTCATCTGGCCTATGACTGATTCCTTATGCGCTGCGGCAACCGATTCCATCACTTCGCTCAATATCGCCATTAACTGCGACCTCTTCAGGCCCAGGCTGTCAAACGCGCCACACTTAATAAGGCTTTCCATGACTTTTTTATTTACAAGCCTCGAATCCGTCCTCTCGCAAAATTCATACAGGCTGGCGAATTTGCCGTATTTTTTTCTGGCCTCGATTATAAATTCTATAGCGCCCTCCCCGACATTCTTAACGGCGCTCAGGCCGAATCTTATCTCGTTTTTATTTATCATCGTGAAATTCGCGTAACTTTCGTTGACATCCGGCGGCAATATCTTTATACCCATGCGTTCCGCCTCGTCTATATATTCGACTATCTTATCGGTATCGTCTTTTTCACTTGTCAGCAAAGCTGTCATAAATTCAACGGGATAATTAGCCTTAAGATACGCTGTTCTGTAAGAAATCATCGCGTATGCGGCTGAATGGCTTTTGTTGAAGCCGTATCCCGCGAAATGTTCTATCAAACTGAATATCTTTTCCGCGATCCTTTTATCCACCTTGTTTTTTACGGCTCCGTCTATGAACGCCTTTCTCTGCTGCTCCATTATCTCCGGAGTTTTTTTGCCTATCGCCCTTCTTAAAATATCCGCTTGAGCGAGAGAAAAACCCGCGAGGCTGGAAACTATGGTCATTACCTGCTCCTGGTAAACAATAATGCCGTATGTCTCTTTAAGGCCAGCCTCAAGAAGAGGGTGGTCGTACCGAACGTCTATCTGACCGTGTTTACGCTTCATGTAATCATCCAACATACCGCTTCCTATAGGGCCTGGCCTGTATAGCGCCAAAAGAGCGATTATATCTTCAAATTTTTCAGCTTTTAATTTCCTTAACAGGTCCCTCATACCAGAACTTTCCAGCTGAAACACGCCCGTAGACTCCGCGTTGTTAAAAAGCTTATACGTATTGGGATCATCCATCGGGATATCTTCAACTTTCAGGCTTATCCCATTCACCCTGTTTATTATCTTGAGGGCCTCCTGAATAACAGTCAAGGTCCTTAAGCCCAGAAAGTCCATTTTTAAAAGACCTATCTTCTCAAGAGAACCCATAGCATAGCCGGTGGAGATCTGGCCGTCGCTTGTTTTAAAAAGTGGCGTGTGGTTAGTCAGCACGTCTTCGCTTATGACAACGCCCGCGGCGTGGGTGGACGCATGGCGGGTAAGGCCTTCGAGTTTTTTAGAAACGTTTATAAGCTCTTTTATTTTTGAATCTTCCCTGTAAAGCCTTGCCAGCTCCGGCTCCTGTTCAAGCGCAATCTCCAGGGTCATATCAGGATCCACCGGCACAAGTTTTGCGATCTTATCCACGTCCGCATACAACAGATTCATCGCCCTGCCTACGTCCCTTATAACCGCTCTCGCCGCCATGGTTCCGAATGTTATAATCTGGGCCACATTATCCTTGCCATATTTCTGGATAACGTACTCTATGACTTCCCCTCTTTTTTCATAACAAAAATCTATATCTATATCAGGCATGCTGACGCGTTCGGAATTCAAAAACCTTTCAAAAAGAAGGTTATATCTCAGCGGATCTATGTCCGTTATCCCTAAAAGATAGCTTACAATGCTTCCTGCGGCGGAGCCTCTCCCCGGGCCAACCGCTATGCCTTTTGATTTTGCGTAATTGACAAAGTCCCAGACTATCAGAAAATAGCTGATATAGCCCGCTTTGCTTATAACCTTGATCTCATTTTCAAGCCTATTTTTTATCTGAGAGGTCACTTCTTTATACCTATGCCCGAGATTCTGCTCGCATAAATCTTTCAGGTATTTTTCGCGCGCTACGCCATGAGGAACAGAATAATGAGGCAGAAAGGTCTTCTTGAAATCCAGCTCCAGGTTGCACCTCTCTGCTATTTTTATAGTGTTAGAAATAGCCTCTGGAACATCCTTGAAAAGGGCTTTCATCTCTTCGGTAGATTTAAAATAAAACTGGTCTGTCTGGAGCTTCATACGGTTCGGATCGTCAAGTGTAGTTTGGGTTTGTATGCAAAGGAGGGCCTCGTGAGCTTTTGTGCTGTCTTTGGTAAAATAATGTACGTCGTTCGTGGCCACCAGGGGAATATCCAATTCCTTGCCCAGCCTTATAAGCTCTTTGTTTACTTCCTGCTGCTCGGGTATCGAATGATCCTGCAGTTCGAAATAGAAATTTTCCTTGCCCATTATGTCCCGGTATTCAGCCGCAAGTTCCCTAAGCTTTTCTTCATTACGGTTAATTATTAAGCGCGGAATCTCGCCTTTTAGACAAGCTGAAAGCGCTATCAATCCTTCTGAATGCCGCGCCAGCACCTCTCTGTCTATCCTGGGCTTATAGTAAAATCCTTCCAGATAACCGATAGAAACCAGTTCCATTAAATTCTTATACCCGGCCTCATTTTTCACAAGCAGTATCAGATGATTCGCGGTATCCTCTCCCTGTGAAAAAGTCCTGTCGAATCTGCCTTTCGGGGCGATATAGACCTCCGAGCCTATTATAGGTTTTATTCCATTCGCTATCGCGGATTGATAAAATTCTATGGCACCGAACATGTTGCCATGGTCCGTCATAGCGCAAGCCGGCATCTTCATGCGCTTCGTCAGGTCTGTAAGGTTTTTTATAAGGCAGGCGCCGTCGAGAAGGCTATATTGCGTGTGGACATGTAAGTGGACAAAATCGGAGTGTGGCATATATTAAAACTCGAAAGTAAAAATCAGAAAAACTATTTATTTCCCCATCCCAACCTTTTGAACCCTCTGCATTATCTTTCCTTCGGTCTTAATAGATGGGGCAATGATAATATCCGTCAGCTGCATCTCTCTTATGTTACTGGCTCCCAGATTCCCCATTGATGTCATAAGAGCTCCTACCAGATTCTGGGAACCATCGTCAAGCTTCGCAGGCCCTAGGAGTATCTCCTCCAGGGTTCCTGTCGTTCCAACATGAATCCTTGTTCCGCGCGGAAGATTAGCGTGAGGCGTCGCCATGCCCCAGTGATAACCTCTGCCGGGCGCTTCTTTCGCCCTAGCGAAAGCAGACCCTACCATCACCGCGTCCGCTCCACAGGCAAATGCCTTGCATATATCTCCGCCTGAATCCATTCCCCCGTCGGTAATAATGGGTATGTATTTAGCGGTTTTCTTATAATAAAAATCCCTTGCCGCCGCGACATCCGAGGTTGCCGTTACCTGAGGCACGCCTATCCCGAGAACTCCCCGGGTAGTGCAAGCCGCGCCGGGACCTATTCCAACAAGGATAGCGCTTGGGCCCGCTTCCATAAGCTCCAACGCCACAGAATATGTAACACAATTTCCAAGGATCACCGGTATCTTTATTGATTTTATAAATTTGGCAAGGTCTACGACTTTATATTCGCTGGAGACGTGTTTCACGCTGATAACCGTTGATTGTATCACAAAAATATCCGCCCCTGAATCCTGGGCGATCTTTCCGAATTTTTCTGCGTCTTGGGGTATGGCGCTTACCACAGCCACGCCTTTTTTGCTTTTTATTTCTTTTATCCTCTTGGCGATAAGCTTTTCCTGCACAGGCTTCAGATAAAGAGATTGGACCAGTTTCGTGGCTTCTTCAGGATTAGCGTGCGCTATTTTTTCTAGCACCTCTGGCGGATCTTCATAGCGGGTCTGGACGCCGTTCAGGTTCAATACCGCAATGCCGCCAAGTTTAGACATGGCTACCGCGAAATTGACATCTACTACGCCGTCCATTGCGGCGGCAAGTATAGGAACTTTGTATTTCTTTCCGGCCAGCTCCCAACTTGGGTCCACCTCTTTAGGATTTATCGTAACGCTTCCCGGAACAAGTGCTATCTCATCAAAACCATAACATCTCCTCGCCTTTCTGCCTCTACCAACCCACTCACCCATTTAATACCTCCCAAATTTTATGAAACAAAATTTCATAAACTTGACAAAACTTACATTGTCAGAATGTCAAGATTATGGAGCATAATACAGCAAATTATTTGTAAAGTCAAGATGGTATTGCAAAGTTACGCATCTATTATTTTGCGCCTGGGGATCAGAAGGACGTCTAACACGCAAAGTACGAACATGGTATTCTTCCAGAAAACATTCCGCTCTTCTCTTTCCAGAATAACGTCTTTGACTTCATGGAAAAACTTGATGGCCTTTTGTGTATGTTCTTCGGAGATCTCGTGAGTAGAAAAGCTGACTTCTAAAAAATTTTCCGTTAAATCCTGCAAAGGCTCGGGATTTTTGGCGA
>Ga0172371_10006278_pt1 | contig 17332 bp, 4 predicted proteins | sample Lak12m_FD_114543 | JGI IMG/M metagenome (GOLD analysis project Ga0172371, IMG submission 114543) | Freshwater microbial communities from Kabuno Bay, South-Kivu, Congo - kab_022012_12m | ecosystem: Environmental > Aquatic > Freshwater > Lake | place: Democratic Republic of the Congo: South-Kivu...
GGCCCTGGGTGGCTGCGCCGGTGATGGTGACCGTGCCAGTGGGCAAGTCGTTGACATTTGCCACCGCTGCCGTGGCAGCAGATGCAACGCTCTCCGAAGTGCCCTGGTTATCTGTGTAGTGGGCTTGCACTGAAAGTTTTTTACCGACCTGGTCTTGTGTCAGAACCAGCGTGCTGGCAGTTGCAGCGGCAATGTCCACGCCTTCGGCTTGCCATTGGTAATTGATGGCTCCCAAGCCATCACTATCGCTGGCCGTTGCCGACAAGGTCTGCCCCTGTGTTGCAACACCATTCACCTGAACCGTACCAGCGTGGTTTAGATCCACCAGGTACAAATGCATTTGGCCGTCGGCCAGGTTGGCACTCAGGTTGCTTGCCTGGCTGGAAAAAGCCACCAGATTTCCACCCGAAGACAACACAGGTGAAATCACTGCATCGTTGGCCAAAACACCCGATGCAGACACGGAGGCGACCACACTGGTGTGCGTTACCGTATCGACCAACACCAATTGATCGACACCCGTTTGACCCGCCACCTCTTGTGAGGCAGTCACCAACGCCAAAATTCTGCCGTTACCTGAGCTGCTGGCAAGATTGGTTGCCAGCGATAAGGTACCGGTCGAACCAATGCTTACCGCCGAAACGCCAGAATCGCCCTGTGCTTGCCAGACATCGTTGGCGTTGTTTTGATCGCCGCTGCTAAACGCACCGGAATCCGACGCAAACACCACACCATTTGAATTCAACAGCGGGGTCACCCCACCAGCAGCGCCAGCCGCGGTGCGGCTAACCAAGGTGATGGTCCCTGTGGCGGCTGTTGCAAACTGATCGGCAGACAAATGCCAGACAAAGACATCGTCAGACGCGTTACTGTCCTCGGTCGTAAACGCCTGGGCCGATTGAAAGGTGACAGACACCCCGCCATCCGCGCCTACCATCACATCACCGAGCAAGCTGTCAAAGCCTGATTCCGCACCATTGACGGTTGTTATCAGTCGGGTGGCATTTAAAACCAGATCAAAAACATAGATATCTTTGCAGCCATTGGTATCAAGCAAAGCCGATAGTGTGCTGGCCGCAGTCTCAATGGCCACAAATCGACCATCCTCAGAAACCTTGACAGAGCTGATCAGGGCATCAGCCTGATTGCCTGCAACTTGTGCAACCAGATCGCTGTAAATCAGCACGCCGTCTTTGATCAACGCCAATTTGTTCAGATCGAGCCCGGTGCCCGCACCCGTGTCGTAATACGTGGCAACAAGTTGGTTTTGCCCCCCGGCATGACTTGCCGCGACTTGTGTCACTTCGATCGGTCTGTCGGTGGCAATCAGGTTATTGATACAGGCGCTGTACTGACCCAATGTCAAATCGTAAGTCCAGAAACCCGTTCGGAATGCCACTGACGGGTAGGCACTGTCGGTATAAACCACCTTGACCAAGAGCAAATGGCCGTCGGGGCTGAACCCCTGCGCTTCGATGCCCCAAAGGCTCGCGATACCATGCGCAACCACACCCAAAGCGGGCGCGTCGATATTTTTAAGAATCACGTTGGCCCCAGTTCCAGATCAATTTAGATGGTGCAATAGATATCATCGGCAAGCAGCGCCACGCCGCCACTGCCAGACAAATGAACCCCTACCAGCGGTACCTGTTGACCGGAACCATCGGGATCAATGTACAGCGTCTGCTGGGCCGTATCAAAGACAAAATAATCATTGGGGTCCAGTGCGCGCGCGCCAGCTCCCTGGACAAAAGTGTCTGCGCTCACCATGCCCGACGAACTGATGCCCAGTGCAACCGGATCGATTCCAAACGAGGCCAGGTCAAGCATCAGCAAATCTTCGCCCGACTTGAAGTCGGTGACGGTGTCTGCGGCTTGGTCAATACCATTGAAGGCAATAAAGAAACCATCGCCGCCAGCGCCACCGGTCAAAATGTCAACACCAGCGCCACCTTCCAGGTAGTTGTTGCCCGAATTACCGCTCAGGCTGTTGTCCAACCCGTTGCCCACAGCCGAGGTATCGCCCAAGCCAATCAACTCGGCCCGCTCGATCACGTCTTGCAAGGTGATGGATTGTGAACTGCGAATGGTGTCGATACCGCCTGAATCAATGATGCTGTCAAGCAGATCGCTCAACACATAGGTGTCGTTACCCAATCCGCCGATGAGCGTATCGGCACCCAAGCCACCCGACAAAATGTTGTTGCCACTGTTGCCCGTGATCACGTTGTTGAGCGAATTGCCACCCCCGGCGTAGTCACCGCCCTCCAGCAAGGTCAGGTTTTCTACATTGGCCGTCAGGGTGTAGGTGGAGGCCGCTTCAACCGTATCGGTGCCCTCGTTGGCATATTCCAGAATCAGGTCTGAGCGTGAATCCACACGGTACAGGTCGCTGCCCGCGCCGCCAGCCATTTTGTCAATACCTGCCCCGCCGTCCAACACGTCATCACCGGCAAAACCCAACAACACATCGGCCCCCGCGCCACCAGTCAGCACATTGGCCAGATCATTGCCCGCCAACTGGTTGTTGAGTTCGTTGCCCGTCAAGTTGATCAGCGCATTGGCCTGTGCCGTGAGATTTTCTACATTGGCAGGGGCAACGTAGCTGACCAAGGTTTCAACCGTGTCGGTACCACCGGCACCACGCGACAAGGCCTCTATGACCATGTCGGCACTGTTGTCAACCGTGTAATGATCATTGCCCGGGCCACCGGCCATGGTGTCTGCGCCGATGCCACCGTCAAGGTAATCGCTGCCACTGCTGCCGTCCATGATGTCATTGCCACTGCCACCCAGCAAGGTGTCATCACCCGCACCACCCAGCAGGCGGTCGTTGCCGGCATTGCCGACCATGGTATCGTTGCCTCCCATGCCGTAGAGCGTATCGTCACTGATGCTGCCGTACATGGCATCGGCTACAGCGGTACCCGTCGTTGAATAGGCCTCGCCTTGCACCTGCAATGCCAGATTCCAGGTGGAAGACAACCCCTGTGGGTCCACGGCCTGCAACCCCAGACTGCCAATGGGGCCATTGACGTTTTCATTCAAGGCAAAGCGCAAGGTGGCCAACTGTGCCACGGTCAGAACCTGGCCCAGGGCAACCGCCGCGCCGTTCAGGTAAACCGCCCCCATGGCAGGCAGTTCCACCACGCTCACCTGGCCAATGCTCGACTCGGGATCTGTGGGCACAGACACATCCAACGGCACGTCTTGCTGCGCCGGGTAATTGATGACGAGCTGGCTGTTGGCTGCAAAGCGGGGTGCGTCGTTGACCGGCGTCACAAACAGATGCACGGACGATTCGGCCGTAACACCGTCTGCATCCGTGGCGGTGTACCGCAGATAACCACCATTGCCATTGGCGTCGGTGGCGGTCTGGTAATGCAGCTCGGCCATCTGGTCGGCAGCCAGCACGTCGCCCAGCGCCACCACGGTACCGTTCGCCCTGAAAACCTGGCCCAGCGTCGGGATGTCGGTGATGGTGACCGACACGGCCGTTGCCTCGGGATCAACCGGCACGGAAATGCCCATGTTCAACAACCCGGCATCTTCGTTGATGACCCATTCGCGCGCGGCGTCCAGCGTGGGGGCCTGGTTGTCACCCAACTGGAACGTCAGCACGCCGGTGGCGGTATCACCAAATTCATCCAAAGCGTCAATCTTGACCTTGATGCGGCCTTTGGCATGTTCGGGCGGGATGCCACTGAAATGACCCGTGTGGGGGTCAAAGGTCAGCCACTCCGGCAGCTCAGAGCCATCTTCGCTATGGGCCTCCAGGTTGAGCCCGTGGGGATTGTTGGATCCATGGTTGCCGTTGTTGCCGTTGTTGCCAGTGCCAGTACCGCTGTCAGCATCCACGTCACTGAAGGCCGTGGTCGGCAGATCAAACGCAATGCCCATGCCCTGCCCGACCATCACCGGCGTATTAAAGAAGGTGACGTTGGCCACCGGCGCGTGGTTGCCCACGGTCGCGGCCAGCGACAGCTCGCCATCAGCAAACACCAGCCGCTCGATGCCGCTCAACAAGTCTGTGCCTTCGTCGCCATTGCTGCTCAGGTGGTCCACCACCGTAACTTGCCGCGTATCAACGTTGTAGCTGACGCCAAATTCGGCCATGGAACCGGCGTAAACGGCTGCATCCGCTCCACCGCCACCTTCCAGCGTGTCATTGCCCAGGCCACCCATCAGGGTGTCATTGCCATCACGTGCCTGCAAGTGGTTGGCGACGTCGTTGCCGTCCAGGCGGTCGTTGCCGGAACCTGCAACGGCGTTTTCAATCACGCTCCAGTCTGCAATCTGCCGCGTGACCCCTTCAGCGGCGATCAAGCCATGGGGCAAGTCGATAAATAGGTCGTGCAACATCGGTGCAGCATTGATCGTGTCGGTGCCCGATTCGTCCTGCAAGATGGCAGTGGATGCGCTCTGGAAGCCTTCTTCGGTGAACACGTAGGTGTCATTGCCGGTCTCGGCCGATCCGTACACTCGCAGGGACAGACTGGACAGGGTGCCGGCCTCTTCAGCGCGCACATCGGCAATGCTCACCTTCCAGTCGCCAGCCGATTGCTCACCCCAGAACTGCACGCTCGACAAATCCCACAGCAAATGGGTGGGCACACCACTGTCGGTGCCACTCAGGCCAAAGGGTTGCTCGGCGTTGACCGTGGGCCGATCCATCAATGTAGACACCGTACCACTGGGTGACGTCAGCTCAATCACCAGGTCGCCCAAGCGGGTATGGCGCAGGTCAATGCCCAATTCCACATGCTCTACCGCAATAGTGTTGTCAATGTGGAAGGTGCGTGTGTACGCGGAAGTTCCGTCAGGAATCGCCGCTTGCAGGCCGTAGGCGCGCGCCGAACACACCACCTCATTGATGGCGGTATCACATTGCGTCCAGGTGTCGGCCAGCTGCACGGCCGCATAGGCGTCCACCAGGCCAAAGCCCAACTGGTCGTTGAACAGCATGCCACCCAGGTTCCAGTTGTCGGCAGCATTGGTCTTCCAGCTCAGGGCATCCGGGTGCGTGGCCGACAGCGCCAGAATCTCTTGCACATCGCGGTAGCCCAGCAAGGGGTTGGCTTCCAGCATCAGCGCCGTCACGCCCGAAACTACCGGCGCTGCCGCAGAGGTACCGTCAAAGCTGGTGTAGCCGCTGCCCGTGTCATAGCCCAGACCGCTTTGATGCCGGTCGGTGGTCAACAGGCCCACACCGTAGCTGCCAATCAACACATTGGCACCCGGCGTTGAAAAACTGGCCACGCTGCCGTCTTGATTGGCTGCGGCCACGCTCATGACCTCTCGCGCGTTCTGGAAGTTGTGGTAGTTGGTGTTGTCACCTGCACCCGCACTGTTGCCCGCAGAAAACACAAACACCGTGCCCAGCCCGCCGCGGCCGTCTTCCACGCCGGTGCGCAGTGCCTCATAGGCAAAGGTCAACGCCGTACTGTTGAAGTTGTCGCCAAACGGGTTGATGGCACCCCAGCTGTTGTTGCTGACGTCAAACAGGTGCTGATGCCCCAGCGCGTCGGTGATCTGGTCCCAGGTCCACTTGACACGGGTCGACACAATTTGCGCGTCGGGCGCAATCCCCACAATACCGGTCTGGTTGTTTTGCTCAGCCACCATGATGCCGGCCACCGCCGTTCCGTGTGCGTCAGGGGGCAAGCCAATCATCGGCGGATATTTGTGATTGCCGTCGGTGGTTTTGAATTGCGCGTCGTAGGCCTGCGCAAAGTCAATACGTCCCTGCAGGTCGGGGTGCGAGGTGTCGATGCCGTCGTCAACCATGCCGATGGTGACACCGGCACCGCTGATCTGCCCATTGAGCTTGTCGACACCCAAGGCCGGCAAATACCACTGAGCCGACTGCATGGGGTCGGCTTCGCCACTGTACAGCTCACGCAGGCGCAGCGTGTAGGTTCCCAGCTCAGCCGCGTTGGCACCCACGTCAAAGTAATACGTGCCATCGGCTGTGGGCGTGACCAGCAGGCGCGCGTCCAGCGCTGCACCCGAGTTGTCGTCGTGCATCAGCTCATTGCCAGCAGCATCAAGCAAGCGCAGTGTGGCGTCTTGCAGCGTACCGCCAGTCACACCACTGCTGCCCGCACCAAAGGCCAGCACGTCGGCCACATAGACCTTGCCCGCCAGCAGCGTGGCGCTGATCCAGTCCTGGTCGCCCGCGTAGTCCACCGTGCCCGTCACGGGTGCGCCTGGCAGCACAGTCACGCCCGAGCGCGTGTCGGCACTGATGTCGTCCGCGCCCGCACTACCCAGGTCGCGCAAGCGCGTATCCAGCTGGTAAGTGCCCACATTGCCCGGCGCGTTGGCGGCGGCCACCGCCAAGTAATAGCTGCCGTCGGCAAACACCGACACCGCCAGGTCGGCCCGGCCGTTGTCCGGGTTGAAGGTACCCACCGTCACCAAGGCGCCAGAGGCATCCAGCAGCCGCAAGACCGGCTGCGCCAGCGTACCCAAACCGTCGCCAAAGCCCTTGACCGAAAAGTCATACACGTTGCCACTGGTGAGCTGTATGGCAAACAAGTCGGTGTCTGCCGCGCTGTTGATGTGGCCCTGCGCACCTTCATTGACTGCCAGTACACCGTGCGTGGTGGTGTTGTAAGCCGACACAGTATCGGGGCGGTCGTCTGCGCCGCCGCCACCCAGGTCCACCACACGCAGCTTGTACTGCCCGGTTTGCGTGGGGTCTAGCGGGTTGATGGTGACGCTCATGCGCCCGGCGCTGTCGGCCGTAAACGCTGCTGTGTCAAACAGCGACGGCTCGGCCACCGCCTGCACGGCCGACACAGCTTCGGCTACCCCACCGGTTGGGGTAAATGACAAATTCATAGCAGCAGACGCAAGCGGTGCTTGGGCTCCGTCCCGAACGGCCATGGTTTCAAACCGGTATTGATGGCCCGCCTGCAAGTCAGCCGTGAACTGGTCGGTGTCCCCGGCCAGGCCAATTTTGGCAACGGCTTCGGCCTTGGTGACCACGCCGTTGCTGGCAAAGTTCAGGCTCACGGCACCACCAGCATCTTCGTCAGAGGCATCACCAGTACTCAGCCGCACGCTGTAGGCACCGGTGGCACCCGCGCCGTCGATCACCCGCGCGTAATAGGTTCCGTCCACATCGGCGCGGAAGGTGGCCGTGGCGCTGCCGTTGGCGGTTTCAAGCCCGTCACCAACGGCATACATGCGCCCATTGGCGTCCACCACCTCCACCAGAGGCTGGCTCAAGCCTGAGCCCGCGGTAGGCGTCACCGCCACCGACAGCACCTCACCGGCGCTGGCGCTGAACTGGAACCAGTCTTCGTCGGCGTCGGTCGCGATCCCGATCGAGTCGTAGGCGCGCACACCAAAGGCACCGTAGCTCCACTGGATGCTGCCGTCCAATGCCACGTCACGCGCCAGCGTGCTGGCCCCTGGCTGGGTGTCACTGTGGTCGTCTGGCGCACGCGTCAAGAGCGTGTAGCTGCCGGTGTCCGCCAGCCCATTGGCAGCTTTCACCACCAGGTAATAGTTGCCCGACGTGTTGGGGGTGAACGACACCGCTGGTTCGTGCGAGATCAAGCCGTTATCCACTGTTTGCACCAGGGTGCCGTCACCGGCACGAATCTCCAGCACCGGGTCCAGCAAGGTGCCGTAACCGCTTTCAGAGGCGCGCACCCGGAACACATAGTTTTGCTGCGCCGTCAGGCCGATGCCAAACCAGTCCTGATCGTTGTGCGTCAGCAGCTGCCCGGCAAAGGTGTCACCCGGATTCAGCGTCACGCGCGTGCTCATGTCGTTGGGAACATCGTCTGGCGGCAAGTCCCGTTGCACGGCAGACACCTGGTAGGTACCCATGCCACGTTCACCATGGGCAGAGGCCTCCAGGTAATACGTGCCGGTGGTGGTGGGTGCAAAGTACAGTTGGGCGTCGGTGCCAGTGCCACCGCCATTGGCAAAGTCCAGCAAGTGCCCGGCCGCATCAAACAGCCGCAAGTACGGGTCGGCCAATGTGCCGTTGTGACTGGCCAGGCCTTGCGCGCCCAGCTGGTACACGCGCCCTGCTTCCAGGCTGACGCTGAACACGTCATGGTCGCCGGGCGTGCCCACCACACCTGCCAGCGGCGTGCCCAGCACTAGCGCCCCCGCGGTAGCCGGGGCAGCAAGCGCCTGGGTAACCGTGTTGGCAAAGTCATCCGCCGGAGCACTGCCCACACTCACCTGATACGCACCGGTGTCATAGCGGAAAGCGCTCTTGACCTCAATGAAATACAAGCCATCGGTGTCGGGCGTGAAATAGGCGCGGGCGTCCAGCGTGCCACCAAAGTCATCGGCCTTGAACACGGCGTTGCCCGCCGCGTCGCGGATGATGATCAACGGGTCGACCAACGGGTCAAGTTGCGCGGTTGCCGAGGTATCACCCAAGGCGTCAATCACGTACATCTGGCCGTGAGTCAGACCGGTCTTGAACCAGTCGCTGTCGCCGTTGAACGAGATCAGGCCCTGTACCGTTGTGCCCGTCAGCACCACACCGTTGGTCTGGGTATTGTTGCCAAAGTCGTCGGCCAGCGTGCTGCCCGACAGGGTATAGGTGCCCTTGCCCGCGTTGCCTGAAGCACCCGCATCCAGGAAATACCAGCCCGCATCAGTAGGCCGATAGATCAGGCGGGCGTCACTGCCACCGCCGCTGTTGTCGTCCTGCGCCAGCAAGATGCCGGTAACGGAGCGCAGCGACAACTGCGGGTCAGTCAGGGTGCCCGCTCCGGCCGAGGTGCCCAGGTCGCGGAAAGAATACGTCAGCCCACGGTCCAGCCAGACCTTGAACCAGTCGTGGTCTGACAAGGCATTGACTTCACTGCTGACCTCAAACTGTTGCCCTGCGCCCCACTCCAGGCGCTCGGTGGTACTGGTGTTGCCGGCAATGGTGTCCAGACTTTGTTGCGTGAGCGTCCACGAACCTTTGGCGATGCCCCCCACGTCGGTGGCTGCCAAATAATAGGTACCCCCGGTGGTGGGCCGGAAGATGAGGGTGTCATCCCCGCCCACGCTGTTGGCCTGCACATCCAGCCCGGCGGCGACCACGTTGCCTTGCGCGTCCAGCAGTTGCAGCTTGGGGTCGATCAGGCTGCCGCTGTTGGAGGCCAGACCTTTGAGGTTGAACTCGTATTTGGTGCCTGCAATCAGGTCAGTGCGAATCCAGTCCGCATCACCCAGATCACCAATGTAGCCGCGCACTTCGCCCACCAGGGCGTTCATTTGCCCCTGGGTGTCCACGCTGCCGGCGTAGTCGTCCAGGTAGCTCAAGGTGAAAGCGTAGTTCTGGATGTCAGTGCCTTGCAGGTTGTACCGCAATACCACGTCGCCCCCCTGGTAGGGCTTGAAGCCGTCGCTGGTCTGATAACCGGGCATCCATTTATCGGTAGGGGACATCCAGTTGTAATACTCTGAATACACTTGACCGTTGACCAGACTCTTGAATTGCAGACCTTGTCCCGTCGCAATATCCCTGAATGCAATCGACCAGTTGCTACCTTTCTCTGACGACGCGGCAATCGCCAACGGCGAGTTGGGTGCCAGCGTGGCACTGAACACGTCGGTATCCGAGCCAAAATCCTTGCGCGCAGAAATGTGTTTGTCGTAATCTGCGTGGGTCAGGTCGGCATAGACGTACGGCCCACCCAAGTTATCTGGCGCATCGTCCAGCACGACCGTGGTGTCGGCAAACCGGGCGTTCATCACGCCATTGAGGGTATCCATACCATCGGCCAGCGAGCCCCGAGCTTGCTCAACCGTCAAGGTGGTACCCGTGCGCACAAAGTCGTAGTCGGCGTAATTTCCGGTAAATACCGCCGTGTTGACGTTACTGATGCTGTCGTTGCCGCCGGCACCTTGGAACGAACCGCTGCCGTTGCCAGAATAACTGTCGGCGGCCGCGGTACCCACAATGTCGCTGCCCGTCTTGGTGTACTTGGCCCCGCTGCCATCAAAGCTCCAGTTGGCCAGTTGCGTGTCGGTGACCACCAGCGTGGTGGTGCCGTGCTTGACCGCCTCAACGTTGGTTAGCGTGGTCTGGGTCAGATCGACAAAACCCACATTGGACAGATCCAGCGTATCCACCCCCGCGCCGCCGTCAAGAGTGGCGGCCAGGTTGCCCCCTACATTCACGTAAACCGTGTCGTCACCGGCGCCCGCGTCGACCGTGAAGCTGAGGTCGGATTGAACCATCAGAATGTCATTGCCACCGCTGAGCAATATGCTATCAAAGTTATAAACGCTAAGGCGGTGATAACCCAGTGCTTGGTTGTAATCAATCCCATTGGTTTGGCCCAGCAAGAGATGGCTGACATCAATTGCACCAAAAGTTCCGTTGAGGTCAACGTTACCTAGTTGACTTGCCACGTCAACTGCGTTGAAGTTGATGCTGTCGCCATGACCAGTAATGTCAAGATTTGCTCCGTAGTACGGCATGTAACTGCCACTTGACGATATGAAGGAGGTCAGGGCATTCCAGTTGCTGGCTGTCAACGCAACGCGGGGTTGCCAGCTATTCGTCGGATTGCTGACGATCAACTGTTCCACATTGCTCAATGACCCAGCATTGATCTGATACCTGCCGCCAGTACCAAAATTGAGCTCCAGCGTGTCATTGCCCAAGCCGCCGTCCATGACGTCGCCGTAGACGGTTGAGCCACCCATGAGCTCCGTCGCCTCCACCCTGAACACATCATCGCCAGCGCCACCGATCAACGTGTCGACACCGCTGCCGCCCACCAGCACATCAGCCCCCGCGCCGCCATCCAGGCGGTCCGCACCGCGGCCGCCATAGATCACATCCACCCCGGTACTACCCGTGATGGTGTCGTCGCCCTTGGAACCCAGAACGCCCGCAGTCAACACCAACGTGGGGTCCAGTTGCGGCATCAACACCGTGGCTCCACCGGTCAATTGCGTGGCACCCAGGGTCAACTCGGGTGCGGTGTCGCCAAGCTGCACTGTCACCCCGCGCACTTCACCAAAGCCAGCCAACTGCGCCGCGCTCAGTGTGACCGTACCGCTGCCGTCCAGCACCTCCAGCCCCGTGATGCTGGCGGCGGTCAAATCCACCGAACTGGTCACGCGCAAGGTGTCGGTTCCTGCGCCACCGTCATAACTGTCGCGTGAGACCGCTTTGCCGGTAATCACCAGGGTGTCGTCGCCGTCGCCACCGCTTAAAGTGTCCAGGCCCGCCCCGCTGACGAGTCGGTCATTGCCGGCGTTACCCGTCAGCACGTCGCTGCCGTCGCCGCCCACCAGAATGTTGTTACTGGCGTTGCCAATCAACTGGTCGTCGCCACTGGAACCGGTCAACCCGGCGTAAACCGAGTCTGCTGCCATGGAGGTGGTTCCCGCGGTAGGAACCGACAGGATGTAGCCAGTGGTGGCCCCGGCCACCCGCGCAACGTTAGCAAACGACGCCCACTGATCTGCGGTGAGCGACAGCGAGGTGGAAGACACCTGTATCGACTCGATATTGGTCAACGTGGCGCCCGACAGGTCCACGTCGCTGCCGGTGACGCGCAGAATGTCGTTGCCCGCACCACCATCGAGCGTGTCGGCTACGGTGGCTTTGCTGTTGATGGTGAGGGTGTCGTCACCATCACCTGCGTTGACTTGCGTGGCCCCTGCGCCAACGGTGATGCTATCCACCCCCGCTGTACCGATCAGGTTGTAGGCTGCATTGTCGGCAACGCGCCATGTGGTCAGGCCCAGCGCTTGCAGTTGCAGCAAATCTACCGTGCCCCCACCCGTCAAGGCAACCGACGAAATATTGGTCACTGAGCTCAACGCTCCCAGTTGCGCTGCTGTCAGGCGCAGTTCGTCACCATTGCCCACCAACCGCTCAACCCCGACCATTGTCAACCCGCTAATGTCCAGGCTGTAGGCGGTTTGCAGTATCAATGTGTCATTGCCCAAGCCCCCGTCAACACTGCCCACAAACACGGTACTCGTGTCACTGCCATTCAAGGTAAGGGTGTCATCACCACCGGCGCCCACCAGGGTGTCCTGACCGCCGTTGCCCGTCAGCGCGTTGGACTGGTCGTTGCCCACCAGGCGGTCATCGCCGCTGCTGCCCTGTAAATTGAGCGTGCCGCTCAGGGCGCTGGCGTCGAGCACCCCGCTCGTCGAAAGACCAAAACCCAGGTTGTTGACCGTGGTAAAGCCCAGGGCGCTGACCAACTGCGGGGTGTAGTTGACCACGCCGCCGTCGCCTTCCAGCACCTCCAGGTTGCGCAGCGTCAACCCTGTCAGGGTCTGGTTGCTGCTGACCTTGAGGGTGTCGATACCGTCGCCACCCTCCAGCACGTCTGTAGGCGCGGTGGCTTTGACCTGAATATCAAGGGTGTCGTTACCCAACCCGCCGTCCAGCGAATCAACGCCTGCGCCTGCCACAAGCGTGTCGTCGCCTGCGCCACCCAGCAAGGTGTCGTCGCCCGTGCCACCCAGAATCTGCTCGCCGATGGCGCTGCCCGTTACGCTGTCGTTGCCGTCGCGCGCGTCGATGTAGCTGGCCAGTCCGTCACCCACCAAGGTATCCGCCCCGGTCGTGCCAAACAGTACCCGGTCGACCCGGATGTTGTACTGAACGGCATCGCCCAGTTGGGCGGTGTTTGTAGTGTCTACAGCGTACCCCCGGATATTGACGTCGGCACGCTGTGCAGTGGCCACAAAATCGGTGCTAGCCCCCCAACGCAGCGGCGACACTATCCAACTGGCTTCGCGCTGACCAGGCGAAGTGGAAAAATTGAACTGCTTCAACGTAGCGCCAGTTGCAAGGTTGGTGAAGGTCAAAACTTCGGAGGTGCCGTTGTAGAACAGCTCCATATAACCATCGCCGTATCCCACAAAATTGGCGGAGCTACCAACGGTGACCCGCAACGCTGTACTGGTTGAAATGTCAGCCGTCAGCTTTTGCTGAAAGTAGTCGATGTCGTTCGAATAGCCGTCACCAGACATTCGAGCGATGGGCAGCGACCCCGCCATGGTCTGCCCCAAAGCGACGGCACCGATCGGTGTGGGCACATTCGATTCGGCGTCCAGCACCACATCTCCGGCGGCAAAGCGCAAGATCTGCACATTGCGCAAGGTGTCGGTACCGTCGCGCCCGGCCACCTTGTCGGCCAGTGTCAGACCCAGGTCTTGTGAACCGCGCCAGGTGGCAGTGTAGTCGGCGCGGTTGCCACTGAAGATGGCCACGTTGGCCGTGCCCGCACCACCATCAAGTTCGTCGTTGCCCGCACCGGCCGTCAGCACGTCGTCCCCGGCGCCGCCGTCCAGATAGTCTGAGCGCACAGAACCGGTCAGCGTGTCGTTGCCAATGCCCCCCACCAGCTGCTCATAGCTGTCACCAGCTACCAGGTTGTCTGCCTGATCGGTGCCGTCCAACGCACGGCGAAGGATAAAGCTGTAACCGTTCGAGGCCATGGGGCTGGTAGAGGCAATGGCGTAAGTCCAGAAATGGATATCAGAAGTGCCAGTTGTGGTCCACGTGAGCGGGCCACCGCCTCCGTACTGACCTTGAATTGAACTGTCGTTGCCAGAGATATCCGTCAAATAACCTTGTCCGGTGTTCTTTAAAACCACCTTCTGACCGGCAACGGTATCGAGCTTGAAGTAGTCCACGTCACCATAAAAATTGGCCCGACCTTTGACCCAGACACCGTACTGAATCTGGTAGTTGCCGGGGTCGGGCGCATTGCCAAAGTCGTCGATGACCAGGGTCGATTCCAGCGTGCCGTCGGGCCGCACGTATTCGATGGCCTGGATGTTGGTGAGCGTGTCGGTGCCTTCATTGCTGCCGTCAATCGGGTCGGCCGGGTCGGTGATGGCGTCGGTCAGCAGAACGGCCCCTGCGGCATTGACCGTCCAGTAAAACGCGTCGGCACTGCCTTGCACACGCAAGATGTTGTAGCCCGAGCCGCCGTCCACCAGGTCGTCACCAGCGCCACTGACAATGGTGTCGTTGCCAGCGCCCCCACCCAGGGTATCGTTACCTGCGGTGCCGGTAATGGAGTCGTCCTCCAGCGTGCCGACGGTATTGGTTTGATCGATCAGAATGGCCATGACATGTCTCCGGGACGCGCCGGTACGCCGGCGCTGCAATGAGTTGGGGCTGGGTTATTGCTGCGTCACTGGCGCAGCAATGGGGGTGGCGTCTGGTGCCGGATTTTTCTTGAGCAAACCCTGCGCCACCATGTTGTTGATAACGCCTTGCATCTGGTCAAACAAACGCAAAAAACCAGGCAGGGTGGTTGCCACCGAGGACACTTGATCAAGCTTGGGTGGCACATCTTTTTGCGGTGCCTGGCCCGTGTTGGCCAGCGCAACCAGGTCAAACCGAACCACGCCGTCAACCAACACGATGTTGGCAATACCGTCGATAAAGATGGAATTTTTCATGAAGCCCCACAAAAGTTACACATAATTTGTAACCCAATGTAGGCATCTCGCTTACCTTTGGGTATCCCCCGTTCGGGGGAAATTGGGCAAAATTTCACACAAGTTCAGGGTTGTTTGATCTATCGCAAACTTTTTGTTGTGAAATTTTTGGTGCTTCAGGGACACGCTCGCCAGAGCGATGCAGGGTGCTCCAAGGTCTTTCGCTGGATGCAGTTCAAGGACAGGGATGGGCTGGGTCGGTGACAATGCCGTTGTCGTTATTCAAGTCGGGTTGCCCCATGAAATCTGTCTCGCTCCCCATTTTTTCTGAAGTCAAAGCCGCTGCTGAAAAGCCGCAGGGTTGGCCGTTGTTGCGGCTGGGGTTTCGCCCTTTTTATCTGGGCGGCACGCTGGTGGCAGCGTTGTGGGTACCGCTGTGGCTGATGCTGTATCTGGGGCACCCGATTGTTTCGACCGCAGTGCCGGCCTTGTTTTGGCACGCGCATGAAATGCTGTTCGGGTTTGCCACGGCCATCATCGTCGGGTTTTTGATGACAGCGGGGAAAAACTGGACCGGTCTGGCAACCCCGCGTGGCCTGGCGCTGGATGCCCTGGCCTTGCTGTGGTTGGCCGCCCGGGTGGCCTCCCTGACCGGGCCAGGCTGGCTTTATGCGACGCTGGATGTGGTGTTGCTGCCCATTGTGGCGCTGATCTTGACGCGCTTGCTGTGGCGTGCCGGTAACCATCGCAACCTGCCGTTGGCCGGCATGTTGTTGTTGCTGGCTGTGGCCAATGGTGTGTTCCATCTGGCCGCGCTGGGGTGGCTGGAGGTGCCAGCGCTCACGCCTTTGTATGCCGGGCTGGCTTTGATCACCCTGATCGAAAGCGTGATGGCCGGGCGCGTGATTCCCGCGTTCACCATGGCGGTCAACCCGGGGCTGAAGCTGCTTGCTGACGTTACGCTGGAGCGTGTCACGCTGGGCCTGACCGCCATTGCGCTGGCGTGGTGGGTACTGGCACCGGTGCACGCCATGGGTGCCCTGTTGCTCATGGCGGCCGCAGCATTGCAGGTACAGCGCGTGCGTGGCTGGCGCACCCGTCTGACCCTGAGCCGCCCCATTTTGTGGATTCTGCACGCCGCCTACGCGTGGGTTCCTGCAGGTCTGGCGTGTTTAGCGCTGGCGCAGCTTGGGTGGGTAGCCAACTCGGTGGGGGTGCACGCGCTGGCCCTGGGTGCCACCGGCGGGCTGATCATCGGTATGGTCACCCGTACCGCGCGCGGCCATACCGGTCGGCCGCTGCAAGTTTCAAGCCTTGAAGTCGGCGCCTACGCTTTGGTGCTGCTGGCCGCGTTGGTACGACTGGGCGGTGCCCTGTTGCCTGCCGCCTTCTACCCGATGTCCCTGATGCTGGCTGCCAGCGCTTGGAGCCTGGCGTTTGCGTTGTACCTTGTGAAGTTCACGCCCTGGTTGATGCAGACGCGGCTGGACGGCAAAGACGGTTGACAGTGACTGCGTGGGCAACCCGGGTGTCAACCGTCATGCTGGTGGCGGCAGGGCTTGTGCGCGCAGCTCGTGGCAGGTCGCCAGAATTCAGGCGGCTTATTGCACCAGCGGTGTGGCTGCCGTGTTCAGCTCTACGCCGATCACGTCGGCGTGTGCTGCCAGCAGGCTCAGGTACTGTCGCAACGCGGTCACAAAACTCTGTTGCTTGAGGGCCATGCGTACCGCGCCCTGAACCGATTCAAACGGCTGTGCCACGCCGGCCTCGCGGCCCAGAACCTCCACCACATGCAGGCCAAAGCGGCTGTGCACCAAGCGCGGCAAGACGCCAACTTCCTTGCTGCCAAAAATTTCCTTGGCAAATTCGGGCGCACAGTCGGTGCTGGTCAGCCAGCCCAGTTGGCCGCCTTCAGAACCGCTGGGGCAGTTGGACAAGGTCATGGCAGCGCGGGCAAACGTATCCTCATCGTGCTGGTCATCATGGCAACGCACGTCCAGTAGTGCGGTTTCTGCCCGCTTGCGCAGGGCGTTCATATCCACACCGGGCGTAACCGCAAACAAGATATGGCGCGCATTGACACGCTCGCCTGTGGTGTACAGGGCTTGATGCGCGTTGTGGTGGCGACGACAGGCTTGCTCGGACGGTTCAGGCACATCCAGCGCTTGCTCCAGCAAGGCTTCGACGGCGGTGCTGGCCGCTTCACTTTGCACGCCATCCATGGCGGGGGTGTCGTTGGCATCGAGCAACCCAGCCTTTTGCGCGGCCTGGCGCAGCAGCTCGGTGCAGGCGCGTTGACGCAAGGTGTCGCCGTCCAGAGCTTCGTCCGGGCGGGCAATGGTAATGCCGTTGATAGTCATCAAATTGGCTTCCAGCGCTTGCTGCACTTGCATGAGTAGCTCCTTAAACCGCAGCGTCTGAAGCGCGTGGCTGGTTGCGACCAGCGGGCACATTCAGACGCCGGGCGCGCACCACCTGATACGGACGCAGCAGGTAGCCGACTGAAGCAAAACCGCTCCAGACGTGCACCAGCCGGGTGAACGGGAAGACAAAAAAGATCGTCATGCCCAGAAACATGTGCAGCTTGAACACCCAACCGGCTTCGGCCAACAGTTCCACTGCGCCGGGTTGGAAGGTGACGATGGCCTGCGCCCAACCCGCCAGCTTCATCATCAGGCTACCGTCCAGGTGTTGACCCGACAGTGGCACCGTGGCCAGGCCCAGCGCAAGCTGCACCCATAGCAAGACCAGCAGCACAATGTCACTGGTTTTGGAGTTGATGCGAATGCGGGGTTCGCTCAGGCGACGGTGCAGCAGCACCGACACGCCAATAAAGCCCAGCAGGCCGGCGGTGCCACCGCTGATCATGGCCATGAGTTGCTTCTGGCCGGCGCTGATGAAGTGCTCGTACAAAAAGTGCGGCGTCAAC
>Ga0172371_10006280_pt1 | contig 17331 bp, 15 predicted proteins | sample Lak12m_FD_114543 | JGI IMG/M metagenome (GOLD analysis project Ga0172371, IMG submission 114543) | Freshwater microbial communities from Kabuno Bay, South-Kivu, Congo - kab_022012_12m | ecosystem: Environmental > Aquatic > Freshwater > Lake | place: Democratic Republic of the Congo: South-Kivu...
GGAGGCGATAACTGCTGAAAAGCAGGTTTTCAAGCCGGCAAAAGTTGATTGCAAAGCGTCTTCTTCCAGTGTGCAAAAAAGATATACTTGGAATGAGATTTTCGGCAAAGGGGAGTGTTTTGAGGAAAGTGAGGAAAGTGAAGATGAAGAAGGGGTTGAATAAGACAACAAAGTGTCATCCCCGCGCCTGTCCGCCTCTGGCGGGAAGGCGGGGATCTAAAATCTAGGTATACTATTATAATTCAAAATACAAATCATTCCATTGGGGATTTTTTTCTTCAATCAATCTTATCTTCCATGCCCTGTTCCATTTCTTTAATCGTTTTTCTCTTAAAATAGCGCTGTTCACATTTTCAGTTTGTTCGAAATAAACTAATTTATCTATATTATATTTTTTCGTAAATCCTTCAACAATTTTTTCTTTATGCTCCCAGATTCTCTTTTTTAAGTTACTGGTTACTCCTATATACAATGTTCCATCTTTTTTGCTAGATAGGATATAAACGCAATATGTTTTCATATTGTTTTTTGTTTTTGCTTAGTGTGGATTCCCGCCTTCGCGGGAATGACAAGGTGGGGACGCGGGAATGACAAGATATGGACGCGGGAATGACAAGGTAGGGACGCGGGAATGACAAAAAGAAACAACAAGAATAATATTTGTTTGATGACAGATTTCTGATGAATAATGAGTCTAACCTTTCCTTTTTCTTGTCGCTAGGCTTTTGACCAATTCAAGGTCGGTGGTGGAGATTTCTTTGAGAAGGTATAAAACAATGAAATAGACGGCGATTGCGATGAGCGAAGAAACGATGAATAATGAAGCAGAAGATGGGAGAAAAAAAGTGAAGACAAATAAAATGCCAGAAGCGCTTATTATTTTCAATAAAGATTTAAGCTTGATTGATACGGCGAAATTTTTCCTGACGAGTTCAAGCATTATTACCATTATTATCAATGACGCAAAAGTTGTGGCAATTGCCGAACCCAAAATTCCGTATTCTTTGATTAAGATGTAGTTGAGAATCGAATTGGCGATCAGTCCGAAAAAAGAAATCCACATCGGAATTTTCACTTTTCCGGCGCCGTTCATAACAAAACTGAGAACATAAAAAATTGTTAAAAATCCGACACCCACGGACAAAACAGACATAGGAAGCGCCCCTTCGGCAAAAGATTTTCCATAAAATAAGGACAAAATTTGTTTCGAATAAACGGACATCAAAATCACGCCGGGAAACAAAAGAATCAACATCAGCCGTAATGAGTTGGAAATTATGGAAAAAGTCTCTCTGTGATTGTTTTGGGAGGTTGTTTTGGAAATAACCGGCAGAAGGATGATGGTCAGCGCATAAAAGAGATAATAGGGGATGCGGGCGACTGTCAGTGAGCCGTTGTATATTCCAGTAAGGTATTCGTTCTTGAGAATTCCCTGAACAAGATAGAGGTCAATGGAAATGAAAAGTTCATAAAACAGCATAAAAAGGGTTATCGGCCAAGCGTAGTTTGCCAATTTTTTCCAATCAAAAACGGATGTTTCCGATCGGGGATATTTTTTGGAAATCCAAATTTTGTCGATTATATAGGCGACCGAAAAAACCGCCAATGGAGCGATGATATAACCGACAATAGAACCTTCGACGCCGAAAAAATAGGCGAGTGAAACGATAGCTATGACGCGAAAAATCGAGCGGAAAGTTTTAAGTATCGACTGCAATAGGAATTTGTGAATGCCAGTGTAGTAGTAAAAATAGAAAGAAGCGGCGGCAAAAGCGGGGATGATGAGTGTGGAAATCCGAAATAATTTTGTTAGCGACGGATCTCCCAATATATTGGCGATAACACCTGACAGAAAAAAGAAAATAACCATTATCGATCCGATTACGGCGATTTGAAGTTTCATTGCTTGTTTTTTTATCACCGAAACCATTTCCGGTTTCGTTTCAAAAAATTCGCTCAGATATTTGCTCATTGCGGTCGGAATACCGTTGCCGATGAGGATTATGATCATCGTGGTTAATGTTACGACCAAGCCATAACGACCATAGTCTGCCGGTCCCAAAATTCGTCCTACGGCGCTGTGAATGACATATCCGGAAAGGTTATAGATGATTTCCGATAGAGTCAACCAGAAAGCGGATTTAAGAAGGAAGTTTTTAGACATAAATGATGATAATCAGTAACCAGTAACTGGTAACTGGTAATTAGGAAATTTTATTTTTAATTTCTTTGAATATTTCTTCCGGGTTGCGATTGCCGTCGATCGTTTCCAGTCCCAGTTTTTCCGCGAATTCGTCATAGATGGCTTTTTTGTCCATCAGATATTCTAGTCCTTGATCCGGTTTGCGATCTCGCTGCATTATCAGGTAGGGTTCTGTTTGAAGATAAATAAAATGATAATTTTCAATGTCTAATTTCCAATTATCAATCAATTTCCAATTATCAATTTTTAAATTTTTATTTATTTTTTTTTCCAGATAACCTATGTTGATGATTGAATCTTGGAAAAATCTGTCGCTCAAGAGATAGTCATATTTTTCTTTTTCCAATTTTGCGACCAGTTTTTTGAATCTCAAAATATCGATGCGGAGGAAAATTTTGCGTAATTGGATTTGTATTCGATTGGCGCTGGTCGTGCTTTTTTCTCCGACGGTGGAAACCCGACATTTTTTTGTGAGTTTGCAAATGAGGCAATATTTAGCTTTGAATTCTTGAATTTTTTTGGCGAAAGATTGTTGGATAGCGTGATAATAAAAAATTTTCTTGCCTTGCGATTGGAGGTAAGTTTTCAACATTTCTATCTGAGTTGATTTTCCGCTGCCATCGAGACCAGATATGGATATTATTTGCATATAGTTTTTGATATGTAATAGTGGATGCGTTTTTATCGCTAAAATTAAAAAATAATTTTTTAATTTTTAATTTTGAATCAAATTCGAATAATTAAATGTTTAAAAACTTAAGAAATTAAAGCATTTAAAATTCATTCAAAATTCGAAATTCTTAATTCAAAATTCAATTCTAGTACATTAAAACCGCTACCGGTTGCATTTTTGCCACAACATCAATAACGCCATTGTCCGTCATTCCGGAAATAACTTCTTCAATGTCTTTATAGTAAGCGCTGTCTTGTTTTATGACTTCTTTTGATTTGGCGTTATAGAGCTTGATATGGTTTTGTTCCATCTTTTTCAACAATGCCTCCTTGTTTTTGGCTTTGTCATTTTGCGCTTCTTTTCTTCTGCCTGTTCCGTGTCCGGCGGAAAAAAATGTCGATTCGTTCCTGTCAGTGCCGACCGCCAAATAAGCCGGAGTGCTCATTGAAGAGGGAATAAAAACCGGTTCTCCTGTTCTGGAATAAAGAGGGTGGGTTCCCATTCGTGACGGTCCGTTGGCTCGCACCGCTCCGTTTCTGTGAATCCAAACATCTTCGCCATAATGGCGTTCTTTTTCGATGGAAATATGCGTGTTGTCATAGAGCAGGTCAAGATCCGCCGATTTACCAAGCACTTTTTCTAAGGCTTGATCCAATTGATGGGTGAGGACGGCTCTGTTGGCGAAACCGAAATTTGCCGATGTTCTATGGGCAGTCAGAAACATTTCTCCTTCCAGGCTGTTTTCTTCATAGCCTAAAAACTCGTTCTTGTTTTTGTATTCTTTCAATTTTTTAGCTATTTTGGCGTATATTTTTTTCTTCTGGCTGTTGAAAAAAATTGTTCCCAATTTCAGAACTATTTGCTGGCTAAGATGCTCTTTTTTCTTCGGGGTGTACATATATGAAGCATATTGCCCCAATAGTCCCGATCCGGTGTGCATCAAAAATATGTATTGTCCTTCCTTTATTCCGAATTTTTCCGCCACCTCTTTGTTTCTTATTTCCGTTATTTTCATCAAGTCCAGAAAATGGTTGCCGGCGGCTCCCAAAATTCCCAGGCGATATTTGCCGATGTGAAAAAACAGGCTTGGAACCGCATCGAGAATATCTCTCTCCGTGGGGATGGAATTTTTGAAAAAATTTCCGTTCGAGAAAGTGTTTTTGACTTCGTTTTTCGTTTTTGTTTTTAGATGGGCGATAAGCGGTTTGATTCCAAAACGAGCGATTTCAAGGGCGAGTTTATAGGATATTTTCGTTCCGATATATTTTTTGGTCGGAATGACTTTTACCAATTCGCGGAAAATCGCGTCGATTTGTTTTTCGGTCGTGTTTTTGACCGTCATATTCGTTTTAAGAAAACGCATACCGCAATTCGGAGCGGTGTCGTTGATTTGGGGCATCAGGATGTTTTTGGAAGCGATGGCGGTTCCGGTGGGATTCTTGCGCCCTTTTTTCGGATGCACATCGCTCATCGCCGCGATGTGGTGGAAGAGGCGTTTGTCTTTGGCGAGATTTTCCAACTGATCGAAAGTATAATCGTCGGGAAGAAGATCTTCAGAAGTATGTAGAATAACAGGAACGTCCATCTCTGGCGTTTTAAATTCTTTTTTGTGTTCGGAAATCGTGTTTATTTTGTATTTCATTTTAATAACCGATTCGAATCTACGAATTGAATTCGAATCTACGAATTAATTTTTTTATATGATAGAATTATAAATTTCGGCATATTGTCCGGAAACGTTTTTTATGTCGAAATTTTGTTCGACATAGGCGCGCGCCTGTTTTCCCAAGATAGCGCCTTTCTCACTGTTTGAATGGAAATCGATGATAGCCTCCGTCAATGCGGAAACGTCGCCTTTGGGTATTTTAACAGAATTTTTCTGATCGGTGAATTCTTCCAGGATCGGAATGTCGGAAACGATTACCGGCTTTTCGCACGCCATCGCTTCGACTACCACCAATGGCACATCGAATTTTCCGTGCATATTTCTGACAGGGAAAAGGGAGACGTCCGCCAAATTGTAAATATCTTCCATTTTGTGTTTGCCGTCATCGAAAAAAGCCGTTTTTTCCAGAAGCCCGGTTTCTTTTAGTTTAGCGACGACTTGCCGTTTTTTTTGGGCGTCTTTTTCGTTTTTCACCCTTACTGCCATCAAAAGTCTTGCTTCCGGCATCCGTTCGGATATTCGAATAAAGCTTTCAATGACATCATTCATTGCTCCAAGTCGGACATATTCTCCACTGAAATGGATCAGAAAATTTTCCATTGAAAACCCGATTTTTCCCAAAAGTTCGACATTTTTTTCACGAAATTTGTATTTTTCCAAATCTATGCCAGGATAAATTCTTTCGACGTTTTTTATTCCAAGAGTTTTCAGTTTATTTTTGGCGTAGTCAGAATAAGTTATCACCAAATCGGCAAACATCAATTTTTTTATTGTTTCGTCGGAAAAAATATCTTCGCGGAGTGTGGCGACTGTTTGCATTGTTTTGGATTTGGAAAAAGCCAAGCATATTTTCATCAGCAAGATATTGGCTTTTGTCGGAGTGAAAAGCAGATGAATGACATCGAATTTTCGCGCATTGAAAAGCAGGAATTTTCCAAGCCTGATTTTTTGGGATAATCCGAAATCGTTTTGCGAACTGGTGTAGATTTTTTCTTGAACGACGTTTTTTGGAAGTTCGGAAACTTCGCCGTTGGTCAAAAGATGGAGTTCCAGATCTTCACAAGAACTGATTTTTTTTCCCAAATCAAAAGCGAAGTTTTTCGAGGCTTCATCCCATGGCGGAGCAATAGGGCGGGTAACTAGCAGTATCTTCTTTTTCATGTTAAATCCGTGAATATTTATAAGATGGGCATTTTAAAACAAACTATTCTTAAATTTTCAATTTCTAATTATCAATTTTCAATCAATATCCAATATCCAATTTACAATTTTTCATTTGAAAATTAGATAAATGAAAATTCAATGAAAATTGAAAAATGGTAATTGTGAATTAATAAGTTTCAATCATTCGTGATTATTTTATATATCTCTTGCGCCTTGTCTTGGGAGAAAACCTTGATGGTCACTTTTTTATTTTTCAAATCCGTGGCGTTGACGGGAATGGTTTTTTGTTCCCCTTTTTTCAATTGCGATGTCCCTTCGTATGTTTTTGATTTCTCCAAATAAACTTCCCATTGGAACGATTCGGAATCGCTATGATTTTCAATAGTGAAATCAAGCTGGTTTTCTTTGGGGTTTTCAAAATAAAGCGCCCACCAATTTTTTCCGGCATCCAAATCGCGCTGGTTTTTTTCAGCGAAAGACAAATAGAAAAGACTTGCTGACATTGAAATTGCCAGTGTGAGTATGATTATATTTTTTTTGAGAAAAGTGTACATAAAAAAATTACATTAAGTGCTGGTTGCAAATTACTGGTTACTAGTTACTGATGTTGGTTTATGGAAAATCGATACCTCGTCCGATGAATATACTTGCCAGAAGTTTCTGGTTTTTTTGAATTGCATACTGTCATATCGCGGGTTCACCATCAAAAAATCAGTGCCGGTTCCTTTGAAACATTTTTCCGCCTCTTTAGAGCTGGGAGAGGAAATCATCAGCAATGTGCATTGCTCGCGCGGTTTCGTTTCGTCGGAATATCGTTTGAAAAATCCGCGCGAAAACGGATAGTTGTAGCCGTTTGTGAAATATAATTTTATCCAAGCATCAGCTACAATGTAGTTGTGATCCTTGAGAACGACATCCGTTTTTGTGTCGATGTGCTTGGCGAGATATCCGCTGGCGCGGAAAGTTTGTACTGCAGATTGGATATTTCCGCCACTAGAAAGCGACCTTGAATTATCGACAAACCCTCCTTGGGAGAAAAATGCCGCAAAAACAAAAAATAACGTTATCGCATAAGAAGGTTTTACGAATGACCTTGAGGATCCTGCGGTATCGTTTATTATTTCAAATAGCTTGATAAAAGCAAAACTTCCCAATATCGTTAGCGGAAAAATTATGTAATTGGCTATTCGGTTCGACGGTATGTCAACAAAAAGCAAAGCCGGTTTCAGTGACATCACTAGGAGCGCGACAGCCCAACCTAAAAGAAATATATGCCCATATTCCGCTCTTTTCCTATAAAGCAAAATCAGAATAAGACCGAAAATACCGAAAATCATCCTGGTTTCCCCGGTAGAAGATGTCAGTTGGGAAAAAGTCAGTCCTGTTCTGGTGGATTTGGACGGAGCTCCGACAGCCGTATCTACTGCCGAGGCGTTAAGGTAGCTTGGGGTGTGAATGAAAAAAACCATCAATATTCCAAAAAGTAAAATAAAAATAACCGAAGGAGAAAAAAATAATTTAACCCATTCTTTCAAATGGGAGAATATTTTTTTTGAATCGAATAAAAACAAAAGAGCAAATGAGAAGATGAGTGAAAATAAAAAAACAAAAGTGCTCAAGTGGTGAGTATAAATCATTCCGAGCGTTAAAAAAGCAGTCATTGCTCCGAAAGACGGCTTTTTTTCACGCAGCGCTTTTATGAGAAAAAACAAAATCAAAGGAATGAAAAAATTTCCAAGCGTGTTGCCGATCACTCCGCCGCTGACGAATTTTGCCTGGGGAGAAGAAAGGGCGTAAAGCGGACCGATAAGGAAAAGCGACATAATAGCAATGTTCGTTCCTTGCGGATGTTTTCTGAATATTTCCAAAGCCAAAATGAAAATGGCCAAAACGGAGGCTATATTTATCACAAAAAGAAGAAGTGACGGGAAGGCGGAAACGAATTGCGCTCCGGAGAGCAGGGAGATGGCGGAAAAAATAAGATGTTCGCCGATAATGAAATCCGCGATAGGCTCGGGTTCACTGATGGCATAATTTCCTTCGGAGCTTATGATGTCAGCCTTTTCATATATCGGAAGTTTTCCGCTGTCGGTAATCATTTTCGACCAATACATATGATGACCCAAATCGGTGGAGGTCGGAAAAACCGTATTTTCCAGGTAGATTGTTTTTATGAATATGGTCAGCAATAAAAGGGTTATGATGGAGAAAATTTGCATCTTGGAAAAGGAAGAAATCTCGTCAGTCGATGTTTCTTTTTTAAAAAAACCGTATCTTTTGCGCAAGATATATGCAAGTGACGAAAAAAACATAAACAGTGAAACTGTAAGCGCGATATTTCCCGCATTTAAGGCGATGTTTGATTTTCCCATCGCCAACATAAGAAAATCAATAATAATAATGCTTGAGCCGAAAACAAAAACCGTTTTTTCCAAAACGTTAAAACGCGCGTTTTTTCCCCAAATAGCAAGCATCAAAAAATATCCCGGTAAAAACAGCATGAATGCTATGGATATATAAAATAGCGTTTGGCTCAGTATTAAATCAAGCATTATTTTAGTAACAAAAATTTTCAACCGCTCAATTTTCAACTATCAATTAATTCCAAAATTTTAAAATTAAGAAATTGAAAATTCATTGAAAATTGGTCATTGAAGATTGAAAATTAAAGTATTTTTTTTATCTCCTCGGTATATCTTTCGGCTATATTTTCCCATTTGTAATTGTCGATGACGAATTGTCTGGTTTTTTCGCCGAACTCTTTCCGATATGTGTCGTTCGACAACAATTCGGTTATTTTTAAGGCGTAGGCTTCTGCATTATAAGGCTCTATCAAGAATCCGTTTTGTTCATCTTTGATGGCGTCTTGCAAGCCTTCAAGGCGGGAAGCGATCACTGGTAATTTGCAAGACCCTGCTTCGATAACAGAGATGCCAAAGCCTTCCATATCACCTTCAACCTTGATGTTGGGCTGGATAAAAAGGTCGCAAGTGTTCATCAAGATATTGCGCGCTTCGTCGGTAACATATCCCAGTGTTTTGATGCGAGCAGAGGCGGATATTTTTGAAATTGCGGACGAGATATTTTCTTTGTCTGGTCCGTTGCCGGCGATGATGTAGATGACATTTTCAGGAAGCTTGGGGAAAACGTTTTCAATAAACCAAGCGACCCCTTTTCTTTTTGCCAATCTTCCGGATGTCAGAATAACTTTTTTGTTTTCAAGTTTTTCGCCGACGATCGTTTCCAATTCTTCGCGCGAATGGTTTGCGAAAAGTTTTTCCGTGTCCACCCCATTGGGAATGAATGTTATTTTTTCCTTGGGGATTCCTTTTTCAATCGCCACTTTGACGGTTTCATTGCCGACAGCGATAAGCCTGTCCAATTTCGGAACGAAAGTCTTTACCCATAATTTTTGATACAATCCGTTTTTCCAAGTCAGATCCAATCCGTGCGCTACCGCCAAAACCGGTTTTTTTGAAAAAATTTTAACCGCCCAGCCGACATTGGCAAGCAAACAGCTCCCTAAAACAACAGCGTCATATTTTCCGGCGGAGAAAATCGCCCTGGCGGCGGAATAAAAAAGAAAAAAGGGGATGAGGGATCTTTTTTTGTTGGCGATCAGCTCCACGTCGGCTATTTTCGAAAGCCAGGTGTAAAGTTCGTAGTTTTGGTTTTCGACTCCGCCGATAATGGGTGGATAAGTATGGGAAATAAAGAGTATTTTCATAGTTTTTATTTATCAAGCGATATTGTTATTGTACGATAAAATGATATTTTTTTCAAGGAAATGTATTTATTATTTAGTATTAGCGTTTAACTTTTCTTGGCGCCAAGAAAAGTTACAAAAGAAGCGCCGAACGTGCTTGTGCTGGCAGAATTCCTAATCTTGTTCGCTAAAATTTACACTCCGCTGCGCTACGTTTCAAAATTTTTTAACGCTCACGCGATTGGAATTCTGAAACGCGCGGCGCAATGTTCGGGGTTGGAATGCATAAATCCAAAATAAATTTAAATTTTTATTGATTAAAGCAATAAAAAAGCCTGATTTGATCAAGCGTTTTTTGTATTGTTTGAGTCTTTAAAACGATTTGAATGTCTAGAACGTATGGAGCGATTTGAACGTCTTGAACATTATAGAACGCTTAGAACATCTATTTCGAGTATCTTTCTTTTCTCATCAGGTACATTTGGTCTTCGGTGAGTTTTCGGTTGGATTTGATCATATCGGCGATCAAGGCGAAAACGAGGAATTGAAGTCCAACCAAGAGTAATGTAACCGCCAAAAGAAGGAAATTCCTAAACGGACTGATTTTGAAATCTTGGAAATAAAAGAAAGCGAAATAGATAAACATCGCCAGGGACACAAGAATTAAAGTCAGAGCGGGAATCCCAAAGAATTTCATTGGACGGACATCGCGTACAGCTTTTAAAATAATCCGACCACTATTGTTTACGTACTTGTAGATGCTTTTGACTACCCTTGATTTTCTTTCGGAGAAATAGGTAACAATCACTGGGATCCACATTACTTTTAGATTTTTTCCAATAGCATCAATGATGGTTTCTTGGGTATAGGTAAATTGTCCTGGTAAATTAAGACGCAAAAGTGTTTCGCGGTTATATCCGCGGAATCCGCAAGTTAGATCCTTAATCGGATAATTCATAAACTTTCCGATTATATAAGCGGCAATGCGGTTTAGGTAATATTTCGCAGCCGGCATATTTTTTGCCTTATGATCTCCGAAACGATCAGCGCTGACGAGATCGGCTTTTCCGGAAAGTATTGGGGTTATTATTTTTCCGATATCGTTTGGGTCAAATTGTCCGTCCGCATCCATATTCACCATCATATCCGCTCCGTTTTCCAAGGCTTTTTCCACAGCTGTGCGGAAAGTAACTCCGATACCGCGGTTGACGTTGTGAGAGAAAACTAAATCAGCTCCGGCTTCGCGCGCGGATTGAGCTGTTTTGTCTTTCGAGCCGTCGTCTATGACTTGCACCAAAATATCATCAATTCCTTCGATTTGGCGTGGAATTCTTTTGATAGTTTGAGCAATTTTTTCTTCCTCATTGAAAGCGGGAAGGTTAACTATTAACTTCATTTTTTTATTCCCCTTTATTGATTATTAATTTTGGATCGATGCAATTGAAATCGCATTTGGCATTTTCCGTTCCTTGTTTAACAAGTTCTTTTCCGCAATCGTTCAGTCTTTTCTGGCATTCTTCTTTGCTCTCAGTGAAATAATTGAGATTAAGTTCATATCCAAACTTAGGAAGGGCGAAATAGGCAATCACTGCGATGCCCGTTATCCAGATTAGAATTTTTATCAGATGGAACATATTCTGAAAATTTAAAATTTAAAAGTCAAAATTTAAAATTAAGGAGTTGCTGCGCAACATTTTCTAGATAGTTAATGAGCGAAGCGCCTGCCTGTCGGCAGACAGGAATACCAAAATTTTGCATTTTGCATTTTGATTTTTTAATTTTGTTTACTATCTTCCGATTCCTTTGTATATTATACCATTCTTTTCGATTTCGTCTTTATTGAGACAGTTTTTCCCGTCAACAATAACGCGGATCCCGTGCTTGACGAAAAGTTCCACTGGAATATCGACGAATTCTTTGTGGTTGGTCGCAATTATCAAAGCTTCAGATTTTTCCAGAAGTTCTTCAAGTGAACTTACTGTGGAATAATTCGGAGCATAGGGATCGAATATTTCAGCGTGTCCGTTGTGTTTTTTTAGCGCTTTTATAATCTTGAAAGACGGGCTTTCACGCAAATCGCTGACATTGGCTTTATATGACATTCCAAGAAGTCCGATTTTTGTTCCTTTTACTGATTTTTCAATCAGATTGAGGGCATCTTGCAAGATCTCAATTGTGTAAATCGGCATTGAATTATTAATACTGCGAGCCGCTCTTAAAAAGATATGGTCGAAATCATTTTCTTTGGCTTTTTCAATAAGATAGTAAGGGTCAACCGGAATGCAGTGTCCACCGACACCGCAAGAAGGAAAATGCGCCATAAAAGCGAACGGTTTGGTTGAAGCTCCTTCGATGACGTTTTTTACATCTATGTTCATCCTTTCAAAAGACCTGGCTAATTCATTAACGAAAGCAATATTGATGTCACGGAAAGAATTCTCTGTGATTTTGACAGCTTCAGCTTCACGAATGCTTCTCATTGGCATAATCTTGGCATCGACTATATCTTCATAAAAACTTTTCGCCCGTTCAAGTCCGACTTCATCGAAAGATCCGACTACGCGGGGAATATTGGATACGTTCCAAACAGGATCGCCCGGGTTGACGCGTTCAGGGCAATGGGCGATGAAAACCGTTTCACCGATGACGAAACCGGCCTTTTCAAAAATTGGCTTGACGATTTCTTCGCTTACTCCCGGGTTGACGGTTGATTCTAAAATTACCAAAGCGCCTTTCTTCATATTTTTGGCGACGATTTTAGAAGCGGAAATGACCGGTCCCAAATCAGGATAATATTTTTCATCCACCGGGGTAGGGACGGCAATGATGTGAATGTCGCATTTTTTCATCAAATCCGGAGCGTCACTAAAAACATTGATTTTGTTTTTCATTTTCGGAAGAAGTTTTTCCAGAAACTCCTCTTTGAACGGAGCGATGCCTTTTCGAATCAGTTCCAGTTTGGCTTCGTCGGTGTCATATCCATATACTTCATATCCTTTATTGGCTGCAATTGCCGCCAAAGGGAGTCCGACATATCCCATTCCAATTACGCAGACAGTTGGTTTTTTTTGGGGTTTGTTTTTTTGCGGTTCGCTTTTCGTTTCTTTCTTTTTTTTCATAGAAAATTTCTTACATTTTATTTTCGGAATCTGAAAGATCAATTCCAAGCCGACTAAGCTCATTATATATCTTTCCGGGCAAAAGGGTCAATGGAGGCGCTAATATGGAAATTCGGATAGTTTTTAAATTTTTACAAAATAGGATATACTGGATATATGAAAATCGGAATCAATGCGTCTTTTTTGCGCAAACAAAACACGGGGATAGGGCAGGTCACCATCAATTTTATTAAAAAATTGATGGAATTTTCAATTTCCAATAATCAATTTTCAAGTAAGGAGAATCAATTTATTTTATATTTGGAGGAGGATGTTGAGATGGAGTTGCCGGGGAATTTTCGCAAGGAGATTTTTTTGCCGAAAAGATATAGGCGCGACGATTTGATCCGCAAGATTTGGTGGGAAACTTTTTTGTTGCCAAGGAAAGTCAGGAAAGACGGATGCGACGTGTTCATCAGTCTTTATCAATGCCCGACTTTTTTTTGCAAAAAATCGGTGAAGAAACATTTGATGGTTGTTCACGATATTATTCCGAAAATTATGCCGGAATATTTGGACAACTGGCGCAAGAAAGTTTATTGGAAAATGACGGAACGGGCGATGAAGAAAGCTGGCAAGATTATCGCGGTTTCCAAAAAAACGGAAAAGGATCTGATTCATCATTTGGTAATCGATGCGAAAAAAATCACGGTTGCCTATATAGATGTCGATGAAATTTACAAAAAAGAAGTTTCCGATAATGAAAATCGAACGGTTCTGGAAAAATACGGTTTGGAAAAAGGATATGTTTATTGCGGCGGGGGATTGGAAATTCGTAAAAATGTCGAGGGTGCGATTCGTGCGTATAAAATTTTGCAAGATCAGAGCAAGGATCGGTTCGCGAAATTGGCGGACGTCCCACCATTGGTAATTTCCGGAAAACTGATGCCGGAATTGGCGCCACTGGTTATCGACGCCGAGGCGGTGGTTAAATCTATGGGCTTGGAAAAAGAAGTCAGGTTATTGGGATTCGTGCCGCAAGAAGATTTGCTGGCGCTATATGCCAATGCCGCGGTGTTCGTGTATCCTTCGTTTTATGAAGGGTTCGGCTTGCCGGTGTTGGAAGCGATGAGCCAGGGAACGCCGGTTTTGACATCGAAAAAATCTTCGCTTCCGGAAGTCGGCGGAGACGCGGTGCTGTATTGCGAACCTTCCGATGTGGAGGAAATCGCCAGGGTTTTGCGAAAGATATTATTGGATGAGAATTTACGTCGAACGTTAGCGGAAAGAGGCAAGAAAAGAAGTGGAAATTTTTCGTGGGATAAGTTTGTGGAAAAAATGATGAATATCGTTAGTGATACTAAATTGGTATAAAAACTAAAAAAGACCAACGAATCTACAAATCTTTTTACAAATCTACAAATGGAGGTTCTGTAATTTATTTGTAAATTTGTAGCATAATTCGTATATTTGCTGGTATAATAAAAGTTATCACTCTATGTCAATTATATCATATTTTGAAGAAATAGTCAAGTATATGCAAGCTCGATCATTGCGAGCGTATTTGGTTTTGATAAATATATTGTTGGTTGTTTTTGCGATTTGGTTTGCCAATACCGGATTGTTGTCGTTTCGAAATTTCTCGGATTTTGCGGTTTTTGTCGGATTTGGTTTGATTTTGGCGCTTTATCGTCCCGGCTGGACATTTCTTTTTTTCATCGGAGCGGTTGCATTGGAAAATTTGAATTTGGCGCCGGAAGTTTTGGGAATCGCGATAAGACCATATCAATTTTTTGCCGCGCTGATTATTGTTGCTCTTTTATTTCGGGAGTTTCAAAAAAAGAACCCGGTTAAATTTCCAAAATTTAATTGGGCGGACTGGGCGGTTTTAATTTTTGCGCTAGCAAGTTTTTTGAGCGCTCTTTTTGCGATTGAGAAAGGAATCGCTTTTAAACAATCGCTCGTGGCGCTTTCTTTCATCGCAATTTATTTTTTGGTCAGGGCGTTCGTTCAAAACATTTCCGATGTTAAAAAAATTATGCCATTCTTTTTGAGTTCTTCCTTGGTCATTTTGATTTATGGAATTTGGCAAAACGTCCGCTTCGCCAAAGGCTTGGAACACTTCGAAGTGATGCCTGGTCGGCCGAATGCGACGTTTGCCGAAGCGGATTGGTATGGTATATTTTTGGTTTTTGTGATTGCGGTGGTCTATTCTTTCATCTATAGAATTTCAAGAGAAGACGGTTTCGAAATCAAAAATCAAAAATCAAAAATCAAAATTACAAATCAAAATGTAAAATTATTTTTATCATATGCATTGCTCGTTTTGACGTTTGTGGTTTTGATTTTGACTGTCGCTCGAAGCGCGTGGTTGGGGGCGGCGATAGTTACGGTTGGATTTTTGAAACAAATACTTTTTTTCGATTCTTGGAAAATCAAAGAATCGCAGTGGCGAAAAACAGGTTATGCCGCGTTTGGAATTTTTGTCGCATTTGCTTTAGCTCTGGGTGTCGTGAAAATTTTCCATCTTTCTTCTTTCGAGTTGGGAAATCGCGCGCAAAGTGTGGCGGGTTTGCAAGAGATAACCGTTTCTTGCGAAAAAGAAAATTTTGGAATATCGAAAAATATCAAAAACATTTCGGAACTTGCGATATATGGTTGCGCCCACATAAAATTGGAAGAGATTGAGAAAGAAAAAGCAAAAGGCAATTTCGTTTCGACGGTTTTGCGTCCCGATCCCAATGTCGGAGTGCGCGCCGAGATTTATAGGAAATCTTGGAATGAAATAAAAAACAACCCGGTTTTTGGAATCGGATGGGGAAATATCGGAAAAATATTGGGAACGGATGAGCGCGGCGCTTCATTTAATTCCAGTAATATCTTTTTGGAGGTATGGTTAGGAAGCGGAGTCATCGGCTTGATTTCGTTTATTTTTATCTTCGGATATATTTTAACCCAGTCGCTGGTTTTGTTTTATAAGAGCGATGAGGATGGAAAAATTGTTGCGGTTTTTGCGGCGCTGGGAGCTTTCGCGATTATCGTTCCGAATCTTTTCAACGCAGGGATATTTTTGGGATTCTTGTGGGCGTATTTGGGAGTGGCAGTCAGTTTGTTAAATCGGGAAAAATAATATTATGCGCATCGGAATCGATATCAGACTCATAGGAAAACAGAGGACCGGGGACGAGGCGGTGTTTTTTGGTTTGGTTAAATCTCTACGAACTACGAATTTGTACGAATATACCAATGAAGGAATAAAATTTTTTCTTTTTACTGATATTTCTGATAAAAGTAAATTAGAAGAGATTAGGCAAAATCTTGAAATAGCGGAGGATGATAATTTTAAAATAATCTCCATTGCTGCTAAAAATAAATTCATTTGGAATTTTTGGAGTTTGCCGAAATATTTGCGCAAGAATCCGGTCGATGTTTATCTGACGCAATATATCACGCCGTTTTTCGTGCCAAAAAAAATTAAAATAGTGACTATCATTCACGACATTTCTTTTAATTTTTTCCCGCAGTTCATCAAAAAAACGGATTTGTTTTTCTTGAAGACGTTGATTCCTTTGAGTGTCAAAAGAGCGGATTTGATTTTGGGAGTTTCGGAATTTACCGAAAACGAAATAATCAAATTCTATAAAGTTTCCAAGGACAAGGTTGATTTTTTCCATAATGCTGTTTCGGAAGAATTCAAAGCGCAAGACGTTTCACGGGAAAAGAAAGATGAAGCGCGGAAAAAATACGGTTTGCCGGAAAAATACATCCTTTATCTTGGAACGCTCCAGCCGCGGAAAAACATCCCGCTTTTGGTCGAAAGTTATGCGAAAATAAAAGAAAAAATTCCGCAAGTGAAATTGGTCTTGGCGGGAAGTCGCCAGGCTCATAATTTCGATTGGCGCATCGATCGGATGATTGAAAAATACGGACTTGAAAAAGACGTGGTTTTTTCCGGTTTCGTCGATGAAAAAGATAAGGCTGTTTTATATAAAGCGGCTCACGTTTTTGCGTTTCCTTCTTTTTATGAAGGATTTGGAATACCTGTTTTGGAATCTTTCATTGTTGGAACTCCGGTTTTGGCTTCTGATATTCCAAGCCTCCGAGAAGTTGGCGGCGACGGTGCGTTGTTTGCCGATCCATTGGATATTGATAAATTTTCCGAGACGTTGTATTCTATATGTATTGAAGAAAATCTAAGAAGCAGGCTTGTCGATTCTGGAAAACGAAGAGCCGAGCTTTTTTTGTGGAAAAATTCCGCCAAGAAAATACTGGAAATTTTCAACGGTTTTCTTTGAAAATAAAACATATAATCATAGTAAATATGGAAAAATTTAGAAACAGGATTCCGGGAGTTCCGGAAAATACCGGTAATAAAAAATGGTTGAAAATATCATTGGCGGTTTTGGGAATTTTGATTTTTGTTGGGACAATCCTTCTTTGGAAGGCGGGAAGCATTTTTAACAGGGTTTCTACTAATGGAGGCTTTTTTCAAAATATCGTCGGTTTTTTGCCGGGAGTTAATAACGAAGTAAAAGGCGAAGACGAAGACAGAATCAATATTCTGGTTTTGGGAATGCGTGGCGCCAATGTTCCGGGCGGGGGCCTTTTGGCGGACACGATTATGGTTGCCAGCGTTAAACCGAAAGAAAATAAAGTGGCGATGATTTCCATTCCGAGAGATTTTTATGTTGATAATCCTGCTCTGGGAACTAAAAGCAAAATAAACGCCGTTTATGCTTATGGAGAACAAAAAGCGTCCGGTCAGGGACTTGAAGATATGAAATCAGTCGTCGGTGATATTATCGGGTTGGAAATCCATTA
>Ga0172371_10006282_pt1 | contig 17330 bp, 17 predicted proteins | sample Lak12m_FD_114543 | JGI IMG/M metagenome (GOLD analysis project Ga0172371, IMG submission 114543) | Freshwater microbial communities from Kabuno Bay, South-Kivu, Congo - kab_022012_12m | ecosystem: Environmental > Aquatic > Freshwater > Lake | place: Democratic Republic of the Congo: South-Kivu...
CCCACGATCTTCGCAATCCGATGACGACGCTCAAGACCTTCGCCGAACTGGCGACGGCAGCGGCCTCCGGCGACGACGGCGCTCTGGCTCGCGAGGCGGTCACGGCCTGCACGCGCATAGACGCACCGCTCGAACTGCTGCGCCAGTACGGCGGCCTCGGCGACCTGCAGCCGACCCGCCTCGACCTGGTCGCCGTGTTCGCAGAAGCGATCGAGGAATCGCTGCTGCCGGTGGCGGCGTCGGTTGAGGCTGGCCAATGCCGCTTCGCGATGATCGATCCCTATCACGCCCGCTTCATTGCGGCCGCGATCGTCGACGAGAGCAGGCAGCGTCTCGGCGACGACGACGAGGTCCGCATCGGCGTGTCTCAACCGGGCTCGTCGATCGAGGTGCGGATCGCACGCGGCGGCCGCGCCGTCGAACGACTCGACCGTTGGCTCGACGGCGACGCGTTGCCGTGGCGTCTGGCGCTGGCCCGTGATGTCGCGCGCCGCAATGGCGGCGAGCTCGAAATGAGAATTGACCAGGACCACTTGCGCGTGCGCTGGTGCACGCCGCTTGTCGAGGAAACACAAGATGCCGAAACCGATCGTATTGATCGTCGACGACGAAGCCGGAGTTCGTGAATCCGTACGCATGGTCCTCAAGGACGCCTACGAGGCCGTTGCCGTGGCGTCCGGTGAGGCTGCGCTGACGTGGCTGGAGGCGAACTCGTGCGACCTGGTTTTTCTCGACATCCTGATGCCGGGAATCGACGGGCTCGAAACGCTCGAACGCATCCGCGCCAAGATGCCGCACGTGGCGGTGGTGATGCTGACCGCGACCAAGACGGTGAAGACCGCCGTCACCGCGATGAAGCTCGGAGCTTTCGACTACCTCACCAAGCCTTTCGACATCGACGAAGTGCGTCTGGTCGCCGAGCGTGCGACCGAGAACGCGCGCCTGTTGCAGGAAGTCGAACACCTGCGCGACGCGGTCGGGCGCCGCTACCGCGCCGACAACATGATCGGTGAATCGGAGCCGATGCAGCGGGTCTTCAAGACCATCTCGGCGGTCGCGCCGATGAAGTCGACGGTGCTGATCATCGGCGAGTCGGGAACCGGAAAGGAGTTGATCGCACGCGCGATCCACTACCAGAGCCCGCGCGCGGCCAAACCGCTGGTGACGCTCAACTGCGCGGCGATCCCCGACAACCTGCTCGAGAGCGAATTGTTCGGACACGAGCGCGGCTCATTCACCGACGCGGTGGACAAGAAGGTCGGGCAGTTCGAACTCGCCGACTCGGGTACCATCTTTCTCGACGAGATCGGCGAGATGAGCGCCGGCCTCCAGGCCAAGCTGTTGCGCGTGCTCGAAGAGGGAGAGATGCAGCGCGTAGGTGCGCCGCGGCCGATGAAAGTCGACGTGCGCGTGGTGGCCGCCACCAACCGCAACCTGATCGAGGCGATCGCCGAGGGCCGCTTCCGCAAGGATCTCTACTTCCGTTTGAACGTGGTGTCGGTCGAACTTCCTCCGCTGCGGGCGCGCCGCGAGGACATCCCGCACCTGATCCGACACTTCCTCGAACGCAAGAGTCGCGAACTCGGCATCCGGAGCAAGGAACTCGCGCCGGCGACCGTCGATCGCCTGCTCGACCACACCTGGCCCGGCAACGTGCGCGAACTCGAAAACGTCATCGAACGACTGCTGGTGCTGAGCGGCGAGTGCCGCGTCATAGGTCCCGACCAGCTTCCGAGGGACATCGGAATCGGTTACGCCGCAGCCAGCGGCGGCGGCGCCACTCCGACCGACGTGTTCGCCGCACGCAAGAGCCTGTCGGAGGCGGTCGACGAGTTCGAGCGCGACATCATCGGCAAGGCCTTGTCGCAGACCTATTTCAACCAGACCCGTGCAGCCGAGCTGCTCGGCACCACCAGGCGCATTCTCAAGTACCGTATGGACAAACTCGGCATCGATTTTCCCGACTCGGCCAGGTGATCGCGTTGTCAACTGCGTGGCAGCAAACGCGCAGGCGGCTACGTTGACATGCGGCGGGGGCTCCCGTAGAAGCCGAAAGATCTTGGAAACGGCTCTTCGAAGCGTTGTCGCTCATGTCTAATCCTGCGGATATAGCGCTCGAGAAGGCCGCGCAGTTCGAACCCCTGAGCGACGAAGACGCGTACGCGCTGCTGCAGGTTCCGAGCGGCGACCTCGGTGTCTTGTGCGAAGTCGCGGGCAGGCAGCGCGACGCCTCCCACGGCCGTACGCTGACGTACTCGCCCAAGGTCTTCTTGCCGGTCACCAATCTGTGCCGTGACCGCTGCACCTACTGCACCTTCCGTCGTGAGCCGGGTGAAGCCGGCGAGTGGACGATGACTCCCGACGAGATCGACGACTGGGCGCGCCGGGCCGGCGCCGTCGGCTGCATCGAAGCTCTTATGTGCCTCGGCGACAAGCCCGAAGTCGCCTTTCGAGGGTTCCGTTCTTTCCTGGCCGAGCACAGCGTCTCCAGCACTGCCCAGTACGTCGCGATAGCGTGCCGGATCTGTCTGGCCCAAGGCTTGTTGCCCCACACCAACGCCGGGCTGCTCTCCAAGCGCGACATGGCGATGCTGCGCCCGCTCAACGCCAGTATGGGGCTGATGCTCGAGAACGTCAGTCAGCGGTTGCGTGACCGCGGTATGCCCCACCACCGCGCGCCCGACAAGGATCCGCAGCGGCGTGTCAGGATGATCCGCGAGGCCGGGCAGTTGCGCATCCCGTTCACCTGCGGGATCCTGGTCGGGATCGGTGAGAACGAAGCTGAACGGATCGCGAGCCTGCTCGCGATCCGCCGTCTTCACGCCGAACAGGGCCACATCCAGGAAGTCATCGTGCAGAACTTCCGCGCCAAGCAATCCACGGCGATGGCCGACAGCGCCGAACTCAGTGATGGCGAGATGCTCCGGACGGTGGCGTTGGCGCGCCTGGTTCTCGGCCGCGACATGAACCTGCAAGCGCCGCCCAACCTGAGCCCCGACGCGCTGCCCTATTTGATTCGCGCCGGGATCAACGACTGGGGTGGCGTCTCGCCGGTCTCGATCGATTACGTCAACCCGGAAGCCGCGTGGCCGGCGGTCGAGCAGCTGCGCGCAGTGTGCGCCGACGAGGGCTACGCCCTGGAGCCGCGCCTGCCGGTCTACGACGCTTTCGTGAACGAGCAGTTCGTCGATCCTGCAATGCTCGACGCGATCGCGACCGTGCGTTCGCGCTCGGAGGCCGGACGGCGCACGCTCCGACAGAATCCGGGACAGGGAGCCGTGGCATGAGTTATCAGACCGAAGACTATCCGGATCGCGTCGAGTTCTTGTCCTTCGACGATCGTCCGTTGCAGCGGCGCATCGACAGCGTCGATGCCTACACGGCCGGCATCCTGGAACGAGCGCTCGGAGGTCTGCGCCCTTCGGTCGAAGAAGGTGCGCACCTGGTCACGCTGCGCGGCAACGCGCTGTCGGCGCTGGTGGCAGCGGCAGACCGCATCCGCCGCGACGACGTCGGCGACGTCGTCACCTACGTCGTCAACCGCAACGTCAACTGGACCAACATCTGTTTTGTCGGCTGCAAATTCTGCGCGTTCGCGCACATGAAGACCAGCGAACTGGCCTACGACTACCCGATCGAGAGCGTGATCGCACGCATCCGCGAAGGCGTCGAGCGCGGTGCCACCGAAGTGTGCATGCAAGGCGGCATCAACCCCGAGATGGAGAGCGACGGCTATTTCGAACTCTTGCGCGCGGTGCGCGCAGCCTTCCCGAAACTGCACATCCACGCCTACTCGCCGATGGAAGTCTACTACGGAGCGCGCCGCGCGGCGATGGATTACCCGCAATACATCCGCGAGCTCAAAGCCTGCGGCCTCGACACGATGCCGGGCACTGCCGCCGAGATCCTCGATGACAACGTGCGCGAAATCATCAGTCACAAGAAGCTCGACACCGCCACCTGGGTGCGCATCATCCGCGCGGCGCACGCCGAGGGCGTCCCTACCACCTCGACGATGATGTACGGCCACCTGGAAACTCCGATGCACGTCGCGCGTCACATCGACCTGCTGCGCAGCATTCAACTCGACACCGGCGGCTTCACAGAATTCGTCCCGCTGCGTTTCATCTGGCAGGAGACCAAGTTGTTCGCCGAAGGCTTGGTGACGCCGATCCCGCAAGGCCAACTCGACCTCGCGATTTACGCCACCAGCCGCCTGATGCTGCGCGGACTGATCGACAACATCCAGACATCGTGGGTGAAGCTGGGGCACCAACTGGCTTCACTGTCGCTCGATGCCGGCTGCAACGATATCGGTGGGACGCTGATGGAAGAGAGCATCTCGCGCGAGGCAGGTGCGGACGCGGGCGAATATACCTCGGCCGAGGAACTGCAGGCGATGATCCAGCGCATGCACCGCGTGCCGCGCCAGCGCAACACCCTCTACGGTTCGATCGACGAACCGGGCGGGGCATCGCCGCAGCGCTTCAACGGCCGGGCTTCAGGCACACACCGGCCGGCGGCGGGCGTCCACTGACACTGCCTGACTCACGGCCCGGCCCCTGCGAGCGGGTTCTTCGATGATCACCCTGCTGGCCGGCGGCGTCGGTGGTGCGCGCCTGTTGCGCGGACTGGCCGCGGTGGTACCGCACGAGCAGCTCACGGTGGTCGTCAACACCGGCGACGACGACGAGTTCTACGGACTGGCGGTTTCGCCCGACATCGACACCATCGTCTACACACTGGCGGGGCTGGCCCCGCTCGAACGCGGCTGGGGCATCGACGGCGACACTTTTCGCGTACGCGACGAGCTCGACCGCCTGTCGGGCAAAGGCTGGTTCGCGCTCGGTGATCGCGACGTCGCCACTCACGTCTACCGCAGCTGGCGTCTTCACCAGGGCGCAACCGCGACTCTCGTGACGTCGGAACTGTGCCGCGCGCGTGGGATCGACGTGCGCGTGCTGCCGATGTCCGACGACCCGGTCCGTACCGAGATCGTCAGCGACCAGGGAGTGCTGGCGTTCCAGGAGTATCTGGTGCACTTGCGAGCCGCACCGGCGGTGCGCTCGGTGCGCTACCGAGGCGCCGACAGTGCCGCGCCAGCTGCCGGCGTGATCGAAGCCATCGAAAGCTCAGCTCTGATAGTGATCGCTCCGAGCAATCCGTTCGTCAGCATCGGGCCGATCCTGGCGGTGCCGGGCCTGCGAGCGGCGCTCACCAAAGCCCGCGCGCGGGTCGTGGCGGTGAGTCCGTTGATTGGCGGCCGCGCGGTCAAGGGACCGCTCGCCGACATGCTCGGCGCGATGGGTCACTCGACCGACAACGCCGCGATTGCAGATTTCTACCGCGACCTGGCCGCGCGTCTGGTGGTGGCGCCCGGTGACGGTCCGCGCCAAGCTGCCCAAGCGAAGATGGAAGTCCTCGAACGAGACATCCTGCTGCTGGAACCGCAGCGCGCGCAGGCGCTGGCAAGGTTCCTGTGCAGCCTGGAGGCTGCACGTTGAACGCAGAGCCTGCGGCGCCTCGCCGCGCCGTGCAGATGTTCGCGCTGGCCGGAATTCCCGCGATCGAACCGGGGGCCGACCTCGGCGCTCTGGTCGGCGACGCGATCGAGGCCGCGACTGGCGGCCTGTGCGCAGGTGATGTCGTCGTCGTCTGCCAGAAGATCGTGTCGAAGGCCGAGGGTCGCATAGTCCGGTTGGACGATGTCGAGCCGTCAGCGCGCGCGCGCGATTTCGCGTCGTCGTTCGGCAAGCAAGCGCAGATGATCGAGCTGGCGCTTCGCGAAGCCACCGAAGTGCTGCGCATGCAGGGCGGTCACCTGATCACCGCCAGCGGCAAGGGCGTGGTTGCGGCCAACTCGGGCATCGACCGCTCCAACCAGACCCGTCCAGGATACGTCACTTTGCTGCCGCTGGATGCCGATCGCTCAGCCTCGCTGTTACGCGAGGCTTTGGCGGCACGATTCGGCGCCGCGCCCGCGGTGATAGTGACCGATACCTTCGGGCGCCCGTGGCGCCTCGGGCAGATCGACTTCGCTATCGGCGCCGCCGGCCTGCGCGTGCTCGACGATCACGCGGGCCGCAGCGACTGGAGCGGCCGCGAGCTCGAACACACCGTAATAGCCGTGGCCGACCAACTCGCAGCCGCAGCCGGCCTGCTGATGGGAAAAGCCGACGGGCTTCCCGCCGTGCTGGTGCGCGGATATTCCTACGCCGCCGGTAGTGAAGATGCCGGCGATCTGGTTCGTCCACGTGATCAGGATCTGTTTCGTTAGGAACCCGTTGAGAATGCCCCATCTGTTGACGCCGTGCGACATCACCGTGGTCACGCGGCGAAGTCCCGATGCTTCATAGGAGAATACAAATGCTGAAAACCAACACCTCGTTTGCCGTTACCACCGCGCTGGTCGCGTTGATCACTGCCGGTCCGGCGACCGCCGGCACTTACACCGTCGATCCCGCGCACACAGCGGTAATCTTCAAAGTACGCCACCTCGTTTCGAAGACGACGGGGCGTTTCGACAAGTTCGAAGGAACCATCGACATCGACCCCGACAAACGCGACACCGTCAAGGTGAGCGGCTCGATCGACGTCGCCAGCATCGACACCGACGAGATTAAGCGCGACGAACACCTGCGCAGCCCGGAGTTCTTCGACGCTGCGAAGTTCCCCAAGATCACCTTCACAGCCGGCGCTCTGAGCGACGTCAATGCCGACAAGACCAAAGGCAAACTCAGCGGCGCAATCACTATCCACGGAGTCACCAAGCCGGTCGCCTTGCAGGTCGAGTGGCTCGGCATCGGCACCGACCCCTGGGGCAACAAGAAGGCTGGCTTCGACGCAACGACGACGATCAATCGCAAGGACTTCGGACTGACCTGGAACAAGACCCTCGAAACCGGCGGCGTGCTGATCGGCGACGACATCGAGATCGAACTCCACGTCGAGGCCGCAGAGGCCAAGGCCAAGTAGGTGGACGGCGCGTTGCACGGTCCGATCGCGCCAGGGTCGCGGACCCAGGAGGCCGGCGCTTTGCTCCGTCGGCCCTGTCCCAGTAAGTAGCATAGATGAACACTCCGATCCTGCGCCACGACTGGACGCTGGCTGAAGTCCGCGCTCTCCACGACCTCGCTCTGACCGACCTGGTCTACCGCGCGCAGAGCGTGCACCGCCAGTTCCACGCCGCCAACGAAGTCCAACTCTGTTCGTTGCTGTCGATCAAGACCGGAGGCTGTCCCGAAGACTGCGCGTATTGTCCGCAGAGCGCACACTATGATGCCGGCGTCGACAAACAGCCGTTGATGGGAATCGACCAGGTTCTGGCTGCTGCGAGTGCCGCCAAGGCCGGCGGCGCGACGCGTTTTTGCATGGGCGCGGCCTGGCGCGAGGCGCGCGACGGTGAGGCGTTCGATCGCGTCTGCGACATGGTCCGCGGCGTCACCGCCCTCGGCATGGAGAGCTGCGTGACGCTCGGCATGCTGACCGCGTCGCAGGCGGCGAGGCTCAAGGCCGCAGGTCTGGTCGCGTACAACCACAACCTGGACACCTCGCGCGAGTACTACGGCAAGATCGTTACCACCCGCTGCTACGACGAACGCCTCGAGACGTTGCGCAACGTGCGTCAGGCCGGGATCACGATCTGTTGCGGCGGCATCATCGGCATGGGCGAATCGATCGACGACCGCTGCGCGATGCTGGTCGAGTTGGCCAACCTGCCGGTGCACCCCGAGAGCGTACCGATCAACGCGCTGGTGACGGCGCCCGGAACACCCCTCGCGGACCGGCCGCCGGTGCCGCCCTTCGAGTTCGTGCGCGTGATATCCACTGCGCGTCTGTTGATGCCGGCCTCGCTGGTGCGGCTGTCGGCCGGGCGCACCGGGCTCAGCGACGAGGCCCAGGCGCTGTGCCTGCTGGCCGGGGCCAACTCTATTTTCTTCGGCGAAACGCTGCTGACCACCGGCAACCCCGACTGCGACCACGACCGCGAACTGCTCGGCGCGCTCGGGATACGTGCGTCGCTCCCCGCGCCCGCGAAGGCCCGCCGCGACGAACGCGCCGCCTGAAGCCGACGCTCGCACCGAAGCTCGCCATTTGTTAGCGTCGCACTAGTCCATCGCATTGCGCGGGGCCCGGCTCTCGCACGGGAGATCGAACATGGGATTGTTCTTGATGAGGCTGATCGTGGGCGGCATCGTCGGATGGTTGGCCAGCGTTCTGATGCACACCGACGACCAGATGGGTATCATTGCCAACGTCGCAGTGGGCATGGCCGGTGCGGTGATCGGCTCGTGGATCTTCGGGCTACTCGGTTTCGGCGTCCACGGAGTGATCGCTTACCTGATCGTGGCCACGGTAGGCGCGGTGGTGCTGATCGCGGGGCTTCAGCGTCTCGGCGTATATCGTTGAGCTCCGCGTTCGAGCGGCGCTGGCGGCTCGGACCGTGATCACCGAACCTCGATGAACGAACCTCGGGGCACTCTTCGTGACGTGCTCACGGCTACTTCGTTGGAAGAGGTGCGCGATGTCTATCGCGACCTCGAGTCACGCTCGGTCGAGCGTGATTGCCGGTGCCGCACCGATTGCTGCCGCTTCCGGCTTACCGGCCTGACGCCGTACCTGACGCGCGGCGAGGCTCTGGTCGCAGCGTTGGCGCTGCGTGCCAGCGGCAGCACCGGCGTGATTGCGCGCGACGACGGCGCCTGCCCGGTGCTCGACGGCGAAGGAAGATGCCGCATCTACGCCGCACGGCCGCTGGGCTGTCGAACCCACTTCTGCGACGCGGCCGGTGGTCCCTACCCGCGCCGCCACGTGCTCGATCTGATCCGCCGTCTCGAAGCCGTGGATCAGCAGCTCGGTGGCAACGGCCCCGAAGCTCTGCCCGGAGCGCTGCAACGGGCAATGACACGGGCGGCCGCAGGCCGTGAAAAGAGGCGCAGCAAGTAAAGACCGTAAGCGTCTATGCACGGACGCCGCGGGCACTTGCCGCGTCGATGCCGGATTCGGTTCGCAATCCGGTCGCGTGTACAACGGGTCGCATGTTTCCAACCATAGTCCACTCGAACCCTTTGCCCACGCTCACTCGTGCCGCGCGCTTGGCCGCTACGCTTGCGGTCGCCGTGCTGCTTGCCACGCCGGCTCTTGCCGCGCCCGCGGTCTCAGCGCCGGCGGTCGCCGCACCGCTACCGTTGCAGGCAGTCTGTGACGTACACTTCACCGGCAGCTCGACCCTCCACGACTTCCACGGCAGCGCGCCCGCTGTAACCGTGCCGCTTCAACCCGGAACACTGGACGGCCACTGGACGGCCGAAGCCGGCGTCGATGTGCGCAGTCTGGATACCGGCAACGGCAGTCGCGATTCGAACATGTGGAACATGTTCGACGCAAAGAACTGGCCCAGCATCCGAGCGAGCTTCGCCGACATAGACGCCGCGGCGATCGCGACCGGCAAACGCCTCTCCTTCAAACTCACCATCAGGGAAATCACCCACGACGTGGTTGCGACCGTGACCTCGTGGCAGCAAGACCAGGACAAGGTTGCCTTCAACGCCGCTTTCGACGTCTCGCTGACCGCCTTCGGACTCGAGGCACCGAGCGTGCTCGGACTCGTGCACGTCGCCGACAGCGTGGCCGTGGGCGTTCACGTGATCGTCACCAAGGCAGCCGCGGGATCCTGAGCGAAAGTTCTGCGCAATGCTACGGCAACGCAGCGCCGCTGTCTGACCGGCGGGAGGGCATATGAAAGATCGAGTGCTGCTCGGCGTCGGCCGCTACATGATCCCGATCCCGCGCGCGGTGTGGCAGCGCCTGTTCGCCGCCAACGCTCGCAAGGTGCGTGCGTCGCTCGGCTTCATGTCGCGCGACCACCACCGGGTACGCGACCTTGCCGTTACCGAGTTGGCGCGTGGCGGGGCTCCGCTGGCGCCGCAAGTGATCGCGCAAAGGCTCGACCTGCGGCCCGAGAGGGTGTCCGAACTGCTCGACGAGATGGAAGAGCGTCTGATGTTCGTGGTCAGGAACACCGCCGGTGAGATCACCTGGGCCTATCCCGTGACGGTTGAGCAGACTCCCCACCACGCCTGTTTCAACACTGGCGAGGAAGCGTACTCACCTTGAGCGGTCGACGCATTCGCGATGCCCTTCGTGCAAGGGCAACTAGGTAGCGAGCCGATCTCGGTAACCATCGATTCCCAGTGCGCGCACTGTGCGCGGTCGATGCGGCTGCGGGTGGATAGCGACCTGCAGTATCGCTTCGATGACGCACCCGATCCGGTCATCTACCTGCCGATAGTGGACTTCGCGAAGCTCAAAGCACCGAACATAATCGACGCCTTTTGACGGCGCTCGGTGTTCTTCTGGTCAGAAGAACATGCCACGGAGCAGCGCCGCCGCTCCGCCGAGGGCCTCGGCCTCTATCTGACACCGAGCCAGGTTGTGGCGCTGACACGGCTGATACAAAGCGCCCTGTTCGCGCTTCCACGCTGACAGCCTGTATCGAAAATAGCCACGAGCGCGGCGTGGACGACGCGCGAGGATCACGCCTGTCTACTCGAGCTCGCTCCTCGCCAGCGCGGGGCTCGTGCGCGCGAAACCGCTCTCGAGAAACTACGCCCGCCGGAGCGGACTGCTGATGGCGGTCAGGCCGCCTACGGTTTCATCCATACGGGTGCGCCTGGCCATGTAAACTCGCTACAGCGATAAGTGCGCTGCCCTTGCATCTGGACCATTTTGAACAGGCTGATGGGCGTTTTTCAACGGACTGATAGCAGCCCGGGGGGGCTTCCCCACTCGTCTCGAGGACAGAGTTCGACTCGAGACCGGCCGTTTGCGGGATCAGGCAATCGGTCGCCGCAGCCGGGGCCGCCACGCGCCCCGGTCCTCGGCCAACGCAGAGGCTGCGGCTACCAAACCGGCGGGGCTTCGGCTATGTGCTTGCCCGGCTGCACCAATTCCAACGAGCGATCGGGACTTTGCCATGCTGACAACGCGCGAGATTCACCAGCACCTGACCAACGTTCTCGAAGACACGTCGTTTCTCGGCTTTCCGGGGATAATTCGCGGCAAGGTGCGCGACCGTTACGACCTCGGCGACAAGTTGGTGCTGATCACCACCGATCGGCAGAGCGCGTTCGACCGGGTGCTGGCCGCGGTTCCGTTCAAAGGCCAGGTACTCAACCAAGTGAGCGCCTTCTGGTTCGAGCGCACCCGCGACATTGTCCCCAACCACGTCCTCGAACTCCCCGATCCCAACGTCACGATCGCCAAGAAGTGCGAAGTCTTCCCGGTCGAATTCGTGATGCGCGCGTACCTGACCGGCACCACTTCGACGAGCATCTGGAAGAACTACGAAAGCGGCGCACGCAGCTACTGCGGCCACCGCTTGCCCGACGGCATGGTCAAGAACCAGCCGCTGCCGAAACCGTTGCTCACGCCCACCACCAAGGACGACATGCACGACGAACTGGCGTCGGCGGAGCAGATCGTGGAGCGCGGCCTGGTCGATGCCGCCACCTGGGCGCAATTGGAGCGGATCGCCGCTGCGCTGTTCGCGCGCGGCCAACAGATCGCCGCGGCCAACGGTCTGATCCTGGTCGACACCAAGTACGAGCTCGGACGCGATGCCGACGGCAACATCATGCTGATAGACGAGATCCACACCCCCGACTCGAGCCGCTACTGGCTGCGCGATGGCTACGAGAGCCGCTTCGCAAAGGGTGAGGAACCCGAGAACATCGACAAGGAATTCTTGCGCCGCTGGTTCGTCGATCACTGCGACCCCTACCACGACGAAATTCTGCCCGCAGCGCCGGCCGAACTGGTCGCCGAACTGTCGCACCGTTACATACAGCTGTTCGAGATGATCACCGGGACGACGTTCGAGCCGGCACTGAATCGGCCGATCCGCGAGCGGATGACGGCCAACCTGGCCAAGTATCGCTGAAGGCACCGGCGAACGTGCACGGCTGCGAGTGATTCGCTGCTGAGGAAGCGGTTCTGAAAGCCTCAACTCTCGACTCGCTGGATCACCCCGACTCGCTGTACAACCGTCTGGCTGTGCGTGGGCCGCACCCCGACCCGCTCTGTTGCTGCACGCAGTGGCAGTTCTCGTTTCACGAAGCTTTCAGTCCCGCACGGCAGCTGCTGCTGAGGTCCGACGGCGACAGCCTGGTGGGACTGGCAGGTTACGTTCACGCCGAGGTGGGACCGGTGCTCGAGCCGATCGAGTCTCACTGGCGGTTCGGCTGCCCGCTGCTGGGCAGCGATGCGGTCGCGTTGCTCACGGAGACACTCGAAGAAGAACTCTTCGCCAGGATGCGCCCGCTGCTGATGCTGAGCGGGATCACCTACCGTAGCGACCTCTGGAACGCCGTCATAACAACCTTCGGAAGAAAGTACGGGATCCACATGACGCCGCCCGCGATCTTCCGCAGCGCCCGGCTCGAAGGCGGTCTCGACGGATACCTCTCACGCCGCTCGGCAAACCATCGGCACAAACTCCGGCAGGCGATCAAACGGGCGCACGACGCCGGCATCACGTTCGAGCGCCACTGCCCGACCACTGCCGCGGAGGTGGATGTCGCCTATGAACGCGTGCTCGCGGTCGAGGCGACGAGTTGGAAGGGAATCGGCGAGTGCGGGATGGCGCAGCCGCCAAGCCGTGATTTCTATCGGCTGATGCTGCGCCGGCTGGCCGCGTCGGGCGCCGGCCGAATAATCTTCGCGCAGTTGCAGCATCGCGACATCGGCTTCGTGTTCGGCGGTGTCGTCGCGGCGCACTACCGGGGCCAGCAGTTCAGCTACGCACACGATCAACGGCACCGGTCGATCGGCAACCTGCTGCAGTTCGAGCAGATTCGCTGGCTCTGCGAAGAAGGAGTCGAGTGGTACGACATGGGTCCGCTCATGGACTACAAGGTGCACTGGGCCGAGGTGGAGTCGAGGACCGAGACGCTGGTCCTGCGGCCATAGGCGGGGATGTGAACGACGGATCCGGGATTCGCCCGCTTTGCTCCGCACTTTGCTCACGCGGCGCGCTCGGCTATGACCACGCCTGAGAGCCGCGCCCGAACCGCGGCTGCGCGCCGCCAGGCAAGTTTCACCGGCGCCGCCAAGGAGTACCCGATGCCGAGTCCCCAGCACGAAGCCGTCGTCGCGATGTTGCAAAGCATGCCCCTGCCCTCCGAGCCTCCGGCCCCCGAGGTACTGCGCGCTTTCTTCGAGACGATGGCCTCGACTTTCCCGGTTCCCGACGGAGCGAAGTCGATGCCGGCCGAGATCGGCGGCGTGCGCGGCGAGTGGATCGAGATGCCCGAGTCGAGCGCCGATCGCGTGGTGCTCTACCTGCACGGCGGCGGCTACGTGATCGGTTCGGTCAACACCCACCGCAGCCTGGTCGCGCGCATCGCCAGGGAAGCCCGTGCGCGCTGCTTCTCGCTCGACTACCGGCTGGCACCGGAGAACCCCTACCCGGCAGCCGTCGAAGACGCGGCGCGCGCCCACCGCGGCCTGGTTGCGTCGGGCATAGCACCCGGCCGCATCGTGATTGCGGGAGATTCCGCAGGCGGCGGCCTCACGCTCGCGACCCTGCTGTCACTGCGCGACGCGGGCGATAAGCTTCCGGCTGCCGGCGTCTGTCTCTCGCCCTGGACCGACCTCGAGGGCACCGGCGCGTCGCACACGGATCCCGACATCCACGACCCGATGGTGAACCTGCCCGGCCTACAGTTGATGGGACGGCTCTACGCCGGCGCCAGTGTGCGCGATCCGCTGGCCTCACCGCTGCACGCCGATTTCCGCGGCGTGCCGCCGCTCTACATCCAGGTCGGCACCCGCGAAATGCTGCGCGACGACTCGCTGCGCGTGGCAGACAAGGCGCGCGCGGCCGGTGTACCGGTGCTGCTGGAGAAGGGCGAAGCGTTGATACACGTGTGGGCGATGTTCGGCGACGCAGTACCCGAAGCCGCCGCCGCGGTCAGGAACATCGGTGCGTTCGTGCGCACGCGGCTCGGGTAGTGGCCAGGTGGTGAATTCGCTCCCCTGACCTCGTAGCGCTGCGAGACCGTCAACCCGTTCACGAGACTTCGATGCGCGCGGGTACGCTCTTGTGCCAGGGCGTCCCCGCGACCCAGTCGCGGTCTTCGGCACGCGTCAACTCGTTGGGCGAGACGCCGGTGCTTCGCGCGCCTTCAGCAGCGGGGAAGTCCAGACCCAACCCGTTCGGCAACGCGATGTGTCCGGGTTGCATACGCTCGCACAGCGCGACCTCCACTTCGGCCCAGCCGCGGCGCGTGGTCAGGCGCACGCGGCCGCCGTCGGCGACACCGAGCTTGGCGGCGTCCTGGGGGTTGACGCGCAGCGCGCCGCCGGCGTCCTTCTTGCGCCACTCGGGATTGCGCACGATGGTGTTGGCCGTGAACGCGCGGCGTTCGCCGGCCGACAGCACGAACGGAAACTCGTCGCTGGTCCAGGCGGGTTCTTCGTCGGCGAGGCTGTCGAGTTCTTCGAACAGTTCACCGATGGCGAGTTGCACGCGGCCGCCGCGGGGCCCGATACTCGACGGCAAATCGTCCCATTCGTCGGCCGCGAACAGCACCGCGCTCTTGCCCGACAGCATCGCGTCGAACAGCGCGTCGGCGGCTTCGCCGGGATCATCGCCGTAGCCCGCGCGTGTGAGCGAAGCGGGATTCTTCATCGCCAGGATCTGGCACAGTCCCCACACCGCCGCACCTTCGGCGAATCCCTGCGGGAGCAAGTCGCCGATCGCGCGGTAGAGCACCACCGGTGCCAGCGCCATCATCCGCGGATCCGAGGCCGCCGACTCCATGAACTTCGCGCGGAAAGCCGCCCTGCCTTCGATCCACGCGGCGCGCAGAGCCGCGACCACCTCGGTGGGCATCGCGCCCAGAGCTTCGACGAGGCGCGCGTGCAGCTCGGCCTCCGAGAACAGCCCGTCCCGGGGCGGCAGCAGCGCTTTTCGCAGATGGAAGTAGTTGCGCGGAAACTCGAAGTTGAAGAAGGTCGCTTCGGCTTTTTCGTACTGGCTCGCCACCGGCAGCACGTAGTGCGCCTGGCGCGCGGTTTCGGTCATCGCGACGTCGATCACCGCGACGAAATCGAGAGCTGCAAACGCCTCGCGCATGCGTGGACCGTCGGCCAGCGAATGCGCCGGGTTGGCGCTTTCGATCAGCATCGCACGCAGACGCTTGGGATGGTCGGTGAGAATCTCTTCCGGAATCACGTTGCAGGGCACCAGTCCGCCGATAATGCGCGAGCCGGTCACCGCAGAGGGTTTGCCTTCCTTGCCCGAGGCCAACGGCACCAAACTCGTCAGCGTGTAGGCGCTACCCTTGCGGCCGACATTGCCGGTCAGCAACACCAGCAGCCAGTGCAGGTACGAGGTCAGTGTCGAGTGGCGGTTCATCTGGATGCCGAGATCTTCGAAGGTCGCAACACCCGACGCCGATGCGATGTGCCGGACGGTCTTGCGCACTATTTCTTCGGGCAATCCGCAACGCCGGCAGTAGGCCGCGACGTCGAGGTTGGCGAAGTGAGGCAGCACTTCGGCGAGCCCCTCGGCGCGATCGGCCAGCCACTCGTGCGCCAGCAGATTCTCCTGCACCAGCACGGCGACCATAGCCGAGAGCAGCCACGCGTCGGTGCCGGGCTTGACGGCAAGATGAATGTCGGCGAGTTCGGCGGTTTCGGTGCGGCGAGGATCGATGACGATCAGGCAGCGCGCCGGATCCTTGGCGATTGCGCGCAGCGTGGTGCGCGCGCGAGGGATGCCGTGCGAGTGCCACGGGTTCTTGCCGATGAACAGCGCGACCTCGCAGTGCTCGAAATCGCCGACGGCGTAGTTGCCCATCATGCGGTCGGCTACCCAGAACTCGCCTGTCTTCTCCTGTGCCAGTGCGCTGGATCGGTACACCGAGCCCAGCGCGGCGCGCGTGCCGCGCCCGTAGGCCGCTGGCAGGTGATTACCCTGCCCGCCGCCGCCGTAATAGAAGATCGACGCTCCGCCCCACTGGTCGCGAACCGCGGTGAAGCGCTCGGCCACTTCGCGAATCGCCGTGTCCCAGTCGACTTCTTCGAACGTGCCGTCGACGCGGCGGCGAAGGGGGGTCTTCAGACGCTGCGGTCCGTTTTGGTAATAGTCGATCCGGTGGGCCTTCTCGCAGGCGTAACCTTGCGAAACCGGATGCGCGTCGTCGCCGCGGACGCGAACGATGCGGCGGCCGTCTTCACCGCCGAGTTGCACCTCGATGCCGCAGTTGCAGCCGCACAGGATGCAGGCGGTGGATTGCCACGCAGACGCTGGGGCGGAAGGGTTCACGGGCATCGCAGACTCCTTGTGGTGCGGCAAAACCTAACGCACCGTACAGGACCGCTATACCAGTCGGTTGCTTGAAGCAACCGACTATTCGGCGTAGGGTCGCCCTGTGAGCAGAACGCGCTTCGGTGACATGAACTGCGGAGTCGGCCAGGCCCTGGAAGCTCTGGGCGATTGGTGGACCCTGCTGATCGTCCGCGACGCGTTCCTCGGCGTGCGCCGCTTCGGCGACTTCGAGCGCGATCTGGGCATCGCCAAGAACATCCTGGCCTCGCGCCTCGAACACCTGGTCGCTCACGGCATCTTCGAGAAGGTGGACATCGGCACCCAGGGACAGCGTTTCGAGTATCGACTCACCGACAAGGGAGAGGCGTTGCTGCCGGTGCTCACCGCGATGCGAGAATGGTCGGACGAATGGATCTTCGGCCGCGGTAACGAGCCCGTGGTAATGGTGGAACGTAGGACCGGAAAGCGCGTGCCGCGGATGAAACTGAGAGCGGCCGACGGAAGAGAAATCTCACGCACCGACCTGCGCGCAATTGCGGGCCCCGGCGCGACCAAAGATACGATCCGCCGCCTCACGCCTCGCAGTCCGGCGCCGGCGTCACGCTCTCGCGATTGACGCCGCTGCCCTCGACGTAGTGCCGTCGCTGTCGATGCGCCGCGCGTCTTGCCCGGGGCACACAAAAAACCGGGAGGGGAATGTGCGACTTTCCCCTCCCGTCTCTGGAGCGTCAGACTTCGAACCGATTACGGAGTAGCTGTACCCGGATCGGTGCCCTTGTCGTGACAGGTCAGACACAGCTGGCTGTTTACGTCGCTCCTCCACAACAGGCTCTCGCCGGTATTGCCCTTGTTGTGGACCGAGTGGCAAGTCCCGCACTCCATCTTCAAGTTGCCAACTCCCAGCAGGTGCTCGCGAACCGTCCCGGCACTGCCGAGCTCGGCGGTGTCGGCAGAACGGATCTCGGTATCCACCGACTGAACGGCGTCATAGTCG
>Ga0172371_10006283_pt1 | contig 17328 bp, 16 predicted proteins | sample Lak12m_FD_114543 | JGI IMG/M metagenome (GOLD analysis project Ga0172371, IMG submission 114543) | Freshwater microbial communities from Kabuno Bay, South-Kivu, Congo - kab_022012_12m | ecosystem: Environmental > Aquatic > Freshwater > Lake | place: Democratic Republic of the Congo: South-Kivu...
ACGATGCGCTGCTGGTTGGTCAGGCTCACTCTCAGGCTGTCGATTTTGACTTCAATTAGCTCTGGCATGCGCTCCTCCGCGGTTAATTTATTCTAACATGCCACTGACTGAAACCCAAATTTAGACTGTAATTTAAGATAGTGTATAATATTTCACAGCCGCGATTTTTTAAGAATTCCCTGGTTACTTAATCTTTGCAGGCGAGGGGGAATCGGCGGATTTGTATAAACAATCAATACACAGGATGTTATTATAATATTGGCAAAAGGAATCGTAATATCTGAAATAACAGGGATATGGTAAACTGAACACTTTTGAGCGCCTGGTTATATGAAACATTTGCTGTTGCTTATCGAAGCTAAACGAGCGGATCGGCCCTCCTACATGTCGGGTTTGAGCATGAAGGGGTTCGATGTCGATTCGGTCAGCACCGGTTCCGAGGCGCTAAAAAAACTCACCACCATTGAACCCAAGGCAGTCATCGTCGATGCCGCCTCCATGCGCACTTCCGGCACGCGCATCTGCAACGCGCTGCGTAAAGTGCTGAAAGAGATCCCCATCATCCTGATCGTGGCGAGTGACCAGATGGATGTTGATCCGGATTGCGCCGATGAAATCCTGCGGCTTCCTTTTACCATGCAAAAGCTGCTCAACCGCCTCAAACCCTATATGGCCATGAACCAGAACAAAAAATTGGTGGTGGGGACAATCGAGCTGGATTTGAAACAGCGCTGGGTGCATTGCGATGGCAAACGCACGCGCCTGACACCCCGCCTGTTCATCCTGATGGAAACCTTCATGCGCCGGCCCGGTGAGGTGCTGCAGCGTGATGAGCTTTTCAAAAAATTATGGGAAACAGATTACCTGGGCGATACGCGTTCGCTGGATGTGCACATCAGCTGGCTGCGCCAAGCCATCGAAGCTGATCCGCGCCGCCCGCGCTACATCAAAACCGAGCGTGGGGTGGGCTACCGCCTGGAAGTGGAAAAACCCAAGCGGCCGACCAAAAGCGAAAAAAGTTAAATAAAGCCTGATGTTAAATTGAAAGCGATACCAATCGCTTTTTGTTTTAACAAATAAACAGCCGGATTTCCAAAATCCGGCTGTTTAATGATTAGAGATCTGGATTATTGCAATGCCATGACCAGCGTCAGCAGCAGGCCGCCGGCGATCACGCTGCCCAACTGCCCGGCGGTGTTGGCGCCCATGGCGTGCATCAGGATGAAATTCTCAAAATCCTCATCCTGCGCCATCTTGGCGGAAAGCCGGCCGGCCATCGGGAATGCGCTGATGCCGCAGGCGCCGATCAACGGGTTGATCTTGCCGTGGGTAACCCATGCCATCAGTTTACCGAATAGCAGGCCCATGATCGTGTCGAGGATGAAAGCCAGCAGCCCCAGCGCCAGGATTTGCAGGGTGGCCAGGTTCAGGAAGCTCTCGGCGGTCATCGTCCCGCCGATGGTCAATCCCAGGAAAAGCGTGGCGATGTTGATGATCTCGTTTTGGGCGGATTTGTTCAGGCGCTCCACCACGCCGGATTCACGCAGCAGGTTGCCCAGCATCAGCGCGGCAATCAACGGAGCGGCGGTGGGCGCCAGGATGCTGATCACGATCGTGACCACGATCGGGAAAATGATCAGGGCTTTCTTGCTGACCGGTTTGGGCGAGTATTCCATGCGGATCAAGCGTTCCTTGCGGGTGGTCAGCAGCTTCATCACGGGCGGCTGGATGATGGGGATCAGGCTCATGTAGGAATAAGCCGCCACGGCGATGGGCGCCAGCATATGTGGCGCCAGCTTGCCGGCCACGTAAATGGCGGTTGGTCCATCGATCGCGCCGATCACGCCGATCGAGGCCGCTTCATTCAGGTTGAAGCCCAGGAGGGTGGCCAGGATCAAGGTGCCGTAGATGCCGAATTGGCCGGCCGCGCCCAGTAATGCCAGATGCGGCTGGGCCAGCAGCGGGCTGAAATCGATCATACCGCCCACGCCGATGAAGATCAGCAGCGGAAAAAGCTCCGATTGGATGCCCGCGCGGTAGAGCACCGAGAGAAATCCTTCGCCATTCGCCGAGGCGGCCATGCCCAGGTTCGCCAGGATACAGCCAAACCCGATCGGCAGCAGCAGCACAGGTTCATATTCCTTGGCGATGGCCAGGTAGATCAGCAGCAGGCCCGCCGCGATCATGATCAGATTGCCGCCATGCAGCGTCAGGAAATCGTTGCTGAAGTAGGTCCAAAGCGCGCCGAAATTCATAGTCAGGCCGCCTGGTCGGCCAGTTCGACCAGCAGTTTACCCTGCTGAACCTGATCGCCGACGGAGATATGGATTTTTTTTACTTTGCCGGCCCGGCTGGCGCGGATGGAGTTCTTCATTTTCATGGCTTCCAGCACGCACAGCTCCTGGCCATAGGCAACCGCCTCGCCTTCGCTCACCTTGATCTCGATGATCACGCCCGGGATCGGCGCGCTCACGGCGCCGGGTTTGCTGGTTGTGGAGTTACCGTTTCCGCTGATGGAGGGTTTTTCGGGAAGCGCAGCAGGCACCGTTGCGGGGCGGGGAGAAATGGAGGCGGTTGCGGCTTCTTCCGGCCAGACCTCGAATTGTTCACCGTCCACTTCGACCAGGATGGGACGGGTTTGCACGTCTCCCACATTGACTTGGTAGGTTGTATCCTGGATCTTGATGTTAATTTTCATAATGTTCCCTTTTTCTTGCGGAGTAGCGCGTTGCTCGCTTCGATCTGGCGGCTGCGCCCCAGGCTGAGCCAGAGGCTGGGGCCGGCTGTTTTGCTGCTTGAAGCGTTGATTGTGGAGACTTTCTGCAAAGCCAGCGCTGCCGCAACCGCAGCGGCGGCAGCTTTGCGCGATGTGGAGCTTTCACTTTCGGGGAGGTCAGCCTCACCGCTGGCCGATTCATCGGCACGCGAAAGGGATTTGCCGTTGGTCAAGCGCACCAGCAGCGCCATCATCAACCACAGCAGGATCAATCCGATAAAAATCATCCCGCCGCCAATCAGTGAGATCAACAAAGCATTATTCATGCGCGGCCTGCCTAAACCGGTGGGTTGCCGTGCTTGCGCGGCGGGTTCTGAACTTGCTTTTCTTTGATGATGGCAAGCGCGCTGATGATCTTCATGCGCGTTTCCGAAGGCAGAATGATTTCATCGCAGAAACCGGCATTGGCCGCCGCGTAGGGATTCAGGTATTTATCCTTGTATTCCTGAATGACCTTTTCGCGTTCCGCCTGTGGGTCTGGCGCGCTTTGAATGCGCCGGGTGTGCAGGATGTTGGCGGCGCCTTCCGCGCCCATCACGGCGATCTCGGCCGTCGGCCAGGCATAGGTGATGTCCGTGCCGAGGTATTTGCTGCTCATCACGATATATGCACCGCCATAGGCTTTGCGCGTTACCACGCTGACCTTGGGGACGCTGGCTTCGGAGTAAGCGAACAGCACCTTGGCGCCGTGGCGGATGATGCCGCGGTGCTCCTGCTGGACGCCGGGCAGAAAGCCGGGCGAATCCACGAAGGTCACCAGCGGAATGTTGAAACAGTCGCAGAAGCGCACAAAGCGGCAGATTTTATCCGCTGCGTCGATGTCGATCGCGCCGGCCATCGAGCTGGGTTCCTGCGCCACAATGCCGACCGGGTTGCCGTTCATGCGCGCGAACCCGATGATGGCGTTGGTGGCAAACGTGGATTGCAGTTCCAAAAAGGATTTTTGATCCACAACGCGCTCGATCACCTCGTGCATATTGTACGGTAGGGTTTCATCATCGGGGATGATGCTATCCAGGTAAGTATCCATGCGCATTGGATCATCGCTGGGCTGTGCGCCTGGCGGATTCTCGACATTGTTGCCGGGCAGATAGCTCAACAACGCGCGGCAGAGCGCCAGAGTTTGGTGTTCGTCCGGCGCGGTCAGCGAAGCCACGCCGCTGGTACCCAGGTGCACCTGCGCCCCGCCCAGGCTGTCGAAATCCACTTCCTCACCGGTGATGGCTTTGATCACGTTCGGCCCGGTGATGAACATGTAAGATTGCTTTTCAACCATTAAGATGAAATCTGTCAGGGCGGGGGAATAGGCCGCGCCGCCGGCGCAGGGGCCCATGATGATGCTGATCTGCGGAACCACGCCGGAATATAACGCGTTGCGCCGGAAGATCTCGGCATAACCGCCCAGGCTGTGGATGCCTTCCTGGATGCGCGCACCGCCGGAATCGATCAGGCCGATGATGGGCGCACCATTCTGCACGGCTAAATCCATCACGCGGCTGATCTTGTGGCCCTGCATCTCACCCAGCGAGCCGCCGTTGGCGGTGAAGTCCTGGGCGTACACAAACACCGGCCTACCGTCGATGCGGCCGAAACCGGTAACGACCCCGTCGCCCAGGATGCGATCTTCCAGATCCTCGGTCAGGTCGCCGCGCTGCAGTACCATTGGTTCCAACTCCTGGAAGCTGGAAGGATCCAGAAGCTCCTCTAGCCTTTCACGGGCAGTCAGCTTGCCTTTTTCATGCTGTTTGGCAATGCGTTCTGCGCCTCCGCCCAGTTTGGATAATTTACGGAATTGCTTCAATTCTTCATTTTTCGATGGTTTTGAGGTCATAGATTATTCCTGTGGTTATTATTATTTTAATCCCGCAAAATCGCTCAAAAGTCATTGACATTCGTCTTGAATTATTGTAATATGTGATATGTAATATATCACATATTACATGAGATTGGTAGAATTGAGAAAAGAATGGAAAAAGCCCCTAAAAGCAAACCAGCCGCATTGACCGATTGGACTTACCAATACCTGAAAAAAAGCATCCTGAATCTGGAATTCCGGCCGGGGCAGCAGCTGCACATTGAAGAATTCACAGAAAAATTGGAAGTCAGTCGCACGCCTGTGCGCGAGGCTTTCCTGCGTTTGGCGAATGAAGGCCTGGTGGAGGTCCGCCCGCGCGTGGGCTATTTCGTGTCCACCATCACCGTGCAGGATATCTATGATCTGTTCGAAGCCCGCGAAATCGTTGAAACGCGCGCTGCCCGGCAGGCCGCCGAGAGTTTGACTGATGACGATCTGCTGAAATTAAAAGAAATCATGCAGCAAAGCGCCTTGGCCGTGGAAGCCGGTGATTATGACCAATTCTTGGAAAATGAAATCAACTTTCATGAGTACCTGCAAAAGGATGTTTCCAATAAACGCCTGATCGCGTTCATGGACAGCCTGAATGATCTGACCTATCGCGAGCGTGTGCTCTCGACGCGGTCGTTGGAGAACATTAAGTCAACCATAATCGAGCATAACAAGATTGTCGATGCGCTTGTTAGAAGAGATGGACAGGCAGCCGAAAAATACATGGCTGAGCATTTGGAGAATGTCCGTCGAAGGTTGGTTAGTTTAATAAAAGACAGTCCCAATTTCAATCAATAAGGAGTATGCAGTATGACACAATGGAAATTGCCCCCTGATGGCGGGCATATGGATCGGCCGACCGGTATTTACCTGCAAACGATGACAGGTAAAGAGGTAGAAGAGCGTCTGAAGAAAAATGACCTTATCATCCTCCCGATTGGCAGCACCGAGGCGCATGGCCCGCATGCCTGCAGCGGCGAGGATACCTTCCTGGTGACCCGCATGGCTGAGGCGGTAGCCCAGGCGACCGGTTGTACCGTAGCAGAGCCGATTTGGTATGGGTCACATCCCTACCATCATCTCGGCATGCCCGGGACGATTATCGTGCCGGAGGAAACCTTCGCGGCTAACTTACGCGCCGTGATCGCGGGCCTGTGGAACGCTGGTTTCCGCAAGCAAATACTGTTCAACGGGCATGGCCAGGATTACGTCATCCCCATGGCCATGCACCAGTTCGGCAAGAAATACCAGGTTCCCGTGCTCCTGGTGAACGTCAATTACTGGTTCATGATCAAGGAGCATATCCGCGATAAAGCACACGGCGGGCCGTTTGAGACGCCCTTTGTACATGGCGATGAAGTTGAGACTTCCTTCTCCATGATGCTTTTCCCCGAGATGATCCACCTGGAAGACGCGGTAGATACCAAGGGCGAAAGCCTCTTCCCGCCCGGCCACATCGATTTATCCGGCTCGGCCTATGACATGCCGATTCCCTTCTGGCAGCACGTCGGGGCTTCGACCATCGAACCCATCGCGACCCCCGAAGGCGTGGTTGGTTCAGCCACGCTGGCTGTCCCAGAAAAAGCCATTCCCGGTATTCACGCGGTATTGGATTACCTGGAGCGGCTGATCAATGACATCATGGCCAAGTATCCGGCTGGCATGCTGCCCCCGACCGACAAGATTACTCAGCGCTCCAAAGAGGAAATCGATGCCTTGTTGAAAGGCCCGATTGCTGAAGGCGGCACGCATATCTACACGGTCGCATATCCGCCTTAAATCGATTGTGAAATAGATCGTTGGGGACCAGGCACTAAAACCTGATCCCCATTTCATTTCACAAATCGATTGCGTGACAACTGAATATTGAGGAGAAAGTGCATCATGAGTGCAGATATTAAAACTGTAAGTGGTATCAAGAAAGTGGGTGCGGCTGTCATGGTTGCTCCCGGAAAACTGGAATACCAGGAATTGCCTTACCCGGATCACCTGGAACCGGGCGCCATGATTGTCAAAATGGAAATGTCCGGCATCTGTGGTACGGATAAACACGCATACAAGGGTGAAACAACCCTCTACGGCGGCACGGAAGCCGAACAAGATATGGTTTTTCCCACTGTGCATGGACACGAGAATTCTGGCATCGTGGTGGAGATGAACGGCGATAATATCGAATACAGCGGCCAGCCGCTCAAAGTGGGCGACCGCGTCACCAACTGTCCGAATGTGATTTGCGGCGAGTGTTGGTACTGCCGCAGCGTGCATGGATATCCCTATTGTTCCCATCATCAGGGCATCGGCATGACTTATTATGCCGATCAATTTCCCTACATCGTTGGCGGCTGGTCGGAATACATGTACTTGCCGCCCAAATCCTGGGTCTATAAAGTGCCGGATTACATCCCGGTGGAATATTCCTGCCTGTCGGAGTTATTCGTGGTTACTGCCATCCTCGACCGCGCAAAAGAATATGCCGCTTATGCGGGCAAGGGTTTCCATTTCGGCGACACGGTGGTGGTGCAGGGCGCCGGTCCGATTGGCATGTTGATGGTTGCCAAGGCGCGCATGTTGGGCGCCGGCAAGATTATTGCGCTGGATAATTTCCCCAAAAAGTTGGAAATGGCCAAGGATTTTGGAGCGGATGTGACCTTTAACGTCGGCAACCTGGATGACAAGCAGTTGGTCGAAGCCATCCGCGCTGAAACCGAGGGGCACGGCGCGGATGTGGTGGTCGAAACGGTCGGCCAGCCGGGTGTAGTGCGGGTCGGTTTGGAGATGCTGCGCCGCGGTGGCACTTACCTGGAAACCGGCAATTTTGCCGACACTGGAGAAGTCTCCATAAACGTCCATCGCCATATTGCCGCGAAAAACGTGTTGATCTACGGCAACACCAACCATCCGCATGACGGTTACTACGCTGCGTTTGACATGATGTGGCGCAACCGTGATCGCTTCCCCTTTGAAAAACTGATCACCCATCGCTTCAAACTGGCGCAAGCACAAGATGCGATCGAGAAGTCATTCGAAGAGGATGCCCTCAAAGTCGTTTTCGAGATGTAGTTATACAGCCAGGGAAGAAAAGGACATTTTGCGCATGAATAATCACGTTCCACTGCTCGAAATGAAAGAAATATCGAAAACATTTCCAGGTGTAAGAGCGCTTGATCATGTCAGCTTTGACCTCTTCCCTGGCGAAGTTCATGTTTTAGTGGGAGAAAACGGGGCAGGCAAGTCCACCCTGATGAAAGTGCTGGCAGGCGCATACGCGCGCGATGAAGGCGAAATCTTCATAGTAGGCAAACACCAGCCGCGTTGGAATCCGACAGTGGCGCGTGAAAATGGCGTGGCCATGGTTTACCAGGAGTTTACCCTGCTGCCGTTCCGCAGCGTGGCGGAGAATGTATTTCTGGGCCGCGAAAAAAAACGAGCGGGGTTATTCCTGGATAAAGCTGCGATGCATGCGGAAGCCGGCGCGCTGCTGCGCTCGATTGGAGTAAAGGTGGATACCCGCATGCCTGTGTTGGAACTCGGCGTGGCTGAACAGCAGATGGTGGAAATCGCCAAAGCGCTTGCCATGCATGCCCGTATTTTGGTGTTGGATGAACCTACCTCTGCCCTTAGCATGCGCGAGATCGAGCAGTTGTTCTCGACAGTGAGAACCTTGAAAGAAAAAGGTGTCGGGATTATCTACATCTCCCACCGCCTGGAGGAATTGAAACAGATCGGCGACCGCGTTACAGTTATGCGGGACGGTCAGTTAATTGGGACACGCGGTATTAAAGAAGTTACTGTCGATGATGTCATCCGCATGATGATTGGGCGCGAAATCAATGAATTGTTCCCGCGCAATCATTGCCAACCCGGTGAGGTGGCGCTCTCGGTAAAAGGATTGAAATCCGGCAAGAAGGTCAAGGACGTGAACCTGCAAGTCCGTTTTGGTGAGATCGTTGGTCTTTCCGGCCTGGTCGGTTCAGGCCGCACGGAAACAGCGCGCGCCATATTCGGGCTGGATTCCATGAGCGCAGAGGAGCTTGAGATCCTGGGCAAGCAATATAAACGCATCGACCCGTCTAAAGCGGTGGATGTCGGGTTGGGTTTGATTCCTGAAGACCGCCGGCGCGATGGCCTATTCCCGATTCTGTCCATGGAGAAAAACCTGGTGATGGTGTGTTTGCGGAAACTGTTCCCGCGCGGCATCATGCGGCCTGCGCTGGAACGCAGCACGGCCGGCGAATATATCAAGAAGTTCGACATTCAGCCGCCATCACTTGACCGCTTCGTCCATTATTTGAGCGGCGGCAACCAGCAAAAGGTTGTGATCGGCAAGTGGCTGGCAGCCAAACCGCACGTGATCATTATCGATGAACCAACCCGTGGTATCGATGTGGGAGCCAAATCCGAGGTGCACGCTTTCATGGACCAATTGGCAAATTCAGGTCATGCTATCCTGATGATTTCTTCTGAAATGCCGGAGATCCTCGGCATGAGCGACCGGGTCTATGTGATGCATGAAGGCCGGGTGGCGGGAGAGTTCCCGAGAGGTGCCGATTCGGAAGAAATCCTACGCTGCGCAATGGGAGTTAAACAATGAAGCTCAAGAATAGCAAACTGCTATTGCGGCTGATACTTGAAAAAATTCCGACAGTATTTTGGATCCTGATCGTGATGGTAGTTTATTTTTCGGTCTCAAGCACGAATTTCATGACGCTGGACAACGCCATAAACCTGTCGAGGCAAGGCGCTATCCTGCTGATCTTGAGCCTGGGCGTAGTGGTTGTCAAGATCACTGGCGGCATGGACCTTTCCAATGGCGCTGTCATGTCACTTTGCGGGATGCTCATGGCCTGGAGCATGGTAAATTTACATATCCCGATTTCTTTGGCAATCCTCGTTTCAATCCTGATTGGCATTCTGCTGGGCACCCTGAATGGGATTTTTGTAACTTTCCTTGGAATCCCATCCTTCATAGCCACGCTCGGTACTCAGGGAATCGCGGTCGGGCTTTCGCTGGGGTTGAATAACGGCAAGGTCATCGGTGGGCTTCCCAAGTTGTTTTCAGAGATTGGCAACGGCGAATTTCTCAATATCCCGCTGCCGTTGTGGATTTCGGTTTTCGTATTTATCCTCACGACCTTGATCCTGAACCAGACACCCTTGGGTGTGTATGTTTACGCACTGGGCGGTAATGAGGAAGCTTTAAAGCTATCCGGCAAACCAGCCTGGTTCTATAAAATCCTGGCTTACTCTTATTCCGGCATGACCGCGGGCATCGCTGCCTGTATTCTGACCTCCCGCAACATGGCTGCGCAGCCAACCGTGGGCTCTGGTATGGAATTCGAGGCGTTTGCCGGTGTGGTTCTGGGCGGCAGTTTTATTGCCGGCAAAGGCACAGCCTTTGGCGCTGTACTTGGTGCCCTGTTTATCCTGCTATTGCGCAATGGATTAAATATTTTGGGCATCCCCACCTACTTGCAGTTGGCAATCTTTGGGACAGTCTTGATCGTTGCCATCGTTCTGTCCACCCTGGTCGAACGGCGGGTCCAAAGCATGCGCGATGAGGAGCGGGAATAATGGGACCAAAAAATAACCTCACGGATGCGAATATGGCTAAACCTGAATTGAATAGCGAAAAACGCTCAATCGGAAAGTATTTTTCCCAATTCTCGCGGATTGGCGCACTGTTGTTATTGTGCATCGGGATTTCTCTGCTCAACCAGAATTTTATTAAGGTCTCCAATCTGATCAATGTCCTGCGGCAGGCCGCTCCCCAGATCATTATTTCTTTCGGTATGACCATCGTGTTTCTGACCGGCGGCATCGATCTTTCCATTGGCTCGGTAGTCACCTTAACCAGCATTATTTCCGGTTATTTCCTGACCCAGACAGCGCTGCCCTGGTGGTGTGCGATTTTAGGCGCTGTTTTAATGGGGGCCTTTTCCGGTTTTATCACCGGGCAGTTGATCTCGTTCGTTAAACTACCTCCAGCGGTGGCCAGCTACGGCATGCTGTGGGTAGGTAAAGGAATTGCTTTTGCCATCATGGGCGCCTCGCCGTTTTTTAGCTTCGCAGATGAATTTCGTTTCCTCGGCCGTGGCTATTTTTTGAAAATTCCAATGCCGATTTGGATTGTGCTTGCTATTGCCCTAATGTTAGGCTGGTTCCTGAAATACACCACGCTGGGCAGGTGCTTTTTTGCCATCGGAGCCAATCCACGCGCGGCGCGCGCATCAGGCATTAAAGTATCCAAAACGCTGGTGAGTGCTTATATGATGAGCGGAATGCTGGCAGCCATCGGCGGAGTTATTCTGGCTGCACGGCTGAACGCGGTTGATCAGGACCTGGGCGCATCATTCCTTTTGCCTGCGATTGCCAGCCCGGTCATGGGCGGCACCAGTATGGCCGGCGGGCAAGGCGGCGTAGCAGGGACGATTATTGGATCATTAATCATGATTGTTGTGACCAACGGTATGAATTTATTGGGCATTAGTTCATTATGGCAGCAACTGGTTACGGGCGTAGTGGTGGTGTTATCCGTTTGGCTGGATGTTGTCATGCGAAAGCGCAATTAACCTGTTTATGCATCGACAATTAATTTTCGGAAAAGGAGGTGTTTTATCGGAGGATTAAAAGAGTGGTGTGAAGCATGGAAAAACTTTGAAAAACGCAGTCAATAAAAGGAGAATTAGATGAAAAAAGTAAGATTACTTTCGATTATCGGTTTGGCAATCGCACTGAGTGTTTTAATCTCGGCCTGCCAACCGGCAGCTGAAGCAGCCCCGGCAGAAGAAGCTCCCGCAGAGGAAGCTGCTGCTGAAGAAGCCCCCGCGGAAGAAGCTGCCGCACCCGCTGAACCGCTGACCTTTGGTTTGGTCACCAAAGCATTGAACAATCCCTTCTGGGAAATGATGCATGAAGGTGCCTTGAGCGTGGCGGAAGCCAATAGCGTGGAACTGGTTTACCTGGCGCCCACCAAAGCCAACAACCTGGAAGAACAGACCCGCCTGGTTGATGACCTGATCGCCCAAAAAGTAGACGGCATCGTTTTGGTTCCGGTCGACTCGACTGGTATCGTGCCCGCTATTGAACGCGCCAACGAAGCTGGCATCCCGGTTGCATTGGCGAACACCAAAGCCACTGGCGGCGAGTTCATCACTTTCTCGGCTGTCGAGAACTATGATGCCATGAGCATGCTGGCTGAGCACGCAGTAAAGACCATCGGCGAATCCGGAAAGGTCATCATTTTGGAAGGCACCGCTGGTGCCCAGACCGCCATTGACCGCAAGGCTGGCGTGGATGACACTTTGGCGAAATATCCGGACATCGAAGTCCTGGCTTCCCAAACCGCTGATTTCCAGCGCGCTATGGGTTTGACCGTCATGGAAAACCTGCTCCAGGCCTATCCTGAAATCACCGCAGTGATCGCTTGCAACGATGAGATGGCCTTGGGCGCGATCGAAGCATTGGACGCCGCCGGCCGCCTGGCTGACACCATGGTGTTCGGCTTCGATGGCAACAATGATGCCTTGAACGCTGTTTCCGAGGGACGCATGCTAGCGACCTGCCATCAGAATCCTCAGCTGCAAGCTGGTGATGCTGTTCAGGCGCTGTTGGATTACCTGGCTGGCAAGGAAGTTGCGGAACGCATTCAAACTACCGCAACGCTCGTCACCAAGGATAATGTGGCTGATTTCTTGAAGTAAATTTGCTCTTGGAAAAAGCTGAATTTTCAGCTTTTTGAGCGAATCATATGGGTAAGGGGCTGATCGCGGGTTCTTCCGCGGCAGCCCCGAAACCTGAGGAGTTTAGAAAAACTCATTCACGCGAATTCATTCGACCATTATCGCCAGCCTGGAATTAAACAATTTATCCAATTTCAACCTGGAATCATTTTCAGCTTCGTTAATCGCTGTGCAATCATGAACTGAAAAGGAGAGTCAAGCAGTGAAAAAATACAACCGGGCAGGAGTATCTTTATCCCCACGGCCATCCAAGTTTGGTCCTCTGCTGTTCGCTGGCAGGTTGGAAGAAGGTTTGGAGCGAGCCAGTGAAATGGGTTTTGGCTATGTTGAAATGAGTATCCGTTCTGTGGATGATGTGGATCCGCAGATTTTGAATGCAAAGCTGTCTAAATTGAATTTAAAAATATCCGGCCTGGCTACCGGACAAGCCTGTTTATTCGATTGCCTATGTCTGGGGTCGGATGATGACCAGAAACGCAATCTGGCTGTTGAGCATTTTAAAAATATCATCTTGCTGGCTAAATCCATTCATTCAGAAGCAGTCATTATTGGGGGTATCCGCGGATTCCTGGCGGGAGAAGGTGAGTCTCGCAAGGTTAATTATCAGCATGGCGTTGAAGCTGTGCGGCAATGCGCTTTTTTTGCGGAAGAGCAGGGCATTCAATTGCTTATCGAGCCCATCAATCGCTATGAGATGAATTGGATCCTGACTGCCAGGCAAGGGCTTGATTTCCTTGCGGATGTGGACGTGGATTCAGTCAAACTGCTTTTGGATACCTTCCATATGAATATTGAGGAAGCAGATACGTTATCCGCGCTGCGGGATACCGGCGCTCGGCTGGGATATATCCATGTGGCCGATAACATCCGCCAGGCTCCCGGTACGGGGCAGATCGATTTCCGCGCGATCCTGAATACGCTGGAGAAGATAAATTACCAGGGGCCGCTGGTGGCGGAAATCCTTCCCCTGCCGGATAATATAACGGCCATGCGCAAGACCGTGGAATTTTGGGAACAAGTGAACGCTGGATAACCATTGAAAAAAGGAGTATGAAAATGTCTAATGAAAATAAAAGCCCATTGCATCAGATGGTTTGCACTACCCAAACCGATCTGTGGAATGATTCCTGTTCGGTAAAGGAATTGACCTATTCAATCAGCCACGGCGCAGTAGGCGCAACATCCAATCCCACCATTGTTCTGGAAGTAATCAGGAAGGAAATGGAATTGTGGCATGATCGCATTCATGAATTAATCCGGCAAAACCCTGACTGGACGGAGGTGGAAATTACCTGGAAGATTTTCGAGGAAATCGGCGTCAAAGGTGCAAATTTGCTCATGCCGGTCTTCGAAAGGGAACAAGGCCGTAAAGGCCGCTTATCGGTACAAACCAACCCGGCCAATTATCGCAACGCTCAGGCATTGACTCAGCAGGCAATTCATTTCAACAGCCTGGCGCCCAATATCCAGGTCAAGATCCCGGTGACCACAGCGGGCATCCAGGCTATTGAAGAGGCGGCGTATAACGGGGTGAACATCAACGCCACCGTGTGCTTCACTGTGCCGCAATCGATCGCGGTGGCCGAGGCGCTCGAGCGCGGCATGAACCGCCGCCAAAAAGAAGGCAAACCGGTCGATAACATGTTCCACGTCTGTACGATCATGGTTGGACGCACGGACGACTGGATGAAAGTGGTTGCCAAGAAAGAAGGCATCACGGTTACACCGGGCAACCTGGATTGGGCCGGCATTGCCTGTTTCAAGAAAGCCTACGGTATTTACCAGGAGCGTAAATACCGCACACGCCTGCTGGCCGCGGCTTACCGCCATCACATGCATTGGTCCGAACTGATAGGCGGGGATGTGGTGCTAACCATCCCCTACGCCTGGCAGGTGCTTTTCAATAACTCGGATATCGAGGTCAAGGAACGCATGCAGAACCCGGTGGCGCCGGAAATCGTTGATTCGCTTTACAGCCATTTCGCGGAATTCCGCAAAGCTTATGATGAAGATGGCTTGAAGATCGAAGAATTTGATTCCTATGGCGCGGCGGTACGCACGCTGCGCGGTTTTATCGATTCGTACCATGAATTGCAGGGCGTGATCCGCGATTTCATGCTGCCCAACCCGGATGTGAAGAAGGCGTGATATGCAGACCAGCATCGATGAATTAATCCAGCGGGCGCGTAAAGCCCAGCAGGAAATCGAATTTTGGCCGCAGGAACGCGTGGACTTAATGGTTGCGGCGGTTGGCTGGGAAACATACAAACCGGAGAACGCGCAGCAGATCGCCCGCCTGGCGGTGGATGAAACCGGGATGGGGGTGTATGAGCATAAACTGCTCAAACACCAAAAAAAGACCCTCGGCACCCTGCGCGATATGCAGGGAGTCAAGACCGTCGGCGTGATCGAGGAAGATTCACAAAAAGGCTTGATTAAGATTGCCAAACCGGTGGGCGTGATTGGCGCATTGACGCCGGTCACCAACTGCGAAGCCACCCTGCCCTCCAAGGCGCTGCCGGCTTTGAAATGCCGCAATGCCATCATCTTCGCGCCGCATCCGCATGCCAAAAAGACTGCCGCGCTGGTGGTTGAGACTTTACGTGAAGGATTACGCAAAGTTGGCGCTCCGCTGGATTTGATCCAGACCATCGCAGAGCCCAGCGTGGAACTTTCCAAGGAACTGATGAGCAAGGTTGATCTGGTGGTCGCCACAGGCGGCGGGCCGATGGTCAAATCGGCTTATTCCAGCGGAACGCCAGCCTATGGCGTGGGCGCGGGCAACGCGGTGGTGATCGTGGACGAGACGGCTGACCTGGCGGCGGCCGCGGAAAAGATCTGCCAGGGAAAAACATTCGATAACGCCACCTCCTGCTCTTCCGAGAATTCGGTGGTTCTCCACGCGGGCATTTATGATCGTATGCTGGAAAATCTGAAAGCGGTGGGCGGGCATTGGTGCGAAGAAGAAGAACGCGCGCGGCTGCAGCAAACCATGTGGCCGGATGGCTTGCACCTGAACAAGGATATTGTCGCCCAGCCGGTCGGGAAGATCGCGAACATGGCCGGGCTGCAAATTCCCGCCGGGACCAAATTCCTGATGGTGGCAGGCAAGCACGTGGGAGACGATGATCCGTTCTGCAAGGAGAAATTATCGCTGGTCCTGACGGTCTGGAAATACAACGATTTCGAAGAAGCCATTCAGATGGTGGAGAACATCACCGCTTTGAACGGGCGCGGCCATTCCTGCGGTATCCATACCAGCAGCGACAGCCATATTTTGGCATTGGCCATGCGTGCCAAGGTCAGCCGCATGATGGTTAATCAGGCGCACAGCCTGGGCAACAGCGGCAACTACAACAACGGCATGCCTTTTACCCTCACGCTGGGCTGCGGCACCTGGGGCGGGAATATCACCAGCGAGAACGTGCATTGGAAACATTTCATGAACGTTACCTGGGTTTCCAAACCGATTGAAGCGCTGGCGCCGAATGAGACGGAAATCTTCGCAGAGGTTTGGGAAAAGTTCGGGAAATAGAATAAAAAAAATCTACGAGATATTCAATAAACCGATCGCAGTTGACGACATGATTATTGATATTTGAGCTTTCGTAACTGGGATCGGTATTTTCATTGGGAAATAAATTATGTTATAAGTCATTTCACTAGCTTGCTTAACGAAGAAAGGAATGCAAATGGAAACAAGAATTGGATTCATCGGTTTGGGCATCATGGGGCGGCATATGGCGCGCCACCTGATCGAAGCCGGTTATGCGCTGAACGTTTTCGACCTCAACCCTGCCGCGCTGGCCGAATTAACCGCCAATGGCGCGTTGGGCTGCGCGGATTGCGCCGCGGTGGCGGCTGCCAGTGACGTGGTCATCTCGATGGTGCCGGATTCGCCGGATGTGGAAAAGGTAGCTTTAGGAGAACACGGGATCATCCAGGCGGCGCGCGCGGGTCTCATTTACGTCGATATGAGTACCATTGCCCCGGCCGTCGCGCAAAAAGTGGCGGCAGAAATGGACAAGAAAGGCGTGCGCTGCCTGGACGCGCCCGTCAGCGGCGGCGAAACCGGCGCGCTGAATGCCAGCCTGTCGATTATGGTCGGCGGAGAAGCGCAACTATTCGAGGAGATGCGCCCCATTTTTAAGGTGATGGGCAAAACGATCACCTATTGCGGCAAAAGCGGGGCCGGTCAGGTGGTGAAAGCTTGCAACCAGATCCAGGTCGCGTTGAATTTCGTCGGCATGGCGGAAGCTTTTGTGTTGGGCGCCAAGGCAGGCGTCGATCCTGCGGTCATCCTCAAAGTGCTCAGCGGCGGTTACGCCCAGACGCGCGTGATGGATGTGCGCGGCCCGAAGATCGTCAAGGGCGAATTCGAGCCCGGCTTCAAGAGCCGTTTTCATTATAAAGACCTGAACATCATCATGGATACAGCGCGCGAACTGAAGGTGCCCTTGCCGGCGACCTCAATCGCGCATGAGCTGTTCAGCGCGCTGCTGGCTTCCGGCCGCGGCGAGCTGGATCATTCCGCTGTCATCCAGGTTATTGAAAGCCTGGCCGGGATCGAGGCCAGAAGCAAAGACATAACTCTTTAGTCTGGAGAAGAATTATTTTTCTAAAACCGGATTTTCCGAATAGTTTATAATTGGCAGTTGGATTGTTGCTAAAACAATCTTACGCAGACAGGACCCTGAGGTTGGCTCAGGGTTCTGTTTTTAAAGCACGATCAACAGCACCAAAAAGAGAAATGAGAGCGGCAAAATAAGTGTGGAAGCAAATGCGAAGTAGGAGGCATTGCGGAATCCTTCTTTGCGGAAAAGGTAAGACCCCAGGGCGACATCCGCGACCAGCATGAAGATTGAAAAGAGTGGCAGCAGCAGCAGGCGCTCGGAGGGAGCGGATTCGATCATCTCAGCGTTGGTGTTGAAACCCAGCGTGATGTTCTGCCTGGCAGGGATGATGAA
>Ga0172371_10006284_pt1 | contig 17328 bp, 15 predicted proteins | sample Lak12m_FD_114543 | JGI IMG/M metagenome (GOLD analysis project Ga0172371, IMG submission 114543) | Freshwater microbial communities from Kabuno Bay, South-Kivu, Congo - kab_022012_12m | ecosystem: Environmental > Aquatic > Freshwater > Lake | place: Democratic Republic of the Congo: South-Kivu...
GCTTCGAGTACTTTTAAGAAAGCCTTACTAAAAATGGAAATCGGGCAGGACATTTCTGCGTTGATGCCACAGGGGGAATTCGTGGTAAAGGATTTTACGAAAAGTTATGTGTTTATTGCCGGCGGTATCGGCATTACACCTTTCAGATCTATTCTTCTGGATCTGGATTTCAATAAGCAGCTTGGAAATATGAGGATATTTCTACTTTACAGTAACAGAAGTAACGATATTGTTTTTAAAAACGAATTTGATGGACTGGTTTTAAAAAACCCGTTTTTAAAGATAAGATATATAATAAGTCCGGAGATTTGCAATATTGAACTTATAAAAAATACGGTATCTGATTTTCAAGAAAAAATTTATTATATTTCAGGTCCTATTAATATGGTTAATTCAATTGAAGATGCACTAAGTAAAGGCGGAATAGGAGATGACAAGATCAAAAAAGATTATTTTCCTGGTTACTGATGCAGAAGAGGCATATTCGATTTTTTAATATTTGTAAATTAAAAAATAGGAAAGGAGTAAACATATGCAAGAAAAAAAGATAAAAAACAATATTTTTTATGTCGGAGCGATTGATAAAGACAGAAAGATTTTTGATCAGCTGATCCCGCTTCCTGATGGTACCAGCTATAATTCATATATTATCATCGGCAGCGAAAAAATAGCATTGATTGATACTGTTGATGCATCAATGCCTGGGGTAATTCTCAAAAATCTTGTGGACCTGAATATTTCCCGTATCGATTATATTATATCCCATCATGGGGAACAGGATCATTCCGGATCAATTCCTGATGTTTTAAAGGCATACCCCAGGGCAAAAGTGGTGACAAATGCAAAATGCAAATCTGAACTGATGGATCTGCTTTTAATACCCGAAGAGAAATTTATTGTTATCCAGGATGGTGAAGAAATCTCACTGGGTGATAAAACTTTAAGATTTATTTTTGCACCATGGGTACACTGGCCGGAAACAATGCTGACATATCTCCCTGAAGACAGGATTCTATTCACGTGTGATTTTTTTGGTTCTCATTATGCAACCGATAGCCTGTTTTTGGAAGATATAAAGGAAATTTATAAGCCAGCCAAGCGCTATTTTGCTGAGATTATGATGCCTTTCAGGACAAGCATTAGGAAAAATCTTGAAAAAATTAAGGACCTTGATATAGAAATTATCGCTCCGAGCCATGGCCCGCTTCATGAAAGTAAGAATTTTATCATAAATTGTTACAATGACTGGGCATCGGAGGAAGGAAAGAATGTTGCAGTTGTCCCATATATCTCAATGCACGGGAGCACAGATAAAATTTCAGAGTATTTTATAAATTCACTTATTGAAAAAGGTATTATAGTTGAAGCATTTAATCTTGCAGAAGCAGATATAGGTGAGCTTGCCATGTCCCTTGTGGATGCATCAACTATTGTACTTGGAACACCTACGGTTCTGGTGGGACCTCATCCAAAAGCTGTTTTTGCGGCATATCTTGTAAAAGTCTTAAGGCCAAAAGTTAAATTTTTATCGCTTATAGGTTCATATGGTTGGGCCACCAAAGCAGCCGAACAGATTGCTGAAATGCTTGTGAGCTTGAATACTGAAATATTGGAACCCGTAATTGTAAAAGGTTATCCGAAAGACTCTGATCTTTTACTTCTGGACGAGCTTGCTGAAAAGATAAGATCAAAACATAAAGGACTCGGATTACTTTAACGATGGACAGGGCAAAACTTGAAGAACTCTATAAAAAATATAATGATAAAAAATATATTCATCCTGATCCTTTAGAGTTCTTATACAATTACGAAAACGATGTCGACAGGGAAGTCGTGGGATTAATAGCATCCTCATTGGCATATGGAAAAGTTACTCAAATTCTGAAAAGCATAACTCTGGTATTGGAAAAACTTTTTCCAAGTCCGGCATCAATACTTGATGGCGCATCAGACTTGATATTGAAAAAGACATTTATGGATTTTAAACACAGATTCACTACAGGAGAGGAACTGGCAGGATATCTATTTAATATAGGTAAAATACTGCGAAAATACGGTTCCATTAATTCGTGTTTTACAGCGGACTTCGACGAGTCAAGAGAAATGCTGCCTTCAATTTTGAATTTTATAAAAAAATTACGGTCGGGTGAATGTGATTGCTACAATAGTCTTATTCCTATCCCAAGTGGAAAATGTGCATATAAAAGAATAAACTTATACCTGCGATGGATGATAAGAAAAGACGAAATTGACCCTGGTGTATGGAGCGGCATCTCTCCATCAAAACTTATAATTCCGCTTGATACGCATATGCACAGAATTTCACTGTCATATAAGTTAACTGAGCGAAAACAGGCGGATTTCAACACTGCTCTTGAGATAACGAAGTCCTTTAAAAAATTTTCACCCCAAGATCCTGTTAAATACGATTTTGCTTTAACGAGGCTTGGCATACATATAACAAACAAGACTGATTGTAATTGATAAAAAATTTATATTTTTATATATTCCGAATAGTATGTATAATGGAAAAAACTTATTTTTAAAAAGAATAAAAATAAAAGGAGGAAAATAGATTGAGCAGCAAGGTAAAAGGAAAAATAAAATATATATTTGTTTTTATAAGTATTCTGGTGCTTGTTGCACTTCTTTCGCCATCCTATGTCAGCGCTGGAACCAGCGCCCAGGTAGAGCAATTTGTTTCACGGTTTTATGAGGTTTGTCTGGACAGACAGCCCGATCAGGATGGTCTGAACAAGTGGGTTGACTCCTTGCTTGATGGTTCAAAGACTGGTGCAGATGTTGCCAGCGGGTTTATTTTCAGCGCCGAGTTTACAGGTAAAAATTATAATAATGAAACTTTTGTAACTATTTTATACAGAGCTTTTTTCAATAGGGAACCTGATTCTGTTGGTTTTAATTCCTGGGTTACAAGTTTAAACCACGGTACTTCAAGGCAGAAGGTAGTTGACGGGTTTACCCATTCCCAGGAATTTGCGGACCTTTGTTCAACTTATGGAATTTTACCATTTGCCGGTGCCGTTGCTTCTGCTGCTGCAAGCGGTGGTGCAATAACCGGAACTGGTTCTGGTTTTGCTTCGGGAAATAAAGTTAACTTCATTATATGGGGTGATGACAGTGGAATGGGCAGACCAGGCGGCAGGGTTAATGGAAGAACTGACCAGAATTTATTTGTTCATTTAAACCTGGATACCAATCAAGCATACATAGTAACAATACCTCGTGATACATGGACAGCAATTCCGGGTCACGGCAAACAGAAAATAAATTCAGCTCATGCTATTGGCGGTAACGATCTTGCCCTTAGAACTTTTGAGCAGTTTACAGGCATTAAAATTGATTTCTACGTAATAACCGATTTTGACGGATTTGATCCTCTGATAAATGCACTTGGGGGAGTTACCACTACGGTTGAAGAAAATATTGCTGACAGCTTTTCAGGATGCTTCCTGACTCCCGGCACATGGACATTAAATGGTTCACAGGCTTTGGCTCTTTGCAGAGCAAGGCATGGAAGAACACTATATGGCGGCGGGGCTTTTGCAAGAGAACATCAGGCCGGTATGCTTATCGCGGATCTTCTCATTCAAAAAAGAGGAAAGGTTAATTCCGGGAATCTCGGTGAATTTTTAGGGTTCCTGAGCCAATTTGTATGGTCAAATATATCGATAGATCAGGCTGCAAGGATATTACCTTCACTGCTTTCAATAAACAGAAGTAATATTATAGTAACGACTTTCCCTGCATGGCCCCAGAACTTTGGTAAAGCAAGCGCCGTGGGCTATAATGAAGCAGAAAAGAATGCATTTTTTAGAAATATTGCGGCACAATAAATAAGATGCAACCAGATACAAGAGAATGGCTACTGGAAGGTAATCTGAATAGTCTGCTATTTAAATTTTCCATACCTGCTATGGTTGCCATGGTGGTTAATGCTCTTTATAGTGTAACCGGCATGATTTTTGTGGGTCGTGGAGTTGGTGCCATTGCAATAACCGCACTTTCAATCATACTTCCGGTTCAATTGATAATGATGGCGCTTGGGGTTATGGTAGGAGTAGGCGTTTCGTCAATCATTTCAAGAGCCCTGGGCAAAGGAAATAAGGAAGATGCCATAAGTGCCCTTGGAAACGGGATAATACTTGGTTTGGCACTGGATGCCGTGTTTATGGTGCTGGGATATGTTTTTACTGACAAATTGCTGTACTTTTTTGGTGCTTCCGTAAATGTAATGCCTTATGCAAGGGATTATATAAGGATAATACTTCTTGGTTTGGTGTTTATAACCTTTTCGTTAAGCTCCGCAGATATAATAAGAGCAGAAGGCAATCCAAAATATGGCATGTATTCAATGATCGTTGGCGCCGCCTGCAATATTGCGCTCGACCCAATTTTAATATTTGTATTCAAGCTGGGGGTGAGAGGTGCCGCAATTTCTACAGTTATCGCCCAGTTTATAAGCACGGTATATATAATTATTTACTTCATGTCAAAAAAAAGCATATTCCGTTTAAACATATCCATGTTCAAAATCAAAATTAAAATTATGAAGGAGATATTTTTTGTTGGAGTTCCTTCATTTATAAGACAGGCCGCAAGCGGAATAATAGTCCTGGTTTTTAACAAGGTCCTGGCTTTTTACGGCAGTGATCTTCATATAGCAATTATGGGTGTAGGTTTACGCCTTTTGGCTTTGATTCAAATGCCTTTACTTGGAATAACACAGGGTTTTGCCACTATTGTCGGATTTAATTACGGTGGAAAGCTTTACGGAAGAGTGAAAAAGGTGTTGCGTCTTGCCATAATATGGGTTGTTGTAATTGCAGGTTTTGGTTTTATAGTAATGATGATTTTTCCCGGGGCAGTCATACATTTGTTTACAAGTGATAGAGAGTTTATAGCGAAAGGTGTGTTTCCGTTAAGAGCTGTAATAATATTTTTGCCACTTATAGGTATACAGATGCTTGGCGGCGGGATGTTTCAGGCAATCGGGAAAACTTTACCTGCACTGGTAATCACTATTTCAAGACAAATTCTTTTTTTAATACCGGCAGTTATTATCTTACCAATCTTTTTGGGTGTTGACGGGGTATGGTTATCGGTACCTTTAGCAGATTTTTTATCCTTAATAGTCACAGGAATTTGGATATTTAAGGAAAACAGAGTATTTGACAGGTTATTGTTAGAATCGGTTAATATTGGTACATAGCTGCATAGGTGCCAGGCATACAAGAAGGAGTGTTTTTATTGTTGGGTTTAAATGAAAAAATTAAAAATCTTGCCAGGGAAGGTAAATCGATTAATGTTGCAGTTGTAGGTTTGGGGCAAATGGGTAAGTGCCTGATTTCTCATCTTAACGATCTTCCGGGATTCAAGATCCTTGCTGTTGCTGATAAGAATTCAAAAAAAATATCAGAAATGATCGAAGTTTTAGGTATACCTGAGAGCCAAATATTTAAATTATGGAACAGTATTTATGAGCCTGAGACTAAAATTTCGGGCAAAGGAATTGTCAGGGAGATAATTCGTGATTCAAAAATCGATGAGATAATAAATATATCAAAAAAAATTGATGCAAAAAATAAAATAAAAATTGAAAAGGCACTGGAAGAAGGCAAAATTCTGTTTACGGATGATGCAGGAATCTTACCAGCAATTGAAAATATTGATGTCATAGTTGATGCCACAGGATATACTGAAGTTGGTGCATTTGTTGCATTGAGCTCAATAGCGGGGAGAAAACATGTAGTTACTTTGAATGTGGAAACTGATGTAACCGTCGGTCCGATACTTAAAAAAATGGCCAAAGAATACGGTGTACTTTATACTCTTTCTGCCGGAGATGAACCTGCTGCTTTAAAAGAACTCTATGATTTTGCAGACGGGCTCGGTTTTGAGGTTATTTGTGCAGGAAAAGGTAAAAATAATCCTTTAAATATAGAAGCAAACCCTGCAACACTGGCTGATTATGCTGCAAGCAAGGGCTCAAGCGCCAAAATGATGACGTCATTTGTGGATGGAACCAAATCCATGGTGGAAATGGCATGTCTTTCAAATGCTACGGGACTTTTTCCTGATTGCAGAGGCATGCATGGGGCCAGGGTAAGTATCAAAGAGCTTGCAAAAACATTTAGTCTGAAACGGGATGGTGGAATACTCGACAAAACAGGAGTTGTGGATTTTGCTATTGGCGATCTTGCCCCCGGTGTTTTCCTGGTTTATTCTACAAAAAATAAAATGATTAAAAATGTATTGGATTATCTGGCTTTAGGGCAGGGGCCAAATTACCTTCTTTACAGACCTTACCATCTTACGAGTATCGAAACACCACTTTCAATCGCAAGAGTTTATTTTGACAAGGAACCATGGATAGTTCCGTCAGGTGGTCTGGTTTCTGATGTTCTGACTGCTGCAAAAAAAGACTTAAAAAAAGGAGAAATAATTGATGGCATAGGCGGATATATGGTTTATGGCTTGATAGATCTTTATGAAACTGCAAATAAAGAAAAATTGCTGCCAATAGGATTATCTCAGGGTTGTATTCTTAAAAGATGCATAAAGAAAGGTGAGCCAATTTCATACGATGATGTTGATTTTCCTGCAGATACATTGCTGCTGCAGCTAAGAAAATTACAGGACAAAATAATACAGAATCGTTAATAAAATAAATTTTATGAGAACAGGTGACCGGTAAATTCTCATGTCTGTATCAAGCGCTATCTTCTTCCTATACAGTCTTTCCTTGGGCATAAATCGCATGCAACTCTTGTTTTATCTATCATGTCTTCCGGACCGAACCCATATACCCCCGATATCGATTTAAAAGGAACCATTAAATAACTTTTATTTAAAAGCACTCCTATTTTTCCGCCATTAACCATTTTAAAAATTTCTTTTTGCTCTTCAATTGTCCATTTATACTGACCCGGAGAATATTGGCAGGTAGAGGCCCAATCTTTTTCCTTCATTCCCTCCTTTTTGATTATTTTTGAGATAGTTTCACCCAGAAGGTTAAGCAGTTCGGTGGTTATGGAGTCCATTATAATTGTGGCCAGCGCATCTCCGCTTTCACTTGTTGCGGCAATTATTTGATCAGTAGCAATACCCAAGGTACATATAAAGATAATTGCAATTTTTGATCCTTTTAAGATTTTTGAAATATTGGGTCCATTAAAAATATTACCTGACTTAAAATAAACAGAGCATCCTTCAATCTTTTCTATTTCATAGTCAGAAAATATTGCTTTTGATGAAATACTCTTAATGCATAATTCTTTTTTTTCGGCTAAAAGCTGTTCAAATTTAGGATTTAATCTTCCTCCCATAAGCTTGGTTATGAAAGTATGTCCAATATCTTCTGGAATATCCAAATCTATTTTCTCCAGAATATTCATTTTTCTCCCTTTCAATTGAAATTATAATCTTGCTTGACTTATATACGTTTATTTTATAATGACTAAAGAAATTTATAAACATAATAACTGATTGAGATATGTTTTTATAATTGTTTTCCAGACTTTGCAGCTGAAAAAAGGGCCGTGATATAATAAGTCCCGTATAATATAATTAGAGATCAATAAGAAGTCAAAAAAAGGATTAAAAATGGAGGAATCAACCCTAGCCTTAGTTAAAAAAAATATTGAAGATGAGCCTTATGCCAAACTTTTTGGTATAAAAATTATCGATCTTAAAAAAGGTTATTCACTGGTTACAATGAAGTCTAAAAAAGACTATGATAATATCTTTAAAATAACACATGGCGGAGCTATTTTTTCATTACTGGATGTTGCTTTTGGTTCAGCAGTAAATTCATACGGTACAGTGGCAGTCGCGCTAAATATAAGCATTAATTATTTAAAACCGGCATACGCAGGTGATATTTTAATGGCTGAAGCTAAAGAAATGAGCCGAAGCAGCAAAATAGCTACTTATAGTATTATAGTTAAAAATGAAATCTCCGGGGAAGTAATTGCCTCTGCACAAACTGTGGCATATCTAAAAAACGAAAAATTGTCTTTCCTGTAAAATTATATAAATGATGAAATAATCTAATAGAATAAAAGGATAAAATAAAAATGAGTAATTTTGATTATACTCCGGAACTTTACGACCTCCAAATCAACTGGCAGCAGAGATTGTCCAAAGATAAAGAATTCTTTGAAAAGATTTTTGCACAAAAGAAAGTTAAAAATATGCTTGACATTGGTTGCGGAACAGGAAGACACGCTGAGTTTTTCTCTGATTATGCCGGTAAAATAATTGCGATGGATCCTTCAAAGGATATGATAAATTATGCAAGGGAACATGTCATAAAATCAGTAAAAATAAAACTGCTCAACGGGAGTTTTGAAAATTTAGGAACTCTGGTATCTGAGCAGTTCGACTTGATAGTATGCTTGGGTAATACGCTTCCAATCCTTGGGAACAGAAGGAAGGTAAAGCTTGCGTTAAAAAATACCCGCAAAAAACTTGTTGCGGGTGGTCTTGCAATTTTTCAGTTTTTAAATTTCGAGCCAAGGATAATGGAAAAAAACAGGTTTTACACTCCTAAAATATTAGAAAAAGATGATAAAAAATATATTTTCTCGAAACATTTTGAATTTGGCAAAATTAATACAAGAGCGGATTTTTTAATAACCCAGTTAAGCAGTGATGATAAAATCGAGAATTTCTTTGTCAATACATCGTATTTTTGCACTTTGAGAAAAAATCTTTTCTTAAAAATGGCTGCTAATTCCGGATTTAAAAAGATTGAACTTTTAGGAACTGATGGATCACGAGAGTTCAATAAAAATACCGATATGAGCCTTTATGCACTTTTGTTTAATTAACCTGTGAATGCTCTTGTCCGTACCTGCAAAACTTAAGAAGATTGCAGATGCTGCATTTGGGTTTTTTTGCATCACAAATGGACCTGCCATGAGCTATAAGTTCGTCTGAGAAAAAGGTCCACTTGCTTTCAGGTAATATTTTCATAACATCAAATTCAATTTTAGTCGGGTCCGAATTTACGGTTAATCCAAGTCTCTGTGTTATTCTCTGGACATGGGTATCGACAATTATTGCCTGCTTGCCATAAATATTTGCAAGTATGACATTTGCGGTCTTTCTTCCCACACCGGCCAGCGACGTAAGATCATCCATATTATCCGGAACTTTTGAATTAAATCTGAGCACAATTTCTTTTGAACAAGCAATGATATTTTTTGCCTTGTTATGATAAAAGCCTGTTGACCTGATATCTTCTTCAAGTTCAAAAATGTTAACATTTGCAAAATCTTCAGGTTTTTTATATTTCTTAAACAATTCGGGGGTCAGCTTATTTACAAGTTTATCAGTGCTCTGTGCCGATAATATGGTTGCTATCAGGAGTTGGAAAGCATCTTTGTGGCGTAGTGTGGTTTTGATTGCATAAGGGTAGTCTTTGCCAAGTATCTCTAAAATCTTTGTGATGTTTCTAACCGCAGGTTCATATATGCTGATATTTATTTTTTTCATATTCGGCGTTCCTCCAAGTTGTTTTAAAAAATAAAAAGTACAATCAAATAATTTTAAAAATAACACTTATTATAAACCAAACCTATAATAGTATCTTCTTTTCAGGAATAATTTATTCTGATTATAAAAAATATCAGCAGCCCTTTAATGACTTTTTTTTATCAAGATAGCTTTTTATTTCAGCAAGTCTCATTGTATTAACAACATCTTTCTTTTCGAGCCAGCCTTTTCGTGCAGTATTTACTCCAAATTCATACTCATAAAAACCTTCTATACCGTGAGCATCAGGATTAATAAATATCTTTACCCCTTTTTCCCTTGCATATTTACATGCTCTCCAGTCAAGATCCAGCCTGAACGGACTCGCATTTATCTCAAGATCAACCGCAAGTTCAGATGCGGCATCAATTATTTCAATAATATCCACATTGTAAGGATCACGTGTCAGAAGAAGTCTGCCGGTAGGATGAGCAAGAATGGTTGAATACTTGCTTGACATTGCTCTTACAATTCTTTCAGTCATTTGTTTTTGATTCATGTTGAAATTTGAATGAATGGCAATTATGACAAAATCAAATTTTTTAAGTATTTCATCCGGATAATCAAGATTTCCATCTGAAAGTATATCGGATTCTATACCTTTAAATATCTTAAAATCTTTTTGTTTTGAATTTAACAGGTTTATTTCGTCCAGATAAGAATCTATATCTCCTTCTCTTATTCCGCCCGCATAACTGGCAGTTTTACTGTGGTCCGCGACCCCGCAATACTCAAATCCCATCTTTTTTAATTCATTACAGGCATTCTCAAGTGTCATATTTCCGTCACTTCTGTTTGTATGAAAATGGAAAAGACCCTTAATGTCTTTAACATCTAACAGCTTTGGGATTTTTTTATTTTTTGCGGCTTCCAGCTCGCCAATATTTTCCCTTAGCTCCGGCGGAATATAATCCATCCCAAAAACCTTAAAAATTTCCTCCTCACTTTTACATTTTATAAGTGCCTTATCTTTGAAAAGTCCGTATTCATTCATTTTGATATCAATTTTTTTTGCCATTGATCTCATTGCAGTATTATGCTCCTTGCTGCCTGTAAAATGGTGTAATGCATAAGGATACTGGTCGTCGCTGACTGTTCTGATATCTGCATTTATTCCTGATCTTAATCTTATGCTTGATTTGGTATCTCCTTTTACAATTATTTCTTCTGCCTCTTCGACACTGACAAACAGATCCATCACTTTTTGGGGATTTTCGGTGCTTGCCACAATATCGATATCTTTGACAATCTCATTTTTCCTTCTGATGCTTCCGCCCAGACTGGATCTTATTACAAATGGCGAGTTTGCAATTTTTTCATGCAGTTTTTGTGCTTCTTCAATCACACTTGCATATAAGAATTTTTCCTTATATCTCTTTAAAAATTCAATCCCTTTAAGTATGTTGTCCTGCGTTTTTTGTCCAAAGTTAGGCAGGTTCAGCAATTTATTTTCAAGACAGGAACATTCAAGTTCGCTGATATCGGTTATTTTAAGATTATCATATAAATATTTTATTTTTTTTGGCCCCAGTTTGGGTATTTTCATCATTTCAAAAAGACCTGGCGGGATGGAACTTCTAAGATCTTCATATAGTTTTAAACTGCCGGTTTCTGCAAGTGTCTTAATCTGTTCCGCAATATGTGTTCCAATGCCCTTTATTTTTTTTAATTCAGCCAAAGGGGTGCTTTTATTTATATCAATATCAGACATTTCAAGCGCACGGGCAGCATTAATATAAGCCCTTATCTTGAAGAAATTTTCATCCATCATTTCGTAAATAATACTGATTTCGTTTAATAGTTTTATTATTTCTTTTTTATCCATTATTTTATTAATAATTGTAAATATTATGCTGTTATGCGTAAATGTTCAGGATTATTGATTATTATAAAAAACCGACAGTCTTTTTATAGCTTTTATTTTTTCAGTTCTGTCAATTTTGCTGTCTCTGACGGCCCTGTGAAGAATTTCTATGGATTTGTCATAATTTTCTCTGTCTACCGGGTACGGAATGCCGTCCTTACCTCCATGCGTAAAGCTGAACCTGACAGGATCCTTTATGCTGTATTTCACGCCATAAATCAATTCCGAGATCAATGCCAGTGCCCTTATGGTTTTCGGTCCCACTCCTTTCATTGACAGCAGCTTTTCAAAATTTTGAGGTCTCTGGTCGTAAGTGGATAAAAGTATTTTTTGAAATCTGTTTGTATCTATATCTGTGGTGGTTACAAAGTGTCTTGATGGAAGGCTGTAATGCTTTTCCCCGTAAGCTTTGATCTTTTTTAAATCTTTAAGCACTTTTTCGGGATTTTCACGGGAAAGCTCCGAAATTGTCCTTCGTGCATTTTCGCTCTCTTTATCCACAAGATTAAGTATGGCTGCAACTCTGTCACAGCAAATAGCAGAATGCGGCTCTATTACAAGATCGGTAATCTTGCTGCTAAGCCAGTGGTACCTTCTTGCCATGTGATTTTCTTCATTCATACCTTGCTGTACAACTGCCCATTTTTTACCGTCTCTAGTAAAAAAGAAACAGTGATGGTAAAGCTGATAACCATCCTGCAGGGCGGTGCTGTCAACTTTAGCGGTCATTTTGCTGCTGTAAACAAGATTAGAGAAGTCATTGCCTATCTCCTCGCCGGCTTTTTCAATTTCCGATGGAGTTTTTCTTGAGGTACCACCCTTACCACCGGCAATATATAATCCCAGATCTTTCTCCAGACCTTTTAAGGCTTCTTTTAAAGCACCGCATACTGTTGTTGTTACCCCGCTTGAGTGCCAGTCAAAACCAAGGACGCAGCCCAGGGCCTGAAACCACAAAGGATCAGAAATTCTTTCAAGAACTTCGACGGCACCATATTCTGAAACCATGAGCATCAGAATTTCCCTTGAAAGATTTCTCATTCTGCTAAAAAGCCAGGCAGGAGCTTTTCCGCCGTGCAGAGGCAGATTTATCGTTCCGGTTTTCATGCGCTTATCCTATTACGGTTTGCCCATTACAGTTATTAGGTAAATTTAAAATACAATTAAAAAAGTAAATTAATTGTGATATTTTATGACAAGCATTTAAGTTTTTATACTAATTCCTGATTTCAATCATGTCTTCTGGTGAACGGTACAAATGCAACATCGCATATTTTTTCCGTAGAAAGTCTGCCATTTTTCTTCGTAATTTTTAAAAGATCCTGATTCCATCCCGTGGGCCCCGAAGGAACAATCATGATTCCATTATCTTTAAGCTGGTCAATTAAAGGTTGCGGGATCTCTTCAGGAGCAGCGGTGACGATAATCCTGTCAAAGGGGGAGTATTCTTTCCATCCGAAATAGCCGTCTTTATTGGCCAAAAGGATATTTTTATAACCGGAAAGTATTTTTTTTACTCTTTCGTAAAGAGGAATAACTATTTCAATGCTGTAAACCTGTTTTACGATTTCTGCCAGAATAGCTGTTTGGTAGCCTGAACCCGTACCTATTTCCAGAACAGTTTCGTCTCCCTTAAGCTCAAGACTCTCGGTCATAAGTGCCACTATATATGGTTGTGAAATAGTCTGGCCATATCCAATAGTGAGCGGTCTGTCGTCGTAGGCATAATCATATGAATCTTCATTTATGAAATTTTCACGAGGTACCTTGCCAAAGGCTTCAAGAACTTTCTTATCAGAGATCCCTCTTGCCACAAGCTGCTGCTCTAACATTTTTTTTCTTAAATTTTTAAAATCTGTTCTTTCTCTCATTGTATTTATTGACGGGAAAAAAAATTTTCAAATTTTATGCTATAATATCTTGTTTTTAAAATAGTAAACTATCAAATTAATTGTTAATAAAACAAAATATTTTACTTATTATATCATTAAATTTAATTTTTATTATTTGTTGTAAATATTATTCATATGAACAAAACTGATGGTTAAAAATCAAATTTATAATTTAAAACTGGCAACCACTCTCGCAAATCTGGCAGAAATCTATAAACAAAAAAACGAGGGTCCCAAGACCGCAATAGATTTAAATATTGCCGCAAGAACATTAAGAGATTACCCCGGTGATATTTTTGATGCATATAACAGCGGCTTTATGAAAAATCTTACCGGGATTAACAAAATGTCCCATGGGCTCATAAAAGAATTTTTTAAAACGGGCAGGATAAAATTATATGATGATATAAGGGCCCAATATTCTGACGAACTGATAAAATTCATAAGGATCAGCGGGTTAGGCAAAAAAAGGATATTCAGGTTATACGAAATGCTTGACGTGAAATCAATGAATGATTTACGCCAAAAAGTGCATGAAACCGGTATATATAAACTAATTCTTGAAAATACTTCTTTTGATCAGGAACCCATAAACGAAATTCAAATTAAGAGGCTGATTGATTCTGTGGATTACTATTATTCGGTTGAAGGTCTTACTCCAAGAGGTTTTTTGGATTTTTTTATTAAGAGCATAATGAATGAATTTTGCAGGATGAAGGAAGTAAAGAGGGTTGTAGTTACAGGGTCCATGAGAAGGAAAAAATCGTTCATAAGGGATATCGACATCCTGTTAATGCCGGAATTTAATTCAGATAAGTACGATAGTGAAAAAAGCAGATTATTGCTGAAGAGATTATGTAACTTAAATTTTGTAAATGAACTGACAACAATAAATTCAAAATCTGACAATATTAGTGGTATATTCAAGACAAATCTTGGACCCGATATGGAAATTATAATTACCAGCTCCAAAATGTGGCCCTTTGATCTCTTCTACACAACAGGCAGCAGGGGACACATAAATAGAGTTGAAAAAATAGCGGCGAAGAAGGGGCTTTTTAATGGAATATCAATAAAGCCAGACTCTCAGTCAGAGGCGGAAATCAATAAAACGGAAGCTGAGATTGGACCTGAGGATCATTCTGATGAAATCATCTATAAAATGCTTGATCTTCAGTATATACCTCCGGAATTAAGAGAGGACAATAATGAAATTGAACTTGCATTAAACAAGAAGCTCCCGAAGTTGATAAAACTGGAAGATATTAAGGGAGATCTTCATGTCCATTCATCATGGAGTGACGGTCTTATCAATTTTGACGAAATGATCGAGAAGGCAAGAATTCTTGGCTACGAATATCTTGTAATCAGCGATCATTCTGTAAGTAACCTCTATGGAAAAGGCTTAAATGAAGAAAGAATAATTGAAAAGTTTGAACAAATAAAATGCTTAAAAGCAAAAACTAAATTTCTTAAAATTCTTATGGGTGGGGAAGTGGATATAAGATCTGTCGGTAAAATGGATTATGATGATCATATACTTGAGAAGATGGACATAGTATTAGGTTCTATGCATTCAAATTATACAAACAGTTTAGAAGAAAATACCTTGCGGCTAATTAGTGCCATTGAAAATAATAATGTAGATATGATCGCCCATCCTACAGGTATAGTTTTTGGAGCCAGAGCTCCTTACCTGCTTGATATGGAAAGAATTATTGTGGCAGCAGCCATAAATGGTAAGGCCCTTGAAATAAATTCCTATTTTTTAAGGCTGGATCTTAATGAAAATTATGCCAGAAAAGTAAAAGAGAATGGCGGTAAAATTGCCATCAATACGGATTCCCACAGGCTCAATAATCTGGATATGATAAAACTGGGTATTGATGTAGCAAGACGGGCAGGTCTTGAAAAAGAAGATGTTATCAATACGATGCCTCTTGATGAACTTATGAAGTGGAAACATAAGGTTGCTCACAATAAAAAATAACTGACGCTATTTTTCGTAATATTTAAATACTTTTTTCTTGTTAAAATCAGGCATAAACAGGTCTTCTTTAGAGAGGGAAACGAAATCCTGCGTCCAACCGTTTTCAAAACCTAATTTTTCAGCGTAACTTACAACTTCCAGGTATTCATCTTCATTTATTCTCCTGGAAAGCTGACGGAAATTTAAAGCATTATATTCGGGTTGATACTGCGCCATTATGCTAAGGGACACTTTATTGGATAGCTCACTTTTGATGAAGTCCAGTGTTTCCCTGGTTCCGCTGATATTATCAGGCATGACCAGGAGCCTTATTAAAAGACCTTTATTTGCCACCCCGTTACGACTGATTTTTAAATTACCTACCTGTCTGTACATTTCCAAAACAGATTCTCTGTTGTTTTTTACATAGTTTTTAATTCCCGAGTATTTCTCTGCGGGTAAGTTGCTGCTATATCTCATATCAGGCATATAGATATCGATGGCACCTTCGAGAGATTTGATAATTTTCGGATTATCATAACCTCCTGTATTATAAACGAGTGGTATATTTAAACCTTTGCCTCTTGCCTCTGATACGGCATCCAATATCTGGGGCACCCATATCGTTGGTGAAACTAAATTAATGTTATGGCATTTTTTTGCTTGCAGCTCAATCATTATTTCTGAAAGTTTTAAGATGCTTGTGTCTTTTCCGCCGGATTCCTGGCTTATCTGATAATTTTGGCAGTAAACACAATGCATATTGCAATGTGAAAAGAAAATGGTACCGGAACCAAAATCACCTGAGATAGGTGGTTCCTCACCGTGGTGAACCATTGCAGAAGAAATACCCGGTATCGGGCCGGCATTACAAAATCCGGTTTCCCCGGTATTTCTGTTAATCCTGCACATGTGGGGGCAGAGCACGCACTTTTCTAAATACTTATATGTTAATTCCCGCAATTTATTTGCTCCAATTTTTAAATCCTGTTTTATAAATATAATGCCATTATAATATTTTAAGGTCACACTAAGAAATTTTTTTTTATAGATTTTCGATTAATTCAATATTACATATATGTATATTTATGCTATTACTACATACCATTAATGAAGGACCTTAAAAAAGAACAATTTAAAATGATTATGTTAAATATTAAAAATAAAATCATAAAAGAAATTTTAATTTCACAAGGTTCGCTGACTTCCAGCTTAGTTCGCTCAGCGAAACTATTTTTCATTCAGACAGAAAAGAGTATGTTTTACCTGAATTAAACTTTAGATTTAAAAAGAAAATAAAAGTTATATAAATATAAAAGCTCGGTATAATGCCGGGCTTTTTGTATTGAGTGAAGACATATATAGGAAGTCCATAATGAGTAAGGATAACTTAAAAAATAATGGAAAAAATATAAACAAGAGTCATAGACTACTTGCAAGTAATTCTATAAGCTATTTAAACAATAAAGAATATGGTTCTACCCCATTAGACAGGTTTTATACTGAAAAAGAAGAAGTAACTTTAAGATTTTATCAAACACCAAAAGCACTTTTTAATAATCCAAGATATAAGGGACTATCTCTAGGCTCCAAGCTTATGTATTCAATATTAAGAGACAGACTTGATATGTCCATAAAAAACAACTGGAAAGATAAAAACGGATTCATATATTTAGTATTTAGCATAGAAGAGCTTTCAAAACTCTTAGAAATAAACAAGGAAACTGTTACTGCATATAAAAAACAGCTTGTTAAACACGGACTAATAATTGATAAAAGACTTGGACAGGGAAAGTCTAATATGATTTATGTATTAAAACCAGAAATTAAAGGATTTCTGAATACGGAAAATCCGTCTTCTAGAATACGGAAAAATATACTTCTAGAATACGGAAAATCCAACACTAATGATACCTATATTGAAAAGACTGATTTAAATAACGTTAATACAGCCGTAAGAAAAGAGGTTGTGGAAAACTCCGCAGAAGAGATAAATGAAGTAAATGCTGAAACTGATGAGGACGTCAACGAAATTAGAAGAAAAA
>Ga0172371_10006287_pt1 | contig 17325 bp, 13 predicted proteins | sample Lak12m_FD_114543 | JGI IMG/M metagenome (GOLD analysis project Ga0172371, IMG submission 114543) | Freshwater microbial communities from Kabuno Bay, South-Kivu, Congo - kab_022012_12m | ecosystem: Environmental > Aquatic > Freshwater > Lake | place: Democratic Republic of the Congo: South-Kivu...
AGCCAGCATTCAGGTCCTGGATATCAACGACAAGGTGGTCGGGACCTCCCGTGCCACCGCCGAACCCGGACTGCATAAAGTCTTTGTCAGGACTGAACGGATCAAACCCGGCACCTACAAGGTCAAGCTCATCTACGCCAAAAGCAGCATGACCAAGCTCGGCACAGTGCTTGAAAGCCCGAAATGGCCGATCGGACACATAACACCAGGTGTAGTGAAATAGGGGGAAAGGGGATGAGGGGGATAGGAATCCTGTTACTAATATGGGTTGCAATTGTTGCACAACCACTTAAGGGGCAGTCATGGCCGAAGGGGTATGAGACTTCGTATGGGTTTGAGCTGATAAGGGACCATGATTCGAGGATCATTGTGTACCGGGTGGATACTCTTTCAGATGCTTATGCGAGGGGAATCAGGCCGGGACTGGAGGTGATCGGATGGAATCAGCTGCCGCTGGAGAGGAAGCTGAAGCAAATGCGTGTCAAGCAATTCAGGGACCATTTCCCGGGCCTGTCGGATGAACAGATCAGGTTTGCCTTGATAACCCGGGGAAAGCCAGGCGATTCAGCGGAGGTTTTTATCATGACCGATACCGGGAACAACCGCGGAGTGCGGATTATGTTAAAGCGTTGACAGGAATTTTGCAGCCTGCTCCAGCTGCCATTGGGGGGTGGAAGTGGCTCCGCAGACCCCTACCCTTTCGCCCTGACTGAACCAAACGGGATCAATCTGATCCACGGCGGCAACCTTATGACTTCGGGGGTTGGCATTGCTGCAGACTCCGAACAACACTTTTCCGTTGGATGATTCCGTTCCGGCAATGAAAACAACGCTGTCATGCGAGTTACAGAATGCTGCCAGCTCCTCCTTGCGGCCCGAAACATGCCGGCAAACCGTATCTTTCAGTTTTACCCTGAAACCGGACTCCTCCAGCCGGGACTTCATCTCATAGAAATCCTCCAGGCCCATGGTGGTCTGACTGTAAAGGGTCACTTCCTGCGGCAGTTTATTCAGATCAAGATCTTCCAGCCTCCTGAAAACCTGCGCCCTGCCTCCGGTCTGCCCCATCAGTCCGATTACCTCCGGATGATCCGGCTTTCCGAAGATCAGCACAAATTCACCCGCCTCCACCGAACGCTTCACGCGGTCCTGGATTTTCAGCACGATCGGACAGGTGGCATCGATCACCTCATTGCCGTTTTCTTTCAGGATTTGGTAAGTCTCCGGCGGTTCACCATGTGCCCTGATCAGGATGGTTGAATTCCTGATTTCTTTAAGATCATTATGCTTCACCGGGATCAGTCCGGATGCCTCCAGTCTCGCAACCTCCTCCTCATTATGGACAATATTCCCCAGCGAATACACTTTCTTCTCCTCTCCAATCATCTCCTCCGCCTTTCCGATAGCCCTCACCACCCCATAGCAGAAGCCCGAGCGGTTGTCTATGTCAACTTTCAGATGCAACATGGGGGCGAAGGTAATGAATGTTACTGGTTGCTTGTTCCTGGTTGCTGGATTCGTGACGCGGGACGCGAAACGCGTGACAAATCACAAACCAGTAACCAGTAACCAGCAACCAGCAACGAGTAACAAGAATCCTCTAAAAATTCTTCTTGTGTGAATTTTGAATCCGGAAAAAAAATATCTTTGCAGCCACATTGTCCTGTGGTGTAACTGGCAACACGTCTGACTCTGGATCAGAAGAGTCCAGGTTCGAGCCCTGGCAGGACAACAAGGGTTTTAAACCTGTCAGATTTCTAAAATCTGACAGGTTTATTCTTTTATAACCTTCCGTCTGTATGTGGAACCGTCGGTCAACCTTACTACCACAAAATAGATCCCTGCCGGTTGACCTGCCAATTCAATCATTTCAGTCTGCCCTTCCAAAACCCGGTCCAATACCTTTTGGCCCAATGAGTTATAAATCCTGAGTTCAGATGGCCGGGATTCATTCAGGTAAACCGAGAAACTTTCAGCAAACGGATTCGGATAGACAGATAATCCACCTGTAACGGCTGCAAGGTCTTCCCTGCCCGACTGGCATGGGTGGTACGCCTGTCCGGGTGAGCCGCCGGGACAGCCGGAGGTCCAGCTTGAGGGGTTTGAGGGATCGCGGGCCGGTAAAACCCTTTCGAGGGTGAAGCCCTGGCCGTCGGCAGCTTCGGGCCAGGGATATCGGGTTCCGTAAGTGAAGCCTTCGGCCAGCTGACCTGCAGGATTGAAAAGCTTAACCTGATCGCCTCGGGCGCCGAAGCCGAAGTTCAGTCCGGATATATGCTCAACTCCAGGGAAAAACGTTTTGAACCTGTCGGCCGACCTGGCAACGATCAGGAAACCTCCGGGGCGGATCTGACAGCCGCTGGGAAAACGAAAAACATGGGAAGAATCTTCATCGGACAGATACCAGCCATTGAGATCGGCAATCCTGAGGGTATCGGCATTGTAAAGTTCAATCCAGTCATCGGTATCCCAGCCGGGACCGCTGTTATAATTCAATTCCGAAATGATGATATCTGAGGAGAAATCCCCGGGTTTGAATTTTGCCGTAAAAGTGGCAGAGCGGACTAGTGTATCGAGAAAAACCGGGTTTGAAACATCCCGGATCATGGACATGGCTTCCCACTGATCAAATTCAAATCCAGGTGCGGGCATTGCCTCAATCCTCACGGGCACCCCGCCGAAACAGGTTCCTGTCCAGGGATAGGAATCCGGAGTGATGGTACTGATCCTGACGGACCCGCTGCCGGCGGGCAACACTTTTAGCGTTATCAGATAGGTTCCCGGAAGCTTAAAGTTTGTTTTAACGTGATTTCGCACATTGGCGGATCTGGCTGCCAGCTCATTCAGGAGGGTCAGATGGGCCTCGTCGAATTCCCGCATGTAATCAGTCACCGGTTTGTTGGGATCACCCCATCTGATAAAGGTGGCAGGTAATTCCGGTCGGGTTATGGTGTAAATTTCGTTGGCGATGTCAAGGAGCTTTTGCCTCGACCAGGCACTGTTCATCAGATCAGCATACCGGTTGATGAAGTAATCATGATATCGTTTATTTTCCATTGCCCTCTGCCACAGATGGATATATGGCATCCCGTTATCATAGCCCCTCATGTAACCAATATGATCGAAGCTGCTGTTTTGCCATCCGTTGGGCTCCAGGGATAACTCCAGGTCGATCAGCATGAACTTCCAGCGGTTGCCGGTTTCCGGACTCCGGTACATCCGGATATTGTTGTAGGGCCAGTCAACATCGGCCATCCAGGATTGGGCACAGATGTAATCGGTATAATTCTCCAGGTCGAAATAGCGGCTGGCCTGGTCCCAGAATGTCTCACTTTTGGGATCGAGGTTCAGAAAGGCGGCGTAATCTGAATTGAACCGCGCCACCGGATCCTTGCCCTCAACGGCGCGAAGCGTTCCTCCGTAATAGTAGGAAACCGACAGGATCTCAAGGGAATCGGGATCGGTTCCCTCATGCTGAACCAGGAAATCCTTGTCAAGCTTCTCCCTCAATTCGTAAAAACCCCAGTATTGCCCATTAAGATAGACCTGAACGGGTGTGTAAGCGGAATAGACATTCAGGGTTCCTTCTCCCATGCAGCGGGTTTCTATGGCATCTTTGCAGGGATAGTAGAGATATTGATTGGAACCATTTCTGAGATAGAAGGTTGCGTAACTTTTACGATCCTTTCGTGCGGGAATCAGGTTATATGCCAGATCCCCGTCGCCGAGAGTTCCCTGTCCCGGTTCGAGCCTGAATGACCGCTGGGGCTGCGACCTGCTTCCACCGGCGCCGCCATCGATACGGATCGCCGTATTCATGGCAAAGGCAGGCTGATGGGTCCCGGGAGCAAAATACTCCATGTAACAGGCTTTCTTGTAATCGGTCCAGTAGTTATCATAAATTCCGGCTGGTCCATACAGATCCTTATCGTCAACTGTGAGTGAAAGAATGCCGGCAGGAGTCGGGGTGGTGCCGATAATGTAAGAGCGGGTGGTCATCCTGCCCGGCAGACGCCCGTCGCTGCTGAAGGCTCTGGCTTTGACCACGGCCGTCTTGTTCAGGGTAAAACGGTTGGTGTAAACCGGAGATGACACGTCCGGGGTCTGACCGTCGAGTGTATACCGGATCACTTCATTAGTGCCGGAACCGGTCAGTGTAATCCCCACAGAACGGTCATACAAACCTCCGGAGGGATTGACTTCCACGGATCCGGCAAATCCGCCGGTATGGGCGATCCGGTATCGGTTGGCCCTGCGGGGTGTACCGAACTCAAAGATTCCGATGGCAGCTGCACCATCCGTGACCCGGCCGGCAGAGTAATCAACAGGCATCCATTCCGGAAGATCGAGCCGGTCGATGAGATTGCCCGCCGGATCGCTCAGGCAAACGGGCTCTCCCTCCCGGGCAAGCTTGAAGGATGCACGGAGTTCACTGCTTTCATTCAGGTTGAACCAGGAAGGGGTGTTCGCAAACTGCCGGCCTGCATCCGATAATCCAAAGGAGAGGAAGGTTCTGATACTCATATCCGGAGAATCGGTCAGGTTATTGTGGCACTCCACAGCCAGTACATTCTCCCCTTCCACCAGGATCGATTTTAACAGATCAAGGCTGATGAACCATGCCTCAGGCAATTTTCCCTGGTTCATCACCGCCTCCCTCGACGCACTCGCAAGGGTGTTCCATGCGGGTTTTCTGTCAATATTGGCGCGGGCGACCTCCACACCGTTGAGCCAGGCAACAAACCCGTCGTCATAATCTGCATGAAGAACTCCTGCCACTATTTTGGATGTGTCTTTTATTGAGAACTTTATCCTCGTATAAACTGATGATTTGTTCCGACTGAATTCAGTCCGGTCGTCCCCGTCGCCGAAACCAAATCCCCCTTTTCCGCTAGTCCAGCCGTCATCATTATATCCGGGACGGTACCAGTCGGCCGCGGTCTGCTGATCCGGATTGATCCATTTCCAGTAATCATTGTCATAAACGGCAGTTTCCCAGTGCTCAACCGGCGAATAGCGCTCCTTGTCGCCGGTGGCGAATACAATGAGCCATTGGTGCGCACCGATCGTCACGTTTGGGAAGGTCCATTTCAGCAGATTTGAAGGATTGTCTGACAGGTGGTACCGGTAAAGGTTAACTGGCTCACTTCCTGCATTATAAAGCTCAATCCAGTCGGGATAATCACCGGCAGAATCAGCCAGTTGAGTCAGGTTCCTGTTGGAGGCTTCATTGATAAAGATTTGAGAAATCCCGTTTACACAGGATAACAAACTGAATAACAACAATATAGATAGCCTATTCATACAACTGCCGGGAAGTGGCTAAAGGTACTAAGGTTCAGGCCTTAATCAAGTGTTTATGATACATTTTAAAAGATGTGAACAATTACCAGAATAAAAACCGTTATAAGAGCGGTAATAACCAACAGGTTCAATCGAAACGTGCATAATTTGGAAATAAAGTGTTTATATCCCGGTACTAAAAACCGTAATGATACCGATACTATTCATGCAAAAAATCCATAAAATCGCAGCAGAGAACATGTACTTCTTCAACGTTTTTAACTAACTGTATTACAAACCTTTATAAAAGAAATACTGAGTAGCTTTTAGCTAATCGATGAAAAAGGAAGAAGTTGTTGCGGAAAACGGCCAGCCGGAAGAAGCAACCAGCCTGGAACCTCCGAGTAAATCCTCTGTTTTTACTGTCAGCGTCAGGTCCATTGAGTTCCTCTCCAAACATTTTCCAGGGTCCACCGTCCATGATTGGAACAATTGGCAGTGGCAGGTGCGAAACAGCTTCACTTCGGTGGAGCAGCTGAACACATTCCTCAGCCTTTCGGATGATGAAACCTCCACGCGTGAATCGGGTGTTCATCTGCCGATCCGTATTACGCCCTATTATGCCAGTCTCCTGGATGGAACCACAGGCGGACAGGCTTTGCGCCGCACCATGGTGCCGGTTGTACAGGAGCTGATCCTGTCGCCCGGCGAAGCCGAAGATCCTCTCAGTGAAAACCATCATAGTCCGGTCCCGCATATTGTTCACCGGTACCCCGACCGGGTTCTGTTTCTTGTAACCAATTTCTGTTCAGCCTATTGCCGCTACTGCACCCGCACCCACATGGTATCACTGCAGGAGAAGGCTCACAGCAGTCAGGCTGAGTGGGATGTTGCCATTGAATATATCCGGAACCATCCGGAGGTTCGCGATGTACTGCTCTCAGGCGGTGATCCGCTGACCCTGTCGGACAGCCGGATTGAATATCTGCTGTCGAAACTGAGGGAGATTGAGCATGTTGAGATCCTGAGGATCGGCACTAAAGTGCCTGTGGTTTTACCTCAGAGAATCACCCGCGACCTGGTAACCATGCTCCGCAAATATCACCCGCTCTTAATCAGCATACATTTTACCCATCCCGACGAGGTAACACCTGAAGTGGCCGAAGCATGCAACCGGCTCTCCGATGCCGGCATTCCGCTGGGAAGCCAGACGGTTCTGCTGAAAGGGATCAACGATGAACCGGGCGTATTTAAAAAACTCACCCATGAACTCCTGAAAGTGCGGGTCCGCCCGTATTACCTGTATCAGTGCGACCCGATCCCCGGTTCCTCCCATTTCAGAACCCCGGTGGAAACGGGCCTCGAAATCATCCGCAACCTCCGCGGTCATACCTCAGGTTATGCCATACCCCATTACGTCATTGACGCCCCTGGCGGTGGTGGCAAAATCCCGCTTCTGCCCGATTATGTGGTCGGAAGAGAAGGCAACGACCTGATTTTAAGGAATTACGAAAACAAAACCTTCAGGTTCCCTGATTACATATAAGAACGCATGATCATCGGATTAACCTATGATTTGCGCGACGACTACCTGAAAATGGGATTCAGCGAGGAAGACGCTGCTGAATTCGATGTGATAGAAACGGTCGTCGCGATTGAGGAGTCCCTGCAAAAACTGGGATACCAGACTGAAAGGATCGGCCATCTGAAGGCCCTGATCGAACAGCTCGTTGGCGGTAAACGGTGGGACATGGTGTTCAACTTCTGCGAAGGATTCTATGGAATTGGCCGTGAAGCCCAGGTCCCGGCCCTGCTGGATGCATACAATATCCCCTACGTCTTTTCCGATCCGCTCGTGCTCAGCCTGACCCTCGACAAAGCCATGACCAAGCGGGTGATCCGTGATGCCGGAATTCCGACGGCCCCTTTCATGGTGGTGGCAGAGCCTGAAGACATCAACCATATTAGTCTGCCTTACCCGCTGTTTGTCAAGCCGGTAGCTGAAGGCACCGGAAAGGGGATCACCGGCAGGTCGGTGGTCACAACAATCGAAGAATTGCAAGAGCGCTGCCTGTTCCTGCTTGAACGATTCAGACAACCTGTTTTGGTTGAAACCTACCTGAGCGGAAGGGAATTTACCGTTGGAATCACAGGAACCGGCAAAGAAGCACGCTCCACCGGAGTGATGGAGATCCACCTTACCGGCCAGGCCGAACAGGGCGTCTATTCCTACCTGAACAAGGAAGACTGGGAGGTGCGCTGTACTTATAGCCTCGCCAAAGGCCCGGTGGCTAAGGCCTGCGAGGAGGTAGCCCTCGCCTCGTGGCGAGTGTTGGGCTGCCAGGATGGCGGCAGGGTCGACCTTCGCCATGATCAGCAGGGAATTCCTAACTTTATAGAAGTGAACCCGCTGGCTGGCATGAATCCGGTCTATTCCGATCTTCCGATGCTGAGCCGGATGAACGGTATCGATTACGATGAATTAATTCGGCGCATCATGGAATCAGCTGTTAAAAAGATCAGGTCATGATAAAAAAGGTGATCCTGCTGATCAACAAGCTTTCCAAGAATCCCACGCCGGATGAGCTGGATGTGCTGGATCAGGCCGGCGCGGTTGAGAGCAGTCTGAATGACCTCCAAATCCCACACGAGCGATTGTTTGTCGACCTTGACCTCGGGACAGTGGTAAAAAGGTTTGAACAGGAGCCGGATGCCATCGCCTTCAATCTGGTGGAAAGCCTGAACAACAACGGCGGTCTGGTGTATGTGGTGCCGGCCCTGCTGGAGAGCATGCAGGTTCCCTGTACCGGAAATCCCTCCGATGCCCTGTTCCTGACCACTCAGAAGCCGCTGGCCAAGAAGATCCTTGCCGGCAAAAACATACCAACCCCTGCCTGGTTCAATGCAAATGAACCTTTCACATTGGATCCGTCGAAAACATACATGGTAAAGCCATCCCGCGAGGATGCCTCGGTGGGGATCAATGACGAGAACGTGTTTCCAGGCAGTGATCCGGGTATCCTTGAAAAATTCCGCGGCAAATGGGGTGATCACTTCTTTGTGGAGGAGTTCATTGAGGGACGGGAATTCAACATTTCCGTGGTTGGCGGACCCAATGGTCCGGAAGTGCTCTGGCCGGCTGAGATCCTCTTCAAGGACTTCCCCGAGGGCAAGCCCACCATTGTCGGATATGCCGCCAAATGGGACGAGGAGACCTTTGAATACCGGAATACGGTGAGAACTTTTGAATTCCCTGAATCCGACCAGCCCCTGCTTGACCGGCTGAGAACGCTGTGCCATGATTGCTGGGATGCCTTCAACCTGCGCGGGTATGTGCGGGTTGATTTCAGGGTCGACCACCAGAACCGGCCCTATGTGCTGGAGATCAATGCCAATCCGTGTATCTCACCAGACTCCGGTTTTTACCATGCCGCGCTGCGTAGCGGCTACACTTTTACCCAAATCATCGGAAGAATCCTCAACGACCTATGAACAGCCAGCCTACCCTCAGAACAGAAGTAAAGGAAAGTGATCCGGCAGCCATTCGTGAGATTATCAGATCTTCGGGTTTCTTTCGTGAAGATGAGGTGGATGTTGCCGTGGAACTGGCCGAAGAGCGGCTGGCCAAGGGCGCCGCAAGCGGATATGAGTTCATTTTTGCCGAGATCGGCGGCGATGTGGTGTCTTATGCTTGTTATGGGCTGATTCCCTGCACATTGGTCAGCTATGACCTATATTGGATCGCCACACGCAATGATCAACGGGGGACCGGCGTAGGGAGAATCGTGCTGGCAGAAGTTGAAAAAAGTATCCTTGCCCTGGGAGGCAAAGCCATCTATGTGGAGACTTCCGGTATGGCAAAATATGAACCGACCCGGGCCTTTTACCTTAAAAATGGGTATCCCGAAAAAGCCAGGTTCGAGGACTTTTATGCTGAGGGCGACGACAAAGTCGTTTACGTCAAGAAATTGTAAAACAGCCTTATGGAAACGCCTTTCATCGATGTGCACAGTCACCTGAAAGGAGCACCCGGCAAAGGAATCAGCCGGGTGATCAGTTTCTCTCCCGGTCAGATTTCAGAAATTACTGAGCTCCCCCCTTGGTTTACTGCCGGCATTCATCCCTGGCATTCAGGCGAAGAAATGTTCGATCCTGATTTTTTTATCCGGATGGCTGAAAAACCTGGTTTCATCGGTATCGGGGAGATCGGCCTCGACCGGATCACCGGTCCGGGCGTGCAAAAGCAGATGGATTGCTTCACCCGTCAGGCGGAGATGGCTGAGCAGCTGAAGAAGCCTGTCACCATCCACTGCGTGAGGGCCTGGGAGGAGATCATCAGCCTGAAGAGAAAGATAAATCCCAGCCAGCCCTGGATCATCCATGGGTTCCGCGGTGGGCCTGATCGGGCAGAGAGGCTGACCGTTGAGGGATTTTATCTCTCCTTTGGCCCGGCACTGTTAAAAAACGATATCCCTCTGAGAGAGAGCCTCAGTATTTGCCCATCCGGTCAGCTCTTCCTGGAATCCGATGAGGATCGCACCCCGATCTCTGCATTATATCAGGAGGCCGCCAACATCAGGGGAATTTCGGTGCAGGAATTAAAAATGTATATTGCAGGGAACTTCAACCGGGTATATGGAATCGTCGCAGGTGCCTGACTGGCTGCATCGTACGGAATTGCTGATCGGACCGGAGAAGGTCAGAAAACTGGCTGAATCCCATGTTCTTGTGGTTGGTCTTGGCGGCGTGGGTGCTTATGCAGCCGAGATGATCTGCCGTGCAGGCGTTGGGAGGATGACCATTGTTGACGGCGACCGCATCCATCCCACCAACCGCAACCGGCAGCTGATCGCGCTGAGCAGTCTGGAAGGCCGCGAAAAGGCAGAAGCCATGGGTCAACGGCTGCTCGATATCAATCCCCATCTTGAACTTACCGTGATCAATGAATATATCCGCGACGAACGGATGATTGAAATACTCGATCAGCCCTTTGACTATGTGGTGGATGCCATCGACACGCTGGCGCCCAAGGTTTTCCTGATATACCATGCCCGCAAAAAGGGGCACCGGGTGGTCAGTTCCATGGGATCCGGCGGCAAACTGGATCCTGAGGTTATCAGGATCAGCGATATATCCGACTCATACAACTGCAAGCTGGCCAGCATTCTGAGAAAAAGGTTGCACAGACTGGGCGTGTACCGGGATGTTAAGGTGGTGTTCTCACCCGAAAAGGTGGACCCCGATACGGTGATGCTCACCGAGGGCGAATCCAACAAAAAATCAACCGTCGGCACCATCAGTTATATGCCTCCCGCCTTCGGATGCTTCATTGCCAGCGTTGTCATCAGAGAACTTATTGAAACCTGATACCATGAAACAATTCCCTCTTCTATTGACCGCTGCCCTCGCAGGAACTGCCGGGTATGCCAAAGAAAAACCCAATATTGTCTATATTCTGGCCGATGACCTCGGCTATTCAGAGATCGGGCCGTACGGTCAGAAACTGATCGAAACGCCCAATCTCGACCGGCTGGCGAAGGATGGCATGGTATTCACGCAACACTATTGCGGATCGCCGGTAAGTGCGCCCTCCCGAGGCGTTTTACTCACTGGCCGGCATACCGGTCATGCGTTTGTGAGGGGAAATCATGAGTGGGGTGAACGGGGCGAGGTGTGGAATTTTGCCAAGGCGGTGCAGGATCCAGGTCTGGAAGGGCAGTATCCCCTCCCCGACAGCATCCGCACCCTCGCCGAGTACCTCAAGGATGCCGGCTATGCAACCGGGCTGGTTGGGAAATGGGGTCTGGGTGCCCCCAACAGCGAGGGACTTCCCAACCGTCAGGGATTCGACTTCTTTTACGGATACGTATGTCAGCGTCAGGCACATACATATTATCCCAAACATCTTTGGCGGAATGAGGAGAAGGTTTGGCTCGACAATGATCTGATCGTTCCCGGGACCAAACTTGATCCCGGCGCTGATCCGCTTGATCCGGCCAGTTATAAAAAGTTTACCCAAAAACAGTTTTCTGCCGAATTATTCATCCAGGAAGCCGAGGGATTCATTGACCGGTCAAAGGATCAGCCCTTTTTCCTCTATTTTGCCTCCACCCTGCCCCATCTGGCCCTACAGGCGCCTAAAGAGTGGATCGACAAGTATGTAGCCAAATTCGGCGATGAAAAACCCTATCTGGGCAAGGAAGGCTATTTTCCTGCCAGGTATCCGCACGCTACCTATGCAGCGATGGTTTCATACCTTGATTATCAGGTAGGTGAGATCATTAAAAAGCTCAAAGAGACCGGCGAATATGAAAACACCCTGATCATTTTCTCCTCTGATAACGGCTACGCCTACAATGCCGGGTGCGATCCGGCCTGGTTCAACGGGTTTGCCCCCTTCGTTACCACCTATGGCTGGGGCAAAGGTTTTGTGCATGAGGGCGGTATCCGTGTTCCCATGATCGCCTCCTGGCCAGGTCACGTGAAACCCGGCACCGTTTCAGACCATATTTCTGTCTTTTATGACGTACTGCCCACCCTTTGTGAAGTGGCAGGCATGAAAGCCCCCAAAGAAACCGACGGCATCAGCTTTCTGCCCGAACTGCTCGGAAAGAAAAAGCAGGCAGATCACGAATTCCTTTACTGGGAATTTCCGGAGTACAACGGTCAGCAAGCCGTCAGAATCGGCAACTGGAAAGCCCTCCGGCTCGACATGCAGAAAGGCAACACGGAAATTCAGCTGTTCGATCTTGCCACCGACACCAAAGAGCAAAACAATGTAGCCGCCTCCCACCAGGACATCGTCCAGAAAGCCCTTGGTATAATGAAGAACGAGCACAGGAAGGCAGCGCTGGAGAGGTTTTATATCAAGGCGATCGACCAGTAGGGGTTGCCGGTTGCTGATTTGTCATCCTGACGAAGGTCAGGATCCCTAACACTTTAAACGTTCCACAATTCTTGTTTCATCCCGGTCTACCGGGCTTTCAGGTTTCATTTATCCAGATGAAACGCGGAGCATGAAACTTGAAACGCGCAGCATAATCCCGGTAAACCGGGAGAAATGGTTTTTGTGGATAAGTGGAAAAGTTGATAAGTGGATATTCTTCTCTGCGCTCTACTCTCTAAGCTATTCGCTCTCCGTGAAACCTGAAACACCTGTGCGGGATCCTGACCTTCGTCAGGATGACAGGTGGTGAAACCTTGAAACATTTTTTTGTGGATAATTCATTATTTTAAGCCAATAAAACCAACCTCCCTATGACCGGCAAAGAACGTCTCCTGGCAACCATCAATCATCAGGAGCCCGATCGTGTTTGTGTCGATTTCGGTGCCACACCGGTTACCGGCATCCATGTCTCCGTGATCAGCAAATTGTGGCAAAAAATGTTTGGGCAACATGATTACCGGGTGAAGGTGATCGAGCCCTATCAGATGCTTGGGGAGATTGATCCCGGATTGCGCGACGGCCTTGGGATCGATGTGATCGGGACCTTTGCCCGGAAGTCGCTCATCGGAACCGATGAAGACGGGCCCTGGAAACCGTTCACCCTGTTCGACGGCACCGAGGTGATGATCCATCATAACCTGAACTTCACCGTCGATCCCGAAAAGGGCGACCTGCTTGGATATCCCGAGGGGGATCTGTCGGTTGGACCAAGTGTGAGGATGCCAAAGGGCGGATACTTTTTCGACACGATCATCCGCCAGGATCCCATTGACGACAGCCGGTTAAATCCGGATGACAACACGGAGGAGTTTTCGCTGTTATCAGAAACTGATATTCAGTATTATCGTAACCGGAAGAGGTGGATCGACCGGAATCCGGATTACGGGAGCCTGATGGTAATCCCAGGCACCGCATTCGGCGACATAGCCCTGGTGCCGGGTCCATTTATGAAGCACCCAAAAGGGATTCGTGATATTCAGGAATGGTACATTTCACCCCTGATCCGGACCGATTATGTGATGCAGGTTTTTGAGAAACAGTGTGAGATCGGGCTGCAGAATATTGAAACTCTTGCTGAACTGATGGGCGATTCGGTGCAGGTGGTGATGGTGAGCGGAACCGACTTCGGCACCCAGTCAACCACCTTTATCTCCCCCGAGACCTACCGGCAGATTTACAAACCATTTCATCAGGCGGTAAACAACCTCATCCACAAGAAAACGAACTGGAAAACTTTCATCCACTCCTGCGGGGCCGTATACGACCTGATTCCCGAATTTATCGACGCCGGATTCGATATCCTCAATCCGGTTCAGATCTCGGCCGTTGGCATGAACCCGAAAGAGCTCAAAAAGGAATTCGGCAGCCACATCACCTTCTGGGGAGGCGGCGTCGACACCCAGAAAACCCTGCCTTACGGAACCCCGGAGGATGTGTACCGCGAAGTCAGCGAAATGATCCGGATCTTCGCCCCCGGCGGCGGCTTCGTATTCAACACCGTCCACAATGTGCAGGGGAATGTCCCTCTCGCCAACGTCGAAGCTATGTTCAGGGCACTAAACCTGTCAGCTTTTTAATAAACCTGTCAGCTTTTAAAAAGCTGACAGGTTTAAAACGAAAAAGGAATAAGTTAAAAGTTGTTAACCCGGCACCACCTAACGGCCTAATCCTTAAATTTCCTTCTTAAACCTAAAAGGAGGAACCCGTGATTTTTATTACACCCAATCCTGTGCGGAGAAAATGGGCCTTCGGACTTATTACCGTTATGGCCTTTTTCTTCCTGATCCCACCCGGATTTTCACAATCATCCGGAGGATATCTTACTTACGACCAGATGACCCAGGCAGTTAAGGCCCTGGCCACCAGCCACAAGGATCTGGCTACCGTTGAATCGTTTGGCAAAACAGCCGAAGGAAGGGACCTGTGGGTCCTGACCATTGCCAAACAGGGTGCCATACCCGCCGGTCAGAGGCAGGGGCTGCTCATTGCCGCCAATTTTGAAGGCGACCATCTGGTGGGCTCCACACTGGCCATCGAGACCGCCAAATACCTGCTGGACTCCTATGCCACCGATGAAGCGGTGAAAAAGAGTATCGACCAGTATGTGTTTTATGTGATCCCAAGGATGAACCCCGACGGAGCTGAGACCTTTTTCGGAAAGCTTAAAACCGGCAGAAGGACCAATTCCACTCCGTTTGATGCCGACAATGACGGCAGGATGGACGAGGATAATCCGGATGACCTGAACGGTGACGGACAGATCACTGTTTTCAGGGTTAAGGACCCCAACGGGATCTACCGGATTGATCCGGATGAACCCATGCTGATGAAGAGAGCCGATGCTGCCAAGGGCGAGCGCGGCGAATATTCCATCTATCCCGAGGGGATCGATAATGACAAGGATGGCTTTATCAATGAAGATGTGGCCGGCGGAACCGATATCAACCGGAATTTCATGCATGCCTATCCCTATTTCAAGGAGAATGCAGGCAGATATATGGTATCGGAATCCGAAACCCGCGCCCTGATCGAATGGATGCTGGACCACAGGAACATTGCCATGGTGCTTACCTTCGGTGAGAGCGACAACCTGATCACCCCGCCTTCCTCCAGGGGAACCCTGAGCAGCGACAGGCCGCTCGACCTGGTTAACTTCGCCAATGCCACCACTGCCGGTGCAGGCAGGGTTGGAATGGTGACTGCTGGCGGCGGAAGGGGATTCGGCCGGTTTGGAGGCATGAGCTTCGGAGATTTTCCGATGGGCGGAGCACCATCCTCAGCTTCCGCTGAAACCTCTGGCCGGAGCCAGAGACCTGCCCAGACGGCAGCAACCACTGTCAACTCTTCGGATCTCGAATATTTTACAAAGATCAGCGAAAAATATAAGGAGCTTACGGGCATCAAAACCCAGCCAGTGCTCAGAAATCCCGAAGGGGCTTTCTTCCAGTATACCTACTTTCAGCTAGGGATGCCCTCTTTCTCAACTCCCGGCTGGGGTATCATACTTCCGGCCGACACAGCACGCAGGGGGCAGAGACCCGGCGGTGCTGCAAGGATGGGTGGAAATGAAGCTCCCGCTGCAGCTCAGGGCGCAATGAACTTTGGAGGCGCACAATCGAGAACCCAGGGGATGGGCGGAGCTCAGGGAGCCGGACAGCAGGCAGGTGGCGCTTCAGAAGCTTCCCAGGCTCCAGGCATTGACGCTACCTGGCTTAAATGGCTTAACGCCAACAATCCGCAGGGATTTGTCAAATGGCAGGCAGCAAAACACCCGGAATACGGTGATGTGGAAGTAGGTGGATTTGCACCCAATGACATTTACAATCCTCCATTCGACAAACTCGGCGACCTTGGGGCAAACCACGGCAAATTCGCCCTGTACCTGACCACCTTGTATGCTCAGGTTAAAGTGGCCAAAACCGAGGTCATCAATGAAGGAGGCGGACTGTTCAGAATTAAGGCAGAAATTTCCAATGAAGGATTTCTGCCCACCGCACTGCGACAGGGAGTCCAGAGCCGGTCGGTTAAACCAACGATGGTACAGCTGGGAGTGAAACCTGAGCAGATCATCCAGGGTAGCAGCAAGACCAATTTCTTCCAGGCCCTCGATGGATCCGGCAGGAGAACTAAATACGAATGGCTCATCAAGGCCAGGGCAGGCGACAAGATCGAACTGAAGGTCGTCTCACAGAAGGCCGGCGCAGCCACCGAAACGATCACACTTAAGTAAGGGAGGACAGAAACATGAAAACAAGAACAATCATTTCAGCAGGCATCTTAATGACAGTTGCCGCATTGGTCCTCTCCCCTGTAAAAGTCCAGGGCCAGAAATATTTCTCAGATCCGCAGTTCAAGGTTAAGCTGGATTTTAACCGCTGGCATGATGTAAACGAGCTGTGGGACGATATGGCCCGGCTGCAGAAGGCCTTCCCTAAGTTCCTGAAACTTGAGAGCATCGGCAAGAGCCATGACGGCAGGGATATCATGGCCATGACCATCAACAATCCCGAAACCGGCCCCGAGCTGAGCAAAGCCGCCATGTATGTGGATGCCAACATTCACGGGAATGAGATCCAGGGCGGCGAAGTGTGCCTTTATACCATCTGGTACCTCATGGAAAATTACGGCAGGATCGATGAGATCACCCGGCTCGTCAATGAGCGGGTATTCTATATCCTGCCCTGCGTCAATCCCGATGGCCGTCAATACTTTATGGAAAAGGACGGCGGTAACGCCCGTTCCGGCCACGTTCCTGTGGATGAGGACAATGACGGTCTGTATGAAGAGGATGGTCCCAATGACCTCAACGGCAATGGCATGATCGAAAGCATCCGGAAATATGTGCCTGGTCAGGGAAACTACCGGATCAGCCTGATTGACAAACGGATCATGGAACCTGTGGGTTTCGGTGAGAAAGGTGATTACATCATGCTCGGCGAAGAGGGTATCGATGATGACGGCGACGGAAGGATAAATGAGGATGATCTGGGCAGCTATGATCCCAACCGCAACTGGGCAGTCGACTGGCAGCCAAATTATGTGCAGGGCGGAGCAATGGATTATCCGTTCCAGCTCCCGGAGGCTAAAGCAGTTAACGACTTCATGATGGCACGCCCGAACATTTCCGGAGTGCAGGCCTATCACAACTCAGGCGGCATGATCCTCCGGGGGCCCGGCGCAGAGGCCCTGGGTGAATATCCGGCTTCCGACGTCAGTTTCTACGATGAACTTGGTAAAAATGGCGAACGGATCCTGCCTTTCTACAGATATATTGTGATCTGGAGCGGACTCTACACTGTACACGGAGGCTTTATCGACTGGACCAACGACGGTTTGGGCATTCCCTCCTTCTCAAACGAGCTCTGGAACAGTTCGCAGTATTTCAACAGTCCCGAGCTGATCACTCAGTCCAGGGATGCCAACAGTCCGATCAGCGGCCAGAAGGGCAGATATTTCTTCGACGATAAGCTGGAGTTCAGCGATCAGTATGTGGAATGGAAAGAGTTTGACCACCCGGTGTATGGTAAAGTGGAGATCGGCGGCGAGTGGAAAAAATTCATGGGGCGCATACCTCCGCGTTTTATGAATGAGGAACT
>Ga0172371_10006288_pt1 | contig 17324 bp, 14 predicted proteins | sample Lak12m_FD_114543 | JGI IMG/M metagenome (GOLD analysis project Ga0172371, IMG submission 114543) | Freshwater microbial communities from Kabuno Bay, South-Kivu, Congo - kab_022012_12m | ecosystem: Environmental > Aquatic > Freshwater > Lake | place: Democratic Republic of the Congo: South-Kivu...
CCCCAGCGCGGATGGCGGCTGTTCGCATTCGGCACAGGTTGGCTCACGAAACGGATCAAGGGAACACAGGGGGCAGGAAGCCGACCTGCATGGCGGGATGTGCGGTATCTGCGCTCGGACTGATGGGGTGCAACTCGATTTCCCCGTGCACGCGGATCGACCTGGGTGGGAACCTGACCCCCGAGACGCTTCGGCGCTTCGAGGCTGAATCGAAGCATGCTGCCGCCTGTTGCCCCGACGACCGGATGGCCGATCTGGAGCGCTCGAACTGGTGGCCCCTTGGCATCCTCGCCTACTGGTGGCAGGGCGCGGTGATGAGGACCGAGACAGCCCCAGGCCGGGCCTCATATACGGTCCAGAGGTCACAGGGCTTCGGGCCCCTCTCGGTCCTGTACGTCACCTCCACCCATGCCACCTACAACGACCAGGGCCAGCGCCTGAGTTCCATGACGGGCAGCAGCGTGTTGCTGGGGCACCTGGCGATGCTCCATCGCAGCGAGAGCGTCCTGCCCGATGGCGCGCGGCAGGAGGTGAGGTCGTGTCGCGCTCCTGCCCGCGCAGTGTCGTGAAGCCCCATTTCTGGTGCCCTCCCCATTCCTTCGGCCAGGCAAGCGTGCGGCTCACGAGATAGGTGCCTTTGGGAAAATAGAGCACGTGATGACGGCCCACGTGATCGTTGAGCGCATGTTGCAGGGCATCGCTGTCGTCGGTGGTGCCGTCGCCCTTCGCCATGTAAGGTGCCTTCGTCACGTCCACGGCGTTCGCGTGCGGCGAGTAGGCCTGAACGCCCGCGCCTTGGGCGGCCGGGGGCACGGAATCGGCGGCGTGCAGCGAAGCGGCCGACACCAGCGGCATGCAACCAAGAAGCAGGGTCTTGAGGAGTGTGAAGTTGGGTTTCATGGTGCCATACCTTGGTCCAAGTGGCGTGGACGTTGTCAGTCCGCAAGAGACTGCAACTCCGCGCATGACGAGAACGCCTGCTTTGGATTACCGCCGCAGGCGGGCACGCCGATGACGCGGACGGCGACAAAGGAAATTGCCTCTGTTAGCTCCAGCGTGAACCGGTTCTGCAGATGCTTTGTTCCCCTCAACCCCCCCGGAAACCAGAACTCCTATCAGTAGTCAGTAGTAGTAGTTTATCGACGTCAGAGGAGGCCTGCTCAACCAGAGCCCGCGTCTGTTCCACCAACGACCTCTCTGTCGCTCCTGGCGCGGCCTTCGACGCGCTCGGCGAACGCGCCAACGTCGGCGGCCTGAGCGGCAGCGGCACGCTCACCAACGACTTCGTGGCCGTCACCGGCACGCTCGCCGCCGAAGGCCCCGGCTTCATCGATTTCGGCTGCACGGAGGCCTCGCCACTGCCCATGCCCTTTACCGTTGCAGTCATGTCCTACGGCACCCTCAGCGGCTCGTTCGAAAGGTGGAAGGCGGTGAACACCGGTTTCAACAAGCCCACCTCAGCCAGAAATCACAGCCTCCGGCAACCTGGTCACGGTCCAAAGCCGTTACGGCGGCACACTCATTTTGGTACGCTGATCCGAAAGGTGAACTCATGCCTGTCCCTAATCGCCTCGCACCTTCGCTGTCGCTCATTCTGCTCGCGCCGCTGGCGGCGCTGGCAGAGCCCGCGTACATGAAACGCGGCGTGAGGCTCTTCACCGACCGCGACTACGTCATCAACGATATGCCCGATGCCGTCAATGGCCTGCCCTTTCACCGCACCAGCATCGAAAAGACCGATGTGACCGTCACGAAGCCGGGCACGCTTTTCGTCCTCACGCCCACCATCCGTCCAAACGCCTCCAGCCAGGAGGACGCTTTGCAGAAAGCCGGTTTCACAAAGGTCGACACCCCCGAGAAGCAGCTCTTTGCCGGTGAAATCAACCGCGTGAGCCTGTACCGCAGGGCGGTGAGGCCAGGCGAGCGGCTTCAGTTCAATAAGATGGTGCTCTTGGTGCCTGCGGAGGGCGCGGCCGTGAGGGAACTGGACCCTTACGCGCCATCCGTCATCACCAACCCCGGCGCGGAGTTTCAGGACGACGCGCGTCCCGGCGCTATGATTCTCGGCATGGATCGCACGGCGAAGGGGCGCATCTGGGGCTGCTGGACGGGCACGGGGGACAAGCGGGACGGCTACCTCCTGCTCGGGACGAGCGAGGACGGTGGCGCGACGTGGTCGAAGCCGCGGCTGGCGGTCGGGGCGCGCACGGAAGCCGCACAGAAGATCAGCGGCGCGCTGGTGGGTAATCTGTGGAACGACCCGAAAGGCCGTTTGTGGCTGTTTTTCGACCAGCAGCTCGGCGACCCGCAGAAGCGCATTACGAACTGGCACATGCGCTGCGATGACCCCGATGCGGCGGAGCCCGCGTGGAGCGAGCCGGTGATGTTTGCGGAGGGGTGCACGCTGAACAAGCCGACCGTGCTCAAAAACGGCGACTGGCTGCTGCCGGTGTCGGACTGGCACCGGAAGACGGCGCGCGTGTTTGCGTCCGCCGACGAAGGCGCGTCGTGGCGGGAGCGCGGCAGCTTGCAGTTCCCGGGCTGGGATTTCGACGAGCACATGACGGTCGAGCTGAGGGACGGCCGCCTGTGGATGCTCGCGCGCACGAGGGGTCAGCCGCACGAGAGTATTTCCGCCGACGGCGGCAAGACCTGGAGCGCGCCGCAGCAAGCCGCCACGGTGCAGAATGTCAGCTCGCGCTTCTTCCTGCGCCGGCTCAAATCCGGCCGCATCCTGCTCGTGAAGAACGGATCGCCCGCCGAGCGCCTCCGGAAACGCACGCACATGAGCGCATGGCTTTCCGAGGACGAGGGCCGGACGTGGAAGGGCGGCCTGCTGCTCGACGAGCGCAGCGCGGTGTCGTATCCCGACGGCTTCGAGGCTCCCGACGGCCTCATCCACATCCTCTATGACTGGAACCGCCACACCGACGCGGAGATCCTGCTGGCGAGGTTCCGCGAGGAGGACGTGCTCGCGGGCCAGGTCGTGTCGAAGGACGCGAAGCTGCTCATGCTGGCGAACAAGGCCACTGGGCCGAAGCCCGAGAAGCTCTACAACGGCATCCAACTGCCCGACGTGTGGCCGCCGCGCTTCCGCGATCCGAACTCCGCCGAGCCGATGGAGGTGCCGTATCTGCAGCGGAAGCCGGAAACCGCCATCCCCATCGACATCGGCCGCCAGCTTTTCGTGGATGATTTCCTCATCGAGAAGACCGACATGAAGCGGACGTTTCACCAGGCGCAAAAACATCCGGCAAATCCGGTGTTCAAGGCGGAGACTGCCGAAGAGATCAAGTTGTCCGGCTCCGTGTATCTGGGTCACGGCGGCGTATTCTTCGACCCGGCGGAGCAGGTCTTTAAAATGTTCTACCTGGCCGGCATGCGCGGCGGACTGGCGCTGGCCACCAGCAGGGATTTGGTTCATTGGACGCGGCCGGAGATGGGCCTCGCGGGTGGAAACCTGTTGCTGCCGGCGGGGCCGCAATGGACGGGGCCGGAACTGAAGGCCGCTGGGACCGACAACTGCGTCTGGCTCGACCTCAACGCAAAGAATCCCGCCGAGCGCATCAAATTCCTCACGTGCTGGGAACACGTGCCCGTCGACCAACGCCCGAAAGGCTTCAACCATTCGCTGCATGTGTCCGCCGACGGCCGCACGTGGTCCCCCGGGAGGCCGACCGGACTCGCGGAAGATTACTGCTCCTTTTTCTTCAACCCGTTCCGCAACGTCTGGGTCTTCAGCATCAAGCAGGGAGGCCCGCGCGGGCGCTGCCGGTATTACAGTGAGAGCCGCGACTTTCTCTCAGGCGCCGACTGGTCGAGATCGGTCTACTGGACCAATGCCGACCGCTTGGACAAACCGGAGCCTTCCGGCGGCTATCCGGGCGCGGGTGAGACGCCGCAACTCTACAGCCTGAGCGCGGTGGCTTATGAGAGCGTGATGCTGGGCGTGCACATGATTCTTCTCGGCCCGAACAACGACATATGCTCCAGAGAGAAATATCCCAAGCTTTCCGACCTCTGCCTCGGCTTCAGCCGTGACGGCTTCCACTGGGACCGGCCCGACCGCCGACCGTTTATCGCGGCGAGCCGCAAGGAAGGCGCTTGGGACCGCGCCTACATGCACACGACCGCCGGCGTCTGTCTTGTGCTGGATGACAAGCTCTGGTTTCCCTACACGAGCTTTAGCGGAGTCTCCCCCGACGGCACGCGAGGAATGTATCACGGCGGCAGCATCGGCATGGCGACGCTGCGCCGCGACGGCTTCGCCTCCATGGACGCCGGCTCTCAAGGCGGAACGCTCACAACGCGCCCCGTCACCTTCAGCGGCCAACACCTGTTCGTGAACACCGCCTGCGCGGAGGGTGAACTCCGGGTCGAAATACTCGATGAGGCGGACCGCGCTATCGAACCCTTCACGCTTGCCCGTTGCAGGCCGATCTCCGATGATAAGACGCTTCAGCGCATCGAATGGGCGAACGTCTCCAACCTCGCTCCGCTCGCCGGCAAATCGGTCCGCCTCCGCTTCCACCTCAAGGGAGGAAGCCTCTATGCGTTCTGGGCCAGCCCCACCGAAACTGGCGCCAGCCGCGGCTATCTCGCCGCCGGCGCGCTCGGAAAACCCGGCATTGTCGACAACCCCTGAGGACTCCGCTTGACATGCCTAGCTCGCCTCTTGTCCGAACGGGGACAGACCGCCGGGCCGTCTGCGGCTCGCCCAGCAGTCGAGCCCTACCCAAGCGCGTCCATAACTCAACGTTCGGCGTTCGGCGCTCAGGTTATCTCTCAGTTTGCTCCCCCCCCCCAAACCCCCCGGAAATCAGAACTCCTATCAGTTGACGCCAATGCGCACGTGCGGGGCAGGGACCGCCGCCTCCAGGCCGAGACGCACGCTCCTGCGGCCCCGTGGGTCAGCCCCCCTGCCGCTTGGCGGCCGGCGGCGCCTTGGCGAAGCCGCGCAGCGATGCGCGCATGGCGACGCATTGCCGCAGTTTGTCGGCCCAGGAGAGCTGGCAGCGGCGGCGTTGCCACTCGGCCTGGCGTTCGAGCATCTCTCTGACTGCCGCCTCATCCATCGAGGAACCGCCTCCGGAAACGCGGCCAGGCGTCCTGGAGTCCATGGCGCGCGGCCAGCGCTGCTATCTGGTCTGGCGTCACGGCCTGGGACTCCAGAAGGGCCAGGATGCGGGCCTGGTCCTTGGCCCGTCCGACACTGAGCGCGATGACGGCCAGGTAGTCCGCGCGCACGACACGCAACGGCACGCCATCGACCGCACCAGCCTCAGCCTCGCGCATGGCCGCCGCGGTTAGGGGACTGAACACCGGGACAAACTGCACCGGCCAGTCCCCCACCCGAATGGCCTCGCCCTCGGGACGCCAGCCCCGCGCGGCACAGAACTCGTAGATGGGCGTCAGCAGCACCAGGCCACCGGTCCCAGGCAGCCCGACAAGGACATCCGCGTCCAGCGTCGCCATCGCCTGGGTGTAACGCATCTGGGCAACCGCGCCGAAGATGGCGTAGTCCGCGATGACGCCAGCCCCGAGCATCTCGTTGAGCAGTTGGGCGAGTGCCTTCATGGTCAGGCCGCACTATACCGCGGCCCTTGCGCCTGAACCAGTTCCCGCGCTCTCTGCCCAGGGCTGCTCTGTTCTCTGCTATCGGGGGGCCTTGGCAGGGGATACGGCGGGCCGGCCAAGCCGGCAGGGACCGCCGACTCCAGACCGCACAGGCTGGCAGAGCGGTCCTTGAGCAGCCATCCCGCCCCTACTGCATCGCCTTCTCAAGGACCTGGATGTCCTGGAACGCCGCCACGACCCGCTGTTGGACCTCCTGCTGCTGGGGGACGTTGCGAGTCCGTTCCTCCTGCATCGCCGGGGCATTGGCAGCCTGGTTCCAGAGGTTGATCTGCTGGGCGTACCGTCCCTTGGAGGACTCGAAGGCCGAGGCGCCGCGCGGGAACGCTCTGGCCACGGCCCGCCCGCCCCCGACCATCAGGGCCTCCAACTCGGGGATGCGGATCGTCTCCATGGGCCGCTGCGTCGACAGGAAGAGGCTTACCGCAGTCCAGTCTTCGCCGGTGGCCTGGGTCACCGCCCCGAACGAGGCGAGATCGATCTGGCGGGGGTCCGCCTCGGCGCGCAGTTCGTGGACCGGCTCCCAGGTCGCGCCCGGCAGCAGGTAGCTCAACGCCAGTGTCGCGTTGCCGCCCGCGGGGCAGTTGACCGTCAGGACGACCGTGCGTTGTTCGAGCCGGGCGCGCTGGCGGAGTTCATCGAGCCGGTGTTGCCTGGCCTCCATCTCCGGTTGGAGGTCGCGCTGTTTGCGCTCGAGTTCCCGCCGGCTCTTGGCGATCTGCAGGTGGGGTTCGTCCACGTACTTGACCATGGCGGTGCATTCGTCGACCTTGACTTCGCGGACCGCCGCATCCTTCGGCGCCTTGTCCAGGGAGAAGGCCCGGATGGCCTCGAGCTGTTGGGTCTGGGCGTCCAGAGCGGCGCGTTCATCCTGCAGGGCGCCCATCTGGTCAGTGATCTCCTGGAGGTCGGCCTCAGCCTTCCGCAGGTCGACGTCCTCGGGCCGCGCCAGGAAGGTGCGGAGCACCTGCACGTCCAGCAGGTCGCCGGCGGCTGCCGTGGCGATGGTCGCGCGCACGGAACCCTCGTCAATCCAGCCGGGGAGCTTGCCGAAGGCATACTGACCCATCCCCGCGGCGAGGGTGACGGTGCCTCCCCGGGTGACGGCTGCCCGGTCGGCGTAGACGGTCACCTCGGTGATTCGTGAGCTGACCGGGAGCGGTTCGACAGGTGGCGCGTCGCCGGCGCTCAGTCGGGCCACCACAGCAGCGACAGTGAGATCAGTGGAAGGACAGACCGCGGCGTGCTCATGGTTCCCCCTTCTTCCTGCCATCCGGACCAGCACGCGCCGGAGTAGCCGCCGGATCGGCAGCCAGCGAGGCGACAACCCCCTATCATACCATGGGTAGGTCCGGCGGGCCAGGCCGACGCGCTATTGCATCGGGCTGCGCCGCGATGCGCTTCAGGGCCGGGTAGGTCTCCAGGAGGGCTGGCGGGACGGGGACCTTCTGTTTGCGCAGTTCGCTCTTGAGACGCAGGGCGGCCGAGACGCCCTTGCCGCGGTAGTGGTTGTTGGCGACGATGGTGAGGGACCGGACCTGCGGCAGGATCTGCTCGGCCGTGGTGGCGAGGTCGTGGATCTCGGCCTCGGAATAGTCGTAGTTGTAGGGCTCGTGGGGCTCCTTCTGGCGGGCGAACCAGCCGGCATAGTTGCGGCCGTGCAGGCGGAAGTAGCCATCCGGGGCGCCGAGGTTGGTGCGGGCGGTGAACGAGTCGCGTCCGACGGGGTAATCCAAAACCGCCACGCTGACCCCCAGGCGGCGCAGGAACTCCACGCCGGCCCCTGCCTGCCAGGAGGCGTGCCGCACCTCGACGACCAGGTGCGCCAGGGGCTCGAACTCGTCCCGGAGCCACTGCAGCAGGTCACGCATAGCAGCCGAGTCGGCGGCATCGTAGCGGAACTGCGCCAGCAGAGCCCGCAGACGACCGGCTTCCCGCAAGGGCGCGAAAGCGTCCCGGAACTGCGCCGCCAAGGCCGGGTCCCGGCGACCTCCGTGGGTGAAGTCCTGGTTGAGCTTGGCGGTGAAGAAGAAGGCTGGGAAGGGTCCCACCTTCCTCGCCCAGGAGGCCGTCGCGGCCGCCGTGGGTGTGCGGTAGAAGGAGCTGTTGACCTCGACCATGTCGACGTAGTTGGCCAGGAAGGTGAGGGGGTCGGCCGCATAGCGCTCTGCCCCCGGTTCGGGAACTGAGGCCGCCGCCTCGAAGAGCAGGGGCTGCCGTGCCGGCGGGGCGGGCAGGCGATAGACGGTGTCGCGCCAGTCTTCGTAGCTCCAGCCCGCCACACCGCAGGCGACGGGGACCCGGGCTACGGTTGGGCCCGCCATGGGCATCTCCTCACGCCGGCGGCGCGCCGGTCTGGCCAGGGCCAGCCCTGTGCTTGCCCTCCAGGCCAACCTCTCCTCGTCACCCGCGAGGAAGGACGGATCGTCCGCTGTCGCCCGCGGGCGCTCAGGACTCCACAAACTCGCGATGGAGTTCGCGCAGGGCCCTACTGAAGTCCTCACGGGCGACGATGAACTGCATATTGACCTGGCGCATGGCCTGGTCCATACCCAGCACGTTGATGCCGGCACTGGCGAGGGCCTTGGCCGCACGGAACAGCAGCCCGGGGATCTTCATGTTGCTGCCGATGACGCAGACCATCCCGACAGGCTGCACCCGCACCTGGGCCCCGGGAAGGCTCCGGCGGACCAGTTCGACGCACTCATTGAGGCGCTTGGCCTTCTCCGGCACCATGTGGGTGATGGTGTTGGCGTTGGTGTTCTTGGCGATGAAGCTGATGCCGGTGTCGGCGAAGGCCTTGACCAGGCCGAAGTCGTAGCCGGCCTTGCCGACCATCTCCGGGTCGTAACACTCCACGGCGATGATGTCGTTGCGGCCGCAGATGATCTCGACGCGCGGCTCAGGGGAGACGTAGTCGCGTTGGATGAGGGTGCCGGCATCCTCGGGATCAAAGGCATTCTTGACCCGGATAGGGATACTGCACAGCTCCATCTCCTTGGACGCCTTCGGGTGAATGGCCTCCATCTCCAGGTCACTGAGCTGGTCGGCAATGTCGAAGTTGGTGTTGCCGATGACCTTCACCTTGTCGGCACCGATGACCGCGGGGTCGCCGGAGCTGAGGTGGTACTCCTTGTGGATGATGCCTTCGCGGGCGCCCGTGATCACGGCCACCTTGCTGAAGGTGATCTCGCTATAGCCGCGGTCGAAGTGGGTCATGATCCCTTCGTCGAACTTGGCATAGCCCGTGACGATCGGCATCTCGCGGGCGAAGTCGACGCCCTCGAAGCCCCTACGTACGGCGCTGTCGAGGTCGGTGCTCTCGCTGTCCTTCCAGCCGGTGAGGTCCACCAGGCGGGCATTGACGCCGCGGGCGCGCAGGATCAGGACCGAGTTGAAGGCACTGTGGGCTTCTCCCACGGCGCTGAGCAGCTCGCGGGTCGGGGGCAGGTAATCGCGCTCGTTGAAGTGGCCATACGAGAGGATGTGGACCAGGTCACGGAGGCAGTCGCGGATGCCATTGAGGCGTTCGTTGACGAACTGGTCAGCGTCCGTCTGGTCCAACCCCAGGGGCGCGAACGAGCGGTTGAACTCGATCATCCGGGCGCGGACGCCCTCCAGGGCCTCTTCCCAGGCGGCATCGCCCGCCGCGAACCGGCCATAGACGCCGGGCGCGCCGTTCTTCTTGTTCTCCAAGAGGAGATTGGTGATGCCGCCATAGGCGGACACCACGAAGACGCGGTTGTACATATCCGCGGCTGAGCGCCGGCCGATGATCACGTTGGCCATGATCTCGCCGAAGCGGCTCATTGACGTGCCGCCGATCTTCTCGACCGTGTGCATACCGGCCATGGTCCACCTGCGCCTGGGAGCCCTCGGGTTGCCGAGCCGCCCGCCGCACCGTCATCGGGCGTACGGGGGAACGATGGAGCGGAATATAGCCCGCGAGACGGCCCCGACAACCGCGGCACAGGAGTGCCCAGGGTTGCCTCGCGAAACCGGCGCCAGTCCCGCGGCCGCGGGACCGAAGGCCGTTCGGGCCAGGGGCCCCAGTCGGAGCTGGGACCTACAGATGCATTCACAGATCCGCCGCCCCCCAGGCCGCCATCTCGGGACCGCCCTGAGGAGTGCCCAGGCCGTGGGTATGCGTGCCGTCCGGACGGACGCGTCTGCCGCCTTGCCGGCTCCCGCGCGTTGGGGAGTCCGCCTGAGCGCAACGGCCCTCCCGGCCGCCGCCGCTGACCCCGCCGCTCGGGTGCGCTGGCGCCGACCGAGGAGGTGCCCGGGGGCAACCGCTCCGTCTTCTCTGGGGACGGCGTCGAGGCATCGACCACAGGCTGGCCCGTGGCTTGATCCAGGCCCTTCGACGGGCTTGGGGCCAAACCAGCCACCGCGCGCCGTCCGTGGCGCTGACTCAGAGACACGCCCGGCAGGTCATTCCCAGAAACGCCACCAGGCTTTGCGGTCAGCCTTTGACTCCTGGCCGGTCTGGGACCCCTGCTCGAGCCCCTTCTGGACCTGGCCTGCTTTGGCTTCCGCCTGCTTGCCGAAGCCGCTGGCCTCGTCGTGGGCTGCGGCGCTTTTGCCGCCGATCGTCCGGTCGGCCTCGTCGACGGCCTTGCGAGCGGCCTCCTTCCTGGCGCGGGCCTCGTCGTCGGCCCGCTTCATCTCCTCGTCCGCCTGTTTACGGGCCTGCCTGACGCGTTCCTCGACCTCGGCCGGCTTGATGGTGCCTGCCCGGCCGGCCTTTCTGGCCGCCTCCTGGGCCTCCTCGCGCTTCTGGATCGCCGCATTCTTCCGCTCCGCGGCTTCCCGGTCGGCTCGCTCAATGGCGTCATGCTCGGCCTGTCGAGCGTTCCTGGCGCGCTCTTCGGGGGTCTCCCGTCCACGGCCACGGTCTCCCTTGTCAGGCGCATCGCCCTGCCTGGGCGGGTCCTTCTCGAGACGGGGCGGAAGGACAGGGGCGGCGCCCTTCTCGGGGGCTTCCTGGGCAGCCTCCTCCTTGCCGGGGCCTTGCCGCTGGTCCGGCTTGCCCTTGTTCTTGGCGTTGTCGCGCTCGTCCTTCCACTCCTCTTGGGCGGCCTTCTTGGTGGGCCACCAGGAAGGCTTGGCTTGCGTCACGGCCGGGATCACGAGGGCTGCCGCTATGAAGGGGATGACACGCCGCATCATGGGGGAGGCTCCTTGGTTGGTTGGGGGCACCGCAGATCCCGGGTGCCACGTGGGGACAGGTCGTGTGACTCATGCCCAGCCCCGTCGTCGCCCGCCGGGCCAGGTTTCCGAGTGGCTGCGCCGATGGCTTTTCGCGGCGGTCACGTTGCCTAATGTAGCAGAAGGTCCTCGGGAAACCAGGACCGCCGAGGGCGGGCGCGGACGCGGTCACTGGGTTGGGGGTCTGGCCCGACGCGTGGTGCCGGACCCCGGGTGCGGGTGTCCCGCGGCCGTCCCGCGACGGCGGGACCACAGGCATCCCTTGACCATCCCGCGGCGCAGCACGACCGTAGGTCCGGCCACGGGCAGCGGTTCCGCTATGGACACAGGCCCGTGGTGGCATGGCCTGCTGCCGGGCGCGCGGCGCTGGAGCGCGACATCTCCGCCTGGCGCCGCCGGGTTGGGGGGGACCCGGCCTCCACGGGGTCGGTGCCACGCCGGCCGGGCTTCAGACCTTGACCTCCTTGCCGGCGGCGTAGCTGCGGTAGATGCCGTCCAGGATGCGCAGCACCTTGAGGCTCTGCTCCGCCGGCACAGGGGACGGCCCGTGGCTCAGGATCGCCTGGCTGAAGGCAAGGATCTCGGACTGGTGCCCGCCCACGCGGTCATCGGGGAAGCTCAACTGGGCGTCGGTGACGGAGCCTGCCGTCTCGCCGTGAATGGTCAGCGCCGGCCATTCGGCCCCGGCCTCGGTGCCGCAGAGGATGATGCGCGAGTATTCCTTCTCCTTGATATTCAGCAGCCAGGAACACTCCAGGCTCATGGCGGCCCCGCTCTCGAAGCGGACGAACCCGGCGGCGAAGTCCTCAACGCTCATGGCCTGGCGGTCCCACTCGCCCCACCAGCCGCGAATGTCCTCGCGCTTGCCGAGCTTGCAGGGCGCGATGCCGCTGACCGTGACCGGTTCCGGGAACCCCATGAAGTTCAGGGTCGTGTCCAGGACATGGACGCCGATGTCGATGCAGGGCCCCCCGCCCGAGTAGTCCTTGGCGATGAAGCTCATGCCCTTGTTCCAGCCGGGGATGAAGCGCCGCCGCAGGCAGTGGGAACGGGCGTAGTAGATCTCGCCCAGGGCACCCGTGTCGAGGTAGGCCTTCATATACTGGCTGCTGCGCTCATGGCGCTGAGACTGCGCACACATCAGGAGCGTGCCGGCCTTGTCGCGGGCCGCGATCATGCGGCGGATGGCGGCCGGCGTGGGCGCCAGGGGTTTCTCGCACATCACGTGCTTGCCGGCCTTGAGGGAGTTGGTGGTGATCTCCTCGTGGACCATGTTCGGCACGCAGATGTCCACGGCATCGATGTCCGCCTGCTTGAGCATCCGCCGGTGGTCCAGGTACCACTGGTCCTTGGGGATGTGGAACTCCTCGCCGCGGCGCAGGAGGGCTGCCTCGAGGATGTCGCAGATGGCCACCACCTGGCACTCGGGGTTGAGCTTCTGCCAGCCGTTGAAGTGTGCCCCCGAGATGCCGCCACAGCCCACCAGTCCGACCTTTAGCTTCGCCTTGTCCATCGTGCGTCTCCCTGTACCTGCCGACGCCTGACCGATCTGCAGGCGGGCTCGGGGCCCACGGCGCCCGAGCATTACGTCTTGCCCGGACAGCAACGTACGCTGTTTCGGTCCAGATGCGAGAGGGTGACGGGCGGGCGGCGGGCAGGGCTGCCTCAGGACCGCGCGTCGTGCCCCCCTTCCCTGGAGCGCCCGCGGCCTCGCGGGCAGTGGCCGCCGCGCCGGCGGCCACCTCAGCCCGGGATGACGTTGAACATCATCGGCTGGCGGCCGGTGAGCAGGTAGTAGCAGGCACCGAAAAGGGCGGGGAAAAGGGCCCCCAGCACTTCCCCGGCAATGAGACCGACCATCAGCGGCCGAAGGCGGTTGTAGAGGCCGACGCCGCCGTACTTGGCCACCAGGGCCTTGAGGGCCCAGCCCAGCAGGTACGATGGCCCCATGTAGCGCAGCGGGGTCGATGCCCAGGTGACGAACAGCAGCGGGTGCAGCGGCCAGCCGACAAAGCGCAGGCGGGCGGCGGTGCAGAACACCACCAGCGCGAAGCCGCAGAGCGTCATCACCAGGCAACTGGGATTGGGCGAGACCTGCCGGAACCAGGCCAGACCTCGAGCCGGCAGCGCCTCGGGGTCCACCCCCTGAGCAGCCAACTTCTGGCGCACCAGGACGGCACTGTCGAAGGGGCCGCGCGGCACGGTGATGGTCGACCAGGCGTCGCCGGCAGCGCTGCCCATATCATACTTGATGTAGAGGGTGACCGGGATGGCCACCGCCAGGCCCAGCACCAGCGCCGCCCCGCTCCAGAGGGCCGCCGGTCCCAGCCGCACCCGGCGCGCCTCCAGGACCTTCAGCGAGTTGGCCAGGAAGGGCATCAGAGCCTCGCGCGGGTCGATGAACAGTACCGTGGTGACCAGCATCAGGATGAGGAGCTGGCGGGTCCCCACGGCCCGTGCGCCCAGCAGTCCCCAGAGCACGGCGCAGGGCCAGAAGTAGCACTTGAGGTAGATCTGCCCGGTCTCGGCGATCACGCGGCTCAGGACGGTGAAACCGATGACCATGATCACGACATAGAGCAGGGCCATCACCGGACCGGCTCCCGCCAGCCAGAGCTGCATCGCCAGCAGAGCCCCCAGCAGCAGGAAGCCCCGGCAGCCCCAGACGGCGTCCGCTTCGATGGGGTCCGATGCCGGGAATCCGGCCGCCCGCCGCAGGGCGCAGAGGTAGTAGCGCCGGCCGGTGAAGGCCATGGTGGCGACGACGCCGAGGTTGGCACCGAAGAGGGCGAAGCTCTGCGGGTTGAGGGACAGGTAGGACACCCCCTCGATGGGCGCCATGAGCTGAATCCCATACCCCGCCAGAAACCCCACCAGCAGGTACCAGAGAAACGGGCCGACACCGAAGGAGAAGGCCACGTCCGCTGGGACAAAGTAGGCCAGCCCCACAATGATGAGGTAGAGATGCGGTCTGAACAGCGCCAGCCCGCCGCCGCGCACAAGCACGGGGATGGCCTTGCCGATGGCGGTGAAGTCGAAGTCGGTCGGCACGCGAATGAGGGCCTCCGGGAGCCAGGCCGCGGCGAAGTTGTTCAGGTGGATGGCGGCGACCACGCCCGTGCCCAGCCAGAAGGTCCGCTCCCGCAGCACCGCTGGCCAGCCGCCGTCGGCGCCCGGTAGCAGGGCCTCCGTGAACCGGGCGATGGGGAAGGGGAGGTGCTCATGCTGCGACCATTGCCGGTGGAGCACGAGCGAGAGGCCGATGAGGGCACCCCAGAGGGTCAGGGTGAAGGGCAGCCAGTAGGCCAGGGGGCGGATCCAGGCTTCCCAGGGCACCCGGCGCGGGCTCACGTGCTGACCGCCCTGGCTGAAGCCCTGGACGAAGCCGCCGATGACCCGGTCCTCGCTGCCCGCCGGGTCCACCAGCATCCGGGCTGGCACCTGGTTCAGGACGTGCGCCTGCTTCCAAGCGGGCTGTGTCTTGACCAGGTGGTGCGGCATCACCAGCGTCGGGACCAGCGTCCGCACCAACCCGCCGCCTGGGACCGCCGCCCCGGCCAGCGTCAGCGCCAGCACCACCGCCAGTTCGGCTCCGGTCAGGCGCCAGCGGCGCAGCAGCGGGTTGGCGACCAGCACCGCGAGGATGAGGGTACCGTAGATGGCCGCCGGCATGTTGTTGCCGACCAGGTACGTCTGGCGCAGGACCCAGTCGTTGAAGAAGCAGGTCCCGCAGACGAAGGCGGCGCCGGCCAGGCCCAGCAGGAGGCTGCGCAGGGTCATGGGCCCCGCCCGCCGCCGGTGGGCGGCACGTTCGCTGGTGTCGGCGCCGGTAGCCCCCGGCAGGCGGGTATGGGCCAGGCCACGGGGAGCGTCTGGCCCGCCTGGGCCGACGCCAGGGCCGCGTCCAGCACCGCCTGGAGGCGCCAGCCATCCAGCAAGGATACGGGCAGCGGCAGCGCCTGCTCGAAGGCGTCGACGGCGGCCGTCAGGGTCTCGCGCAGCGGGTCGGCCCTGGCGGGGGCAGGCACCGTCTCTCCCCCGGGCCATAGCGTTAGCCCCGCCGCGCCCAGGTGCGCATAGCCGTCGGTCCCGGTGACCTCGATGACGATGTCCTCCCCAGGGATGCGGTGGGGCACGCGGGCCACCAGGAGGTTGCCCACGGTCCCGTCGGCGAAGGTCAGGTTCATCTCTGCCCAGTCCTCTGCCCCCACCTGGCGGTACTCCTCGTAGAACCGGTTCGCGGTCAGCGCACAGACCGAGGAGACGGGGACGGGATGGAGTCGGAACAGCGTCACCAGCGCGTGGCTGCCGATGGTGGTCATCTCGCCGCTGGGGACCTCGCTACGCCAGCGTGGGTTCGGGCGGAACCCCGGGAAGATGCCCCCCATGAAGCACAGACGGAGGCCGATCGAGAGGGTCCGCCCCAGTCGACCGGCTTGGATGGCGGCTACCAGGGCGGCCACCAGGGGGCGGTTCTGGTAGCCTGCCAGCATGAAGACGCGGCCCCCGGACGCCGTTTCCGCCTCGGCCAGCGACGCCACCTCGGCGGCGTTCATGGCCAGGGGCTTGTCGGTCACCACGTGCTTACCGGCGGCCAAGGCTGTTCGGATCACCTCCGCCTTGCGCAGGGGGCAGACCATGGCGCTGACGGCGTCGATGTCCGATCGTGCCAGCAGGTCCTGCCAATCCGCCACGAACTCCGCCCCAAGTCGCGCGGCGTAGGCCTGGCCAAAGGCCACCGGGTCTTCGCCGAAGTGACGGTCGCCCCAGCCGTCCTCGGTGGTCACCGCCACGACCCGTGCGCGGCCGGTGCCGGCCAGGGACTGTTCGAGGCTGTGGCAACCCCAGACGCCGACCCCGATCACCCCGATCCGCAGCATGGTTCGCCTGCTCCCGGCTGGTGTCCCTGTTCAGGCCCAGGGAATATCCCCCGCCAACCCGCCTGCCGCCAGCCGCGGTAGGTTCCCTGCAGGGCTGCTCCAGGGTCGCCGTCGGCGCGGCGGTACAGGTTCCCGCAGGCGCGGGACTGTAGGTCCCAGCTCCGACTGGGACCTGGGCCGGAACGGACTTCGGTCCCGCGGCCGCGGGACTGACGACGGTTTCGCGAAGCCCTGGGTCCCCCGCTGCGGCCGGGCTTGCCAGGGGTGTCTTCTCAAGGGTGGCGCAACGGTGTGTGCCCATGCCCTTGCCGGCCGGCGTTGACCAACTGCCAGAGGCCATTGTCCGACGCCAGGTCGCGGACCAGCCTGCCGGTACTCACGCCGAAGGTGTCGGCAGCCTGCGCGAGGCGGTACTGGTGGCCCTCGAGCACGTCCAGGACAGCCGCCAGCCAGGGCGCGTACTCCGCCGATTTCGCCGGTGGTCGCCAGGGCCCTGACCACACGGCCGGGGGGCGGCAACGGCAGTGAAAGGCCAACTCCCGGCGCAGTTTGCGCAACGCCAGCAGGCGGTTGGTGTGCTGCGAGCGAGTCTCGTCGCAGGTCGTGCTGATGCCGGTTCCGGTGTGGGTCAGGCGCACCGCGCTCTCGGTCCGGTTGCGCTTCTGCCCGCCACGGCCGGTCCCGAAGAAGACATCGGTGCGGCACTGGCGCAGAAGCGTCTCATCGCTCATGGTAAGCAGGTGCAGACGCTCGGGCGCGGTCAGGGCAACTCCGTCGGCAGTGCTGGCGGGTGGCATGCCCTTCACTATACCGCCTCCGGGCGCCGGACCGAAAGAGTGGGTCCCGGACAGACTCCACACACGCTGCGAGGTGCGGTCATGGTTCAGGGTCTGACGCTCCGACGGACGGTGGGGGTGCTTGGCCTGGCGCTGGGCCTCGTGGTGTGCGGCTGCGCCAGGATGTCCCGGCCTCTGCCTCTGGACACGGCCAAGGAAACGGTCGTCAAGTACTACGAGGGCGGCGCTTACGAACGGGACGCGCGCGCGGCCCTCGCGCCCGCCATGCGGACCATTGGGAAACTCAAACCCGAGGAGTCGGCCAAGACGGCCATCGTCCTCGACATCGACGAGACCGCGCTGTCGACCTACGAGTACCAGAAGGGCATGGACTTCGGTCACTACGGCACCGCCTACCACGACTGGCTACGCAGACGGCGCGCCACGGCCGTGGTCCCGGTGCTGGAGGTCTACCGCGCGGCCCGGGCCAAGGGTCTCGCCGCCTTCTTCGTCACCGGCCGGCGCGAAGCTTTCCGGGCCGACACCGAGGCCAACCTCAAGGCGGTCGGGTACGAAGGCTGGACCGACATCCTGATGAAGCCCGATGCCTACAGCGACCGTTCGGTGGTGCCCCTCAAAACGCGGTACCGCGAGCAGATCGAGGGGCGGGGATACAGGATCCTCCTCAATATCGGAGACCAGGACAGTGACCTGGCCGGCGGGCACGCGGAGCAGACGATTCTGCTGCCCAACTACATCTACCGTTCGCCCTGAGGGGGAAAGGGAGCACGAGCAAGAGGGGGCCGTGGGGTGGCCCGGGGGG
>Ga0172371_10006291_pt1 | contig 17322 bp, 13 predicted proteins | sample Lak12m_FD_114543 | JGI IMG/M metagenome (GOLD analysis project Ga0172371, IMG submission 114543) | Freshwater microbial communities from Kabuno Bay, South-Kivu, Congo - kab_022012_12m | ecosystem: Environmental > Aquatic > Freshwater > Lake | place: Democratic Republic of the Congo: South-Kivu...
AGGCATTGACTGAATTGGAAAATGTTCATTTAGCTCAAGCAATTAATTATCTTGAAGCATATGATCTAGAAGTTGGACTATTGATAAACTTTGGTTCTAAAAGTCTGGAATTCAAGCGCATTGGAAACAAAAAATTCAAGCAAAAAAATCAAGGAAATCCTAAAATCAAATAAATCATAGTTCAGACAATTAGATGAAACCAATAACTGAAGACCATATTGAATCTTTTGCAATCGAGCAGCTCCAATCTCTTGGCTGGGATTACATTCACGGTCTCGCTATCGCTCCTGGTGCAGAACAAGCAGAACGGAAAAACTTCGAACAAGTTGTTTTAATTGATCGATTAAGAAAATCTCTCTCAATCATTAATCCACATATACCAAAAGAAGCGCAAGAACAATCGATTCAAAAAGTGTTGCGAATCTATTCTCCGGAACTGCTTCACGACAATGAAGAATTTCATAAACTGTTAGTAGAAAAAATCAAAATTCCATACCAGCAAGATGGATATGAACGCAGTTACGAAGTTGCGCTTATAGATTTTGATAACCTGGAGAACAATCAATTCCTCGTAGTAAATCAATTTACGGTTGTAGAGAAAAACCAAAATAAACGCCCGGATATAATTCTCTTTGTAAATGGATTACCCCTTATAGTAATAGAACTTAAAAATGCTGCCGATGAAAACGCAACCATAGATTCCGCATTTAATCAAATTCAAACTTACAAAGCATTCATTCCCTCTCTTTTCATTTATAATGCATTTTGTGTTATCTCAGATGGATTAGAATGTAAAGCTGGAAGCATCTCCGCCGGCTTCAATCGCTTCATGGCATGGAAAACTTCAGACGGTCAGAAAGAAGCTTCAAGATTTGCGCCTCAATTAGAAGTGCTGATTAAAGGAATGCTCAATCCCAAAACTTTATTGGATATTGTCCGCAATTTCATTGTCTTCCAAAAAATAAAAAAAGAAGATCCCAAAACCGGCATAACTCTAATACACACTGAAAAAATTCTATCTGCATATCATCAATACTATGCAGTAAAAAAAGCTGTTCAATCAACCCTTCGTGCAACCGGTGTTCATTCCCTCTCCTTTGGAGAGGGCAAGGGAGAGGCTGGCAAAGGTGGTGTTGTTTGGCATACACAAGGTTCCGGTAAAAGTTTAAGTATGGTTTTCTATTCGGGTTTGCTCATAACTACTCCGGAATTAGAAAATCCCACAATCGTTGTAATTACAGATAGAAACGATCTCGATGATCAGCTCTTTGATACATTTGCGTCATCGCGCCAACTACTACGTCAAGATCCAATACAAGCAGAAAGCAGAACACATCTAAAAGAATTGCTGAAGGTTGCAAGCGGTGGAATTGTTTTCACAACTATTCAAAAATTCTTGCCTGAAGATGGAAAACCCGAATATGATTTATTGTCAGAAAGAAGAAATATAATTGTAATTGCAGATGAAGCTCACAGAACTCAATACGGTTTCGAAGCTTCTCTAAAAGATTTAGTTGATAAAGAAACTAAAGAAGTAATCGGAAAGCGAATTGCTTATGGTTTGGCAAAATACCTTCGTGATGCTTTGCCGAATGCAACATATATCGGCTTTACCGGAACACCGATTGAAAGTAATGATGTAAATACTGTTCAAGTCTTTGGTCAATATGTTGATATCTATGATATTGCAAAATCTGTTGAAGACGGCGCTACTGTAAAAATTTATTATGAAAGCAGATTAGCAAAAGTAAATCTGGATGAAGAAGGTAAAAGATTAATTGAAGAATTTGACAATGAGCTTGAGCAAGAAGAATTAACGGAAACTCAAAAAGCAAAAGCTAAATGGGCAAAGCTCGAAGCCATTGTTGGTAACAAACAAAGAATAAAAAATCTTGCTAAAGATATCATTGCACATTTCGAACAACGGCAAAGTGTTTTAGATGGAAAAGGAATGATTGTAGCAATGAGCCGTAGAATTGCCGTTGACTTATATAATGAAATAATTGAGTTAAGACCAAATTGGCACAATGACGATCTTTCTAAAGGTGAAGTAAAAGTTGTAATGACAGCCGCAAGTTCCGATGGTCCGGCAATGGCAAAACATCACACAACAAAAGAACAGCGCAGAAATTTAGCCGATAGAATGAAAGATCCCGCTGATCCTCTCAAATTAGCAATCGTGCGCGATATGTGGCTTACCGGTTTTGATGTTCCATGCTTGCATACTCTCTACATTGATAAACCAATGCGCGGACATACTCTAATGCAAGCTATTACCAGAGTAAATAGAGTATTCAAAGATAAAAAAGGCGGACTAATAGTTGATTACCTTGGAATCGCGAGCGATCTAAAAAAAGCTCTTTCATTTTATTCCGATTCCGGTGGCAAAGGCGATCCTACAGAAACCATTGATAAAGCTGTAGAGTTAATGCTTGAGAAATTAGAAATTGTTCAGCAGATGTTCAATGAAGAAAGTAAAACACAAAAAGCAATTAGTGTTGAAGAACCCACAGCTTATTATAAAGGAAGTTATAAATTTAATTATCCCCGTTTCTTTTCTGCTGAACCAAAAGAAAAACTCTCTATACTTTTGCAAGCGGAAGAACATATTCTCGGTCTTCAAGATGGAAAGAATAGATTCATTCGCGAAGTAACTTATTTGAATCAAGCTTTTGTATTGGCTATGCCTCATCCTGAAGCTGTAGCAATCAAAGATGAAGTTGCATTCTTTCAAGCTGTTAAAGCCCGGTTAGTCAAATTCGAAACTCCAACCGGTGGTAAATCCAGCCGGGAAATTGAAACGGCAATAAAACAAATAATTGACGAAGCAATCAGTTCCGATAAAGTTATAGATATTTTCGAAGCTGCCGGATTAGAGAAGCCGGAAATATCAAAACTCGAAATCCTTTCTGAGGAATTCATGCTCGAAGTTCAAGGGATGAAACATAAAAACCTTGCGATAGAATTATTGAAAAAATTATTGAATGATGAAATTAAAATTCGAGCTAAATCAAATCTTGTTGTAAGTAAAAAATTACTTGAGATGCTGGAAAACTCTATTAAGAAGTATCAAAATAATTTGCTCACAACAACAGAAATTATTCAAGAACTAATCAACATTGCAAAACAAATAAAAGAATCCGATAAAGAAGCAGAAAAACTTGGATTAACAAAAGAAGAAGTTGCTTTCTACGATGCTCTTGAAACGAACGACAGCGCGGTAAAAATCCTTGGAGATGACACCCTAAAAATTATTGCAAAAGAAATTGCTGATAAAGTCCGTAAAAATGCCACAATAGATTGGACGATCCGCGAAAGCGCAAGAGCTAAATTAATGGTCCTTGTAAAAAGGACTTTAACCAAATACGGCTATCCCCCGGACAAACAGCAAAAAGCAATAGATACTGTTCTCAAACAAGCCGAACTTTTTGCAGACTTTCTGAGTCTGTAAAATATCTCAAGCGTTGGGGAATAGAGCTGCTCTCAGGGTCATGAAAGAGAAGTTCAATCTTGAGGATATTCGCGTATTAACGTATCGGCGTTTACGCAATGTGTTTTCACAGCTTATGGCGGGGATTTATTTAATTAGCAAGATCGTTTACTGGGTTGGCAATTATACCGAGTTTTTATTCCGGAACCTGTTGCAGAAAACTAAACGATTAAAGAAGACGGGACATTTTCTTTATTATGCTATTGCCGATGGACTGGAAAGGTTGATGCCTAGGATAACTCCAAAACCGCTTCTCTTTGAAAAAGTTTATTGGCAGCCTCATGCATACTCCCTCTTTTATAAATCCCCTTCTCTAAAAAATGGGTAAACTCCTGACCTTTAATGGCATGAAAATGCTGAAGAAATTATGTAAGTTTTATCTGCGGACATAATAAATTTTGTAATTGTTAAAGGAAAAAACTTGGAACTTAAAGCATTGCGGCAAGAAAGAGATGAAAACCCTTCTGAAACGGCGAAAAGTAAAATTCTTTCCGTTGATGATGATTTTGGTTCAAGAACAATCGTTAAAAAATTTCTGGAAAATTTATTTGAAATTGATGATGTCTCTGACGGCATAGCCGCAATTCAAAAAGCAAAAAAAAACGTTGTATGATGTTGTTTTGATGGATATAAATTTAGAAAGAGTAATTAACGGTAACATTGCCGCAAAAGAAATAAGAAAAATTAGCGGCTATAAAAATGTTCCGATTATTGCAACCACCGGATATGCTTCTTCCGATAAAGAACAAAAGCTGCAAGAAGGCTTTGATGGCTATATTGCAAAACCCTCCCTCAAAAAATAAATTCTTGTATCAAGCTATTCTTTTATTTCTCAGACTTTTTAAACTTCCGGCTAGATTATTCCGTTACCCGCATAAACCGCGGCTCTTCAAGCGTAAGTAGTAAAGAAATTCGGTGCGTGTCAGGCAACCGGTCATCGGCGGACATATTAAACCGTGCAAAAGAATAATCAATATTCAACTTTGGCAATTTTACTCCGGCGCCGAAGGTAAATTGTTTTACATCGTTATAACCGCCGCGTACGGCAAAAAGATTTTTGTAACTGTATTCCATTCCAACGTGCGGATCAAAACTTACCGGACCAATATTAAACTGCGATGCAAACCGGCGGTTCTCAAAACGGATATCAAGATCAACTGCGGGAAGAATTTTTCCTCCGAGAAATTCTAATTGATATGCCGCGCCAACTTTTGCGGTAGGCGTTATCAATTCATTTCTTCCGGTGCTCCATGCAACAAAAGTTGTGGTAACATCTTGAACGTTAGCTCCGAGCATAAAATTTTCCATCGGAGAATAATAAGCGCCAACATCAAAACCAATTCCGAACGCGGAATATTCTGCAATTGAGCGGGAAAGGATTTTCACGTTTGCGCCGAGATACAAATTATTATTAACTCTTTTTGCGCCGGTAAAATAAAAAGCCCAATCCTGGTTGCTGAATTCGGTAATGAGATCATAATTCAATCTATCGCTGTTTATATCAAGAACACCGTCGTTATTTGCATCGTAAAGAGCATTGCGTGTGTCGGGAATTCCATCAACGCCAAGGCGCATAATACTTAATCCGAAAGTATAATCTTTTCCGTAAGGAATTGCGACGGCGGCGTAATTGTAATTTACAAGATTTCCGTAGCGCTCATCATGCATTAAAGCGATTTGCGGATAATCAAGTTTTGCAAGTCCGGCGGGATTATAATATCCGGCGGTAACATCATTTGCAATTGCTGTAAACGCGCCGCCCATGCCAAGCGGGCGACCGCCAACTCCAATCGAAAGAAATTCTCCGGCGTATTTGCCAATCACCGTTTGGGCTTGAAGCGATGTTAAAAACAGAGGAATCAGAAATAATAATCTCTTAACCATTAATGCTCCGAAAAAGGATGTAAAAATTTAAAACTAAAATTTGCAATTAGCCGATAAAAAACAAGTGAAACCTTTGGGGATGAACATGTTGCATACAGTAGCGCTACTCCGAATACTTAGAAATTTTGCCGGCAACTAATTCGGCATTCTTAAAACAATCGCCGACTGAAATACCGCCGCGGTAATTTCCGCTTAAAAAAATTCCCGGATTGTTCCGCTCAAATTCATCAAAATAATTTTCGTGTTCAATGTAACCAAGATTGTATTGAGGAATAGCTTTGCTCCAGTAGCGGTAGCTTTTGTGAATCGGTTCGGCGGTAATTTTCATTATCGTTTGAAATTCTTCGATTACCGTCTTTAAAATTATTTCTTTATCAAGTTTGAAAATCTCAGCGTTGCGCGAACCGCCGATAAAAAGGGTAAACGAAGCCGCGTTTTCCGGCGCCCGGTTTGGAAACAACACTGAACTCCAGATTGCACCGAGAAAAGATTTTTTTTCTTTCGCCGGAATTAAAAATCCGAAACCATCCAAAGGTCTTCCGATATCTTCATTTTTATAACCAAGATACAAAACCATTACCGGCGGATGATAAACTGAATCAAGATGATTTGCTAAATTTTCGTCAAACTCTCTAAATAACGAAGACGTTACATACGCAGGAAGCGTTGAGAGAAGAATATCGCATCCGATAGTTTTATCAAACCCGGCATTGTGATAAGAAACTGTAAATCCTTTATCATTTTTCTTAATTGATTTTATTTCCGCAAACGGAACAACCCGCTCGCCTAATTTTTTTGCGATTGCTTTGGGAAGGCTTTGCATTCCGTTTACAAACGAGAACATTTTTGCGTTTTGCTTCGATTGTTCTTTTCTCTTTTTTCGTTCTTTAATACTTCTAATCGTACCAACAATTAAGCTGCCATATTTTTCTTCAAGTTCATAAAGTTTTGGAAACGCCGAAGCAACGCTCAAGTCTTCCGGGTTGCCGGCATAAACTCCTGCGACAAAAGGATTGATAGCGTAATCGAGAAATTCTTCACCCAATCTTCGCCTTACGAATTGTGCAATACTTTGGTAGTTGCCGTCGTTCGAGCGCGAAATAAAAGGCTCTGCAAAGAGCCGTAGTTTTGCTTTAGCTGAAAATAATTTTGTTTTTACTAAGGCGGGCGGGCTCATCGGCAGCGCGTGCAATTCTCCGTTGCGAAGAATATATCTTTTATTCCCTTCATCATTTGCATAAATCATTTCATCGGATAAACCAATATCGTTCACAACTTCTTTAATAACAGGAACCGTTTCCAAACCGGAATTTGGTCCGCGGTCAAATAAAAAACCGTCTTCCAAAACGCTTTCCATTGCGCCCCCGGCTTCTTTGTTTTTTTCTAATACGGTAACGTCAAATTCTTTTTTTTGAAGCAGCCAAGCAGTGGCTAATCCTGAAACTCCTGCCCCCAGAACAACAACTTTTTTAGTCATAGAAGAAATATTTCTATATTGAGTGGAACAGAAATAATCTGATTTAAAAATTATTTCTGAAAAAATTAAAATTTTATTTGAACTACACAAATATTTTTCGGAAGTTAGAGTAAACATTTGAAGTTCTTTTTCAAATTTATTAAATAAATAGATATTAATTGCACTAAACATAGTGCAAGATATTTTCACTTAATTTTGGAAGAAAAATGAAACAAGAACAAAACAACAACCAAAACCGGTGGGTAACACACTTCGAAAAATCCGGCGGCGTTTCATCTCCGGGCTTTGAAGAAACAATGCGCTATTTTGAACACTTCACACGAGAAACCCAAAACGCCAAAATGGTTACGCTTGGGTTTTCTCCGCAAGGGCGGGCAATCCGATGTTTAATTGTTTCAAATAAACGAGAATTTACCGCTCCAAAAGCGCGCGACTCAGGCAAACTTATCGTGCTTATTCAAAACGGAATTCATGCCGGCGAAATTGAAGGCAAAGACGCAACCATGCTTCTGCTTCGCGAAATTCTTATCACAAAAGAAAAAGAACATCTTCTTAAAAATTTAATTATTCTTGTCCTTCCTATTTTTAATGTTGATGGACATGAAAGGATTTCCGAGTTTAATCGCCCAAACCAAAATGGTCCAACTGAAATGGGTTGGCGCACTACATCCTTAAATTATAATCTTAACCGGGATTATATGAAAGGCGACTCTCCGGAGATGAAAATATTTCTTCGCTTTTTCAATGATTGGCTTCCTGATTTTGTTATTGATAATCATACAACCGATGGGGCTGATTACCAATACCACGTTTCTTATGGGTTGGAAACAAACCAAAATATTAACAAAGAAACCGCTGATTTCCTGAAAGAGAAATTCATTCCGCATCTTACACAAAAAGTTACAGACAAAGGATTTTTGGTTTGTCCTTATCTTGAATTTAAGGAGAATAAACTCGAAAAAGGTATTCTGCTTGAGCCATCGCTCCCCCGCTTTTCCACCGGTTATGCGGCGTTGCATAATAGAATTTGTCTTCTTGTAGAAACGCACAGCCTTAAACCGTTCGAGAATCGCGTCTATTCTACAAAGGCTATGAACGAAGCTGCGCTGGAATATCTGAACGAAAATCATCTTTCTGTGCTTGCGATGAATCTTCGCGCAGATAAAAAAACAGTTGACCTTTATTATGGAAGCAACGAACCTTTTCCTATTAGCTTTTCTCTTACGGATGAAAGCGAGCCGTTTTTGTTCAAAGGGTTTGAATCTTTTGAAGAAGAAAGTGAAATCACCGGTTCTACCGTTACCCGCTATACAACCACACCAAAAGAGTTTGAAGTTCCTTTATTTCAGAAAGTTGCTATTACAGACTTTTGCGATGTTCCCGAAGCTTATTTAATTCCGAAGGAAATGCACTTCATCATCTATATTTTGAAGCTGCATAAAATTCATGTTGAACAGTTGTTTCAACCACATATTTTGCATGTAGAACGAATGAGATTTAAAGATGTGAAGTTTTCTCAAACCTCATACGAAGGAAGGCAAATGATTGAGTTTAGCGTAATTAAATGGCGGGAGAAAAAAAGAATTCCTGAAGGAACTTTTGTTATAAGAGCTAACCAACGCTCGCTTCGCCTCATCATGAATTTGCTTGAACCAAACGCTCCTGATTCAATGGCAAAGTGGGGATTCTTCAATATGTTTTTGGAGCGGAAGGAATATATTGAACCTTACGCTATGGAACCGGTCGCTAAAAAAATGCTTGCCGAAAACGAGCGGTATCGCAAAGATTTTTACAATAAATTAGAAACCGATGAATCGTTTAAAAATGACCCCGCAAAACGGTTAGACTTCTTTTATAAGCGGTCTCAATTTTTTGATAAGAACGAAAAAATTTATCCGATAATAAAATCGTTCGATAAAATAAGAACAAATAGGCCTGCTGAAGAGCCATATAACGAATAACTTCTAAACCGTTCTCGAATATCTTGCGGTATCTTCTTTACGTTCGAGGTAACCGTCAAAGTTCATGGCTATGTTGCGGATAAGCAGCCTTCCCATTTCGTTCACTACAATTTTATTATTTTCAATAGAAAGCAGATTGTCCGCAAGCATTTCGGTTAAGTTTGCCAAGCCCCATGCAAAATACTCTTTAAAATTAATGTTGAATTGTTCTTCAATGTTTTTCATATCCAACTCAAAGTCGCACATTAATTTCATAATTACATGGCGGCGGAGCAAGTCGTCATCGCTCAAGTAATAGCCTTTTGCAACCGGAAGGGATTCGTTATCAAGAGCAGTAAAATATTCTTTTTCTGTTTTTGCATTTTGCGCATACACCCGTTGAAGTTGACTTATTCCCGTGATTCCGAATGAATAGAGATCAGTTCCTGAGCGGGTACTGTAACCTTGAAAGTTTCTGTGTAATTTTTTTTCTTTCATTGCAACGGCAATTTCATCATCCGGTTTAGCAAAGTGATCCATGCCTAAAAAAACATACCCGGCGCCGGTTAATTTTTCAATGGTCATTTTCAGAATATCCAATTTTTCTTCCGCCGCCGGCAAATCTTCCGGATGAATAAGCGCCATATGTTTTTTCATCCAAGGAACGTGGGCGTAATTAAACACCGCAATTCTGTTGGGCGAAATAGCAATTACTTTTTCTACAGTTTCTTCAAAAGTTTTTATAGTCTGAAACGGAAGCCCGTAAATTAAATCAAGATTGATGCTGTGAAACCCTAACTCGCGAATCCAGGAAACGGTTTGCCGCGTAACATCTTCCGGCTGAACGCGGTTAGTTGCCATCTGCACTTTTTCATTAAAATCCTGAACGCCCATACTGATGCGGTTAAATCCGCTGTTACGCAAAGCGGCAAGATGTTCTTTCGTTAACCCGCGCGGATCAATTTCGCAGCCGTTTTCTGAACTATCATAAAATTGAAAAGAGTCACGAATGTAGGAAGCGAGATCGTTTATTTCGTCGGGGTCTAAGTGGGTCGGCGTGCCGCCTCCCCAATGCAATTGTGTTACCTTGCGGTTGTTATTCAGAAAACTCCGAAGCAAGTCAATTTCTTTTTTTTCATATTTCACATAGTCTTTTATGCGGTCGCGGTTTCTGGTGATAATCATGTTGCAGCCGCAGAAGTAGCAAAGCGTATCGCAATAAGGCAAATGAAAGTAGAGGGAAATGTCCGGAAGATTTTCTCCGTAATTAGTTTTTACAATTTCTTCCAAAAACTTTTCCGAAGTGAAGCGCTCATTAAATTGCGGCGCGGTTGGGTAGCTGGTGTACCGTGGACCAGGTTTGTCGTATTTCTTAAATTTTGTTAGATCAAAGTTGAACATGGAAACTCCATTTTGAAGTAATTGGACGAAGATTTATTATGATCAATTAAGATTAGCTTGATCTTTGTTAATCAGCGTTTTCTTGTTTTATAAATTTTGCTTATGCGTTTTTGCTATGAAAGATTTTACTTTCTTCTTTCACAATTCTTACCAATGCTTTAGCATTTTCTGGATTCACATCGGGTAAAATGCCATGCCCGAGATTAAAAATATGTCCGCTTCCCTTTCCATATGCCGCTAATATTTTTTTTGCTTCTTCACGGATTTTTGATTCGTCGGCATATAAAACGGTTGGGTCAAGGTTACCTTGCAGCGCAACCTGTTTGCCAATTTTTGCCCGGACAGTTTTCAGATTCATCGTCCAATCAAGCCCGATAACATCAGCTCCGCATTGGGAAAGTTTTTTCAATTTGTAGTGAACGCCTTTAGCGAAAACAATCACCGGTTCATTCTTCCGTTTTATTTCAGAGATGATTTTTGAAATATACTTGAGAGAAAATTCTTGAAAATCATTCGGGGAGAGAATTCCGCCCCAGGTGTCAAAAATTTGAACAGCGTTTGCGCCCGCTTCAATCTTGGCTGAAAGGTAAACCGCAACAGCGTTAGCAATTTTATCCAGCAACAAATGAGCGAGCTTCGGATTGCCATATAAAAGTTTTTTTATTTCCGAGAAATTTTTTGAACCTCGTCCTTCCACCATGTAGGTTAGCAAGGTAAATGGTGAGCCGGCAAACCCAAGAAGCGGAACTCTTCCTTTCAATTCTTTTTTTGCTAACGAAACGGCATCAAGCACATACTTTAACTCTTTTGTCGGATCAATTTCTTTTAATAGCTTGGCGTCTTCTTCACTACGAATCGGATGATGGAAAATCGGCCCTTTCCCTTCGTGCATTTCAAGAGGCATTCCCATCGCTTCGGGAATTACGAGAATGTCTGAAAAAATAATTGCCGCATCAACGCCAATCACGTCAACCGGTTGAAGGGTTACTTCCGCTGCAAGTTCCGGAGTTTTGCACATGGTAAGAAAATCTGCTTTCTCGCGCACGGCTCGGTATTGTGGCAAATATCTTCCAGCTTGGCGCATAATCCAAATTGGAGTGCGTTCAACTTTTTCTTTTCTACATGCACGTAAGAATAGATCGTTTTTAGCTTTCATTTCTTGGCTTTCTTTTTTTTAGAACATATCTAATTACTTTTTTTTCGGGCGCTCTTTGTGGCGGTTGAAACAACTTAGCGAGAAATTGCGATTTTTTTTGAAACTGCGTTCTTGGCAGTTTCTTTTCGGGAGCTGAATAATAATAATCTTCTATACTTTTTATCGCGTGGTTTACTGAATATTTTAGAGGAACCACATCAACTTTGACCCTTGTTTTCTCGATTGCTTCTTTGGTCGTTGGCCCGATTGCGGCAATTTTGCTTTTAGCAAAAAACTCTGTAGGTTTTGTTACCTCTAACAATGCAAGAAAATTTTGGTAGCTTGAAGGACTGGTGAAGAGATACCAATCAACTTTGCTGGATTTAATTTTCTCAATTTCTTCCGCTACGGATTCTTTTTTCGGTATGTGTATGTCATACACCGAAATGGTTTTTACAGTAGCTCCATACCTTTTTAAACCTTCGCGCAGCTCGTCTCTTCCGATAGCGGAGCGAGGAAGCAGAACGGTTTTATTATCAAGCGGTTCAATTGCAAAAAGTTTTAACAAACCAAGCGCGCTAAAATCTTCAGGGACTAAATCAACTTTAATATTATTCTCCGCACAAAATGCCGCCGTTTTCTTCCCAACGCAGGCAACTTTTATTTTCTCATAATTTAGTTCAAGATTTTTTTCTTTTACCAATTGCACAAAATATTTTACAGAATTTGCCGATTGAAAAACTAAATATTCAATTTGATTTTCTTCAAGAATAATTTTCAGTTTTTCAGAGGCGTCAACCGGAACAACTTCCAAAACAGGAAAACTTATCAGATTCACTTCTTTGTTCTTGAAAAAATTTATTGTTTCAGTAGATTGTTCTTCGGCTCTGGTAAGCACGATGGTTCTATTTTTTAGACCTTGTTTTGGCTTTAAGTTCTTACTCGGCAGCTGCGGCAAAGCATAATATTTTTCGATGCTTGCAATTGCGTGAGTAATTGCAAATTTTTTCGGCGTTACATCAACACGAACATTTGTTGCTTCAATTGCCTCTTGGGTAGACTCCCCAACCGCTGCAATTTTGCTATCTTTAAAAAATGAAGCAGGGTTAGTAATATCTGCCAACGACAAAAAATTTTGATAGGTTTCCGGGCTGATAAAGAGATACCAATCAACCGTACTGTTTTTTACAGTGTCAATTATTTCGGTAATGGTATCCTTTTGCGGAATTTGAATATCATACACAGCAATTTTTTTAATAATAGCGCCAAATCTTTTCAATCTCTCGCTTATACCGTCCCGCTCAATGCCGGAATCAGGCAGAAGAATAACTTTGTTCGTAATCTTCTCTTGCAAGAAGATTTTTAACAGCCCCGTAATACTGAAATCAGAAGGCACCAAATCAACTTTTATATTATTAGCCGAACAGGATGCTGCAATTTTTTTCCCATAGCAGGCAACTCGAATATTTTCATAGTCTATCGTTAAATTATTTTCTTTTACCAAGCGCGAAAAATATTTTACCGCATTTTCTGATTGAAAGACCAAATAATCTATTTTAGTTGTTTCTAAAATAGTTTTCAATCTTTGCGAAGCTTCAACCGGAACCACAACCAGCGACGGAAAACTTATAAGATTTACGCCGATATTTTTAAAAAAATTGAGCGTCTCTTTAGACTGTTCTTCTGCCCTTGCCAGAACAATGGTTTTGCCTTTTAAATGCTCCATTTTATTTAAGCCTTGCTGATTGATAAACTTCCGCTAATATTTTTTTTGCGCCTGCTTTTAATAAATCATTGGCAAGTAATTTTCCAAGTTTTTCAGGTTCGCGTTTTGTTCCTTTTAGTTTTTTTCTAAACGTGAGCGAACCGTCAATTGCGCCGACAATCGCGTCGAGATAAAGTCCGTTAGCTTTCACTTCCGCAAACGCGCCGATAGGAACCTGGCAACCGCCTTCCAAAGCTTTTAACAAAGCGCGCTCGGCTAAAACAGCTACATACGTTTCTTCGTGATGAAGCGCTTGTAAAAGTTCTTCGGCAAAAACATTTTCTTTATGAATCTCAATTCCCAGAGCGCCTTGCCCAACTGCGGGAAGCATCTCGTTTTTATCAATATAAGATGAAACATACTTCTTCAAGCCAAGCCGCTCAACGCCGGCGCGCGCAAGAATAATTGCATCCCAATCTGATTTTAGAAATTTCTGTATGCGCGTTGGAACGTTTCCGCGAAGTTCAACTACTTGAATGTAGGGGCGAAGATGCAGCAATTGCGATCTTCTTCTTAACGAACCGGTTGCTACTACGGCTCCTTCTTTCAAGTTCCAAATGGTGGTTCCTTTTTTACGGGAAATTAATACGTCTTCAACATCATGCCGTTTGGTTACAACGGCAAGTTTTAATCCGGCGGGAATTTCGGTTTGCAAATCCTTCAAACTATGAACGGCAAGATCAACTTCGCGGCTAAGCAAAGCCGTTTCCAGTTCTTTGGTGAACAAGCCTTTATCGCCGATTTTTGAAAGCGCGACATCAAGAATTTTATCGCCTTTTGTTTTTATCAGTTTAATTTCAACGGAAAGATTTCTGTGCGCTTTTTCCAATTCCCGTTTAATAAATTTTGCCTGCCAGAGAGCAAGCTCGCTTCCGCGCGATCCGATGATAAGTTTTTGTTTCATTTTTCTTTTATGCTTTAAAATTATTTTGATTATCTATTCCAAACAGATCGCGCACAAGCGCAATTTTTGCCGCCGATTCCGTAGTGTTAATTCCTTGACCGGCAACTTTGCGCAGTTCGGTTGTTGGATGATGCAACAGTTTGTTGATGATCCGTTTGGTTACTAATTCTAATTTTTCTTGATCTTCTTTTGTAAATTTATTTTTGTATCCTTCAACTTCGGCAAGGCGAATCTCTTCATAATAATCACGGAGCGATTTTATCGTCGGAGCAATTTCAAGGGAGTTGTACCAGCCGAAAAAATTGATCAACTCTTCCATAATAATAGTTTGCACTTTCGGAATCTCATCTTTCCGTTTTTTCATGTTGTGTTCAACAATAATATTTAAGGAATCAATATCATTGTAAAAAACATTATCAATGTTTCGCACTTCAGGGTCAATATCGCGCGGAAGAGCAATATCCATCAGCACGGTAGCGGCATTGCCCCGCTTTTTCATCATTGTTTTTATTTCTTCTTTTGTAAGAATTAGATTTGGCGACGACGTTGCGCTGATGATGATATCGAAATCTGCCAGGTATTCTTTAAATCTTTCAAACGGAAGAATTTGCGCATCAAGTTCAGTCGCAATTTTTTCAGATTTTTCAATGGTTCTGTTTGTAATAGAAAGATTGCCGATGTGTTTATCGTGCAAATGTTGTGCGGCAATTTTTCCGGTTTCTCCCATACCGATAACAAGAGCGGATTTTTTTGAGAGGTTTGAAAATATTTTTTCTACCAGTTGAACGGCAGCGTAACTTACGGTTATTGCACCGTCGCTTATCGTTGTTTCTGTTTTTGCTCGCTTGCCTACTCGTATTGCCGAATCAAAAACTCGATTTACTAAAAAACCAGCGAACTGTTTTTCTTGCGCAAGCTGAAACGATTCTTTTACTTGCCCCAAAATTTGATTGTCCCCAATCAGCATCGAATCAATTCCCGCGGCAACTTTAAAGAGGTGGTTTAGCGCGCTGCAAGAAAAGAATTTTTGAAAATGCTCATCGGTTAGATTGTTTTTAGGGTTTTTATCAATAAGAAATTTTTCTAATGCTAAATAGCTTGCGTTTGATTCTTTTGGAATGCCGTACAGTTCTGTCCGGTTGCAAGTTGAAACAATAAACCCTTCGGAAAAATATTTTTCTTTCAACTCATCAATGTAATTTTTTATTTCATCTGAACTAAGATGCACTTCTTCGCGCAGAGAAACCGGAGCAGTATGATGATTTACTGATATCGCCAGGAGGTTCATAAAATATAGCTGTTTCTCTTCTTCATTAAAATTTATTCACTGACGATTAATAAAATGCGTGAAAACTTTTTGCAAGAAAGTTTGTTACGAGGGTTGAAAAAATTGCCAGGCCAAAACCGACGATTGAAAAGACGACAACTTTCTTCCCTTGCAGTTTTCCGGTTATTTTTGTCGTAATTCCGATGCCGTACATCAACCAAACTAAAAAAGTTGCCACCAGCTTCGGGTCGAAATATGAAAATTTAGGGAAGGCTCGCGGCAGCCAGATCACGCCAATTCCAATGGCTACGCTGAGCAAGACAAATCCGATGATAGCCGAGTAGAAACTTAATTTTTCTAATATTTCCAAATTCGGCAGTCGCTCAAATATCAATCCGAATTTATTTAGTTTCAATTCTTTGTAAAGCATCAAATATAAAAATCCGTACACTGCCGAAATTGTAATGCCGGCATACCCAAGCAGCGCGTGCAGCACATGAACGCCAAGCAGATTACTTCGAAGCACTTCTTTTACTTCCAGCAAATCAACAATAAACAAAGATGAAATTGTTTGAAAGATAAGCGAAAGAACAATAATGAAAAGCCCCGTACCGCGAATATCAGTTACCAACTCTAAAATGAAATATGAAAAACTTACCGAAAAAGCAAGCATGGTAAAAATTTCAAACACGTTTGTTATTGGCGGATGATTAAAAGCTACGGTTCGCGCAATCAAATAAAAAATATGGAAGAAGAGCGTAAGAAAAAGAAACAATCTTTTAACGTTTGAAAGTCTTCTTTCGCCTTTCTGAAAATCATAAAGATAGATTGCAAAAGAAGCAAAGTAAAACAAAGGAAGCAGAATGTTGGAAACATCAACCGCATTTTTCATAGAGATTTTTCAAAATTTTTGTTACAAAGTTATCGAAACTTTGCACTGTAAACAATGAAAAAATTTGTAAGTTTGTAACCAAAATATGATTATCACAAAGGACAAAAATGAATTATCTTGTATTACTGCGCCACGGAGAGTCGCAATGGAATTTAGAAAACCGCTTTACCGGCTGGGTTGATGTTGATGTTTCCGCTAAAGGCGAAAAAGAAGCAAAAGAAGCCGGACAATTATTAAAAGAAAAAAAATTCAGCTTTGATTATCTCTTCACTTCCGTACTTAAGCGCGCAATTCGCACAGCGCAACTTGCCAGCGAAACCGCGGGCTTTGCGGAAATTCCAACCGAACGAAATATGGCATTAAACGAAAGACATTACGGCGCTTTGCAAGGATTAAATAAAGCGGAAACCGCAAAAATCTACGGTGATGAGCAGGTTCATATTTGGCGCCGAAGTTACGATGTTCCACCTCCAAGCGATGTAACGGAGCTTAATCCCGATGGTTTTACCGAAAGCTTAAAAGATACTGCCGCGCGAACCATTCCTTATTATCAACAAAAAATTGAACCGCTTGTAAATAACGGAAAAAATGTTTGGATAACTGCACACGGAAATAGTTTGCGCTCGCTGGTGATGTATCTCGATAACTTAACAAAAGAACAAGTGCTTGAATTGAATATTCCGACCGGCAATCCGTTGGTGTATGAATTTGAAAACGGAAAAATTCTTTCTAAGTATTACTTGAAAAAATAACTTTGCGGCGGCGCTTTGTCTGCGCCCGGGCAGGAAAACTATGAATAAAAAATTTTTACACAACTTTCTTTCCGAAGAACAACTCCATCAAATTGCTTTAAAGATAAAAGAAAAAGAACTTTTAACCGCCGGAGAAATTGTAGTTTCAATAAAAGAGAAGAAAGCTCTTTTTCATAAAAAGAAATCTATCTTGGAATATGCCGTGTCTGAATTTAACCGGCTTGGAATTAAAAAAACCCGCGATAAAACCGGAATACTTATCTTCATTCTTCTTAAAGAAAGAGAATTTTATATTCTTGCCGATTCCGCCATAAACGACAAAGTTGCAGAAAACACATGGGAATTGGTAAAAGATAAAATGGAAGCAAGTTTCCGCAAAAAGAAATTCTGCGAAGGAATTATCAACGCTGTTGAT
>Ga0172371_10006293_pt1 | contig 17319 bp, 18 predicted proteins | sample Lak12m_FD_114543 | JGI IMG/M metagenome (GOLD analysis project Ga0172371, IMG submission 114543) | Freshwater microbial communities from Kabuno Bay, South-Kivu, Congo - kab_022012_12m | ecosystem: Environmental > Aquatic > Freshwater > Lake | place: Democratic Republic of the Congo: South-Kivu...
CAATCTCCTGAGTCGGACACAGCAAGATTGCTTCGTCGTTTCACTCCTCGCCACGAGAGAGGGCCAATAATACCCCTGCGAGCCTGAATAGTTGCTACCGGCTTTCGCCAGCCCTTGACTCTTTGGTCATGGTTCTGGTAGTAATAATGGCTTGGATTAAACCTTGCCCGGTTCTCACGCGGAAGCGGCCGTCGCCGGTGACCGGGAGAGGGCGACCTGGAGTTACTGAACCCGTCAGGTCCGGAAGGAAGCAGCGGAAGTAATCTCGGGGGTCGGCCCTCACAACCCCGATCACCGGCAACGGTCGTTTCCCTTCCATGTGGATAATTCAGAGGCATGCCTTCCTATCTGGTACTGGCCAGGAAATACAGACCTACCACCTTCGGGGACGTGGTCGGACAGGACCACGTTGTTCAGACACTCAAGAACTCCATATTGTCAGGCAGGGTCGCCCACGCTTTCCTTTTTTGCGGCGTGCGTGGAGTGGGCAAGACGACGGTGGCCAGAATCCTTGCCAAGGCTCTCAACTGCTCTCAAAGGCGAGAAAACGACGCGGAACCCTGCAACGAATGCGCATCCTGCACCGAGATAGCACGCGGGATCAGCGTGGACGTCCAGGAGATTGACGGAGCGTCCAACACTTCGGTGGAGAATATTAGAGAAATCAACGACAACATAAAGTATCCGCCGGTCAGTTCGCCTTACAAGATCATTATCATTGACGAAGTCCATATGATCTCCATCAACGCGTTTAACGCGCTGCTCAAAACTCTCGAAGAACCCCCCAGCCATGCGAAATTCATCTTCGCCACCACCGAGTCCCACAAGGTTCCTGCAACTATCAACTCCAGGTGCCAGCGTTTCAATTTCAGGACCATATCCATGCAGGATATAGTCAAGGGAATGTCATGGATCCTTGAGAAAGAGGGGTTAACCGCTTCGGAGGAGGCCCTGGCTCTGGTGGCAAGAGAGGCGCGCGGTTCCTTCAGGGATGCTTTGAGTCTGTTGGATCAGGTAATTGCGTTCGGGGCCCACGACATAACCGATCGGGACGTTGTAGGCATTCTGGGGATTTCTGGCAGGGAGGCGTTCAGTCGAGTCATGGACTCTGTCCTGGGGAAAGACGCGGCGGAGGCTCTGCGGACTGTTCATGAGCTTTTTCAGCAGGGATACGATCCCGAACAGTTTGTCCTGGACCTGATCCAATACTTGCGGAACATGGTAATCGTTAAGAGCGTGCCGGCAGAGACGCGGCGCGAGGGAATGGTTGACGCGCCCCCGTCCGAGATACAGGAGATGGAACGGCTCGGCTCCCGGACCTCCATCGAGCACCTGCACAACATCTTCGCCATGCTGCTGAAAAGCGAGAGTGAGATCAAACGAGCCGGAAACCCGTGGGTGGCCCTCGAAATGACGCTTGTCAGGATGTGCCACTCAGCGGATTTGGTAAGCCTTTCGGAAATCGTGCGCAGAATGGACTCAGACCTTCCCAAGGAAGTCATCCGGCCCCCTTCTCGTCCGGAGCGGAAAGACCGGCCCAGAGAAACAGTGGCTGCAAAACCTCCCTTGCCCCAAGAGTCCGAACCGGCGCCCGCCCCCATTGTCGAAGCGAAAGCGCCCCAGGACGACGAAGCTCCGGCGGAGCGGTTCACCATCACCAGGGTAACGCCGGTGCCGGCCGGGACACCCGACGAAGTCTGGGGCAGCCTCAAGACCAGTATGACTCAAGCGGGGATTGACCCGATCGTGATCTCTCTTATGGAGCACGGAACTCTGATTTCCTTCGGTCCCACGGAGGTTGAGATTGGATTCCACAGTTCTTTTTACAAGGGGCAATTCGAAAGCAGGCTGAAGGAAAAGCCGGAACTGAGGAAGGTCCTCGACGAGTTTTTCGGTGACGCCAGGATAAAGATACTCACCCTGGCCCAGCGCACGTCTCTGGATACGGAGAAACCTTACGGAGTCCCTTCCGACGATCAAACAGACCTTGAGAGGGCCCTAAAAAACGAGGCCCTGGAACATCCGTTGGTCAGAGCAGTGCTCGGGGAATTCGAAGGCAGTTCCGTGGAAGAGATCAAAATCATCTCCTCCAGGTAGCTTTCGTCAACGCCCGTGACTTGACAGGGGGCTGCCGACGTCTTAATTTGGGGATTGCGTCTGGTTGGCAGCATAGCACTCGATATCTCAGGAGAATATTATGGCAGGATGCAGAAGTTGTTCAGGTTGTTCGCCGCAATCGGCTTCCGGCACTATGAAGAAGGCGGAAAAATTGGAGAAGAGTGAGCGTTCGGGTAACCCCCGCTACCCGCACCTTTTCGTGGGTGGAGAAGCTGTATACAGCGACGAGCGGGTGCAGATGATCGTCACGGTCCTCGCCGATAATTGTGATGATGAATGTGACTGCTTCACTCTGAAGCCCAATAGACTCCTAAAGGGCTCGCTGGAGAACGGATCGGACGAAGATGGCTTCGAAGTGACCCAGCAGGCAGGGGAGAGCTGCTGGAAACTTCGCGCGCTCATATAGTCCGGCTTCTTTTGCTCACGTCACTGACTGATACCGACCCCCGTGGGACAGCACTCCGACATGAAGGTATACTCGCCGGCAGATCTTGCCGAAAATCATGGCAAAGACGGAAATAGAGCTCTGGTCGCGGTGGACGGCGGAGTGTACGACGTTTCGACCAGCGCCAGATGGGCCGGCGGCATCCACATGAAGAGACATGAGGCCGGAGCGGACTTGAGCGCGGAGATCAGATCGGCTCCCCACGGCGGTGATGTTCTGCAACGTTTCCCGAAGGTGGGAGTGATCCGGAAGGATCAAGCCGGACAGCGCACGGGATTCCGTGCCGGTATTGAGCCGTTTCTGGCGCGCCATCCCTTCTTCAGGAGACATCCCCACCCTGCGATAGTCCACGTGCCCATAGGTATTCTGTGCGCCGCGGTTCCCGTTTCCGGCTTGCTGGCTATGGCATCCGGATCGCCCAAGTACGAATGGAGCTTAGTGTTCAGTCTGGCTATCGGCCTAGCAGCACTGCCGGCGGCCATCACCACGGGATACCTCACGTGGTGGATAAACTACGAATTCGCGGATTCGCCCCTCATCCGGATGAAACGCAGGCTCGCATGGCTCTGCCTCATCATGGCGGCAACGGCCCTGCTGGTGAGGGTTCTGATGGTCAAGGAGCCGCTCTCCATTGGTGACCCCTTTACGGTGATATACGGTGTGAACGTAGCGGCGCTGGCCGCGTTGGCGGGCTACGTGGGTTTTCTCGGGGGAAGGCTGACCTTTCCGTACGAATAATCAAGAGCAGCAGATATGAACACCCACCCTGATTACGCCACGGCCCTCCTCCCTGCAAGGGACTGGAAGTTGTTTTTTGGGCTTTCTCGAACGCCCCACGGGCTCCTTGATCTGGCCACACCAGCTATGGCCGCATTGTTGTGGCTCGGGAGTTTTCCGCCTCTGTCGGTGATCATCGTAGGAATTCTGACGGCTTTTGCCGGTTACACCGCGGTCTACGCGCTCAATGATCTCGTGGATTTTCGAGTAGACCGCGAGCGCCTGTCCCTCCGCGAGCAGGAGCGGGACCTGTTTCACGTGGATGAGATTCTCGTGAGGTACCCGCTCGCCCAGGGTCTGCTCCCTTTCAACAGCGGCATTTTCTGGTTCATTTTCTGGGCTGCAGCGGCACTGGCAGGCGCCTGGTGGCTAAACCCTTTCTGCGCGGTTCTGTTCGGGATTTCCGCGTGTATGGAGATCCTCTACTGCAAGCTGCTCAAGGTCACCCACCTGAAGATTATTCCTTCGGCCATAGTCAAGGCCACCGGAGGCCTCGCCGGTGTGTATGCCGTTGACCCCTTTCCCGCGCCCGGTTTCGTCGCGGTTCTGTTTCTTTGGCTGGCCGCCTGGGAGATCGGGGGACAGAACGTCCCCAATGACATAGTTGATATGGATGACGATTCCAAGGTCAGAGCAAGGACCACCAGCACGGTCAAGGGCATCCCCGAATCGGTTTTCAGGGTTCTTGTTTCAGTGGGGGCCGCTGCATTGGGCGGCATTGTGATCTACTGGCTCTCGGCAGGCGCTCTCAGCAGAATCTACCCGATCGGCGCCGCGGTCCTTGGGTGGCTGCTCCTCCTGGAACCTGCTCGCAGCGTCTATTACGAGCCGGGGCCCAGAACTGCCGCGGTCCTTTTTAACCGTGGCAGCTATATGCCTCTGAGCTTCCTGCTGCTTGCGGTGTTCTCAATCCTGATGCCGTTCTGATTCCAGCCGGAAATGACTGGCCGTTCCAGCGCGGCAAAGGAGCCTCCCATCGTTCCCAAAGAAAAAGACATGATGCTGATGAACTGGCCGGAAAGGGTTTGGATATACAGCCCGGTCAGGGTTTTCTTCCAGAAGAGAGAGGTCCGGAAATGGCTGAGGCAGGCTCCTCCCAGGGCTGGTGGAAAAGCGTTGGAGATCGGCTGCGGGCTCGGCAGAGGCGCCAGGCTCATGGCGGACGAGATGGGATTCGGAACGGTGGTTGCCTTTGACCTTGAAGAGATCCTTGTTAGGCGGTCGGCAAGGTCACTGCGGAGAGATCTTTCCGGCCGGGTCCATTTCTTCGTCGGCGACGCCCAGGATCTGCCCTTCGAGGATGCGTCTTTCGACGCGGTGGTCAATTTCGGCATCATCCACCATGTCCTGGATTGGCGGCGTTGCATCACCGAGATCGGACGAGTCACCAGGCCCGGCGGTGTTTTCTATTTCGAGGAGATCTACCCGCCTCTGTACGCGAACCCTCTCTTCAGGCTCATGCTTCGCCACCCCACCACAGACAGATTTCATGAACAGGAGTTCCTGGGAGAATTGTCCGCCGCCGGCTTCAGTCTGGCAGAGGGAGCCCCGACGGGCTCCTCCTTCGGAATAGTGGCAGCTGCCAGGAAGAGAACGTAACCACTGGTTGGTGCTGGTCGTCTCCCTTGGTACTCCAATTCATAGATACGGTGAGGCATTTCGCGCCCACGGGATTACTTCGTTGCTTCGCCCCTCCCAATGACATGGCCGGGACCTGTCGTTGCGAGCGAAGCGAAGCAATCTCATGGGGCGAGAATACGCAACCGTATTTGCACCATAGAGCAGCTACTTATCGGAATGCGAACTTGCGGCCTGTCCAGACGAATCTCCTTCCTCGTCCCCGATCGGGAGTCTTCTTGGGGGCGATTTCAATGCCTTCAACCAGGGATTGACCGATATCATTGATCATTGTCTCAGTTTCGGCAACGCAAAGGATGACGTTATCTATAGCCTCTATGCGCTTCTGATAAGGACTCGGCTCGGCCCCGGAGGTCCTCTTGAATCCGTTCAACGCCATTTATCGTACCACCTTTTCTCCTGAAAAGAACTCTGCTCACGCCAATGATTTTACCGCCTCAAGCAACCGGCCCAGATCGGACTCGGAGCCGAGGTGCACCCGCAGAATGGGCCTGTTTCTCTTCTTGATCGCCTCGTAGTCACCCATGGACTGTGCGGAGTTGAGTACGCCGAAGGAGTAGGATTCGCCGGGAACGGGCGCATCTTCTTGGTGTTCTGTGGTGATCATGAGAAAGTGGCCTTTGGGCGCTCCACCCTTGTGGATTTGACCGGTGGAATGCAGGTACCGCGGCCCGAATCCCGCGGCAGTGGCCACTCCGAATCTGTCTCGTACTATATTCCTGATCTCGTTTAGAGCGTCGCGGTTCTCCTTGCTCAACCGGATGAACGCGTTCACGGCCATATAGTCTCCGGGCTGCAGTCCGGCACAGAACGCGCCCAGTTTCGTTATCAACGACGGGTCGTTCACATCCACACGTTCCCCATCAGGCAGCTTTCCGTCTCTCTTAAAGGCCTCCAAGAGGCTGTTCGTTATATCCTTTGATTCCTGCACGTTGGGTTCATCGAAAGGATTGATGTTCATGAGGACCCCTGCCACCGCAGTGGCAAATTCCCAACGGAACATCTCCCTGCCGAGATCGTAAGGCCCGTGCAGGCGAAGCGTGACCACCGGCTGACCGGCCTTCTCGAGGGCGGAGACCTTTTCGTCGTAAGCTCCCTCACCGTCGAGCCTCAAATATACGAAAAGCCTGTCGCTTCCATAAGTGGCGGGTTCTCCCACGGATTCTCCGTCAATGGGCAGAATCCCTTGTCCGTTCTTTCCCGTGCTCTCCGCCACCAGTTGCTCGATCCAATAACCAAAAGTGGCCATCCCCGGCGACATGATCAGGGTCAGCTTATCCTTTCCCGCCAGGGCAGCTTCGGCCATGATTGTTCCGAGCCACGAGCCCGGACTCTCCAGTGAGGGAACGGCCGGCCCGGAAGCTTCCGCGGCCTGGTCAGCCCGAAGAAGCAGGTAATCGAGGTCCGCGCCGATGAGAGCCGCGGGGACTAAACCGAAATAAGACAAAGCACTGAACCGCCCTCCGACGTCTGCCGGGTTGAGAAACACTTTTCGGAAACCGTGTTCGGAAGCCAGCTTGCCAAGGCTGGTTCCCGGGTCAGTTATGGCTACGAAGTGCCCGCCTGCCCATTCACCTTCGTGCTGCTCCATGACCGAACGGAAGTACCTGTAAAGAGACATGACCTCGATGGTGCCTCCCGACTTGCTGGACACCAAGAACAGCGTCCGGTCCAGGTCCAGGGTGCGGTGGACGTCCAGAATGGCTCCAGGCAAGGTCGTGTCCAGGACCTTGAGGTCCAGGTAGCCCTCTTTGACTCCAAGGCTCGATACAAACACCTCCGAAGCGAGGCTGCTTCCCCCCATCCCAAGGAGCACAGCACAATTGAAACCCAGGGATCGCATTTCTTCGCTGAAGGCCGTCAGTCGTCGCCTTTCTCCCAGCATGGTCTCCGCAACGGACAGCCATCCCAGCCGGCACGTTATCTTGCTCCGGACCTGAGGATCGTTGCTCCAGATCGAGGCGTCCCCACCCCAGATGCTCTCTGCAACCTTTTCCTTGTCCAGGTTGGCCAGGGTCTCGTCCACGTTTTTTTGAAGATCACCCAGTGACGCTGCCTGATGGCCCCAGCCGCGAATAAGCCGTATCCTTTTCTTCTGGATCTGATCTATCAACCCGTCAAGCGAATCGGTAAAGGCCTTGACTCCGTTTTCCAGAAGCTGCTCGGTTACGTCGTCCATACCAATCTGGAGTTCCTCCAGCGTTTGAAACACCGAGCGGGCTTCGTCAAGACCCTGCTCCAGACGCGCTTCCGGTTTCCCATGATCTCGAAAAGCCTCTAGCGTGGTCGTCGGTATGGTGTTGACGGTGTCGGCGCCGATCAGCTGGTCCACATAGAGCGTGTCCGAATAGCTGGGATTCTTGGTACTGGTGCTGGCCCACACTATTCGCTGAGGCCGGGCGCCCTTTTCCTTGAGTGCGTCGAATCGCTCCCCGTGAAACATTTCCTTGAAGATCGAGTAGGTGATCCGGGCACCAGCGACCGCAACCTTTCCCGTCAAGCTCGCCGCGGAGTTCCTGAGCTGAGGATCCACCACCTCTCTGAGCCTTTCGTCGGTTGCCGTATCTATGCGACTCACGAACACGGAAGCGACAGAAGCCGGCTTACGACAATCCTCGCCGTGGGCGGCACGCCTCTCCATCGCCTCCAGGTAAGCCGTAGCCGCAGCCCTGTACTGATCGGGCGAGAATATGAGCGTCAGGTTGATGTTGATCCCTTCGGCCATGAGGATTCTGGCGGCCTCGATCCCTTGGCCGGTCGAAGGAATCTTGATCATGACGTTCTCACGATCCACCACCGAATGAAGACGCCTAACCTCCACTAGGGTGTCCAGGGTGTCGTAGGCGAGATGAGGAGAAACCTCGAGACTGACATACCCATCCAGGCCGGCGGTCTCGTCGTAGACAGGCCTGAACAGATCCGCGGCATCGCGAATGTCTGCGAGGACAAGGGTCTCAAAAATGTTTTGAGCGTGCAGGCCTCTGTCAACCAGCGCGTGGAGTTCGTTCTCGTAAATTCTATCCTGGAGAATCGCCTTCTCAAAGATAGAAGGATTGGAGGTTACACCCACGACGCCGTCCTGCTCGATCATCCTCTTGAGTTCGCCTGATTTGAGCAACTCCCGGCTGATGTTGTCGTACCAGACGGATTGCCCCAGTTCCCGTATCTTCAGCAAAGGATTAGTCATAGAGCCCTCCTGATTCCTTGCCTTAACAGGATCCTCACATTCAGCTTGACAGAACGCAAGGGGCTGACTAAGAATACCTAGTAAGAATATTACACGAATCGGAGGCCGTAAACAACGCAGTTGGATGGGCACACAGATGGATCTGAAGCAATACCTGGAGAGCCAGACTCGCGAAATAGAGCGGCACAAGTGGATCGAGTCGGAGAAAGCAGGTAAAGATCTGGGGACAGACGCCGTCATAGACTGGATAATAAGATACGCTGACATGTTCAGCGATTTCTATTACCAGCAGAAGGAATCTTAAACCGAACCTGCCTCCCAACCCCCGTACCGGACGCTCGGAGAGGTCCCATCGGACCCCGTGAGCATACCGGACAGCCGTGGTACCCCCTGATTTACGGATCAGCCAGTTAGCGCCACTTAAAAGACCACTCACCCAAACAGCTCTACAATACTCCCGGAGCCCACAATTCCAACAACGCTTCGCTTGACACTGTCCCGGAGCACGTCTTGTGTGGTCATCGCATCCCGAAATATATGAGAGGCGCCACGGCAATCCGGTACCAGGCGAATGGGGCCAGAGACCACCGCTGAACCATGGCTATGAGAGTCTTCACCGCAATTGCAGCGGAGACAAAAGAAACAGCGAATCCCACCGAGAAAAAGCCAACATCAGAGAAAGAAAGAAGATTCGAGGCCTTGTAAAGATCATAGAGGGTCGCTGCCACCATGACGGGAACAGCAGCCAGGAAGGAATATTCAGTCGCGGTCCTGCGGTCCAATCCTGAGAGCATCCCGCCGACGATGGTGCAAGCGGACCGGGACATACCGGGCCACATGGCAAAACACTGAAAGATCCCGACGATGAGGGCCTGCCTGTAACCGAGCCCATCGAGGCATACAACTCCTGCTCTCGGTTTGTATCTTTCCGCCACGAGGATGCCGACTCCGCCGATTCCCAGGGCCCAGGCTACCGTCATGGGCCCGAACAGATACGCCTTGATCAGTTTGTGCAGCAGTACCCCTGCCACCAGGGCCGGGAAAGTTGTCACCGCAAGCAGCGCGATCCCTCTGAAGCCTGAAAATCCGGCCTCAGTCCCGGGTTCCCGTGGCAAGAAGGGAACCAGGGACAGAAAACGGCGCCAATAAAGTGCCAGGACCGCCAGAATGGCTCCCAGCTGTATGAAGACCTCGAAGCACGCGGCCTTGTCCCCGCTGAATCCCAGCAGATTCCCGGCAACTATCAGATGGCCTGTGGAAGAAACAGGCAGAAACTCCGTTAGTCCTTCAACTATGCCGAGGATAACCGCGACGAAAAGATCACCCATTCAGAATCTCCGTCACCAAAGGGTCAAGGGAGTTGCGGGGAAGCTGTCATCGGCCCCCTCGCATACACTCCCCGCCGGACGATCACTGTGCAGCTATGAGTTCCACGTCAAATATCAATGTGGCATTGGGGGGGATTACGTTGCCGGCGCCGCGGGGGCCGTATCCCAACTGGGGTGGTATGGTCAATTTGGCCCGGCTACCCACTTTCATCATTGCGAGGCCTTCGTCCCATCCTTTGATCACCTGGCCTGCGCCCAGCGTAAACGAAAAAGGCTGCCCTCGATCTCGGGAGCTGTCGAACTTGGTGCCGTTCTGAAGAGTTCCGGTGTAATGAACCACCACTTTTTGGCCTGGGGTGGGAAGGGGTCCCTTGCCTGCCTGCAAGATCTCCACCGTAAGCCCTGATGGAGTAGTGACGGCCTGGCCTCCGTTACAGATCGCTGTTGCAGCGAAAAATACCACACCGGACAAAGCAAGAACCATGAACAGGTTGTCGGTCACGCATTTTCTCCTTTCCGGAAAATTGAAATGTCGCCCGTTTTAGCAGCGTGGTCGAAATCTGTCCATAGGTAACTTGATCACGGCTCCCTACTCGGATGGAAGTCTCTCGCAAAATCTGCCCTTTATTAGTGGCAAAGAATCAGTTACCCTTGAAACACGAATTCCACCATTTCCATCTCCCAGCGGTAAGCCGGCAAGGGAACCCCAGCGCTTCAAAGGGGCTAAACTTCACCCCCGGGATCGCCTGACTGACCTGGGGAAGCCGCTGTTTCAACGCGAATGGTATTCGTGAATAATCGTTTGGGCTCGGCGCGGAAAGTTGCTCCTCGCTGCGGGATCTTTTCAAGGGTACCGGGCCCGACTTAAGGACGTTATGACTGGGAGCGGATTGGATTTGGTTCTGGCCTCGGCTTCCCCGAGGCGAAGGGACCTGCTGGAAGGCATTGGAGTTCGATTCAGGGTGGAGCCCTCGTCCATCCCTGAGGAACAGATGGATGGCGAATTGCCCGAAGATCAGGTGCGGCGGCTCGCTATTGCAAAAGCCCTGGAGATTTCCCGGCAATTCACGGATCATTGGGTCCTGGGAGCCGACACAATAGTAGTGATTCAGGGTGACATACTCGGCAAACCTGCGGACGAGTCCGAAGCTCGGACCATGTTGGCTAGGCTTGCCGGACGAACACATCACGTGTTTACCGGGTACGCGCTTGTTCGTAGCGGATCCCCGGGAAAGGATCGAGTCCGGTACGTGAAATCCGCGGTTCGGATTCGGCATCTATCCCCGATAGAGATAGCCGGGTACGTGGCCACCGGCGAGCCCCTGGACAAGGCCGGTGCCTACGCGATTCAGGGAATAGGCTCCGGTATAGTTGAGAGCGTCTCGGGATCTTACACCAACGTGGTAGGACTGCCGATTTGCGAAGTGGCCAGAGACATGCAAGAACTCGGGATTTTTGACTTCCTTCACACGGGAGCCGCAAAATGATTTCGGAGAGAGTCGCTCATATCAGGGCTAGAATAACCGCGGCAGCCGCAAGATCGGGACGGGCTCCGGAAGCGGTAAAAATTGTGGCTGCTGCCAAGGGCCAGAGCCGCGAAAAGATCGAAGAGGCAATAAACGCGGGGATCAGGATAATCGGTCACAACTACGTTCAGGAGGCGGTCCGCGAAGAGCCCTCGATCCACATGCCGGATTTCGAGGTCCACTTTATAGGTCATCTCCAGAGGAACAAAGCGGGCAGAGCCGTCGAACTTTTCCATGTGATTCAGACCCTGGACGACGAGAAGTTGGCCGCGGACCTGGATCGCCGGGCCGCAGCGATCGGCCGGGAAATCGGAGTCATGATCCAGGTGAGCCTTGCCGGCGAGTCCCAGAAGTCCGGGATGATTCCCGACGGCGTGGAATCGCTCCTGGAGGGTGTCCGTAAACTGAAGGCGTTGCGTCTCCTGGGCCTCATGACAATGCCGCCCTTCTTCGATGAACCCGAGAGGGCCAGACCCTTCTTTGCTCGGCTACGGGAACTCAGGGAACACCTGATATCAAAGGGTGTGCTGGAGACTCGGATGAATGAGCTATCCATGGGGATGACCGGCGATTTTGAGGTCGCGGTGGAAGAAGGAGCGACAATGGTCAGGATAGGCACGGCACTTTTCGGCCCGAGGGCCTGACGCTGGTTGCACAGAGGCCGGGGATTATTTCACGGCCGGATCGAACTTCTGACGGAATCGTGGATCCGAGGCCTGAAGTCCTTGATCCTCTGGTCCGACTCGCCCATTACTACCCGATTGGTCAAGAGTATCACGGTGACCTGAGCGTCGAGATCCACCCAGACGGAGGTTCCCGTAAACCCCGTGTGCCCGACGCTCTGAGCAGAGAAGAACCTGCCGCAGGACGATCCTTCCGTCGAGGGAGTGTCAAAACCCAGGGCCCTGGTGGAACTGGCAGTGAACCCCGCACGCGAGCAGAATATCCTTGCCAAATCGCGGTCAAAGAAGCCCTTGCGTGAGATGCAGCTCTTCAGGATCTCTCCGGCCACGGTGCCAACCCCGCTGGCAGTTCCAAACAGACCGGCGTGTCCTGAGACTCCTCCCAGCGCCCTGGTATTGAGATCGTGGACCAGGCCCCCGGGTTCACCGATTCGGGTCAGCGCTATCTCGTCCCGTCCATGGTCCGGCAGGAACGTCAAATCATCGGCAATTCCCAGTGGTTCGAAGATCTCCTTGCGAGCAAAGCGATCCAGAGCGATCCCCGTTTCTCTCTCGATCATGGCTCGCAGCAGAAGAAACCCCAGGTCCGAATAGACGCACCCCTTTCCCGGCATGTATTCCAGAGCCTCTGAGAGGATACGATTGACTAATGAACCGAACCGGGGCTCCTCAAACCACATCAAATAGTACGGCCTCCATGCGGGCAGTCCAGCTGCATGGGCCAGCAATTGCCTCGGCGTAATCGCGCCCTTGTCCGGCGGAGCGTAGGGGAACCAGGACCGCGCGGGGCGGTCGAGGATGCCGCGCTTCGTGGACTCGAGAATCATCCAACATGGGGTTGTGGCAAGAACCTTGGTGAGAGAAGCCATGTCAAACAGTGTCCCACGGGTTGTGGCCCGAGTTCCGGGTCCCCCCAGAGTGCCATAAGCCTCGTGGAAGAGTACCTCTCCGCGGCGCTCCACCAGAAGAACGGCTCCAGTGAAGATTTTCTCCTCCAGCCCTTTTTGCATGATCCGGTGGGCGAGTTCCATAGCCAATGGTTTGCTCCAGGCCACGCCAGATACCAAGGTGTGTTCGGACAGACGGCTCAATACCTGGCTCATCAAGTCAGACGGACGTCACTCCAACCCGTCAAGGAACTTGGTGACTTCATCGAGCCCCTGCGACAGAGTGCTCAGGAGGTGGCGCACTTCGTCGTCGCCGAGATCCTCGATGTGTCTTTCCATCCTCTCCGCGGCGGCAGCTATCTCGATAAGCTGCAAATTCAGAGCTGCACCCCTTATCGAGTGTGCCTTCTTCCTTGCGAGGCTCAAGTCCTTGTCTCTCAATGCCGCCTCAAGCTCCCTAAGATCTTCGTTCCGGGTATACTCGACGAAGTCCCTCAGGAACTCGATTACATCTTCTTCATCGAGCCCTTTTTCCTCAGCCATCTTTTCTACGGAGATCATTCCGGGTTCTCCTTGTCACTCGGAGGGGCCATGGAAAGGATGATCAAGACCAGCCGAATTTAGAAGTTCGAACCTCATGGACCCGCTGCCCTCACGCGACACCCCGGAGCATCACTCTCGATAAAAGAGAGATCTCGGTCCAAGTCGTCGGGGGCAGTATGGATTGAAATCATAGCAGCGGTAAATGTACATTTCTCTGATCGGCACGCCGTGATAGAGGAACTTGTATGATGGAAGAGCCTCGACGCGGCTGAAGTTCTCGTAAATGCTGCCTCGAACCGGCCCGGTGGGCTCCAAGGGAATTGGCGAGATGAACAGGATGTTCATTCCCGCGAGATCGTCGAAAGAGGGCTCCCAGACGTCGAACTGGGTGGGACGTTTCCACGGGGCCAGGTAGCGAACCCTTGGGTTTCCCGGAACGTTGAACTCAAGGGTTGCGCACAATTGGTAGCTGTCGGCCGCGAGAGTGTCGCTGTCCTGCAGGAGCGAACCCAAGTACGTTCCAAGCCCGTCCCAGCCCAGGGTTTCCCATACGATCCTGTCCTCCTTGACGATCCTGCGCTCCAATCCTGCCGGGATGAGTCCCAACCATCCGTGGAGCGCTACCACTAATACCGGAGCCACCGCAAGAATGAGCGCCCAACGGTAGAAGCGTTTGCCGGCGAATCTCAACCGGTCCCCAGGGTCCTGGGTGCCTCTCCCCACAACCATCTCCACCGCCAGAATTAGAGTGGACACGTACCCCATGAATGCCCAGTTTGCCTCGACATGACCCTTGAAAGCCATCACACCGAAGAGAGCCAGCGGCAATCCGAAGCAAAGCAATAGTGCGGCCCGCGGGTCAGGGGTGATGACGTTCCTCCGAAGGGCGGAAAAGGCTCCCGCGATCAAGGCCACGTAAATAAGGGGGCTGATCAGAAGGAATTGAGCGGCATGATAACCCAGACCGTCCAGTATCCTGCGAGAAATGGAAGGAGCCCCTGAGCCGATGTATAGGATGTGGTGCAGAGAAGCCCAGTCGTGCCTTATGTTCCAGTAAACGATGGGGAGGCTGAGCGCCGCTGCTACTAGGACTCCTATCCAGGGCTCGCGGGCCCAAAGCCACCCGCGATACCGGCCGCTCCACAGAAAGAAGAGCAACAGGCAAGGCAACAACAGCACGCCTGTATACTTGCTCTGGATCGCAAGCCCCGCTGCTGCTCCCAGGACATAGAACCAGCGGGGATCTCTACCCTTGAGGAAGTTCGCTGCGGCCCATAAAGCCAATATCCAGGTAAAAATCAACACGTTGTCGTGTATGGCCGCAGAGCCGCCGATCAGAGCCACAGGGGTGAGGTTGAACACAACCGCGGCCAACAATGCCCTCGACTTGTCCTCGAACAGGATCGCGGCCACCCGATAGACCAGATAAGTACTAGCCCCCGACAGCACCAGGAAAGGAAATCGCACTGAAAACGGTGAGTGATGGCCGAACAGCCATGTGGAAAGTCGGATGAGATAAGCCACCATCCCCGAATTGTCAAAATAGGACCAATCCAGTCTCCTGGACCATGTCCAGTAACTGCACTCGTCAGGGACAAGATTCACCCAGCCCGAAAAAACTATTCTCCACGCAAACACCACCGCCAGCAGCGCCACAAGAGTGATCATGCGGGGCACGCCTTCCGGGGCCGCCGTCAGGGCAAGGTTGCCTTGGGGGGCCTTGTGTTCTGAAGACCGGGAAACGTCTGGCTTCATTGTTCACTTGTCATGTTGTTCGTTCGGGATGAGCACTCATGTGTTCTTCGAGAGATTTAAGGATCGTCTAGCTCGAAACGTTGCACGACGTCCCCTCACGACAGATCGTTCCGGCAAAATCTGGCCGCATGTCATGAGTGGATTCTATCTGTATGGTGGTGTGGGATATGCCGAACTCATTTGTGAGCACCTCGTTAAGTTCCCTGAGCAGCTCTGTGCGGTCATCTTCGGCCCGGACAAGGACCACGTGCGCGGAAAGCGCCGCCCGTTCGCTGGTTATGCTCCAGATGTGAAGGTCGTAAACGCAGCAGACTCCCGGTTGTCGCAACAAGGCCTGTTCCACAGCCTTAGTGTCCACGCGTCGCGGGACGCCTTCCATGAGGATGTGTACCGACTCTTTCACCAGGCCCCAAGATGAATAGAGAATAAGAACGCAGATCAGCACGCTGACGAGCGGGTCAGCCCAATAAAAACCCGTGAATATGATCGCCACGGCAGCAATGATCGCACCCAGCGAGCCGAGAGCATCAGACAGGACGTGCAGGAAAGCGCCCCTCAGGTTGAGGCTCGCACTCCTGTCACGGAATAGTATAGCGGCCATGACAAGGTTCACTGCCAAGCCCGCCGATGCCACCAGCAGCATCCCCGTCCCGGCAACGGTTACGGGAACCAGCAGACGGTGCACTGCTTCGTAAAAAATGATCGCAGCGATGGCCCAGAGGGTCAGACCATTCAGCAGGGCGGCTAGGATTTCGCCTCGCCTGAATCCGAATGTGTGCCGGTCAGTAGGGAAGCGCTTGCCTATTCGAATGGCGACCAACGATAGCCCGAGTGCCATCGCGTCGGAGAGCATGTGGCCGGCATCTGCCAGAAGCGCCAGGGAGTTGAAGACTATTCCCCCGATGGTCTCGGCGACCATGAAACCGGCCGTCATGAATAGCGCTATGCCAAGGCGGGGTTCACCTCTTCCTTGCCCGTCGGAATGGCCATTATGGTGATGATGATGGCAATCCATTGTAACTCTTCCATGAATCAACTATCTACCCCCAAGGCGGCGGTAGTATTAGACGGTAAAAAAATTATCTTGTAAACCCGTAAATGGTTCGGCTCCGGTTACGGCATATCGCAATCCTTCAGTAACTCGGGGAAAGCTGTCATTGCGAGTAGTGAAACGACGCAGCAATCCTGGGATTTGCGGTGAAGGAGATTGCTTCGCCTCGCTCGCAATGACACTCTTTCCCCCCCGTAAATGAGGGGCTAGCCAGGGTTGGGTGACGATGAGTCAGTCCGCATCCTTCCGGCCCATTCTCACAGAATGCTTCCCCTCGCTTCTTGGTGCAAGGGATTCCTCGTCTCTAATACGTCGCTCGCCGGACGTGACGTCCTGTTATTGACTAAAACTCCAGCGACTGCTAAATTGCTCAATCATTCCGGATTGGTGGAAGAAGCCTGGTTCCGACTTGTTATCGAACCGGGAGACAGGCCGGTGACGGAAGAAGAATATGTCCGAAAGCGAGTTCCTCTGAATTTTCATGGACGATCTGACCCTCCTCGGTACGGCGGTTGCTCTCGGAATGGACGCGTTTGCGGTCGGCGCGGCAGTGGCAGCCGGTCTTGAGCGCCTGACCTTCCGGCACACTTTTCGTCTCACGTGGCATTTCGGTCTTTTTCAATCGTTGATGACCTTTCTGGGCTGGTTGGGCGGCGCAGGCCTCTCCGCCTTCCTGTTCGGGATGAATGATTGGATCGCCTTTGGGCTCCTTCTTGCCCTGGGGGTGAACATGATACGCGAATCCATGAGCGATGAGGAACGGACAGATCGCTTCGATCCAACGCGAGGCTGGAGCTTGGTCGGATTGTCGGTGGCTACAAGCATAGATGCTCTCGCCGTGGGTGTCTCTCTGAGTCTCATAGGAATGACGATTCTCAAGCCTGCTCTGCTCATTGGGATCACCGCGCTGCTGATGACCTTTGCCGCCATGAGGCTCGGGCGTAGAGCGGGCTCTCATCTTGGACAGTGGGCTGAGCGGGCTGGAGGGATAGTCTTGATTCTTGTGGGATTCCGGATCCTTCTTCTCAACAGCGGGCAGTAGAGTCAGCCCCCTCCGGAAGGCGCTGGGTCGGACCCCGGCATACGAGTTCCTTATTTAGGCTCTTGACAATCCGTTATCAAAGTCCCACACTGCAATCGTGTTTTCTTGCCGCTGCATCGTCCCTTGGATGCTCCTCGCGGACACCGCTGAATCATGAAAGAGAGAGCCATTGATACACGATTTCCAGGTGAACAGTCTGGTTACTGTGGACAGTATCGGAAAGGGCCTGTGGCGTATCGCAACCAGATACGACGACGATTTTGTTTCGTTTGAAGTGGCCCTGGACATCAGAGCCCCGGCTCTAGACATCACCAACGCGCGGCTGACAGTAACCCGCAA
>Ga0172371_10006296_pt1 | contig 17315 bp, 15 predicted proteins | sample Lak12m_FD_114543 | JGI IMG/M metagenome (GOLD analysis project Ga0172371, IMG submission 114543) | Freshwater microbial communities from Kabuno Bay, South-Kivu, Congo - kab_022012_12m | ecosystem: Environmental > Aquatic > Freshwater > Lake | place: Democratic Republic of the Congo: South-Kivu...
AGTAGCGGCGCAAAGAGCCCTTTCTGTTTTTTGCGACACCTGACAAAGATAAAAATTGCTGAAATCAACACAACGGGCAAAATATTTGTTATTTTTACTGATAACCTTCCCGCCTACCGCCCCGGCATCTTCCTGCGATAACATCAAAATATTATGCTTAAGCCAACCCTCAGCTACCTCACAGTCATCATCCACAAAAATCAAAAATTTTCCATTTGCAACAGCAGCACCTAAATTTCTTGCCCTGCCCGGGCTGTATTTATTGCCATTAGGATCTACTATTTTTATAGGAAATTGTTTATTGAGTTGATCAAGATTGTTGCCAACTACTATTAATTCAATATTTACTTTTTTATCAACAATCTCCCTCTGTTTCAATACGCTTTCTATAGTATTTTTTACAATTTCCGGCCTGGTGCAGGGAATTATAACGCTAACCAATATATCCATTAATTTTCTCTTTTGAAAATCCTATCTACCAACTCGCCATTTGTGCAATAAACAACGTCTTTTCTGTTGCTAACATATTTTAAAACGGCTTCTAACCTGTCCCAAAGATTAAACCTATCTATTTCTCTGGAATGCCCCCACAAATGCCATGCGCCGCCATTCTGCTTTATATAATCAAATATATTCATGGCTAGATCAGGCCATCTGTTGGATATATTGATATTGGCCATGTATCTGGTTAAACCTTTAAAATCCAGATTTTTAACTAAATGGCCCATATTAACAAATCTCGAATGAGAATACGCCTGTATTGATGGAGCTATTCTATATGGGTCTATCGGCCTATCGCTGCATAGCCAACGTACAATCCTAGCGCCTTTAAATCCTGAAGATTTAACCACGTCTATAACCCTTTTATTATATTTTCCGTAAGGATAACAAAACATTTCTACATCCTTGCCTACAATTTTAGACAGTTCAATTTTGCTCAATAAAATCTCTTCTTTTAGTTTGTTATCAGGCAATTTTTCCAGATCGCAATGGCTAATAGTATGAGCACCCACTTCATGATTACGCGCTATATACAATAAATCATTTACATTCATAAGGCTTAATTCATTGCTATGCAAAAGACAATAAAATGTCCCCTTGAGGCTGTATTTATCCAAAAGCCCGGCCAGTTTTACATCTTCAACCGTACCATCATCCCAACTTGTAGTTACATATACCGCTTTATCTGCATTCACTGATAATTTTCCTATAAAATGCCTGAATTTTTTTCATTATTATATCCCAATCAAACAATTCTTTAACCATATTTTTTGCATTTTTGCCCATTTTATCTTCAACAGCTGAATCTGCAAGTATTCTAAACATGGCATTTTTTAAATCTTTTTCATCGCTCTTAACTTTAAATCCTGCATTATAATCTTGCACAAAAGAAGCCAATCCTACGCCTTCAGTTGCTACAACAGGCCTCGCGCAGGCGCATGCATCAAGCAAGCTCATACCGTATACATCGTTTATTGAAGGAAGTACGCACAGGTTGCTCGCCGCATAAGCCTGCAATTTTTCTGCCTCTGTAACAAAACCTAAAAATAAAACTTTTTCTCGTATGTTTAACGTATCGCATAATTTTTCCAAAAGGCCCTTTTCTCCCTCATCCGGGCCTACTATCACCAGCTTCACATTATTAATGTCATTTATTAATAATGAAAAAGATTTTAACAAAAGATCCACCCTTTTAATTTTATGAAGCCTACCTACAAAAAGCACTATTTTTTCATCACCTTTCATATGATATTTGTTGCGAAACTCGCTTTTATCAGGCAAAATGCTAAATTTAGACAAATCTATCCCGCCGGGTATAATCTCTACTTTTTTCTCATCGCAACCCATATCAATATACTGTTTTTTTTCCGTGTCTGTATAGGCCGTCAACCCTGAAGCGCCATGCAATATCTTATAACCGAATAAAATATTAAAAATATGTTTGCGTATGCAATTACCTCTGTCCTTAGACGGAAAAACGCTTCCATGGGCTGAAAGAACATAGGGTATTTTATGTTTTTTTCTACAAGAAGAACCAGCTATAAGTATATTTAAAGTCGTATAATATTCATGTAAATGTATTATGTCAAAATTTTCACATTCCCTTTTAAATGTTTTAATAAGGCCTTTGGGCAAAAAAACCTTGCACCTATAAGCTAATCTATTACTTAAATTTTTAAAATAATAGACTTTAATGCCGTCCTGGTCCACCATGCAATTGGTTTTTTCTTTGACTCGCGAAAGACCATCATATGCATCTGTAGTATAAACAGTTACATCATGCCCGGCCTTAACCAGATACTTTGCAATTTCATGTGAAACTTTAACCGGCCCGCCATATGCCCAAGCAGGATAAAAATATGGGATAACAAAAAGAATCCTCATTATAAACTATTCCATCTCTGGGTTTCTTTTACTGCCTTCTCAAAATGAAACGCCCTGTCTAAGGCCAGCCAATATTGCCTTATTTTATACGCCGCTATTTTCTTTTTTGATCTGATGAGTTTATTAATTAAATCTGTAATATCATAATATACATTTTTGGGTATATATTTTACGGCCTCGGGAGAAAGAAAATAAATACCCAGGCTGATAAAATATTTTTTCTTGGGCTTTTCGGCAACTGCAGTGATCTCGTTTTTATCAATCGAAAGGACGCCGTAAGGAACTTGCTGTACTATGTTTTTTATCCCGACGGTTAAAATAGCACCATGCGCAGTATGAAAATTTCTCATATCCTTAATATTTACTCTCGTCAATAAATCACCATTCATAACTAAGAAATCTTCTTTTATATTAAATTTTTCAACAATCTTTTTTATCGGGCCAGCTGTGCCCAAAGGCTTGTCTTCTGTATAATAATATATTTTGACACCGTACTTTGAACCATCGCTAAAATAACTCTTTATTAATTCAGATTTATAGCCTGTGGCCAAATAGATATCTTTTATTCCAAATGCCTTTAATTTCTCTATAATTATTTCCAACACTGCTTTTTTTCCAACCGGCAATAAACTCTTGGGTATGGAAAATGTTAAAGGATATAACCTAGTTCCCCTGCCTCCTGCTAATATAATGGCCTTCATTGTTTTACCTCTTTTATACGTTATATTCGTTGCTTTTTAGGCCTGATACCTGCGGCCTTATCCATTCTATCGTATTTCTTAATCCTTCTTCTAAAGAAACGCGCGGTTTCCAGCCTACTAGCTTCCGGGCCTTTGAATTATCCGCAAGCAACCGCCTTACTTCGCTTTTTTTTGGTCGTATACGTTTTTTATCAACCTTAACATCTATTTTTTTATTTAATATTTTTCCCACCATTGCCACTACTTCCTTAATAGATATCTCGCGGCCAGAACCTATGTTTATCGCCTGGCCTATTGATTTTTCAGAAGCTGCAATTTTAATAAACCCTTCCACTGTATCTGCGACATAAGTAAAATCACGCTTAGAAGTAATTTCTCCTAGGCATATTTGGTCTTTGGTTAATGCCTGAGCTATTATGGTTGGTATAACCGCCCTGAGAGATTGCCTGGGGCCGAAACTGTTAAACGGCCGGACTATTGAAATAGGCATACCAAAAGATTTGTGAAAACTTTCCGCTATCTTATCTTGAGCTATTTTGCTTGCTGAATAAGGAGACTGCCCCTGCAAAGGATGCTCTTCATCTATCGGAACATATAAAGCTGTGCCATAAACCTCGCTTGTTGAAGTTAATACTATTCTGTCCATCTTTTTGTCTTTGGCCGCTAACAAAATATTCAAAGTGCCCATCGTGTTAGTTTCAATGACTTCCTGCGGATTTAAATAGGAATACGGAATGCCTACAAGCGCAGCCAGGTGAAAAACAAAATCCTTTCCATTTACCGCCTTTGAAATGCTTTCATATTCGCATATATCGCCGGAAACAATATTTATTTTATTTTTTACTGTTTCAGGCAGTATTTCTACGCAACCGCGATTATTTCTTGAATTGTATTTAACAAACGCTGTAACAGAGGCACCCAATCCAACCAGCCTTTCAACCAGATGGCTCCCAATAAACCCGCCTGCGCCTGTAACTAAAACTTTTTTTCTTTTCCAGTTCATAAACCACTCTCCTTATTTATGGCTTTGAATTATTCATAATAATATTTACCAATGATCTCGCCCTATGCCTATAGGTATGTTCTCGCAAAACTCTTTGGCGAGCAGCCATACCGACTTTTTTACGTTCTTCATCATGAGCCAGCAAATATTTATATGTGTCCAATGCTTCTTTTTCATCATGTACTACAAAAATCTCTTCACCTGGCTTAAGCCACTCTTCTATGCCGCTGCACGGATTTGATACGATACAGCATCCCATAGAAGCTAATTCAAACAGCCTGGCTGATGAAGAGGCATAAACAGATGCGTGTGCATGCCTCGTTATATTAAGATTTATCTTGCTACGGCAGGCATAATTTCTTAGCCTGCTTAGATGAACATCACTAAATAAAGCTGTATTTCCCAGGTCAATGCCGGAATTAAACCCGCTGCCGCGAATTACAAAACGCCTGTTATCCAAGATACGGCTAGAATTTGTAAGCATGGCCTCTATCCATTCTTTCCTATATTCATATCCAAACCCGTAAAAGAAAACATCTATGTCCTGCTTTAGTTCTATAGGCGAAAATATTTCAGGGTCTGCGCCCCAATATAAAAAATTAACATTATGCGCACCCATCTGGCTAAGCTCTTTCATGCCGCCTTTGGAATTGGATAAAAATATATCATACTCGGTTACATCTGCACCGTCATACCTTCTGAAACCGGAAACAAAACCGCCAAATTTAGGCAAACTTGCCGGGATATCGCCGTCATAATAAACAACAGGTTTATTATATTTAGACTTTATATAACCTGGCAGCGAAACGAATTGATTAAGCGGCAAACCAAACACCACAACAACATCAATATCCTTTTCATTGCTGAATATCAAATCAAGATGGCGGCGCCATTTAGGCTGAATAAACGCCCGCGTAAGCTGTTTTATGGTTTTATCCTTAAATGTTTCTTTTAAAACACCTTGCCTTGGCGGGCTCATTTTATCAAGAAGCTTCTTAGCTGAAAGATATAATTCGCCTTCAAAAGTACATGGATTCTTATAAACACGCCACCAGGGTGCTTCTATCGGATAACCCAAATAAGGGACTACCAGCAATTCAATATCCTCTTCATATAACCCTTTGAAAAGCTGCCACCATTGCAAGGTGCAGCCATATTCGAATTTTAAATCTATGGTAGACGTGATAGCTAATATTTTCATTTTAACTAATGGCCTCTTTTTTTAAAAAAACGTAGCAGAATGCTACTGCAAAAATTATAAGATAGGGGACTGCCGGCAACCCCATTCTTGTATTAGAATAAACTAAAACATGAAGTACCGCGTAATAACAAAGTATCCATAAAATAGGGGCTGTTTTGGCTGAATATACCTTCTTTGATAAAATGCCGATCACCCCAAATATAAAAATTAAAATGGACAAAATAGAAACAAAACTCTTTAAAAAAAGTACGGAATAATATTTCTTTATCATGCCCGGGTTATGCAAAAAATCAGAAAATGGTATACCAATATTAAAATATCCGCTGTAACTGCCCATCCAAAGACGGAAAAATTTTAATGGAAAAAGGCTTATATAACCCACAGGATGAGCCATAATATTTTGTATGCCCTTTTTAGCCAAAACATTACTGAGGTATTGCTCCACTATCTTCTTATCTTTTACATCTTTGCTTTCATTCTGTATTATGGATTCAAACTCTTTTTGTGTCTTAGGATTATCCTCCGAGGCGCCCCCTTGAACATAACTGCCTAACCATAGTATTGACATTCCCTCGACTGGGCTAAATATCCTGAATTGTTTAAAATTGCGTATTGCCATAGGGGTTAAAAACAAGATAACTATAACGGTACTTATAAAAAATATTTTCCATGGCTTAAAATTTCCATTTTGTTTCATAAATAATAACCCAATTAATATGGCAAGCGGGAAAAAAACAGTTGTCGGCCTGATTTGCGTGCTTATGCCTAATAAAATAACGGCGCTGTATAAGTAAACGCTTTCCTGTTTATTTTTTACCATTAAAACCAGAAAAAGAATAATTAACGATAATATAAATGTAAACAAACTCTCCGTTATTACATAACTTGATATAACTATAAAAGCCGGATGAAACGCCATAACTAAACTGCTTATATACCCTATTGCATCATTAAAAACTTCTTTGCCAATAAAAAAAACTGTAACGCACGCAAAACTGATTAAAACCGCTTGAATAATCTTTACCGCTAAAATGCTATGGCCAAACAATAAATATATGCCGGCCAGAAAAAGCGTATAACCCGGCTTTACATCTACAGTAGGGATTTTGCCATCCGCTGAAAAACCATTGCCTGCTAAAATATTTTGAGCCACGGAATCATAAAATATGGCATCCTTAGCCATAGGAAAATCTACGTTATGGATAAATATTATCTGCGCTATAAAAGAAATTATAAAAATAGATAATATCTGCAATGATAATCTTTTGTTAACCATTTTTCACATGCTCTATTATATTAATTAATTTGGGCGCATTTACCTGATAGGAATATAAATTTTCCGCTTTTTTTCTTCCTGCAGCGCCAATCTTCTCTCTCAAGGCCTTATTTTCAACCAATATTGAAATCTTCTTCAACCATTCATTTGAATTGGCGGCTAAAAAACCGGTTATCCCCTCTTCTATAATTTCTTTATTAATTCCGGTTGGGGAAGCAACACATGGTATACCAACAGACATATACTGTAATAATTTATAACCGCCCTTGCCGCGGCACCATTGATCATCTTCTAAAGGCATAATACCTATATCAAAACTCTGAAGTTCTCGCACCTCGCTATCTAAACTCCATTCAACAAATGTATGAGGGATATTGTCCAAATCTATTTTTTTTGAACTGATAATTTTTATGGCCAACCCTTCCCGATATTTTCCTTTTAATTCTTTAAATACGCCGTAAAGCACATTTAAATATTTGGCTGTGGACGGGCTGCCTATCCAGCCGATCACAACAACGGTATTATTTTCTTTTTTTGCTATAGGGAAATATCTATCCGTATCAATGGGGCCCGTAATTATTGAAATATTATTGTTAAAATTTTTTGCATAGTTAAAATTATCCATATTCTCAAGCACAATATGCCTGCTCAGCTTAATCATACTATCAAAACGCTTAGTCAACCGCGGATGAAGATAAAGCGCGTCATCAAAATCATATATTACATTTGAATTTATAAACCTTAACAACCTTTGCTGCCATATAGGCAACAAAACTCTTTGCACAACTATTACATCATAATAAAATGCGTTTATTAGAACTTTTATTGTCTGCAAAACCTTAAAAATAGAATTTTTTATTTTGTTCAATAAAGATATTTTTAATCCGCTGACATCTGAATAAAAATGCCCGGTTGAAATCGAGTTTATAACCTTTAAAATTACCCCCTTTTCTTTTAGATAAGGAATATACTGATAAACCCTTGAACGGCTGCTTGCAGTAATCTCAGAACTAAAAGAAAAAAATAAAATTTTCATACTTATCTTTATTTACATCCGGAATTATAAAATTTTTTAATAAGGCCAATAACATACTCTGAATCTTTGTTTTTCATATCAGGATAAATCGGCAATGTTAAAAGCCTCTTCCAAATATTTTCACATACAGGCGTACGGTTTCTGTATTTTCTGTACATCTTATAACTATTATTAGGTATATAATGAACGCCTGTGGATACGCCCGATTTTTTAAGAAAAGCGTTTAATTCATCCCTATATTTTGTCTTTATAACATAATTATGCCTTGCTGTTTTTGCATAATTTTTAACTACGGGCAATTCCATATCTCCTACGCAATCCAAACCTTTATTGTATAATCCTGCTAATTCATTACGCCTGCAATTTGCCTTTTCCAGCTTCTCCAGCTGCACCAAACCTAAGGCAGCCTGCAAATCGTTCATATGATATTTATAACCCAATTCGGTCACATCATAATGCCAGGAATATTTATTCTTTGAACCCCTGGACCATGTATCTTTTGTAATGCCTAGCCAGCGTAATTTAATAAGTTTATCATATAATTTTTTATCATTTGTTGTAATCATGCCGCCATCACCAGTAGCAAGATTCTTTACAGCATGAAAACTAAAACAACCCATTTTTCCAAGGCTGCCTATCTTTTTATTTTTATACATACTGCCGCAGGCGTGGGCAGCATCTTCTATTACAGGAATACCGTATTTATCGGCTATTTTCAAAATAGGGTCCATAAAACAAGGGTGCCCGCCATAATGGACACAGATTATAGCTTTAGTTTTTGCGGTCACATTTTTTATTACCAGCTCGGCATTTATATTTAAAGTGTCAGGATATATATCAACAAAAACAGGTATCCCGCAATTATATAAAATCGCATGATTTGTAGATACAAATGTCATAGGCGTAGTAATTACTTCCTTATCTTTGATATCGCACACCATTAAAGCAAGATGCAGGGCTGCCGTACAGGAATTAAGGGCTACGGCATATTTAACGCCTATATATTTCGCAAACCGCTTTTCAAAGTCTTGCGTCTTTGGCCCAAGGCCTATCCAACCGCTTTTTAATACTTCAGTTATTGCCTTGATCTCGCGTGAATCATAATTTGGTTTAAATACAGGTATATTCATTCTATTTCACCGCCTTTAAGGTTACTGTCATAGCCCCCGCCATATTTAAAAAATGCCGCCTTAAATATTTTCTCAACGGAAACAGTATCAGCGCAATTTTGCTGTAATGATACTTTATTTTTATCAACTGGAAATCAACTCCTATTTTATAGTCAGAACCGTACCATTGGTCTTTACTGAAATATCTAAAGGTATCTTCCGTAAAAAAAGTTTTATGCGTAGGGTCCTTAAATGCATTTATTGATGCATAATAAGGCACGGTCAATTCCACCGTTGCTCCATTTTTGCAGACTCTGTATATTTCCTTAAAAAGAAAAGTGATATCCGCGGAATGCTCCATAAAATAATTAGAACAAATCCCTTCCACTGAATCGTCCTTTAATGGAAGGCTATAGTCTATATCTGCAACAATGCCCACGCCCTGTAAACACTGCCTGTCAATTCCTATGCAGCCTTCTTTTGGCCTGGTCCCGCAGCCTAAATCTAAAAAATTCTTTTTATTTTTTATTTCGCTCATATTAGTCCTTTTTTTCACAAAGGCATATTAAAGTTGTAACAAAAAAAGGAAAAACAAATTTCATAATCAATGCCTCAATTACATACAATAACCTGTTAATAATTGCAAGAAGAAAATTGGGCAATACCTTGATTGCAAAATAATACGGAAATATTGAAACATAGTCGCCTGACCACTTCAACACCTTTAAATTATTATGCGACTCCAAAAAATTCTGCAATTCTCCTGCTTCCCAGCTCCAATAATGAGTAATATGGCCAGTTTTTGGCCTTCTTATTACTGCCCGAAATAATGTAAGCGTGGCTAAAGGATTAGGTACAGTAATAACTATATATTTGTTTGTTATGCTTTTTATTTTCCTAAGCGTTTGCGAAGGTTCAGGCAAATGTTCTAATACATGCGATAAAATCACTATGTCTATAGGCTGATTTTCTGTTTTTAAGAATTCTTCGATTGAACAAAATATTTTTGCATAATCAGAGCTTAATTTCATGCAATTTTTATCAAAATCTATTCCAAAAATGTTTTGATAGCCTTTTTCTTTCAGAAGCTTAAGCAATTCGCCCCTGCCGCAGCCAAAATCAAGAATTCTAACTTTTCTTTTATCGGGCTTTAAACTTTCTATAAGTTTCAATACGGATTTATTTTTATAACCGGTTATATACTTTGAAACCTTGTCTAGTTTATAAGGTAATTGGGACTGGTTCATACTTTTCATTTTTTATTATCCTTATCCTGTTGCATACAAATCATTATTGTTTTTTATCACCTATTTCTTCATAAAATTTAATTTATTTAAAATCTTAGTAAATATATATATGAATGTTTTTATTGCTCCGTTTTTTACAAAATTTAAACGTATATCAAGAAAAATCCTAAAGCAATTTATGGTAAATAACTCAAAACGCGGTCTAATTCCCATATTTCTTTTTACCGTAAACTCGGATAAATTTTTCAATCTTATTAATTCTTCGTCTCTAAAATCCGTAAGGTTCACAAGAAAAGTAGTCCTCATCTCTCCCAAACTTTCTATGTATTTTTCTTCATCTAACGGAAGCCTATCCATCTTTTTCGCCATCTCATACATATCAGTTTTCGGAAAAGGAGTAGCATAAAAAAATCTATAAACAGGTAAATCGGCCCTTTTGATAAAATCTATTGTTTCCTTGATTGTTTCCTTCGTCTCCCCCGGGCTTCCAAAAATAAAAGACCCCATAACTTTTATTTTTGCCTTCCTTGTCATCCTAACGGCATCTTCTGCCTGTTTTACGGTTACATTTTTTCTCATTATATCCAGAATCTTCTGGCTGCCTGACTCAAATCCATAATCTAAACATATACAATCTGCCTTTTTCATTCTACTAAGCAGATTCTCATTGACTATATTAACCCGGCCTGAACCGCCCCATTTTACACCGAGATTTTCTTTAATCATGAGGTCGCAAAACTCCATAATTCTATTTTCATTAAATAAAAATAAGTCGTCCGCAAAACCGATATACTGTACGCCATACCTATTTTTTAACTCCCTAATTTCATCAACCATGCTTTTTGCCGAACGGGCATACACCTTTCTGCCGAATGGCCTGGAACAATAAAAACATGTATATGGACAGCCCCTGACAGTAGACATGCTCATGCTTTTCAGGCCATAATCAACATGAATTGTACTTCTTAAATAAACGTCTAACGGAAACAAGTCCCATGCGGGGAAAGGAAGCAAATCCAGATTTTCAATACGTTGACGCGGCCCGGTTTTAACTATCTGGCCGTCCTTTTTAAACCAGATACCATTCACACTCTCAATATTTTTTGATTGGGACAAGGCCTCAACTAATTCTCTGCAAGTATCCTCACCTTCATCTATAACAGCTATATCTACATCTGTATTCTTTAATAATATCTCAGGTATTGCCGTTGAAACCATATTGCCTGCTATTATAGGAATGGAGGGCTTTATTTTTTTTATTCCGGATGACAACCATTTGACGTATTTATAAGTTGATGTCAACCCGCCTATACCGACAATATCAAAATTAATATTCTTTATCGCCTCAATGACTTTATCCTGGCTAAGCTCTAAGGCATTTATATCCAAAACCTCAACCTTATGGCCAGATTTCATTAAAACACTGGCTATATACCCTAGCCCCAAGGGAATCTCAACGGCCCGCCTGCATAAAGGATTAATTAATAATACTTTCAAAACGGCACTCTTCCCTTTCATTTATATTTTTGGTATTTACCAAACCTTTTATCAATATCTCTTCTATTTTATCAGATATCCGCTTGGCCGCCAGTCCGTCTATCTTATAAGCATAATCATATACAAATTTAGCGCGGTTGGCCTTTAATAATTCCTGCGTTTTGGAATCTTTGAGTGACTTTTCTATAGCAGCCTTTATATCGCCTGTATTATGGACGCTTATTGCAGCGCCCGTTGCACCATAAGGAACCTGCTCTCTACGTTTGCCCAACTCTATGGTTACGACAGGCTTATCAAATATCATAGCCTCAAGCCCTGTGGTTGAATTTTTTGTAAGCAAAAGATCGCAACTATTTATAAGCTCTATAATATTTACATCTTTTACAACCCTGACATTTCCAAGCCCTGATTGTTCGACTACGTTTTTGTAAACATTTATATCTTCATAAGGATGAATCTTTATTATAAGCTGATAGTCAGGCGCAGTCCGAAAAAAATCAAGCACCCTGCCTGTAAGTACCTCGTTTTCATCATCTGTCCTATAGGAAGAAAATTTGACTATGGCCTGGCTGGCAAACAACACGGTTACCTTGTTAATATCGAGTTTTAAATTATCAAAAATATCCTGTTTCGTAAAATGAGGCTTCCATTTAAAACAATAATCATAGCGCGGATTTCCGGTAACAAATACCCTGTTAACAACGCTATCCGGGTTAAACCAGTTTTTTGAGGCCTCCCCCCATATAAATGTAGCGTCGGCAAACATCTCATCGACAAAGTTTTCCTCAGCCAGAATGCCATGCTGGATAACCAAACACGGAATATTAAACATTTTTGCTGCTACTATGGCAGTCCTTTCAAATTCTCTCATATCGTTTCTCAGCAAAATTGCCCTTATATGCCTCTCTCTAATGAAGTTCTGAGTAATCCTTATATTTCTTGCTATGCGCGGAAAATCTACCAAATAGAATGATGACAATTTAATAGCAGCTATTTTCCAATAGTTTATGCCCTGAAAAACAAAATAATTCTGAAAAGTTTTATCTGTCTTCAGCCTTTTCCATCTGGCTAAAAACGCCTTACGATTAATGAAAATACTTCCCCTATTGCTGAAACATGCAGGCAGATACATATGGCCTTCCATTAACATGTTTCTTCTTACTCTTAAACCTTTTTCAAAAGGGGTAGGCATAAATCTTTTTTTATCCCTGAATATCTCTGAGCTAGAAAATATTTTTTTATCTACAAGCATATCAACAGAATCATTTTTATAAATCTTGAGAAGAATAATTGAGATACAATCCAAAACTTTTGTCATGGCGCCCGCAAAGCAATCAATTAATTCGGATTTAAATCTTGCCAAAAATGTACGGCCGCCCAAAGGAAGCTTAAAAGATAAAAAATCCAATCCTTTGTTACCTGTAAAAAATCTCGCTGTTTGCAGTAATTCGCCGGTATCTTCTATTACTATAACTTTATCCGGAGAATACTGTTTCAATAATTTACCCAGTATTGATAAATTTTTGATTCTGGGTATTAAAAACTGCTGAAAATTATATTCTGCTATTTTACCCAGATCAAACCCCTTAAAGCTTGTAACGCATTCCAAGCCAAAAAGATTTAAAAGATGCCAGTTTTTGGATATATCGCGCACAATGTGCTTGTCTATAGAATCATAATCTGAGGCTGAAAGATAATCCTCGGATAAGCTGCATTTGGCCTTTAAACCATGTAAAAAAACGGGCGGCTGTAAATTAAAACAAACCAGATTATAATCCTTTGCTTTGAAAAGCAGGTTTTTTAATATTTTATTTGCGCGGCTGTAGTTTTCATGGCTAATTACATTAACCAGTATAATCGTGCGGCTGCTGCAAATAGTGCCTTTTAAACTCATAAATTTATTTTTTTCCTTCTTGTATCAATGGCTACCCTGATATGTGAAAATATTTCCGTCATAAAGTTAGTTTCTCTATTTAGAAAATAACACAATGGCAAACAGATAATTAAAAATGAAATCTCTTTAATTAACATAAGAAATAAATCTTTGGGGAAACCATAGAAAAGATCATTTTTAAAAACCATGGTTAACAAATATATGCTTGCTGCCATCCACATAAAAGGCATATATATTTTTTTAAGGAATAAAAGGAGTTCCCTCATATCTTTAGCATAATGCCGATACGAAAAAACCATCAGTGTCGTACAGTAGAAAAAATACCCCAAACATGTACCCAAGGCAATACCTTTAAGGCCTAATCCTATTTTTAAAAAAATGTAATCACTGGCAAAAATTATAAAGGTTGCTATTAAACCAAATATGACGATATAACGCTGTTTATTTAATGCTGTGAGCAAATACATTGGCATATTAATTAATGATATAAAAAATATGCCTAAAAGCAAAATATTGGCTGAAATAACTCCTGGTTGATAATCTAACAAAAGATAATGGATAAAAAACGGCAATACCAATATTGTCGCACCGATGATAATAGGAAAAAGATAGGCAAAGATCAAGGTTGGTTTCTCAAAATGAAGCCTCACCCCTTTTAGATCAGACCTGCCAAACGCTTCATAAAATCTCGGGAATATTACTGAATAAATTAAATTTGGCAACTGAAAAATGCCTGCGAACATCATGGTGGCAATGCTATAGTAACCAAGCTGAGTCTGGTCTAAAAAACCTATTATCATAATCCTATCAATACTCCTGACTAAAAGAAAAATAAGCCCACTCAAAAATAACGGAAAACCTATTTTAAAAAGGCGCCCTATTTCTTTCCATGGAAGTTTAATATAGACATGAAAATGCCTGGCGGTCGCCTTCCATAAATAAATTACCCCCATAAGAATAGTTAAAAAAAATGCTGCTAATACGCCGTAAAAATTATATTTTATTCCTAAAAATATGATAAGGATTAATTCTAAAACGGCAACTAGTATTACATAAAAACTCAGGATATTAAATTTATGGTGGGTACGAATTATTACTGTATAAAAAGAGGCTAAGGCCTGGATAACTATAAGAACCGCCAATATCCGCAGCCCTAAGATAAACACCGGGTCTGTATCCTTGATAAAAAAAGAAAATAAAACTAATATAATACCAGTTATTAAAGATAGATAAAGGTTAACACTAAAACCTATGTCCTGGATCCATCTTGATTTATCAATATCATTACGGCCATTCCAATATGGTACTTCTTTATCCAAAGAGTTCAAAATACCCATATCATAAAATTTCATATACTGAAAAATAAGCATCAATTCGCTAAAAATCCCCATCAATGCCGGACCCAATATACGCCTGGTTATAATACCGACTATAAAACTAAAAATATAAGAAAAATAACCGCTGACGCTATATTTTAGAGAATCTGATAAAGTTTTTTTTGCACGCGAATTCATAATCTTCAACTTTCCAAAAATTTACTCCTGCACTTTCTGCAAAAAGGTATCTGGTTACGCTTGCCTGCGGCTAACATGCTACGTAACTTTTTCATATTGTCCCCATTCCATATTTCTTTTAAGGTGCTGCTATTCAAATCTCCGACAATCAGCTCTTTATCAAAATCCTGACAGCAGGCTGTCACCGAACCATCCCAATTTATCGATAATTTAGTCCTGACTTCTGTACAAAGGCCAGAACCTATATCAATGCGTTCTCTTTTCAAAAGAGGCTTCAATCTTTCTACATGTTCCAGGCCCCTAAAAGAAGTATACCAATAGTCAACGTTGTCAGCGACATTGCGCCAACTCTTTATAAACTCTTCTACTTCCTTTTTATCTTCATCCAAAAGGGTTGTATTAATCTGAATAAAGGGCTTTGCCTTTTCACCTCTTAAAACTACCAGCTTTTTAATATTGCCGGTTAAAAGATTATATTTATCAGTGTTTCTCATCTTTTTGTATTCATCGGGGCTAGTGCCTTGAAACGAAAATATAATACTATCCAGACCCGAATCAACAATTCTATTTAAGACACCTTCTAGAAAAGTCCCATTGGTGGTAAGATGTGCCAGCATATTTTTTTCCTTAACATAAAGAATCATTTTAAAAACATCTTTATGCAAAAACGGCTCTCCATATCTTATAAACCTTACACCCTTGCAACCCTCCTTGCTTGCTTCATCTATAATATTTTTAAACAGATCAAATTCCATAAAACCTATTTTACGCTTCATTATCTGCCTGCCGCACATTAAACAATCCAGATTGCAAGTATTGGTTACTTCCAAATCCAAAAATAAAGGAAACAAAGGCAGTGCGTATTTATACGTATATTTGCACTCAGCCATGTTATATATATCTTTAAAAGGATTTTTTCTGATCATTTTTTAGAAAATAAAAAATTCTCCAAAAGCCCGTTTTCTTCTTTCTTGGAAGCTAAAACAAGCTTACCGTTAATTAACCTATATTTTTTATATCCATAACCGGATAAAAAAGAACCTACCCTATCTTTCGATTCAGGTGTAATTTCACATATGATATCAGGAGCCGATTCTTTCTTTAAAATATTCTGCATTCCGCTTACAACATTCATCTCGGCGCCTTCAACATCTATTTTAACAAGCTTTATCTCTAAAGATGGATAACGTCTGGCAAAAAAATCATCCAATACTATACTTTTTACCTGTATGCTATTGCTGTAGCCGTCAAACTTAAGCAATGAATTACCGCCTTCGTTTAAAGCATTTAAAAACAACGGCGCAAAAAATTCCTTATCATTTACCGCGAATTGATAAGTATCAATATTTTCAAAATTATTGAGCCTGATATTATAAAGCATTTTTTCGAAATTGGAAGGCAGGGGCTCAAAGGCTACAACCTTGCCTTTCTTACCTATACATTCAGCCGCTATCAATGAAAAATATCCAACATTAGCGCCTATGTCTATAAATACATCGCCTTCACATAAGTTTTCAGAGATGTATTTGGTTTCATCCGGCTCATAAATTTTATTTAAAAATAACCTTCTCTGTGTTTTCTCTGTTATATCTAAAGACATTGTGACGTCTTTATATATGCCCTTTCTTTTCAAAAATACCCCTCCGGAACGCTTACCGTACATCAATTTAATGAGATATTCGGCAAACATCACCAATCTTGCATTTATCCTCGAGGGAAGATTTTTAATTAAAAAGAATAGAACTTTTAAAATAAATTTTTTCAATATCAGTTCTCTTCGTTACTTAACAGATTTTTTCCGCCTAACAACAATTTTTTCTTCTGCTTTATATGCGCATTTATTTTTAATAGATCAACATTATCGTCAAGCAATTTTATAACATCTTTTATAGCTATAGGCTCTTCATTTTTATAAAGACGGCTATAAATTTCTCTGAACAAAGCCAAATCATCCGGCGTATCCAAAGTCAGCCTGTACGCAGGCCTATTAAGTTGTTGAGGAGCGGATAAATACTTTATTTTAAAAATATCCGACCTTTCCATAATATAAGGCGTAACATGCTCATGATAATGTTTCCTTAAAGCTATATCCAATTTTTTTATCTCATCTTTTGACCTTATAAGAGCGGCTTTCTTAACTACTTCTACCGAAACGCCCAAAGGAAAACCAGAAACAAAAGCTAAATCAACGCCTTCATAGCAAAGCTCGACCAGATCAGCTATAGAATTAAAATCCAATAAAGGATTATCAGAAGTAACCCTGGCAATTATATCTATGCCATATCTATCGGCTGCCTGTATATATCTTTCAAGGACATCATCTTCGCTACCGTAGAAAACCTCTATATGATTTTTCTCTGCAAATTCGGCTATTTTTTTGTCTTTTTGGAAATTTGTCGTAGCTATCACGATATTTTTATTAACGGCTTCTGAAAATTTTAGCCTATTTACA